>Ga0268264_10000146_pt1 | contig 165733 bp, 161 predicted proteins | sample KBSSwiS32_FD_190357 | JGI IMG/M metagenome (GOLD analysis project Ga0268264, IMG submission 190357) | Switchgrass rhizosphere microbial communities from Kellogg Biological Station, Michigan, USA - KBS Switchgrass S3-2 (SPAdes) (version 2) | ecosystem: Host-associated > Plants > Roots >... | reverse complement strand
TCCTGTCCGGTGTGGACAAGACGCGCACCGCGCAGGCCGGACAAATCAATTGATGGACAACCCAGCAGGGCGTCAGTCAGTACCCGAGTCACGACCTACGCGGTAACGCTCTTCCATCATCAATGTCGGTACCGCATGCTAGGCGGTAAGAGAGCGCCTGCGCCCAACCTCAGCTTGCGGGAGTGAGATCCGCCGCAACCGATGAAAGCGCGGCAAGCCCGCATCGGAATGTCTCGGTGTCACCGACCGCCTCGCCGAGGGGATCGGCCGCGGCCAAGGCCTGAGCCTTGAACGCGCGTGCCGCTGCACTGAGCCGATGGTGGACCAAGCGCATGTCACCGTCGATCTCATCGGGACAACGTTCGCCCCAGAGCGTCACCTCGGTTCGACCGGAGTCCAGGGCGCCAAGCACGCCGCGCCGGATGCGTTCGTCGCATGCCAACAGGTCAGCCGCTACCGCAACGGTTTGCGGGTGCGGGCGGTAGGACCAATCGTCCAGCGCCGCTTCCAGATCGATGACGTGGACCCCGAGGATCTCGAGCGGTCGCATGTCGTGATCGGAGGTGATCAGCACGGTGACGTCCCACCCCGCCATGACGCGGTCGACCAGCCACCCGCCTGCGAACCGGACGACCTCGGGGACGTTGCGGGCCACCACGTCGAGCCGGTACCTCATGTCACTGCCCCTTCCGTGCGTGAACCCGTCGTCCTGTCGGCCGACGGCGCGAAGTCCCTGGCGAGCGCTTCGCCGTACTCCTTGATCACCTGAGCTAGCGGAATCGAAGGATCGAGCAACCATGCGGTCTCCATTCCATTGATGAAGGCGAGGATCTCGACGGCCTTGGTCGCCGAGTCGATGTCTGTTCGGTATCGCCCGGCGCGCTGGCCGCTCTCGATCAGGCCGGCGACGATGTCCACGGCGGCGCGCTGCCGATGAAGCAAGCGGTCGTGGAGCGGGGCGTCGGGCGCGATGTTCTCGACGAGCAGCATCGTGAAGGTGCCGACGAGCTGGGGTGCGCGGTGGAAGCGCTCGGCCACTCTGCAAATCTCGCCAATGAGGTCGCCGGTGCGATCGGCGTGCAGGTCGTCGTCGGCGTCGCGGGCGTCGAGCACCGCGTTGAGCAGGTGTTCCTTCGATTCGAAGTGATGCAAGAGACCTGCCGGGCTGACGCCCGCCTCCTTGGCGATCTGCGCGAGCGACGTGTTGCGCCATCCGTAGCGCGCAAGCAACCGCTCCGCCACCTGCAGAATGCGCTGCTTGCGGTCCTCGCCCTTCGCGAGCAGCGTCGCGTACGGACGCACTGGCGCGCCGCCTCCTGACACCGAACCCGTCACTGGAACCCTTCGATCGACCAACCTAGTGAACACACAGTAGGTAGGTTCGAGGTCTGTGACAAGGGTCTCTTTCCACAATTCTCGTGAGAGCCTCCGCAGCGGGCGATTCTGCCGTGACCGCGAGCCTGGTTACAACCGAGCGGGCATGCTGTCCCACCCCCGCACGGCCGACGACGACGAGAACACCGCGTTGTCGAGGTCGACCTCCCAGTCGGGGAAACGGTTCAACAGCTCGTCGAGAGCGATCCGTCCTTCGAGGCGTGCCAGAGCGTTACCAAGGCAGTAGTGGGCGCCGACGCCGAACGTCACGTGTTGGCGCGGCGCTCGAGTGACGTTGAAGTCCTCCGCGTCGGCGCCGAACCGCTGATCGTCGCGGTTGGCCGCACCGATCAACGTCAGAATGGCGCTGCCCTCGGGAACCGTCTGGCCGTGGTACTCCACGTCGCGGGTGACATACCGCGCGGCCTGTAGTGCTGGGGGCTCGTATCGCAGGATCTCCTCGATGGCGCCTGGCAACAGTGATCGGTCCGCGGCCAGTTGACGGCGTTGATCGGGATGGTCGGACAGCAGCTTTCCCGACCAGCCGATCAGGCGCGTGGTGGTCTCGGCACCGGCGACCGACACGACGTTCATCAACATCAGGAGTTCGTCTCGCTGCAACCGACGATGCGTACCGGTTTCGTCTTCGAACTCGACCTCCAGAAGTTCGGACGTGAGATCGTCCGACGGATTGGCAATCCGCCAATCGATGAACTCCGCGAACACCTGGCCGTCCGTCATTCCCTCGGAGTGGTCGAGCTTTTCGCCGCGCTCGGTGCGTATGTTGTCGGCCTGATCGACGACCACCTTCTGAAAGTGCTCCGGAATTCCAAAGAGCATGCCGACGACGCGCAGCGGCATGACCGAGCCGAGATGCTTCACGAAGTCGATCTCGTCTCCGCCGACGAGAGGATCGAGGCAGCGAGCAGTGAACTCGCGGATCAAGGGCTCGATGGCATTCATCTTGCGCGGCGTGAAGGCACGGGCCAGCAGATTGCGACGAATGTCGTGAATCGGCGGATCCTCGAAGATCAATGTGCCTGGCGGAATCTCGATGTTCGCCTTCAGTATTTCTAGTACCACACCCCTCGCGGAGCTGAACGTCTTGTGGTCAACCAGCGCGCGGTTGACGTCGTCGAATCGGCTCACCGCGTAGAAGTCGTGCTCGGAGTTGTAGTAGAGCGGCGCGTCGTCGCGCAGCCGCTTGAACATCGGATAGGGATCGATGTTGAGATCGACGTCCCACGGGTCATAGTAGGGCGCCTTGGTTGCGGTCATTTCATTCCTTCGTTGAGTTCGACGAGCGCGTGGAGATAGTGCTCTAGCGAGTGGTGGACGAACCGGGCCGACACGGTCGTCGTGCCGCCAGCAGCCAAGGCAGCCAACATGTCTCGTGTCACATCGGGCTCCCCCACCGGGTCGAGAGGCTTCTCCGCAGGCATCACCACCTCGAAGTCCGCAGGCACGTCGAAACTCTTCAGCCACTCGGCAGCCTGGTCGATCGTCACGTAGAACGGGCACCAGCCGTCGGCCAGCGTGACCGCGCGACGCAACGATCTCTTGGTCCTGCCGCCGATCCAGAACGGCATGTGCGGTTGCAGCGCGCACGGATCCACCGTCAGCCCGCCGAACGAGTAGAACTCACCGTCGTACGTCGGCTCGTTGGTCGGCAACGCCACCCGCAACGCACGGAGCGCATCATCGCCGCGTGCACCCCGGTCGTCGAACGGTGCGCCGAGAAGGTCGAACTCCTCCTTCAGAGACCCGACGCCGAGGCCCAGTATCACCCGGCCATTGCTCACGTGATCGAGTGTGCCGTAGCGCTTTACGATCGCTAGTGGGTGGTGGTAGCCGAGCACCAGGGTCATCGTCGCGAACCGGATCTGCTCCGTGATCGCCGAAACGTACCCGAAGGTTGCGAGCGGATCCCAGTAGCGAGTGCCGCGCCTAGCCGCCTCTACCGTAGGTAGACCGATGTGCTCGCTACAGGTCATGTGGTGATAGCCAAGGCGATCGGCGGCCTTGGCGATCCGACCGATGTCCTCGATCGTGGCGGTCTTCTCCCACCCGAGGGCCGCGCCCGCGATGTTGGTGACCACGGGCGTCCCGATGCCGAGTTTCATTGCAGCGGTTCTTCGCCTGCAAGAATGGTCCGATGCATCAGCCGGCCACTGTCGACGGCATACGGCAGTGCACGATGCATCGTGCCGGTGTTGTCCCAGATGATGAGGTCTCCGACCTGCCATTCGTGGCGATACACGTACTGCGGCTGAGTCGCCCAATCTCGTAGTCGCGCAAGCAAGGCCCGGCTCTCCTCGACCGAATATCCGACGACGTAGTCTGCCGTCGCCCCGAGGAGCAGTGACTTTCGGCCCGACTGATGCGTCCACACGATGGGACACGCCTTCGTCGGGGAGTTCTGCCAAAACAGGATCTCGTCATGGCTCATCTCGGGCGTCACGTAGTACTGCGACCGCTCCGCGCTGTGCACCACCCGTAGGTCCGCGATGAGCTCCTTGTCCGTATCGGGGAGGTCGTCGTAAGCCGCATATGTATTGCAGAACTCCGTGTCGCCACCGGATTCCGACAACGTGATCGCGTGCAGTACGGTGGCCAGGTTCGGGTACGGCTGCAGCGAGCCATCGAAGTGCCAGAACAGAGAACCCTTCAGATACTTGGCACGCTGATTTACCTTGTCGTCCAACGAGATCTTGTAGATGCCCTCCTCGCCCTCGTTGGCGACGATCGTGCCGAGCGTCTTGGCTATGGCGACCTGTTGGGCGTCGCTGATCTCCAACCCACGGAAGTAGACGACGCCACGCTGCTCCAGTACCTCGCGGATGTGCGCCGACTCCCTGCCGCTCAGCAGCGTCTCGACGTCGGTGACGATCTCGCTGCCGATTCGAGGAGTGAGGTCACGGACCTTCAGTCTTACCGAGGAGAGTTCCATGTTCGTCAGCCCACTCTCGTCAAAATCGTTTTCGCCGAATGCTTTACGCGCGGTTGCTTCCACAGTTCGACCGCCAGCGAGATCGTGATCAGCGAGTAGAGCAGGTTGCGAAGGTTCGCGACGTCGTCGGGCAGCGGCTCGGAGTAGTCGAACTTGTCGATGTAGGCCACCGCCTCCTCGGCGTGCGGGAAAACCGCGTCGTAGAACGCCTGGATTTCCTCCATCGAGCTGTTGACGCGCTTGACGTAGCGGGCATGTCCGTCCTCGATGGCCCACTCCTCGACCAGGTGCTCCAGTTCGGAGAACTCCTGCGGCAGAAGCGCTTTCATCGCGATGCCTTCGATCCGGTCTCGACGTAGTCCGCCACGGTCTTGTGCAGATGCCGCAGCAGGATCTCCTCGTCGTTCATGGTGAAGTGCGTCAACGCACCACTGTTGAGCATCGCCTGCAGGCCCTCCGAAGGGCTGGCGTCCTCGAGGATGATGTCGTTGAGGTACGTCACGGTGAGCTCCTGTCCCAGCCTTTCCCTGTGGGTCGTCGGCGGGCGGTAGTACGCCTCGGTCTCGAAGATGTGCGAGTGCGGTCCGGTGGGCCAGTGCGTATGGACGGTGTAGCCCGACGCGCCAAAGATCAGCACGAAGTTCGGGAAGAATTGAAAGGAGTCGAAGCCGTACTTCTCCGAGCGCGTCGGGTTGATCCCCGGCGGCATCGGGCCACGATCGGCGGTCTTGTTCCATGGGCCGGCCGCGCTGGCCTCCATCACGCATTCGATTGGCTTGGAGTACGGCGTCTTTCGGGACGGCTCGCCGGAGAACGAGTACATCCGGTGCGGCCCCTTCAGCTGGTAACCCAGTGCGTCGGCGAAGGGATTCGGTTGATCGAACGCCTCCCTCGCCTCGGCCGTCACGCTACCGAAGGACGACGCGTGGAGGTAGGGGCCGTGATAGCTCTCGGCGAAGCCGTCTACGAAGATCTTCCAGTTGCACTGCAATTCCGCCTTGAACCGGTAGATCTGATGCGGTCCCTCGAACGGATAGCCTTCGAGGCCGTGTGCGAGCTCGCCGAGGTAGTCGCGAACCGACTCGGTGTTGTCGGGATTCAGGTTGACGAAGATGAAACCTTCCCACACCTCGCACTGGATAGCGGGGACGCGGCAGCTGTCGGCATCGAAGTCGAGGAGCAGATCCTTGCGAGTCGCCGAGTGCAGCGAGCCGTCCAAGTTGTAGCGCCAGCCGTGGAAGCGGCAGTACAACAGAGGTGCACGACCCTTCACCTCCTTGAACGGGTCGTCCTCCCAGAGCATCTTGTTGCCGCGGTGTGGGCAGATGTTGTGCATGGCGCGCACGACCCCGTCCTTCCCCCGCACGACGATGATCGACGTGTTGAGGAAGATGAGTTCGCGCGTGAAGTAGCTGCCCGAGCGCGGCACCTGCTCCACCCGGCCGACGTAGAGCCAGGTCTTCCTGAAGACGTGCTCGACTTCCTTGGCGTAGAACTCCTCGGAGACACAGTCCTCCAGGGACACCGGACCGCGACCGAGTTCGGGATACGCGTCGGTCCAATGGCCGGTCTCGGGCTTGCTCACCAGGGCGTCTTGGGTCACGGGGCCCCCTCTCACGCAAAGCGGTTCGTCGGGTGCGACGGCGATCGAGCCGAACGTACCGCCGTTGATTTGGCGGAAATAGGCACGCTGACGCAACACGCTGTTGCATATTTGGAACACATCCGTACGAGGAGCAATGAGCAACAGTGAACCAAGACCCGAGCTTCGACCTCGACGCCCTGCTGGTATTCGGCAAGGTCGTGGAGAGCCGCAGCGTGTCGAAGGCCGCCGCGCTGCTCGGCAAGCCGAAGTCCACCGTCAGCCGCAAGCTGACCAAGCTGGAGTCCGATCTTGGTATCAAGTTGCTACGCAGAAACACCCACCAGCTCACCTTGACCGATCTGGGCCAGAAGGTGTACGCGCATGCGTGCTCCATCCTCGACGAGGCCAATGGAGTTCGTGCGCTAGCCGAAGGCAGCCGGAGTGAACCCCAGGGCGAACTGCGCGTCGCCATCCCCGTCTTCGTCGGCATCGACTATGCATCGCGGGTCGGTGCCACCTTCCTGCAGCGCTATCCCCAGTCGCGGTTGGACATTCGACTCGTCGACAGCATGGTGGACCCGATCCGCGACGGCTTCGACGTCGTGTTCGGCACCGGTCCGCTGCAGGATTCGACCCTGATCGCGCGCAAGGTGTTCGACCTCGAACTGTTCCTCTGCGCGTCGCGCGACTTCGCTCGGCAACACGACGCTCCCTTCGCCGATCCGTCTCAGTTGACCGAGTTGCCGTTCATCGACTTCGGGTTCTGCGGCCAACGCAAGCTAGTGGTGACGCGGGACGGCCGCAGTGTCGAGGTGTCGCCGCCAGTGCGCGCCCGCGCCAACAACTTTCAAGTGTGCAAGCAGTACATTCGGCAAGGCCTCGGCATGGGAGCCATGCCCACGCAGATCCTTTGCACGGAGGAACTTCGCGAAGGTTCAATCGTGCCAATACTTCCCGGTTGGGCACCCGAACCCCTTGAAGTGCACATGATCTATCCGCATCAACTGTCCTTCTCTACACTCATCACGGCCTTCTACGAGGCGGCGTGCGAGATCATCGTCGAGAACATCGCGCGCGCCTGAGCCGTTACGCATGCGTGACGCCGTTTTACCTGGTCAACACATGCCCGCAGCGATACTCGAGCCATGGAGCTCAATCACGTCCCGGCTGCCACGCCCGCCACCGAGATCGCAGATCTACTTCGCCGCGACGGCTACGCGATCGTCGACGACCTCGCTCCCACCGCGCTGATGGACGACATCGACACCGAACTCGCACCCCACTTCGCCGCCACGCCGCTCGGTTACAACGCGATGATCGGCACCAAGACTCGTCGCACCGGCGCGTTGGTCGCGCGCTCCCCCGCATGCCGCACGCTCATCCAGAACCCCACGATGATGGGCGTCTGTGCGGACTTCTTGGGCCACGCCTCGGCCTTTCAGCTGATGCTGACCCAGGTGATCTCCATCGAACCCGGCGAATCCGAGCAGGCCTTGCACCGTGATCAGAACGCCTTCGACTTCTATCCGTTTCCGGCCGACTACCACGTGCAGTGCAACACGCTATGGGCGCTGTCCGACTACACAGCCGAGATGGGCGCCACACGTGTGGTGCCTGGAAGCCAGGCCGCCGTCGACAAGAAGCCGACCGACTACACCGACGCGGACTGCTTGCAGGCAGAGATGACTCGCGGGTCGGTGCTGATCTATACGGGGAAGATCGTGCACAGCGGGGCCGCCAACCGATCCGAACGCGTGCGCCGGGCGATCAACGTCAACTACTGCGTTGGTTGGGTTCGGCAAGAGGAGAACCAATTCCTTTCCGTCCCACCGGAAGTGGCGCGAACGTTGGACGACGACCTGCTGAAGTTGATCGGCTATCAAGAGGGCGCGTGGGCGATGGGCTACTTCCGCGACTTCGAAGACCCGTTGCGCGCAATCCGCGGCGACGCGGTCCCCTACGGTTTCGACGCGAGCAAACTCACGGGCAGCTCGGGTGCAGACTTCGCCGACCAACTCGCCCATAGCGAGTGAAACTCAGGGCATCTTGATGGCAGAGACGTACATCTCGACGATCGGCCGGTAGAGGTCGACGTCATCGAGTTGGCTGCTCAGGACCACGGAGTCGCTGGTGGCGACGAGCACCTGGGCGAATGTCAGAGGTGGGATCAGCAGCGAGCCACCCATTCGGCCGATGCCCTTGACGATGAAGTCGGCGAGTGCCTCGACGACCTCAGATCGCTTGGCGGCCACCCGTTCCCGCGCCTCGGGGTTGCGTAGCAGGTACAGCGTGAACTCGTGGCCCAGCGCGGCGTGCTCGGCGCCGCGGTCAAGGCTGAGCTGGCGCCACCGCCGCGCGACGGCGTCGAGCTCTGCCGCGCCCACCTCGGTGGCCGACGCCAGCACCTCGGTGAAGTGGTCGAAGTAGCGACGCCAGTACCTGTCGCTCACCGCGAGGAACAAGTCCTCCTTCGTCGTGAAGTGCTTGTAGATCGCGCCCTTCGTGTACCCGGCTGTGCGTGCAATGTCATCGAGACTCGCTGGGGTGAAGCCTTTTTCGGCGAAGACCTCCTCGGCTGCGTCGAGCAGCAGAGAGCGAGTGCGCTCCAGCCGTCTCTCCCGCGTCCATTGCTCCACCATGCGGGCGATTGTGCCACAGAATCTTAGATTCCCATTGGATACCGAGATACTGAATGGTATCTTCACCGCGGCGGAAGGAGATCGTGCCGTGAGCGATCTGTCGGACAAGAAGGCGTCCACTCTGGCCGAACCGCTCGGCGGGTCGGCCATGTTGGACGGCGACCTCAACTCGAAGGTCAAGCCGGTCACCGTCTGGGCTGCGGTCGGCGGCGCGGTCCTGCTCCTCCAGCTCTACGTGTGGATCCGGTGGATCACGGGGCCCTACTTCACGAGGGTGCCTGCTGGGCCGAGCGACCCTCCGACGTACATGAAGGCCTTGCTGACTACCAATGCAGTCGTCATGTGCGTGGGTCTGCCATTCGTCATCTGGTGGTTCATCATCCGGCCATGGGTACGGGAGCGGCGCATCACGCTCGACGGCATCTTGTTCGTCTCCTGCGCGCTGTTCTTCTTCCAGGACCCACTGCTGAACTACTTCAACACGTGGTGTACCTACAACACCTGGCTGTGGAATCGCGGCTCGTGGTCATCGCACATTCCCGGCTGGGTGTCGCCAGAGTCCCCGGGCCGTCAGGTCGCCGAACCGCTGCTGATCAATGCGACGGGCTACGGAATGGTGTTGGTATTGGCCATCGCAGGGTGCTGGTTCATGCGAAGAATCAAGGCGCGCTGGCCCGGTATTAGCAACGTGCGGCTGATCCTGCTCACCTACGCGGCAGCCTTCGTCGCGGACTTCGTCATGGAGGCCGGTTTCATGTTGCCGTTCGGCCTCTATACGTATCCGGGCTCGATCCGATCGGTCACCGTATTCGCCGGCACCTATCACCAATGGCCGATCTACGAGGGACTGATGTGGGGTGGGGTCATGACGGCCCTGACGTGCCTGCGGTACTTCACCGACGATCGCGGGCGCACCGTCGTCGAACGCGGACTCGACCAGGTGCGGGGCGGTTTCGCCAAGCAGCAACTCGTCAGGTTCCTCGCGATCTTCGCCGCGGTCAGCGGTTGTTTCTTCTTCTTCTACAACATTCCAGCCCAATGGATCGGCATGCACTCCGACCCGTGGCCCGCCGACCACCTGAAGCGCTCCTACTTCAATGGAGGCATCTGCGGCGACGGGACCGACGTGCCGTGCCCCGATCCCACTCTGCCCATACCGACCAAGCGATCCGGATACATCGACACCGACGGCAAGCTAGTGCTGCCGGACGGCGTAGGGCTACCGCAGACCGTCCCCATCGAACGCAACAAGTGAGCGCGCCCTTCTACCGGGCGATCGACGACGAGGTCGAGGTCTTCCGCGCCGCAGCCCGCCGCGGCTTGCCCGTTTTGTTGAAGGGACCCACCGGATGCGGGAAGACACGCTTCGTCGAGGCGATGGCTCACGAGCTCGGCCGCGAACTGTTCACCGTCGCGGGTCACGAGGACATGACCTCGGCTGACTTGGTCGGCCGGTTCCTTCTCAGGGGCGGAGAGACGGTCTGGGTCGACGGTCCGTTGACGCGGGCCGTACGCGAGGGAGCAATCTGCTATCTAGACGAGATCGTCGAGGCTCGCCAGGACACCGTCGTCGTCATCCACCCACTGGCCGATCATCGTCGTCAGCTTCCGATCGACCGGCTCGGAACCACCCTGCAGGCGAAGCCTGGTTTCCAGTTGGTGATCTCGTACAACCCCGGCTATCAGAGCGTGCTGAAGAACATCAAGGAGTCGACGCGACAGCGCTTCATCGCCATCGAGCTCGACTTTCCACCCGCCCAGACCGAGACCGAGATCGTCGCACATGAAGCGGGCATCGGGCGCGAAACGGCAAGCGCCCTAGTTGCTTTGGGCCGCGCGATCCGAAACCTGTCTGGCTCTCCGCTGCGCGAGGTGGCCTCGACCCGAATGTTGATCCTTGCAGGTGAATTGGTCGCTGAAGGGCTCGGCCTGCGCAGCGCCGTGCAGTCGGCCGTCGTCCGCGTACTCTCCGACGACGCGGACGTCGAGCGCGCTCTTGGCGAACTCGTCGACGCCTTGCTGCCCCCAACGTGAGTTCGCCCGACCGATTCCGCCTGCTGGCGACGTTCGTCGCTGGTCGCCCAATCGAGGTCGCGGAGGCGCAGGGGGGCGAGGTGGCCCACACCAACGGTCAAGCGATATTCGTTTCTGCCGCAAGTTCTCTCGACGATCAGCGCCGTGAAGTGATCGTCCAGAGCGCGCTCCTCGCAGCGGGCAGCCTGGACGGCCCGTTGGTGAAACGCCTGCGAAGCCGGCCCTCCGTCGCACGGCGCTACCTGGCGCTCGAAGGCCGCCGCGCGCTCGCGGAGCTTGCATCGCGGTCCCCACTGGTGGCCGCGCTTCGTCCCGCCGATGCGCCGACAACCGCTTCTGCCAGGGAGTCACTCCAGTTGGCAAGGGCCAGAGGCAAAGTCGATGATCCTCCAGACTGGTTCGGCGCCATCAGACCCTCGCGGCTGCTGAGCACCACGGCAGGACTTTCCGCGCATGCTACGGCGTTTGACCTTCGCCTGCAGTTCGACGCCAGTGACGCGCGAGCAACCGACGACGAGCAGATGTCCGATGACAGCAAGATCCTCAGGTTGTTCGAGGCGCCGGTGTCCGGTTCGCAGGCCCTCGCCGACTTCTTGCGCAAGTTGTTCGGCAGTTCGCGTACTTCGGGTGGTGAGGCGCCCGGCGGCGAGCTCCGGGTTGGCTCGATCCGGCAGGCGCACGAGGCAGGGGCCAACGCCCGGCCGCTTCCCACACACATCACGTTCTCGTACGACGGCAGACCCGGTGCGGCCGTCGGCGTGGGCGGCGCTCTTCATCCCGAATGGGATGTCTTCGCCAACCGGTATCGACCAGACTGGTGTCGCGTCATCGACGTCCCACTCACTGCTGCCGCTGACGTCTCCGCGGCAGAGATCGGGCGCGACGACGTGCTCAAGCGACGCCTGTCGCGCGTTGGGCTAGGCCCAAAGCTCTTGCGGCGCCGTGCCGATGGCCACGAGCTCGACATCGAGGCGCTCATCGAACTTGCCATCGATTTGCGTTCCGGCTACTCACCGCCTGAGCACGTCTTCGTCGAGAGCCGCAAGCTCGCTCGCGACCTCGGCGTGCTCATCCTGCTCGATGCTTCCGGGTCCGCCACGGATACCGATCCCGACGGCCGCGCGGTTCACGACCACCAGCGCCGCGCCGCCGCTACCTTGGCCGCAACGCTCGAGGAACTCGGCGATCGCGTCGCGGTGTACGCCTTCAGATCCCAGAGCCGCCACGCCGTCCACCTGATGGGACTCAAGACATTCGATCAACGGTTCGGCGCCGTCGCCCGCGCTCGCCTCAACCAGCTCCAACCCTCTGGCTACACGCGCCTCGGCGCAGGCATCCGCGGAGCAGGCGAACTGCTCAAGACCCACGCGGGCACGCCGAATCGCCTGTTGCTGGTTTTGTCGGACGGACATCCGTACGACGACGGCTACGAAGGCCTGTACGCCCAAGCCGATACGTCGAGGGCACTCGACGAACTCCGCGCCGACGGCGTTGCCTGCCTTTGTCTTTCGATTGGCGCAGCGGCTGACGGCGCTGCCCTCGAGCGCGTCTTTGGGTCCGCGAGCTTTGCCAGCGCAGCAACGCTGGCGGACCTGAGTCCCCGCATGGACGAGTTGTTCCTGGCTTCGCTGCGCGAACTCGCAGCCCCAAAGGCGAAGTGACACGCCACCTCGGCGTGCGTAAGCGCCTCCGCCGGCCGCAGCAGAAGGGGTAGGGCGCGGCGGTTCCCAGCCAACGCGCGAGGACGTTGTCCCATGGTGCGTGGCAGGGCGGGACAAGTTGGGATCGGTAGCCCGCTCAGCGCCGTGTACTTCCCTCACACCGCCGCGACCGCGGCGCTACGAGTCAGAAGGAACCATTCGTGAACACCAACCGCAACAAGATCGTTCCGATCGTCATCGGCGCCGCCGTCGCCATCTTCACCATCTCGATACTGCTGCGCTTCGTGTTGTTCAGCGAGTACGGCATCCCGAGCAGCTACCTGTTCCTCGGTTTGCCCGGAGCAGGCATCGGCCTGCTCGTGCTTCTGCTGCGCCTCGGCGTCTTCGGCAACAGCCAACGGTCGAGCGGCTTCGTCGGCACCTGGCAGCAGAACGGTTGGCAGCAGAACTTCGGCGCGCAGCCGTCGCAGTACCCGGCGGCGCCCCAGTACCCGGGTGCGCCCCAGTATCCAGGTGCGCCCCAGTACCCGGCCGCTCCGACAGCAGCCCAGCACCTTCAGGAACTCGACCGCCTGCTGCACACCGGCGCAATCTCGCAAGAGGATTACGCGACCCGCCGTGCGCAGATCCTCTCGGCGATCTGAGCCCAGCGCACGCGACTCGTGCACGCCAGGCCGCGGTCAGCGCGGCCGAGCGTGCACAAATCGCTATAGGCCAAGCGATTTCGCGATGATCACCTTCATGACTTCACTGGTGCCCGCGTAGATCCTGGCGACGCGGGCGTCGGTGTAGAGCCGGGCGATCGGATACTCCATCATGTAGCCGTAGCCGCCGAACAGCTGTAGGCAACGATCGATCACCCGCTGCTGCATCTCGGTGCAGAACAACTTGACCCGTGCGGCGTCGGCCGCGGGAAGTTCACCGTCGACGTGAAGCGCGATCGCGCGGTCGACCATCGCCTGGCCGGCCTCCACCTCCGTTGAGCACGCGGCGAGTTCGAACTTGGTGTTCTGAAACGACGCAACCGGTTGCCCGAATGCCTTGCGGTCCTTCGTGTAATCGATGGCTGCCGCGATCGCCGAGCGAGCCTGACACACCGATCCGACCGCGACGGTGAGGCGCTCCTGCGGAAGGTTGTGGCCGAGGTAGCCGAACGCCTCGTCGACCTCGCCCAGCACGTTGGCAGCCGGAACGCGAACGTCGACGAACGACAACTCCGCGGTGTCCTGGACCTTGCAGCCCATCTTCTCCAGCTCGCGACCGCGGGTGAAGCCCGGCATGCCGTCCTCGACGACCAACAGCGTCAGCCCACGGCGCCTGTTGTTGGGGTCGGTCGAGGTACGTGCCACGACGACGACGAGGTCGGCCTGCATGCCGCCGGTGATGAATGTCTTTGCGCCGTTGACGATGTAGTCATCACGGTCGCGGACCGCGGTGGTGCGCATGCCCGCCAGATCCGAGCCCGTGCCAGGCTCCGTCATGGCCACCGCAGTCAGCAGCGTGCCTGCAGCCAACCCGGGAAACCAGCGCTTGCGCTGCTCGTCGTTCGCGTAGTGCAGGAAGTACGGCAGGATCACCTCCAGCTGGGTCCGCACGGTCGACAGCGTGACGAGCGCCCGCGCAGCTTCCTCCTGCAACACGACGAAGTAGCGGTAGTCAGGCGCGCCGCCCCCGCCGTACTCCTCGGGGATCGCCGTCCCCAGCAAGCCGAGCGAACCCATCTGCGCGAACACCTCGCGAGGCATCCGGCCGCCCTTCTCCCACTGCGGGTAGTTCGGCACCACCTCCTTCTCGACGAAGGCGCGCGCCAACTCACGAAACGCCTCGTGGTCTTCGGTGAACAGGTCGCGGCGCACGGCGCCTCCTTCGTGTGTGGGGCGTTAAGCGATGAGTTCGACCAGCGTGGCGTTGGCGGTGCCGCCGCCCTCGCACATGGTCTGTAGGCCATAGCGAATTCCGTTGTCCCGCATGTGATGAATCATGCGAGTCATCAGCACCGCGCCCGACGCACCGAGTGGGTGCCCAAGCGCGATCGCCCCGCCGAGCGGATTGAGCTTGGACTCGTCGGCGCCCGTCTCGGCCAGCCACGCGAGCGGCACGGGCGCGAACGCCTCGTTGACCTCGAAGACGCCTACCTCGTCGAGTCGAACGCCCGCCTTGTGCAGCACCTTCTCCGTCGCGGGGATCGGGCCCGTCAGCATCAGCACCGGGTCGGCGCCCGTGACGGCCCCTGCACGATAGCGAACCAACGGAGTCAGTCCCAACTGGACCGCATTGTCCGCGGTCATCACCATGAGGGCGGCGGCACCGTCGGAGATCTGCGACGAATTGCCTGCATGGATGACGCCATCCTCGGCGAACGCAGGCTTGAGGCCTGCCAACTTCTGCACGGTGGTGCCCCTGCGGATGCCCTCGTCATCGGTGACGACTCCCCCGTCGGTGCCCGAGTTACTCCTCGCGTCCGCCGTGAAGACCGGCATGATCTGGTCGGTGAACGCGCCGGCGTCCTGCGCGGCCGCGGCACGCTCGTGCGACTGCGCCGAGTACTCGTCGAGGCGTGTACGCGAGAAGTTCCACTTCTGCGAGATCTTCTCAGCCGAGATGCCTTGGTTGAACGCGAAGTTGTCATACCGCGCAAGGGCCTTGGGGCCGTACGGCTGACCCGTGGCGCGCGCCGAGCCGAGCGGCACGCGACTCATCACCTCGACGCCGCCAGCGACGACGATGTCCTGCTGCCCCGACATCACCGCCTGCACAGCGAAGTCGAGCGCCTGCTGGCTCGAACCACACGCACGATTCACGGTGGTCCCGGGGATGTGCTCGGGCCAACCTGCCGCCAGCACCGCGTAGCGGCCGATGTTGCTCGACTGATCGCCGACCTGGGACACGCATCCCCACACCACGTCGTCGACGACGTCTGGGTCGACGCCGGTGCGCTCGGCGAGCTCGTTGAGCACCAGCGCGGAGAGGTCGGCCGCATGCTGTTCTGCCAGTCCCCCGTTGCGCTTTCCGACGGGTGTGCGCACGGCACCGACTATCACGGTTTCACGCATCTACTTCTGCTCCTTGCTCGGTATCCAGTCACCGGTGAACGCCGCGTCTCGTTTCGCAGCGAATGCCGCGTACGCCTCTCGCGAGTCTGCCGTGGCGAAGTTGCCCGGCTGCGCCCGGGCTTCGTTGGCCAACGCGTCGCGCAACGTCGAATTCGCGCCGTCGTTGAGCAACGCCTTACTCTGGGCCAGGGCGAAGGATGGCCCCGCCGCCAGCGTGCCTGCCAGATCGTCGACGAACGAATCGATCTCGTCGGCATGCCTTACCCACGTGACCAGTCCGAGTCGATGAGCCTCGTCGGCGTCGATCATGTCGGCCAGCAGAACGAGACGCTTTGCCTGTTGCAGTCCAACGAGTTTGGGCAGTAGCCAGGACCCGCCGAGGTCGACGGACAGCCCGCGCTTCGAAAAGATCTGACAGAACCGCGATTCGGGCGTTGCTACGACGAGGTCGCACCCGAGCGCCAAGTTCCACCCAGCGCCGACGGCGACGCCCGTCACCTTCGCGATGGTAGGCACCGCCAGTTCGTGGAGGGCAAGGGCGACGTCGGTCAGCCTCTCCAGCTTGTAGCGAGGATGGATGTCCTCACCCGTCGCGACGTCAGCGCCCGAGCAGAACGCGCCACCCGCGCCGGTGATTACCAAGGCCCGCAGTCCACGATCACGTTTGGCCGCGCGCAAGGCGTCGGCCAACTCCACCCAGAGCCGAGCGTCGAGCGCGTTCTTGCGCTCGGGCCTGTTCAGGGTGAGCGTGCGGACGCCGTCGCGGTCGGAGCTGAGCAAGACCTCGGTCACGAGTACGCCGGTCCGATCACGCCCTCGGCGCGCAGGGAGGCGAGTTCTGTTGCGGTGAGCCCGAGTTCACTCAGCACGGCGTCGGTGTGCTGGCCGAGGCCAGGGACGGCGCCCATCGGTGCCTCGTATCCCGCGATCACCGGCGGTGGCAGAAGGGCCGGGATGTCCCCCTTCGGCGATGCGACGCTGCGCCAGCGGTCACGCGCCTCCAGCTGCGGGTGCACCACCACCTCGCTAGGCAGGTTGTAGCGAGAGTTCCCGATGCCGGCTTCGTCGGCCGTCTTCTGAATGTCAGCGAGATCGTACTTGGCGCACCAGTTTCCGATGGCCTCGTCGAGCACGTCGCGGTGCGCGCAGCGGTCGGCGTTGGTCGCGAATCGCGGATCGTCGGCGAGGTCTGGCCTGTCGATGATCTCGCGGGCCACGCGCTGCCATTCGCGGTCGTTGGTGGTACCCAAGACGACTGTCTGTCCGTCACGGGTTGGGAAGGCACCGTAGGGAGCCACCGCTGGTGAGCTGACACCGAGCGGCTCTTGGTCGATTCCCGAGTGCTGGGTGTAGGTGAGCGCGTACCCCATGACGTCCGTCATCACGTCGAAGAGACTTAGCTCGACGGCGGGTGCAGCCACCCCCTCCGGACGGCCCGCACGCGCGAACAGCAGCGCGAGGATCGAGATCGCCGCGTAGAGGCCGGTGGTGAAGTCGGCCAACGCAGGCCCGGGTTTCGCAGGCATGCCCGGGTATCCGGTGATAGCGCAAGAGCCCGCTTCCGCTTGTACCAGAAGGTCATACGCTCGCTTATGAGAAATCGGACCACCGGGTCCGTAACCATCGATTTCGACGGGGATGACGTTGGGGTGCCGCACCGCGAGATCCGCCGGCGCGATGCCGAGCCTTGCCGTCGCCCCCGGAGCGAGGTTCGACACGAACGCATCCGCATGATCCAACAGCCGGTGCAGCAGTTCCACGCCTGCCGGCGACTTGGTGTTGAGCGTGACCGATTCCTTACCCCTGTTGCACCACACGAAGTGTGCCGCCAGCCCGCCCGGCCCATTGACCACGTCGTCGTAATCGCGGGCGAAGTCACCGCCCTTCGGGTTCTCCACCTTGATCACCCGCGCGCCGAAGTCAGCGAGCACTCTCGTGCACATCGGCGCGGCTACCGCTTGCTCCATTGCGACGATGGTGATGCCGGCAAGCGGTGCCGCTCCGGCCATCAGTAACTCCTCGGCAGCCCAAGCACGTGGCTGCCGAGGAAGTTGAGAATCATTTCTTGACTGACGGGAGCGATCTTCATCAGCCGCGACTCACGGAAGTACCGCGAGATGTTGTACTCCTCCGAATAGCCCATGCCGCCGTGCGTCTGCAGCGCCCTGTCCGCTGCGCCGAAACCTGCATCAGCGCAGAGATATTTGGCCATGTTGGCCTCGCGCCCGCACGGCTTCCCGTTGTCGTATAGCCAGGTCGCCTTGCGCAGTATCAACTCCGCGGCATCGAGACGGGCCAGCGAGTCGGCCAGAGGGAACTGGATGCCCTGGTTCATGCCGATCGCTCGATCGAACACCACTCGCTCGTTGGCGTACTTCACCGCCCGATCCAACGCCACCCGTCCAATGCCCAGCGCCTCCGCGGCGATCAGCATCCGCTCAGGATTGAGGCCGTGCAAGATGTATTGAAACCCCTTGCCCTCCTCGCCGATTCGGTGCTCGACCGGCACCCGCAAGTCGTCGATGAACAGCTCGTTGGAGCTGACGGCGTTGCGGCCCATCTTCTTGATCGGGCGGATGTCGACGTGATCGCGATCCAGATCGGTGAGAAACAGCGAAAGCCCGTCGGTCTTCTTGGTTACCTCGTCGTACGGCGTCGTGCGGGTCAGCAACAGGATCTTCTCCGACTCCAGCGCCTTGGAGATCCACACCTTGCGGCCGTTGACCACGTAGTGGTCGCCGTCCCGCTTCGCGAACGTGGTGATGCGCGAAGTGTCAAGCCCCGCACCGGGTTCGGTGACGCCGAAGCAGACGTGCAGGCTGCCGTCGACGATCCTGGGAAGGGTCTCGGCCTTCATCTCGTCGGAGCCGAACACCACGACGGGTTGCATGCCGAAGATCGACAGGTGGATGGCGCTCGCCGCGTTCATCGCACCGCCGGAGCGCGCTACCTCTTCGGCGAGGATCGTCGCCTCGGTGATGCCAAGACCGTGCCCGCCGTATTCCTCAGGGATCGTCATGCCGAGCCAACCGCCGCTGGCGATCGCGTCGTAGAACTCCTGGGGGAACTCGTGGTTGAGGTCCTTCTCCATCCAGTAGTGGTCGTCGAACCTGCCCGCCAACTCGGCGACGGATTTGCGGATCAGCTCTTGATCCTCGGTCAGCTCGAAGTTCATCCCGCCAGTCACGACACTCTCCTACCCGAAATCGTCTTGCCTACACAGCCAAGTGCGCCGGTGCACTGATCAAATCCGCACCGGCGCACTGTCGGCCGTTGAACCGCTTCAGTCCTTGTTGCCGGTCAATTCCTTTGCATTGGCCGCGAAGTCCGAGAAGTTCGCCTTCGCGTGGTCGTGCTTGCTGAGAGCCTGGATGCTCACGTCGTGGCCCTCGGCGGACTTGCGCAACGACCCGATGGTGGCTTGCTCCTTCGGGATGTACTTGAACGGATCGAAGTGGTACCAGCGCATCGCGTTCTCGTAGGTCATCTTGTTGATGTCCGCGTCAGGGACGTCGTACTTCTTGAGCACCTCGTCGAGCGCTTCGGGTGCGTCCGGCCACATCGAGTCGCTGTGCGGGTAGTCGGCCTCCCAGCAGATGTTGTCGATGCCGATCTGGTCGCGCAGTTCCACCCCGACCGGGTCGGAGATGAAGCAGGTCAAGAAGTGCTCCCGGAAGACGTCCGAGGGCTTCTGCTTGCCGAAGTCCTGACCCGTCCACGTCGAGTGCATCTCGTAGGTGCGATCGGCGCGATCTAGGAAGTACGGGATCCACCCGGTGCCACCCTCGGACAACGCGATCTTGAGATCCTTGTACTTCTTGATCGGCTTGGACCACAACAGATCTGCCGCCGCCTGCACGATGTTCATCGGCTGCAGAGTGATCATCACGTCCATCGGCGCATCCGGCGCGGTGATCGCCAACCGGCCCGACGACCCGATGTGCACGTTCAGCACGGTGTCGGTGTCGACCAGCGCCTGCCACATCGGATCCCAGTAGTCGTCGTGGAAGCTCGGATAGCCCATGGCCGAGGGGTTTTCGGTGAACGTCAGCGAGTGCACGCCGCGCTTGGCGTTGCGGCGGATCTCGGCCGCGCAGGCCTCGGCGTCCCAGATCACCGGCAGCGTCATCGGAATGAAGCGAGCCGGATAGGCGCCGCACCACTCCTCGACGTGCCAGTCGTTGTAGGCCTGCACCAGCGCCAGCGAGAAATCGTGATCCTCGGTCGCGAACAGTCTGCCCGCGAAACCGGGGAAGGACGGGAAGCACATCGAGCCGAGGATGCCGCCCGCGTTCATGTCCTTGATGCGCTCGTCGACCTTGTAGCACCCGGGCCGGATCTCGTCGAGCCCCTGCGGCTCGATGCCGTACTCCTCCTTCGGGCGGCCTGCGACGGCGTTGAGCGCAACGTTCGGGATGACGATGTCGCGGAACTGCCAAGTGTCCGAACCGTCGGCGTTGTGCACCAGCCGCGGCGCCTCGTCCTGATACTTCTTGGACAGATGGTTGGCAAACATGTCGGGCGGCTCGACGATGTGATCGTCCACGCTGATCAAGATCATGTCGTCTTTGTTCATCGTCTTCCTTTCGGACCAAAAGTTAGGGCGCGAGCCTTATCGAGGACCCCACGGAACTACCCATGAACCATGTCTACCAGTTCTCTACTAGAGGAAACTAGCCTCTCATGAGATGAGAATCAACGTTCACCAAGTCTCCGAGTGCCACTGACCCTGCACTTTCGGGCAGGAACGGGCCGTCTTGAACTCGCTTCCGTCGTCCCCACCATTGACGATTCGAGCAAGAGGTGGAAATCTATTAGTCAGATATGAGAATATGATTCTCGCATCTGAGAGTCAGGTGGACATCCGAGAGGAGCGCGGCGTGCGCGTGGCCCCTTTACAGGCCGACAAGTGGGACGAAGCGGTCCACGCTGCGCTCCGCATGATGCCCGAGGAGCGCAGGAACCTCTCCGCGGCGGGCAATGCCATCGGCACCTTCGTGAACCATCCCGAGCTCACGCGGTCCTACCTCACCTTTAGCTTCTACCTGTTGACCCGGTCGACGGTGGCGCCGCGGCTGCGCGAACTCGCGGTCCTACGGGTCGCTCACCTCGCCAACTGTGCGTACGAGTGGGACGAACACGTGACGATCGGCAAGCGGGAGGGCCTTTCGGACGACGACATCGCCGCCCTGCAACGCGGCGAAGCCGATGACGACTTCGACCGTACGATCCTCGCCGCGGTCGACGAACTCGTCGAGCAGACCAAGATCTCCGACGCGACGTGGGCTGCGCTCGGCGAGAAGTTCGACACGAAGCAGCTCATGGACTTCGTCTTCACCGTCGGCGGCTACCACATGTTGGCGATGGCATTGAACACATTCGGCGTGGAACCCAAGAAGGAGAACTAGCGACATGCCCTTTTTTCCGAAGCCAGACGCGGGTAGCTGGACCGAGAACTGGCCCGAGTTGGGCACGGCACCCGTCAACTACGAAGACTCCGTCGATCCCGAGCAGTGGCTGCTCGAGCAACAGGCGATCTTCAAGAAGACCTGGCTGAAGGTCGGTCGCGTCGAGCGCCTGCCCAAGACCGGCAGCTACTTCACCAGGGAGATGCCCTCGGTCGGAACCGGGACGTCGATCATCGTCGTCAAGGATCGCGAGGGCGTCGTTCGCGCCTTCCACAACATGTGCCGCCACCGCGGCAACAAGCTGGTCTGGAGCGATTACCCGGGCGAGGAGGTGTCTGGCACGTGCAGGCAGTTCACCTGCAAGTACCACGCTTGGCGCTACGCGCTCAACGGCGACCTGACCTTCGTGCAGCAGGAGGGCGAGTTCTTCGACCTCGACAAGGCGGACTATGGATTGGTCCCCGTGCGCTGCGAGGTCTGGGAGGGCTTCATCTTCGTCAACTTCGACAACGACGCGGCACCGCTGACCGAGTACCTCGGCGAGTTCGCGAAGGGCCTGGAAGGCTACCCCTTCCACGAGATGACCGAGCACTACAGCTACCGCTCGGAGGTCAACGCCAACTGGAAGCTGTTCATCGACGCGTTCACCGAGTTCTACCACGCGCCGATCCTGCACATGAAGCAGGCGGAAAGGGAAGAGGCGGAAAAGCTAGCCAAGTTCGGCTTCGAAGCGCTGGCCTACGACATCAAGGGCGACCACTCGATGGTGTCGTCATGGGGCGGGATGAGCCCCCCAAAGGACCTGAGCATGGTCAAGCCGATCGAGCAGATCCTGCACAGCGGACTGTTCGGACCGTGGGAACGTCCCGACATCAAGGGCATCCTGCCGGACGAACTGCCGCCCGCGATCAACCCCGGCCGCCACAAGTCTTGGGGCACTGACTCTTTCGAGTTCTTCCCCAACTTCACGCTGCTGTTCTGGGCGCCGGGCTGGTACCTGACGTACAACTACTGGCCCACCGCGGTGGACAAACACATCTTCGAGGCCGATCTGTACTTCGTCCCGCCGAAGAACCTCCGCCAGCGGCTCTCCCAGGAACTCGCGGCGGTGACGTTCAAGGAGTACGCCTTCCAGGACGCGAACACACTGGAGGCCACACAGCGCATGATCAACACCAGGGTGGTCACCGACTTCCCGTTGTGTGATCAGGAGATCCTGCTGCGCCATCTGCACATGACGGCACGCCAATACGTGGATCGGTACAAGGCGTCGCTGGCGAATGGAAACGGCCCGAACGGACACGCCGCCAAGAGCGACGCGAAGGCGTCAGAAATGGACACTGCAAATGTCTAAGCTGCCAGAGGAATTCGCCGATCTGGAGCGGTTCACCGATTGGTGCCTGCCGACCGAGGAGGAGCGCTACGCCAAGCGGCTCAACTCGACGATGGCCGAGATGCAGGAGTTGTACGACGCTGGCATGGGTCGGCTGGAGGACATCATGGTCTACGTCGACGCGCGATTCCCGCTGGAGGGCATGCCCGACGACGCAAAGGCACTAGTGCACCTCGGCCAGTCGGTCGTCATGGTGAGCTTTCCGGTCGAGGTGTGGAAGCAGCCGCGCGTGCTCGACAGCGGTGCGGCGTACATCCAGCTCATCAAGGAGCCGGTGGTCTGAGCGTGGTACTAGCCCTCAAAGCAGCGGGTTACGTCGACGTCGACGCCGGCGAGGTCATCCGGCCGGGTGTCGTCATCGTCGACGGCGACCGAATCGTCAAGGTGGGCGGTGAGATTCCCGATGGCGTAGAAGTCATCGACCTCGGCGACTCCATCCTGCTGCCCGGCTTGATGGACATGGAGGTCAACCTGTTCATGGGCGGACGCGGGGAGACCCCCGGCCTGTCCCAGGTGCAGGACGACCCACCGACCCGGACTCTTCGAGCGGTGGGCACCGCGCGGCGGACCCTACGGGCCGGCTTCACCACCGTGCGCAACCTCGGCCTCTTCGTGAAGACCGGCGGCTATCTGCTCGACGTGGCGCTCGGCAAGGCCATCGACGCCGGGCTGATCGAGGGTCCTCGGATCGTGCCAGCGGGCCACGCGATCACGCCGACGGGCGGCCACCTCGACCCCACGATGTTCGCCGCCTTCATGCCGGGTGCGCTCGAGCTCACGATCGAAGAGGGCATCGCCAACGGCGTCGACGAGGTCCGCAAGGCGGTGCGTTACCAGATCAAGCACGGGGCCCAACTGATCAAGGTCTGCGTATCCGGCGGCGTCATGTCGATGACGGGTGAGGCTGGTGCGCAACACTATTCGGATGACGAGCTGCGGGCGATCGTCGACGAGGCGCATCGTCGTGGGCTGCGAGTTGCGGCACATACCCATGGCGCCGAGGCCGTCAAACACGCCGTCGCGTGTGGCATCGATTGCATCGAGCACGGTTTCCTGATGGACGACGAGGCCATCCAGATGCTGGTGGACAACGACCGGTTCCTCGTGACGACGCGGCGCCTCGCCGAGGCGATGGACGTCTCACGTGCGCCAAAGGAGTTGCAGGACAAAGCCGCAGAGATGTTTCCGAAGGCCAAGACGTCAATCAAGGCGGCGTACGAGGCTGGGGTGAAGATCGCCGTCGGCTCCGACGCGCCCGCCATCCCCCACGGCAAGAACGCCGACGAACTCGTCACGCTCGTCGACTGGGGAATGTCCCCCGCCGCCGTGCTGCGCGCCGCCACGGTCGTGGCCGCCGATCTGATCGAAAAGGCCGACCTCGGCCGGCTAGCCGAGGGCTACCTCGCCGACGTCATAGCCGTGCCAGGTGACCCCCTACTGGACATTACCGTTACACAAAACGTAAGTTTTGTAATGAAAGGGGGCAAGGTATATGTCAACGAGAACTGATGACATCGTCGAGATCCAGCAGCTCCTTGCAAAGTACGCCGTGACCATCACCCAGGGCGACGTGGAGGGCCTGGTCACGGTGTTCACGCCGGACGGTACCTACAGCGCGTTCGGCTCGACCTACACGCTTGCGAAGTTCCCCGAACTCGTCGCCGCCGCACCGAGTGGGTTGTTCATGACCGGCACGTCGTTGATCGACTTCGAGGACGACACCCCCGATCGCGCAAGGGGCACGCAGCCCCTGCTGTTCGTCGAGCACTCCAAACACGACATGCGGATCGGGTACTACAGGGACACCTACCTCCGCACGTCCGACGGTTGGCGGCTCAAGACCCGCGCGATGACGTTCATCCGGCGCAACGGTGACCACGACTCCGGTCGTCCCCACGCGATCGGGAGGCCTGAAGCGGGGTGAGCTCGACCACCGAAGTCCCGACCACAGCCGAGTTCCGGTCGCAGCTGGTGGCTTGGCTCGATGAGCACGACCTGACTCCGCCGCCCGGGGAGCATTCGCTGGACGCCCACCAGGCGCAGCACTCCCGGGTGCTCGGCGCGCTGTACGACGCGGGGTGGATGCGCTGGGGCTGGCCGGAATCGGCTGGCGGACTTGGCGGGCCGATGATTCTGCGCACGATCGTCGGCGAAGAGATCGTCGGGCGTCGGCTCGACGAACCAGGACCGTATTCGATGCTCGAGGTGTTGACACCGACGATGATCGACTACGCCAGGCCCGAACTCGCAGCGGAGATGGTGCCCCTGCTGCTGTCCGGTCGTGAGACGTGGTGCCAGGGCTTCTCCGAGCCTGGGTCCGGCAGCGATCTGGCGTCCTTGACGACACGGGCCGAACAGCGCGGCGACGAGTACGTCATCAACGGCCAAAAGGTGTGGACCAGCTTCGCGCAATACGCGAGCCGGTGCATCCTGCTCACGCGCACCGGTCCCGGCCACGCTGGCATCACTGCGTTCTTCGTCGACGTCGACAGCCCGGGCGTCGACGTGCGCCCATTGCGGACCATGCACGGCGTCGACGAATTCTGCGAGGTGTACTTCGACGACGTCGTCGTGCCGGCCGACCGCATGCTCGGAAACCCGGGCGACGGTTGGCAACTCGCGATGGACCTGCTGCCCTACGAGCGATCCACGTGCTTCTGGCAGCGCATCGCCTACCTCTACTCGAGGTTCGACGCGCTGATCGGTGAAGTCCGCGGACTAGGACAGTCCGTCGACTCCGATCTCGGCGAGGCATATTTGGCGTTGCACACGCTGCGCTGTCGTTCGCGGGCCACTCAACTCCGGCAGGCGGATGGTCAGAAGATCGGTCCCGAGACGTCGATCGACAAGGTGCTGTTGGCAGGCGCGGAGCAGCAGCTCTACGACACCGTGCGAGATCTGCTGCCTGGCGCCATCGAACTGAACGACGACGCGTGGCGCACCGAGTACCTGTACTCACGGGCCGCGACCATCTACGGTGGCACCGCCGAGATCCAGCGCAACATCATCGCCCGCCGGCTGCTCGACCTCGGGAAGGAGTGAGACCGTGGCAAGCGATTTCGACACCGAATCACTCGGTCTACTCGAAGACGGCCTGCGCAAGACCATGCTGTCGGTCTCCGGCGGAGAGCTAGAGACCGCGCTGGAAGAACTCGGCTGGGCCGAGATGCTCTCCGACATCCCCGACGTAGCGATCCCGCTCGTGTTCCGGTTGTTGGGCGAAACAGGTTCGCACGCAGCGATTCTCAACGACGTCATGCTAGAGGTCATCGAAGGCGTGCCAGGCGGAACGCCGCCCATGCCCTATACCGGCGGCACGTGGGTGGTGTGGGAACGCGGCGGGGCGAGCAAAGCGACGGGGAATGATCACGACGGCAGCCAAGTCGACGCGAACCCCACGCTGGGGGGACTGCCCCTGATCGAGGTGCCCGACGGCCAGACGATGCGACTGTGCGAAGCCCGTCGCGCGCTCGGCTGGTGGCTTGCCGGTTCGGCCAGGGCGATGCTGACCCTTGCCCGCCAGCACGCTCTTGACCGCGTGCAGTTCGGCAAGCCGATCTCGTCGTTCCAGGCGGTGCGACACCGGCTGGCGGAGACACTGGTCGCCATAGAAGGCGCCGAGGCGACGCTCAGCCTGCCAGCGGACAACGTCGACCTCACCGGACTGCTGGCCAAGGCCGCCGCGGGCAAGGCCGCGCTGACTGCGGCCAAGAACTGTCAACAGGTGCTCGCAGGCATCGGCTTCACCGGCGAACACGAGCTACACCATCACGTGAAGCGAGTGCTGGTGCTCGACGGTTTGCTCGGCAGCTCGCGCGAACTAACGAAGAAGGCAGGGTCGGGTCTGCGCGCCCGCGGCTCGGCGCCGCGTCTCGCGGAGCTGTAGAACCTAACATCTGACGGGTGCCGCCGGACGCGTCGAAGACCAAGGCCAAGCTGCTCGACAGCGCGGCAAGGGCGTTTGCGCGCGATGGCGTGTTCAACGCGTCGCTGATCGACATCACGCGTCAGGCTGGCCAACGCAACCGCGCCGCGCTGAGTTACCACTTCGGGTCGCGCGACGGCATTCTGTGCGCCGTCATCGACCGACACGCGCCCTTCCTCGCACGTCGAGAGGGCGAGCTGCTCGAGATCGCCAAAAGCGGCAATCCCGACGAACTCGAACCCGTCGTCGAGGCGATCGTCCGGCCCGCCGCCGAGCTGGCCGACAGCGGCTGGCGAGGCCGATGCTGCCTACTGATCATCGCCGAACTCACCGGGGAGGACAGCGAGCACTACAGCCAGGAGTTGCAGGACGTGCTGGCGCGAACCGGCGGAAACGACGTGTTCGCACTGTTGACCGAGCGCACCGGCTTCCTGGCGGATGACCTTCGCACCGAACGTTTTTCGCTGATGGTGATGTTCGTCTTGCGGGCGATCGCGGACCGGGCCCGGTTGATTGAACGGCGCGGTCGGCACGCTCGGCCGCAGTTAGAGGGCGAACCGTTCGTGCGGAACCTCGTTGCGATGATGGCCGCCGCGATGACGGCACCCCCAGGAACGTTGACATAAGCACCCCTGCTTATTACCGTGACCCGGATGAAGGCCGTTCGAGTCACTAGCCACGGAGCCCCTACGGAAGCGCTTGAGGTTCAAGACGTTCCGATTCCGGAAGTGGGGCAAGGGGAGGTCCGAATCGCGGTTTCTGCGGCGTCTCTCAACTTCGGTGACATCGCCCGCTGCCGCGGCACGGTCGCCAGTGTCATGGGCCAGATCCCGTTCACGCTGGGAATGGACGTCTGCGGCGTGGTGGACGCGGCCGGCGAAGGCGCGCAGGAGTGGGTGGGTCGTCGGGTCGTCGCGCTGGCCAAGCAATCCCTCGGAGGGATCGCCGAGTTCGCGATCGCGCCTGCGACGGGCACGTTCGACGCCCCGCCAGACCTCGACGACATCACCGCCGCGGCGTTCACGCTGCCGTTCCACGTCGGGTACCTCGCCTTGCACCGCCGCGCCCACCTGACCTCGGGCGAGACCTTGCTCGTCGTCGGCGGAGCGAGTGCCGTCGGTACCGCCGTCATCCAACTCGGCATCGCGGCAGGCGCAAAGGTGCTCTCGATCTCCGGCGGCCCGGACAAGGCAAGGGCGTGTTCAGAGCTCGGCGCATCGGCGATAGACCACACCGAAGGCGATCTCTTCGACGAGGTCGTCGCGCGCACCGACGGGCACGGTGCCGACGTGGCCGTCGACCTGGTCGGGGGCGAGCAGACCGAGGTGATCTGGACCTGCATGGCCCGCGAAGGGCGTTACCTACCAGTCGGTTTCAACGACGACCCGCAGTCCGGACTGACCGGGCGTCCATTACGCAAGGTGTCGATGGGCAACTTCTCGGTTCTCGGAGTGATCCTCGGATACGGCGAACTGCCCATCGACTTCCGCCGGTTCGGGCTCAACATGTTCCCGGCCGAGGTGGGTCGCGAGGTCCACGCCGCGCTGCTCGAACTCGTTGGGGCAGGCGCTGTGCGCCCAGTCGTCGGTCGCCAGATCGCGATGGCCGAGGTAGCCCAGGCGCTCGACGACCACGAGCAGCGGCGGACCATCGGACGCACCGTCGTCGCCATCGGTCACGGATAGACCCGGCGATGCCTGCGCTGAACGTCGAGGAGGTGGTGTCTGCCGCGATCGCGGCTGCAGGCTCCGACGACTTCGGATCAGACGAGTTCGCCGAAGGCCTCACGGTCCTCTGTGAATCGGCCAACGAGCAGGCGCAGTTGAGCGAACTGGGCCAATTTGCGGTGCAGCAGAACATCATTGGCGGGTTGGTCAATCGGCTGAATGTCCACGACTGGGCTCGCACGCACCCGGAGGTCGCCAAGGAGAGAGTCGACGCACCCGTCGTCGTCATCGGCATGTTTCGGGCAGGCACGACGTTCCTGAGCCAGTTGTTCGATCAGGATCCCGGCAACAGGGCGCTCCTGCGCTGGGAGGCGGCCGACAGCGTGCCGCCGCCGACTCAGGAGACCTACAGAGCAGGACCGCGCGTCGACGCCGCAAGCGAGGCCATCGCGATGCTCGAATCGCTCAACCCACGGATGAAGATCGTGCACCACGAGGACGCCGAAGGACCCACCGAGTGCATCACGCTGTTGGGACAGGACTTCAAGAGCCTGACCTGGGAGGCGATGGCCAACGTGCCGGCATACGGCGACTGGCTGTTGTCGGCCGACTACGGATCCGCGTACGACTACCACCGCAAGGTGCTCCAAGTTCTCCAGAGCGGGGGTAGGCGCGGCGTGTGGACGCTCAAGAGTCCGAACCACGCGATCGCGTTGGAGGCGCTGACCGCTGCCTATCCGGATGCGCGACTGGTGCTGCTGCATCGCGACCCGACCGTGCTTTGCGCATCGGCGTGCAGCTTGATCTCCACGCTCACCGGAACGTTCAGCGATGCCGACCACTCCGAATACATAGCCGAGCACTGGACCAGGCTCTTGGAGGTCTTCATCGAGCGAATCGAACGATTTCGTTCCGAGCACCCCGAACACCAGGTCATCGACCTGCATTACGCCGATCTCGTCCGCGACCCGCTGCACACGGTCGAGACCATCTACGGGGCCTGCGATCGCGAGTTCGACGAGCCAGCCCGCCAGGCCATCTCGACGTTCATCGCCGCGAACCCCAAGGGTCGCTTCGGCACGCACGGATATCGGCTGCAGGACTTCGGGCTGCACTCCGACATCCTGCGCGAACGCTTTGGCGACTACGTCAAGCGCTACGACGTGCCCGCGGAGGTGAGCAGCGCCTGAGCCCTCGACCGAGGGAACGTCCACTTTCCACGTAAGGCTGTTACAAAACCGCGAATGAGAATACTATTCTCGCCATGAGGAAGTTACAATCTCAGACACGGTGGCCGCGAGGGGGTCTAGGACCGCAATGCCCAGGCGAACTCCGGTACAGTTCATCCATGTTCTTCCTGATCGGCCCGGATCCGAGGTGACCGTGACGAGCCCCAGCGAAGAGCCGGCGTGGAAGCAGCGGGCGGTCGAACGCTCGATCAAGACCGCGAAGCTGCGGGCAGCCCAACGGGTGCAGCGATTCCTCGACGCCGCCCAGGCCATCATCATCGAAAAGGGCAGCACTGACTTCACGGTGCAAGAGGTCGTCGATCGTTCACGCCAGTCGCTGCGGAGCTTCTACCTGCAGTTCGACGGTAAGCACGAACTACTTCTCGCATTATTCGAAGACGCGCTCAGCCGCTCCGCCGATCAGATCCGTGCAGCGACGGCCAGCCAGTCGGATCCGCTGGAGGCGCTCAAGGTTGCCGTTCAGTTGCTCTTCGAATCGTCGCGCCCCGATCCCGCCGCCAAGCGGCCACTGTTCACGGATTTCGCGCCTCGCCTACTGGTCTCGCACCCATCGGAGGTCAAGATCGCGCACGCTCCACTGGTCGCACTGCTCACCGAGCTGATGGAGCAGGCCTACGAGGCGGGTGTTCTGCGGAAGAACATCAACCCGCGCCGCATGGCCGCCATGACGATGCAGACCGTGATGTTCGTGGCGCAGTCGAGCGGCTCGGACGATGCGACCATCAAACCGATTTCCGCCGACGAAGTATGGGATTTCTGCGCCAACGGATTCGCCGCCAGCTAGCGTGAGAATTACGTTCTCGACATGGTAGAACATCCCTTACGCTGAGGGCGTGCCCGAGCTCTGGTCCAACCTGTTGGCGTGTCTCGATCTCGACGCCGGTCCTGCTGAGAACCGATTCGTCGCCGCCAACCAGGACCTCGAATACCACCGAGTCTTCGGCGGGCAACTCCTCGGGCAGTTCATCACGGCAGCGTCGCGCACGTGTCCGGAGAAGGTCGTCAAATCGCTGCATGCCGTCTTCCCCCGCGAGGGCCGCGCCGACGAACCCGTCGTTTACGACGTCGACGTGCACTACGAGGGACGGTCGTTTGCGACGCTCTCGCTGATCGCCAGCCAGGCCAAGGGTCCGATCGGCACGGCGTCCATCTCGATGCACGTGTCGGAGGACGGTCCTGCGCTGCAGACGACCGAACCAGTCGGCGAGGTGCTCGGCCTCGATTACGTCGTCGAACTCGGCCTCATTCCATGGGAGACGCGCGCCGCCGTGGACCTCACGGCCACCACGGCCGGGCCACCTGAATTCGAGTTGTGGATGCGCACCCCGCCCGTGGATCCGGCTCTGGCGCCGGCGCTCGCCGCCTACGCCACCGACCTGACACTCATCGGTACTGCCCTTCGGCCAATGGAGGGGCTCGGCCAGCTCGGCAATGGCACCCAGTTCACGTCGGCCGTGACGAGTCATACGATCTGGTTCCACCGACCATTCGCGTGCGACCAGTGGCTACTGCTGCGTCAGCACAGTCCGCTGCTTGCCCATGGGCGCAGCTTCGGCAGGGGCGATCTGCTCACCGAAGATGGCTCGCTCGTCGCCTCGTATGCCCAGGAGGCACTCCTCCGGATCGCGAGCTGACCCATCTCCGACTCTTGGCTCACCTGGCTTCTAAGCGCTGAGTACAAAGCGTCCGGTCCGCCTCGCACGTTGACACAATGGAACCAGAATGTAAGAGTGCTGAGCAGGTGCACAGCACTACGGCGGAAACGAGAGGTCTCAGATGGCAGGGCGGTTAGAGGGCAAGGTCGCATTCATCACGGGTGCGGCCCGCGGCCAGGGTCGCGCACATGCGGTGCGGATGGCACAGGAAGGCGCCGACATCATCGCCGTCGACGCCTGCAAGAAGATCGAAACCGTCGACCTGATCGCCGCGTCGACGCCGGAGGACCTGGCGGAGACCGCAGATCTGGTCAAGGGCCACAACCGGCGGATCGTGACCGCTGAAGTCGACGTCCGCGACTACGACGGCCTCAAGGCGGCAGTCGACAGCGGCGTCGAGCAGCTCGGTCGCCTCGACATCATCGTGGCCAACGCAGGTATCGGCAACGGCGGCCAGACGTTGGACAAGACCAGCGAAACCGACTGGACCGCAATGATCGACATCAACCTCGGTGGCGTCTGGAAGACCGTCAAGGCAGGTGTGCCGCACATCCTCGCAGGCGGCAACGGCGGATCGATCATCCTCACCAGCTCGGTCGGCGGGCTGAAGGCCTATCCCCACACTGGTCACTACGTGGCGGCCAAGCACGGTGTCGTCGGGTTGATGCGGACGTTCGCCGTCGAACTCGGCGCGCAGAACATCAGAGTCAACTCGGTGCACCCGACCAACGTGAACACCCCGCTGTTCATGAACGACGGCACGATGCGGCTGTTCCGTCCCGACCTGGAGAACCCGGGCCCGGAAGACATGAAGGTCGTCGGTCAGCTCATGCACACTCTGCCGATCGGATGGGTCGAGCCCGAGGACATCGCCAACGCGGTGCTGTTCCTCGCATCCGATGAAGCCCGCTACATCACCGGCGTCACCCTGCCAGTCGACGGGGGCAGCTGCCTCAAGTAGGCCCGAACCGGGTCGTGGACTGACACACTCGGCACATGAGCGACGACGAGGTCGCTGCGGCCTCCACGGGTGGACTCGATCAATACAGTCCGTCCATCACGAGGGTCGTGGTCGAAAGAGTGGCGCCGATCCTGCGCCGGTGGTTCAGGGCGGAACTACACGGCCTCGACTCCTTCCCCACCGAAGGCGGTGCGCTCGTCGTGTCGAACCACTCTGGCGGAATGTTCACGCCGGACGTGATGCTGTTCGGGGGTGCGTTCTACCGTCGCTTCGGCTACGACCGCCCCCTGATCACGCTCGCACACTACGGGGTCGTCATGGGACCGCTCGGCGACATCATGCCGAAGCTCGGCGTGATCGAGGCGAGCCGCGAAAATGCCGCGGCCGCACTGGCATTCGGCGGAATTGTGTTGGTGTTCCCCGGTGGCGACTACGACTCGTACCGACCCACTTCAGAAGATGGCGTCATCGACTTCGCTGGGCGCACGGGGTACGTCCGAACGGCCATCGCCGCCAACGTTCCCATCGTTCCTGCGGTATCCATCGGCGCCCAGGAGAGCCAGCTCTTCCTGACGCGAGGCAACACTCTGGCCAAGCTGTTGGGGTTGACCAAGGCCCGCATGGAGATCCTCCCTGTCACCTTCGGCTTCCCGTTCGGGTTCAGCGTGATCTTTCCGCCCAACGTGCCGCTGCCGACGAAGATCGTCACCCAGGTGCTCGAACCCATCTACATCACCGAGCGATTCGGTTCCGACCCCGACGTCGAGGAAGTCGACGAGTACGTTCGCGGAGCCATGCAGGACGCCTTGACCGAACTCAGTCGCAAGCGTCGGTTCCCGATCATCGGCTGAGCACGCACCAGCCCACCGCACACATTAAGCAACCAGTACAAAAGGCTCCAACGGAACTCGGCACTGCGAGACTGCAATTCAGATAGTTGGGAGACGAGAAGTGGGAGAGAACCATGCCTGAGTTCGACTACGAGGAAATGAAGAAGGAAGCCGAGCAGTACATCAGGTTCGAAAAGGACCGCGAGAACCGCATCGCCACCATTACGTTCGATCGTCCCGACGCACAGAACGCGACGTCGCTCGGCATGCGCCAGTTGTACGCCGACCTGATTCACAAGTGCAACGTCGACGACGACGTCAAGGTCGTCGTGATCCGCGGCGAGGGACAGGACTTCGGCAGCGGCGGCGATCTACCCGAACAGCGCCCCATGCTGGAGAACCCCGGAATGCCGTTGCACCACGAGGTGGCCATCAGCCCCGACGACGACGTCAAGTATCCGCCGGGCGGGTCCTACCGCTACCTCTCCACCGTGACCGACTTCTACGCCAAAGCGCGCGCAGGAAACCGCCCACTTCAGGAGTTGCGCAAGATCAGCATCATCGAGGCCAAGGGCTACTGCTATGGCTGGCACTTCTACCAGGCGGGTGACGCCGACCTGGTGATCTCGTCCGACGACGCACTCTTCGGCCATCCCGCCTTCCGCTACGTGGGATGGGGACCTCGGCTGTGGTGGTGGGCCGAGACCATGGGACTGCGCAAGTTCTCCGAAATGTTGTTCACCGGAAGGCCGTTCAGCGCGAAGGAGATGTACGACTGCGGCTTCTTGAACAGCGTGGTGGCCCGCGACGACCTCGAGAAGGAGACGCAGAAGTACGCGTTGGCCTGCTCGAAGTCCCGGCCCACCGATACCGTCGCCGTGCAGAAGACGTTCCTCGAGCTGTACAAACAGCACAAGGGCGAGTACTTCGGCAGCCTGCTGACGGGCATGGTGGAGGGAATGTTGCCGCTGATTCAGAACGACGTGGACAACACCGTCGACCTCACCGGGGGCACCTTCGAGAAGGGCCTCAACAACGCCGTCAAGGACAACGACATGAACTTCCCGCCAGAGTGGCGACTGAGTCGAGGTGGGCGCGCCAAGCCCTGATTCGCCGTCCATGTCGGCACTGATGCACCGCGAGCTCACCGGTGAGGGACAATTCGTCGACGTGTCGATCAGCTAGGCCACTACCGCGTGCTGGTAACCGCTCTTGCGCGCCTTGCCGGCACCGAGCGCGCAGGCCGATTTCCTGACGAGCTCATCGCGCGATTTCCCACCGACCTGCAGGCGGCCACGGTCGACGAACGCGCCGCCGTCGACCCGGAAAGACTGCAGCGCAAGCTCGTTCGGCTCGCCGACTTCGTCTCCGCCCAGCCAGGACTGTTCCGACCGTTCGTGCGCGATGAGCGGTTCCTCGCAAGCCTGCCCGAGACCGGGGCGACGATCGCAGCACGCGAGTCCGAGGTCTGGCAGTTGTTGGCGGCCGACGACGGCTACCTCGCGCTGTGCCACTGGAATGCCAACGTCGACAACGCGTGGTTCTTCACCGACCTGCGGGGTGAGCTGCGGTGCGGCCTTATGGACTGGCGCTGCGTCGGCCGGATGCACGTCGCGATGGCGTTGTGGGGCGCCCTGTCGGCGGCAGAGCCCACGCTGTGGGACCGGCATCTCGACGAGCTGCTCGAACTATTCGTCGCGGAGTTCGCGGCGGCGGGCGGCCGGGCCCTCGACGTTGCGCATCTGCGTACCAGGCTGTTTCAGTACATCGCCGTCATGGGTGTCGCATGGCTGCTCGACGTCCCCGCGACGCTCCGCGCGCGACTCGGCGATCCACTAATGGGGCTCACGCGCGCCGATTCGCGAATCGCGGACGACGAAGCGCTGCGCGCCCCGCTGCTGATGCTGACCAACGTGCTCGACCTGTGGCAGCGCTTCGAGTTCGGCGCGATGTTCGCCGAGTTGCGCTAGTTGTCGGCCGTCGGGTTTATAGTCGCTCACATGTTCGAATCCGTGGTCGTGGACCTCGACGCTGACGACTCAGCGCTCGTCGAACGGATCTCCCAACTGGAACGGCTGAAGTCTGCCGCCGCCGCCAGTCAGGCCCGGTTGACCGTCGCCCTCGATGAGAAGCGCCGGGCCGCCGAGGCCGCCAGCGGGGTACCGGCCGGCAGGCGGGGCAAGGGTCTGGGCAGTGAGGTCGGCCTGGCCCGGCACGAGTCGCCGCACACCGGTGCCCGCCTGTTGAGCTTCGCGCGCATCCTGATCACCGACATGCCCCACACCCTGGCCGCCCTGGCGGCAGGGGTGCTTTCCGAACGGCGGGCCATGGCCATCGTGGGCGAAGCCGCCCACCTCAACCCGGCCGACCGCGCCGTGCTCGACGCCCAGATGTGCGCCCACCAGACGACGTTGACCGGCAAGGGCGATCAGCGGATCACCGCTGATGCCAAGGCCATCGCCGCCCGCCTGGACCCCCAGGGTGCCGTCGAGCGTGCCGCCCGCGCGGCAGCTGAGCGCAGAGTCACCTTTCGACCCGCCCCCAACGCGATGAGTTACCTGACGGTGACGTTGCCGATCGCGCACGGCAAGAGCGTGCACGCGGCACTGGCACGCCACGCCGACACCATTGTCGACGGCCGCACCCGCGGGCAGGTGATGGCCGACACCGTCGTCGAACGCCTCACCGGCCAGTGCGCCCAGGCGCCCGTCCCGGTCGCGGTCAACCTGGTCATCACCGACGACACCCTGCTCGCCGGCGGGTCCACCCCAGCACGGATCCCCGGCGCCGGGCCGATCCCGGCCGGCATCGCGCGACGGATGATCGCGGCCGCGGTGTTCGACGACCGCGCCCACGCCACCCTGCGCCGGCTCTACCGCCACCCCACCTCGGGGACACTGGTGGCGATGGAATCGCGCTCGAGGGTGTTCCCCAAGGGGCTGGCCAGCTTCATCGACCTGCGCGATGATGCCTGCCGCACCCCCTATTGCGACGCCCCGATCCGCCACCACGACCACGCCCACCCCAACGCCCGCGGCGGACCGACCAACGCACTCAACGGCCTCGGCGAGTGCGAAGCCTGCAACTACGCCAAAGAGGCCCCAGGCTGGCAGGTCACCACCTCGATCGACGAAAACGGCACCCACACAGCAGAATTCAGCACCCCGACCGGCGCGGTGCACCACTCCCACGCACCGCCACTACCCGGACCACCACCGGTCATCATCGACCGCTACTGGCGCAACGCCGCCTAGAACGACGGCGGGTACCCTAGTCCGCGATGAACACCCCTGTACTTGCCCTGCGCTCTCCCGAACGCATCGCGCATCTGCACGGCGGAGACGTTGTCTTCGAAATCCTTGGCAGCAAGGGCGAACTCATCGTGCTTACCCTTGGCGCCCAGTTCGGCAAGGACATCCCCGGCCTGCGACCGCTTGCTACAGCCTGGTGAAGGGCGGCTACCGCGTCCTGCTCTGGGATCGGCCGAACTGCGGGACGTCGGAGGTTCAGTTCCACGGTCAGTCCGAATCGCACATGCGCGCCGAGTAACTTCACGGCCGGCTCACGTCGCTCGAGCTCGGCCCGTGCGTGCTTGCGGGCGGGTCGGGTGGCGCGAGGGACTCGATGCTCTACCCCCAACTGGTGACTCGTGTGGTGCTGTGGAACAGCGTCGGCGGCATCTTCGGAACTTACGTTCTGGGCGTGCACTATTCGTTGCCGACGATTCAGGCCGTCCGTGGGCTCGGCATCAGGGGCCTTCTGACCGTGCCCGAATGGCGGGAACGCATCGCCGACAAGCCGGCCAACCGGAACCCGGTGTCGACGACGAGATGTTCGACCGCATTACCGTGTCCACGTTGATCATTCGCGGCGGCGAGGACGACTGGAACCATCCAAAGCGGATGTCGATCGAGGTGAACTGCCTCATCAAGGGATCGGAGCTGATCGATCCACCCTGGCCGGACGACGCGTGGGAACGCGCAGCGCAGGCGCGAGCACGGGTCAAGCGGTACAACATGTTCGATACGTGGGTACAAGCCGCCCCGTCGATCGTCGACTTTCTCGACCACACGTCGAACGTGAGCTAGCGCGACGCCCTCCGGCCGCCCGTTCCCGGTGCAGTGCCGATGACGCCGTCGTCATATAGCGATGTGATCTCGTCGGCGTCGAGGCCCAGTTCCGCAAGGATTTCGGCATTGTGCTCTCCCAGTAGAGGCGCCGGATGGACGTGGAACTTCTCGGGTCCGTTGGTCAACCGCACCGGCAGCGTGCTGTGCGGCGCCGCCGAATTCACCGGATGGCCAAGCTCTTCGAAGAATCTCCGGTGGCTCAACTGCTCGAGTTCGGTTTGGCGATGCGGCTGCATCACCTTGGCGACCGGGACTCCGACAGGCCAGAGGATTCCGACGACCTCGTCGCCCGTGCGCAACCGGCACCAGGCCGACAGTTCGTCGTCGATGAGATCGTGACGAGCGTGCCGCCCCGCGGCGGTGTCGAGGTCGGCATCCATCGCCCACGCCGGCCGCCCCAACGCGTCCCGTAGAGCGTGCCACTGCGCGTCCGTGACGACCGCGATCGCCACCCAACTGTCGTCGCGGCCAAACTCGTCGATACCGCTGACCTGATAGATGTTCTGCGGCGCTGCGGCTGGCCCCTTGTTGCCTGCTCGCTGCAGGAGGGCACCGTAGGCCGAGTACTCGATCACCTGTTCCGCCGCAACGTTCAGAGCGGCGTCGGCCATCGCCGCCTCGACGAGCACGCCCTCGCCAGTACGGCGCCTGTGTTCGAGCGCCAGCTGCAACCCGTTGAGCGCGTGAATGCCTGCGTTGGGGTCACCGAGCGAATAGGGTTCGTAGGGGTTGCGGTCGGGATAGCCGGTGAGCCAACTCAATCCGGTCGCGTCCTCGATGATGTAGGCGAACGCAGGGTTGTCCCGCCAGGGTCCAACGAGGCCGAACCCCGGCATGCGCAACATGATGACGTCGCTGCGGAGCGCCCGCACGGAGTCGAAGTCGAGGCCCAGTTGATCGATCACCCGAGGGGTGAAGTTCTCGACGATGACGTCGCAGGTCGGGATGAGCTTGCGCAGCAACTCGAGTCCTCGCTCGGTCTGGAAGTCAAGTGTGATGCCCTTCTTGTTCGTGTTGAGCGCCGAGAAGATCGGAGACCGCTCCCACCACTGGGGAACGCTCGCGGGGATGCCCGCGATGAGGCGCGTGCCGTCGGGGCGGCGGGTCGACTCGAGGTGGATGACCTCGGCACCCAGCATCGCAAGCACGTGCGTGCACGACGGACCTGCCCAGAACGTCGTCATGTCCAATACGCGTAGTCCGCTGAACGGCAACCGATCCCCCACACCCACGGTGCGCACCGGACTCGGCGACTGCGCGCGGTGAGCCTCGGTGTGCGCGCCAAGTTGGGGTGCCGCCGCGGGAGGCCGAAGCGCAACACCGCTGAGCCGATACGGCGCACCGGGCTGTGTGAAGCCACCGGCCTCGTTGCGCACGAACGCACCGCGTTCGACGTAATGGTCCATCGCCGTGACGTTCTCGCCGTTGCCGACCGGCGAGTTCGGGATGCGGAAGGCCGAGGCGAGTTCCCGTACGTCGTCGACCTTCTGGTCGCGCAGCCACGCGTAGAGCTCCTCGGCGTGCAGGTTGGCCTGCTGAGTGATGGTGAGTTCGGAGTTCTCGTCGATCCAGTCGTCGTGACCCGACATTGCACATAGGTCGAACCACTGTTGAGCCGTTCCGCAACCCAGGGCGACAAGACCGTCGGCGGCCTCGGCGACGCCAGGCACCGTCGGTTTGCGCTCGTCTCGCCATGGTCGACCGAGCATTTCGAAGTAGGTAACGGGATAGTAGGTGAGACAAAGTATTTGGACTTCGAGCATCGACAGGTCGATCAACTCGCCACGTTCGTCGCGCAGCGCCCGCGCGCGAAACGCCAGCAACATCGCCGCCGCGTAGGCCCCGGCCAACCAATCCCCGACCTGCCCGCCGACGTGGACGGGCGCCCGGTCCTGCGCGCCGCGGCCGATGCCGATGGCTCCGCCCGACCACGCCTGAAGGGTGAATTCGGTGGCTGCTCTGTCGTGCCACGGACCATCGAGACCGAATGGCGTGATGGATGTGACGACCAGATGCGGATATCGGTCGTGAATCGCGCGCGGCGCGAGCGCGTCGACCTCGGCGACTCGGGAACCCGGTGACCACACGACCGCGTCGGCCGATTGGAGCAGGCGTTCGACCATCTCGACGTCGGCTTCCCGTGCCGGGTCGACCACGACGCTCTGCTTGCCGCCCGCGAGGAATCCGAACAGCGCGCCGTCCGCGCCTTCGGGGAGTTCGGCTCCCGACGCCGACCACGCCCTCAGCGAATCGCCCTCTGGCGCTTCGACCTTGATCACGTCGGCCCCGCCGTCGGCCAACAGCTTCGTACAATAGGCACCCGCGATGCCGCTGGACAGGTCGAGGACGGTGTAACCGCTCAGGGGTAGCGCCGCACGCGAGGAGGACAAGGGATCTTGCCTCACTCCGGTTGGTTCCTCTTCGACTTGCCGAGCCGAAACTCCGGAGGAAACCTGTCGTCGTTGTCGTTGACGGCGTTCGCCAGCCCGGTCTCCATCGCGTCGCCCAACATGAAGTCACCGCCGTCGGGTTTGGCGAAGCCGCCGAGCGACTCGAAGACCGCCGACATGAGACTGCCCAGATACTCACCCTGAAACTGCTTGACCATCTCGAAGAACAACTTCTGTTGGAAGACGCTGTCCACCGGACGGTTTCGTGCGCATGCCTCGGCATACTTGGCGACCTCGGCCTCCAGCTCGCCGCGAGGGACCACCTTGTTCACGAAGTTGCAGTCCTTCATCTCCTGCGCCGTGAACGGCCTACCGGTGAAGACCATCTCCTGAAACGGCCTCAGCCCCATGGTCAGCACCCACGTCCACATCCGCGGTCCCCATCCGAAGTACCTGAACGACGGATGACCAAACAGTGCGTCGTCGCTGGAGATCACCATGTCGGCGTCGGCGCACTGATAGAAGTGCCAGCCGTAGCAGTAGCCCTTCGCCTCGACGATGCTGATCTTCTTCAGCTCCTGCAGCGCACGATTGCCTGCAGCGACGTTGGCATACCAGGATCCCATCGTGGCGCCGTGACGGTAGGACCCCTGAGGTGGATACCTCACGTCATCGTCGTCGACCCGCAACTCCGCGAGGCGGTCCTGCTCCGTGCCGGCCATGAAGTCGGGTAGATCGGCACCGCTGCCCAGGTTTTCACCCACGCCGCGGATCACGACCACCTTGACGTCGTCATCGACCGTCGCGCCCCGCAGCAGGTCCGCATAGCGCAACCTGGCCGCCGACGTCGGTGCGTTGAGGAACTCGGGACGGTTGAAGGTGATCGTCGCGATCTTGGTCTCCGGGTCCTTGTCGTAGAGGACGATTTCCTCCGGCGGCGGCGTCGGCTTCTCTGGCGACATCGACGCGCCGACTTCAGGAGCTCACGGCGTGTGACCACGTTGGGCTGGACGTGAGCACTTCTGGGCCGTGGTCACCGATGAGTACGGCGTCGCGGCTGAACACCGCACCGACCCCGGACTCCCACACGTACCCGGTGACGGCGAGCACCATCCCCGGTTCCAGCCGCTCCTCCGCAGACGTCACGGGCAGGTCGGCCGAGATCACGGGCGGGTCGAGCCCAAGTCCCAACCCGTGCGCGACGGGAGTCACGGGCAAGGGCTCTCCCGCGGTCTCATAGGCGCCGAAGAGATCGCTTGCGGCTGCGCCGGGCTTGCATGCGGCAATGAGGTTCTCCCACAACCGATTCGAGCGCGCGTACAGCGCAGCGGCGCCCGGCACTTCCCCCACGGGCCAGGTACGAGCGACCTCGCCGACATAGCCGTCGGCAAGGACACCAGCAGACAGGGCTACGAGGTCCCCGTCGGCGACTCTGCCATCGCTAGTGCCGCCGCGCCACGAATGGTCCTTCGGCGTGATCCACGCTCCGTCCTGAGTGGCGGGCGTCGTGACACCACCTGCTGCCATCGCCTCCATGAGGGCGCCCGTCAGAGACTGCTCGGTGACGCCGGCAGCAAGTTCGGCACGCGCGGCCTCCAGAGCCGCCTCCGCAACGCCGAGAGTGCCTCGGAGCACCGCAATCTCGTCGACCGTCTTGATTCTGCGCGCGGCGCGGAGTGCCGGCTCTGCGTCGACGATCTCTGCGTTCGGGAAGGCCATCGGTAGCAGCTGCGCGAAGGTCGGCGTGAGCGAGTCGGTTCCGACCCGCTTGACCGTCGCAGCTCCTGGCAGCGCCTTGAGCACCTCGATCAGCGTCATCGGATTCCACGCGAGCCCGTATAGGTGGTCGTGCGGAATGTCGTCGGGGATTCCTTCGTCCCACGTGCTGTTGAGGTGGATCTCACCCGTCGACCGGACGATTTCGCAGATCGGCCCGAATGGCCTGGTGCCTGCGACCCACAGCTGAGGCGCGCCAGTCACGTAGCGCACGTTGGCCTGACGGCCCAGCACGAGGATGTCGATGTCGTTGGCCTCCATCTGCGCCAACGCACGGTTGCGGCGTCCGATCCGCAAGGCCGTTGCATCCGGAAGGATTTCGAGCGCCATCAGATGCATCCGTACGGCGAGTAGGGGTAGTCGGTGATGGACTGATAACCGTCTTCGGTGATGACCACGATCTCCTCGCTCCGATATCCGCCAGTACCGTCCTCCCAGATCACCGGCTCTAGCACCAGGAGCATTCCCGCCGGGAAGACGAAGTTGTCGTCGAACTCCTGCCCGAGATCTGTACCGATCATCGGCATTTCAGCCGCGTTCGTGCCGATGCCGTGACCGAGGTAGAAGTGGGGCAACCACGGTTTGGTGCCTCCGTTTGCGGCGATGGCCGCCCGGGCCAGATCGCCACACGTGGCGCCCGCCTTGGTGACGGCCAGCACGGCCGCGATGATCTCTTGCCACTTCTCGAAGTTGGCCTGTTGACGGTCCGAGATTGCGTCGCCGACGACCCAGGTTCGCCCGAAGTCCGAGCAGTACCCCTCGTAGGTGATGCTGACGTCGGTCCACAGCACGTCACCTTCGACCAGTTCCTTCTCGGTGGTCAGGAGCGGCAGCGCCAAGTCACCGGTGGTGGTCCACACGGCGCCACTCGTCTTCGTCGTCGGCATGACCTGCCAGATGGCCTCTAGCATGTTGGCTGTCGCGCCGAGTTCGAATGCGCGACGTACGAATTGGGCTGACAGGTCGACCTGCCGAACTCCAGGAGCCAGCGACTTCTGCACGTCGATCACCGCTTCCTCGGTGATGCGGCAGGCCTTGCGCACGCACGAGATCTGGTCGAGCGTCTTGACCAGTTTGGCGGGGCCCACCACCTGGGCGGCATCCGATGGCGGCCACGATGGGAACAACGAAGCCTGCGCACGACGCATCGCACCGGTGAGTTCATCGACAGCCACTGCGGCACCCGTGGGAAGCAGTGCTGCCAACTCCTTCGCGAAACGCTGCACGCCTTCGTCGAATTCGAGATAGACCGGACCGTGCACGTGGTCGGGGGGCACCTCGCTACGTGACGCCGACCCCTCGCGCAACGGCATGAACAGGTGCGGGTGCGGGTCGTCGGCGAGCACGACTGCCACTGGCCGTTCGACGTGCGACAGACCGGCATCCAGCAGCGGCCAACTGATTCCCGTCGCGTACACCACGTTGCCGTTGCCAAGTAGGACCAGCGCGTCGATGCCCTTGTCCCTCATGGAGTCACGCAGCCTGGCCCCACACTCCAGATACATCCTGGCACGGTCGGGTAGGTCGGGAATGTCGAATCCCACGGAGGCCGAACCCAGAGTCGGCGCCGTCACGAGATCCCCAGGAAGCGCTTGACGTTGGTGCTGACGATCTTGACGGCGTCATCGGCGCCCACGGCTGCGACGACAGTAGCGAGCGACTTCTCGGAGTACCCGAAGGTGGACTCGTTGTGCGGGTAGTCCGACGACCACATCACGTTGTCGATGCCGATCTTGTCGATGAGTTCCAAGCCCAGCGGATCCACCATGAAGGACGCGCTCATGTGATGGTTCCAGTAGTAACTGGTGTCGTGTTCGAGTTCGTGGTTGAACATGTGCCTGTACGAGGCCAGCATGTGCGCGGCATCCTGCAGCGCGGTTGGTACCCAAGCGATCCCACCCTCGAACCAGCCGATCTTCAGGGAAGGATGGCGGTCGAGAATCCCCGAGAAGACGTACTTGGCGAACTGTTCGCGGAATGAGTCGACGTTGACCATCATGCCGACGACCACGCTGTTGTTCTGGCACGGCGTCTTCGGCGGTGTCTCGCCGATGTGGTGACTCACCGGTATTCCGGAGGCTTCGATCTCGTCCCACACCGCGTCCATCGACGAGCTGCCATAGTCGTAGATGTTGCCCTCGTCGTCCTTGCCTGGATTGAGTGGCAGCAGGAACGTCTTGAGCCCCAAGGACTTCAATTCTTCCAACGTGCTGCGGGTCCCCTTCGGGTCCCACCAGTTGATCAGTCCGACCCCGTAGAAGTGGCCGTTGCTGCGCTCCTGCAGTTCCGCGATGTGCTCGTTGTAGATGCGGAAGACCCGCTCGCGCACCGACTTGTCCGGGTAGTGAAACAGCGCGAGAACGGCATTCGGGAACGCCAGCTCCTTGTCGATGCCGTCCTCGGCGAGCTGGCGGATGCGCGCCTCGATGTTGTTGGTCGCAGCGCCCGCGAGGTCGTCGTACTGCATGAGCACGCGCCCGAAGTCACCCCCGGTCCAGGCCTTGCCCTTCATGCCGACCATGTAGGCGCCGTCCTCGTACCAAATCCGCGGCGCGGCGCCCTTGAGTTCCTCGGGAAAGCGTTCGAAGAAGATGTCGTCGGCAACCGAGATGTGGTTGTCGGCCGAGAACACCTCTGTTCCAACGGGTAGACCGGTAAGGCCTTCGGCCGCGTGGCCCTTGCGGTTCTTGGGGGCGCCGAATCCTTCTGGCGGATACAGCGTCGAAATGGTCGGGGCTGACATCGTTGGAACTCCAATCGGGATGGGCTGAGGAATCACCAGGTAACGGGAAGTTCGTACACGCCGTAAGCGAGCCGATCGTGCTTGAACGGGACCTCGTCGAATGGGATGGCGAGACGCATCGTCGGGATGCGCCGCAGCAGCGTGTGGAAAACGATCTGCAGTTCGGCGCGGGCCAACTGCTGACCCACGCACTGATGGCGGCCATAGCCGAACCCGAGTTCCTGGCCGGCGTCGCGCGTGAAGTCCAGCTTGTCTGGATTGGCGAACGCGGCGCTGTCCCAGTTCGCCGGTGCAAGGTCGATGATGATTCCCTCACCCTTGCGAATGGTCTCGCCGCCGATCTCGATGTCGTCGATGGCGACCCTGCGCTGACCGTTCTGGATGATCGACAGGTACCGCATCAACTCTTCTGCGGCGTTGGCGATGAACTTCGGATCGTCGGAATCACGAAGCAGCGCAGCCTGTTCTGGGTTCTCCAGGAGCGCCAGGATACCGATGCCGATCATGTTGGCCGTGGTCTCGTGGCCCGCGATCAGCAGGCCGGTACCAAGCTGCGCGGCCTCCTTCACGCTGATCTCCCCCGCCGCGACCCGCTCGGCGAGGTCGGAAACCGCATCCTCGGCGGGGTCGGCCATCTTCTTCTCGACCAGGTTGATCAAGTACTTGTGGAGGCTCATCGCCCCCTTCTGACCCACTTCAGCGCTCGCATAGCGGGCTAGACCGACGTTCGCGTGGTGTTGGAAGAACTCGTGATCCTCGTACGGGACGCCGAGCATGTCGCTGATCACCTTGGTCGGAACGGGCAGTGCGAGCTCGCTGACCATGTCGGCGGGCTGCGGGCCTGCCAGGATCGCGTCGATGCACTCGTCGGTGACCTCTTGGATCGTGGTGCGCAGGCCCTCGACACGCTTGAAGGTGAAGGGCTTGCTGAGCATCCGTCGAAACCTGGTGTGTTCCTCGGCATCGGAGGTGAAGACCGACCGCGGCCGCTTGTTCACCGTCGAGAGCATGTGCTCGTTCCAGTGCGGGAAGCCCTCGATGCGGTCGTCGACGCTGACGCGGGAATCGGCGAAGAGCGCCCGCGCGACGTCATGCCCGGTGATCAGCCAGGGTGTGCTGCCATTCCAGATGCGCACGCGCGAAAGCGGTTTCGCTTCCCCCATCGCGAGCATCTGCGGTGGCGGCGCGAACGGGCAGCGCGGCGACCGCTCCATCGGATACTCCGGAACCGCCGACAACGCCCGCTCGGCGATGGTGTCTGTCATCTCTACTCCTCGATCGAAATGGCCATTGCAGGGCAGGCGGCTGCGGCCTTGCGGGCGCCGTCGGCTAGTTCGGGGCCGGGTTCGGCGATCAACAGGACCACGACGCCGTCGTCGTCGTTCTGGTCGAAGACCTCCGCTGCGTTCATCACGCACATCCCGGATGAGACGCACTTGTCGGAATCGACTGAAACCCTCACGAGCGCACGAACTTCACCGGTTCGCCTTCAGCCTGCGTGACGGGCGCAAGCCACATGCCGACTATCGCGTCGATCAGCCCAGTGCCCGCTGCCTGCCACGAAGTGCGCGATGCGACGGCCGCCCCCTTCGCCAGTGCCCGTTCGCGATCGGCACAGCTGTGCATCAACAAGTTTCGCGCCATGATGTTGCGCTCGAACCTGATGTCGAGCGGCAAATGTGGCAAGCACTTGTTGATGCCGTCCACCACCTTCACGAGAGACGGGGAGCTGAGGGCGTCCTTGACGACGAAGCCGTGGTACGCGGGGTCGGTCATTGCTTGTGCGGCGAACCGCGCATACCAGGTGGGATTGCCGAGGTCGTCCAGATGGTCGATCAGCGGGCGCACCAGACACGACACCCAGCCCCGCAAGTCGGTTTCGGCATCCGTCTGCTTCACCATTCGCTCGCGGTGCTCCTCGATGGGCGCCCTATGACGCTCCTCAATGGCCCTTACGAGGTCGGTCTTCGTGCCGAAGTGATAGCCGACTGCTGCGTTGTTGCCTTGTCCCGCAGCCTCACTCACCTGGCGATTCGACACCGCATAGACGCCGTGTTCGGCGTAGAGCCGCTCGGCGGCGGTGAGGATCGCCTCTCGGGTGGTGCTGGCGCGATCGGTGCGCAATGGACGGGCTGCGGTCACGGCGTCAGTCAACCCCGATGATGGAGTTAAGTCAAGCGATTGATTTAAAGTGTGCCACCGTTCCTAGCGGTTTGTGCACGATCACCCGCGCCCACCGCGGGTGCGGGTGCACAAACCGCAGAGGAGTCAGGATTTGGGCGAGCGCGGAGGCAACACCTTGCCCGCGACGGTTCCCCCGTCGACGGGCAGAACCGTGCCGGTGACGTAATGCGACCGATCGGTGGCGAAGTACAGCGCTGCCTGCGCGACGTCGTCTGCGGTGCCCTGGCGCTTGAGCGGCCGGTCGTCGCGCATCTGCTGACGGATCCTCGCCTCGAACGCCTCCAGTTTTTGACGGTCCTCGTCAGTCGCAGAGGATCTCAGGATCGGCGTCGGAATACCGCCGGGCGCAATGCAATTCACCCGGACCTCGTACTGCGCCAACTCGATGGCCGCCGACTTGGTGAATTGGATGACCGCAGCCTTCGAGGCCCGATACGTCGAGACGCCTCCGCCGGCGAGGATGCCGCCGATCGACGAGACGTTGATGATGGAGCCACCGTCGTGTTCGGCCATGTACTTCCCGGCATCACGTGTGCCTGCCATGACCCCCAGCACGTTCACCCGCATGACCTTGTCGAACTCGGCGAAGTCCTCGGCGAACAGCCCCTTCTTCAACGGGCTGGAAATGCCTGCGTTGTTGACCATGACGTCCAACCCGCCGAAGGTGTCGACCGCGGCCTCTACGAGCGCCCCGACCTGAGCTTGATCACCGACGTCGGCGTGCCGAAAGTGAGCATTCGCCCCCAGCTCCGCTGCCAGCTCCTGCCCGAGGTCGTGCTGGACGTCGGCGATGATCACCTTCGCACCCTCGGCAACGAAGCGCTCGACGATGCCCCGACCGATGCCGGACGCTCCGCCGGTGACGATCGCGACCTTGCCTGCCAGTTCGGTGCTCATCGATTGCCCTTCAGAAATTCGAGGAGTAACTCATTGACGGCCTCGGGCCTTTCGATCTGCGGGCAATGTCCAGCCCCGTCGACCACCGCCGAGCGGGCGCCCGCGATCCGGCCCGCGATGTCTGCGGCCCAACCGGTTGGCAGAAGTTTGTCGCCAGCCCCCTCGAGGATCAGCGTCGGCACGGCAATCCGGTCGTAGGCACGCTCGGCAGACGGCGTTGCGGGCGCGGCCGCGCCCGGCCTGCGGAACCTGGCTGCCGCGATCGCCTCCCAAGCCCCAGGCGCCGTGCTGGATGCATGTCGACGTTGGACGTAGTCCTCGTCTTCCGGGTAGGACGAATCGAAGAACAGCGCGGTCACGATGCGCCGCATCCCCTCGAGGCTCGCGTCGTATTCGTAGAGCGCGTCGGCGTGCTCGTTGCGGTTGATGGCGCCGCCGCCGCAGATCAGCGCGACGGTGCGAACCGGAAGTACCGGCGCGTCCGACGTCATGTCGGTGAGCAGGTTGATGGCGCCCATCGAGTTGCCAACGAAGTGAGCGGATTTCACTCCCATCACCTCGCAGAACCGGGCGACGTGCCGGATGCGTTGACCACGCCCGTCGACGAAGTCGATGACCTTCGCAGAATGCCCGTACCCCAACATGTCCGGGGCAAGCACTCGGTAGTGCGCGGCAAGAGCGCCGATGGTCTTCTCCCAGCCGAGGTCCGCACTCGCGCCGAATTCGCCGCCGTGCAGCAGGACGACGGATTCGCGAGGGTCGCCGCTACCTGCTTCCAGGTATCCCGTGACGAGGCCGTCGACGACGACGGACTTTCGCTCGAACTCCACGAGACAGACCATAGATCGGCCCGAATAGCCGAAGTGCTTAGCTCCGCGGACTCGACGTCTAACTCAGTGCAGGGCGTCGGCCAGCCGGTCGACCTGATCGGCCCCCGTGACCGTGGGATGGAACAGCAGACGGTCGAAGCCGAGCCCGGAGTAGGCCCGCACGGTGTCGCGTACGTCCTGTGCCGAGACGACCAAGTCGGCGACGTTGAGCGCGGCATAGTCCGGGTTGAATCCGTAGTAGCGGCTGAGGGTTTCCCGCCCGGCGTCGAGCGTCACGGTATCGCCGATCGCAAAGTTGACCGACGCGTGGATTACCGGTTCTCCTGGCCTGCCCGCCTCGCGCCAGCCCGCGCGGACCTCTTCTGCGAAGGCCGACTGCACGGGATAGTCGCGCAGAGCGCCTGCCACCCAGCCATCTCCGACGAGGGTGGCGCGTCGCAGCGTCGCCGCCGACTTCCCGCCGAAGAGCAGCGGCACCCGTACGGGCTCAGGGACCAACGGGATCCCATCCTCGTTCGGCTCGCCGCGCCATGCCGCCGACAGCATCCTCGCCGCGTCGTCGAGCAACCGACCGCGCCTGCTGAAGTCGACGTCCACGGCGCGGTAGTCGTCGTCGCGTGACCCGACGCCGACGCCGACGATCAACCGCTCGCCGCTGGCGGAGGCCACGCTGGCCAACTGCTTGGCAAGGACGGCCGTCGGATAGAGCGGCGCCAGCACGATGTTGGTGACGAGTTCGAGCCGTTCGCTGGCGCCTGCCGCGAGCGCGAGGGCGACGATCGAGTCCACGCTCGGATAGACGAGGCGGTCGATCGTGGTCACGCAGTCGAAGCCGCGCTGTTCGGCACGCCGTGCCCACTCGACCACGAGCGACCCGGAGACACCTGCGACGTGGTTCGGCAGGCCGATTCCGATCTTCATGAACTTCCTTCACGGGTTGGGGTTTTCGCGTTGACGACGGGGCCACGGGTACGACGAGTCGTTGGTTGATCACTCGCCGCCGTCGCAGAACCCGTGACCAGATCCAGCGTGGCCCGACCACGTACCGTTTGCCATCGAAACTCGTCCCATCGGCAGATATCGCCGTATTGACGGCTACGTACGTAGTGTTTTCCTCGTGATTGACCCGCTGACTGGCAATATTCTGCATGCGCTGCAGCTGTCGCCGCGGGCGCCGTTTCGGGGCATCGCCGACATCGTCGGTGCCCCCGAACAGACCGTGGCCCGCAAGTACGCCAAGATGCGACGCGATGGCTTGCTCCGCGTGATCGGCGTCGTCGACCCGAACGTGTACGGCGAGTGCCAATGGGTGGTGCGGGTGCGCGCCAGACCCGACGATCTGCCGCAAATCGCCGACGCGTTGGTGCGGCGACCGGAAGTCACGCACGCCAACGTGCTCTCGGGCTGGACCGAACTGGTCTGCGTGATCAGGGCTCCGCTCGGGGAGGAACGCGAGGGTCTGCTCCATCGTCTGCCGCGGACGTCGAAGGTGCTGGGCATCGACATCGATCTCGTGCTGCACACATTCGGTGAGCCGGCGACCGCCCCATGGACGGCGTACGGTCACACCCTCGACGCCGAACAGAAGGCACGCGTACTGCAGCTGGTCGAACAGACGGGATGGTCGGGTCAGCCACGGGCTCTCGCCGCCGAGGACGACGCCCTGTTCGAGGCGCTCGCGGAAGACGGCCGCGCTCCGCATGCCCGGCTCGCCGAGCAAACCGGGTGGTCCCCCGCGAGAGTGAAGCGTCGCCTGGCGAGCCTCGAGAGGTCGGGCACCCTGACCTACGACGTCGACGTATTGCCAAGCCTCCTCGGCTTCGAGGTGAACGCCATGGTGTGGCTGAACACGTCCCCGCGCAACCTCGACCGGGTCGCGGCGCAGATCGCCTGCCATGACGAGGTCGCCTCGGTGTCGGCGATCAGTGGCCGCAACAACTTGATGGCCATCGTGATATGCCGCGACGTCGAGCACCTGTATCAGTATCTAGCCCAACGTCTTTCGAGTGTCGGTCGCGTTGGGAGCTACGACGTCAGCATTCGGACCAAACGCCTCAAGCAGGCCGCGTCGCTAGTGGCGCACGGGCGGCTGATCAGGCCTGCCGTCGGATGAGATCGCCTCAGCCCAGTTCGACGTTCATCCGCTCGAGCAGCGAGGCCACGCTGACGCCGAACGTCTCCAGCACGCGGACACGTCCCGCACCCGTGTTGTCGACGTCGAAGATGGCCTGATCGGTGTAGACGCGGCTGACGCAGCGCAGACCGGTCAGCGGATAGCTGCATTCGGGCACCAGTTTCGCGGTGCCGTCCTTGGCGAACAGCGTCATCATCACGAACACGCGCTTCGCACCGATGGCTAGGTCCATCGCCCCGCCGACCGCGGGAATCGCGTCGGGTGCACCGGTGTGCCAATTCGCCAGATCGCCGCGCTGACTTACCTGGAACGCACCGAGCACGCAGACGTCGAGGTGACCGCCTCGCATCATGGCGAAGGAGTCCGCGTGGTGGAAGTACGAGGCGCCTGGCGTTTCGGTGACGGGAATCTTGCCCGCATTCGTCAGATCGGCGTCAATCGCGTCACCTACTGCGGCCCCACCCATGCCGAGCATGCCGTTCTCGGTATGCAGGACGACTCCGGCCGCTGGGTCGAGGTAGTCGGCGACCATGGTGGGTTGCCCGATGCCGAGATTGACGTATGAGCCAGTCGGAATGTCGCGAGCCACGCGGATCGCGATCTCCCGCTTGTCCAATGGGCCGCGGTCCAGATGTTCGACCGTCGACGGCGTCGAAGCCGCGAGCGTCCCGGTCACGAGGCAACCTCCGTGTGGTCGGCGAAGGGCGAGGACAGGTCGAGTACGCGGTCGACGAAGATGCCGGGAGTGACGACGGCCTCGGGATCGATGTCGCCCGCGTCGACGACGTGCGATACCTCGGCGATGGTCAATGCGGCGGCGGTTGCCATCACGGGTCCGAAATTGCGTGCGGTCTTGCGGTACACCAGATTTCCGGCCCGGTCGGCGACGTGGGCACCGATCAGGGCCACGTCTCCGCGAATCGGATACTCCAACACGTAGTCACGGCCGTCGATGGTGCGCGTCTCCTTGCCCTCTGCCAGAGGGGTGCCGACGCCCGTCGGGCAGAAGAACGCCCCGATGCCCGCGCCCGCGGCCCGGATTCGCTCCGCGAGATTGCCCTGCGGCACCACTTCGAGGTCGACCTTGCCTTCCCGATACAACCCGTCGAACACGTACGAATCCGCTTGCCGCGGAAACGAACAGATCACCTTGGTCACGCGTCCCGCAGCAAGTAGGGCCGCGAGCCCGGTGTCGCCGTTGCCCGCGTTGTTGCTGACGATGGTCAGATCGGCCGCACCCTGCTCGATGAGCGCGTCGATGAGCGTCGTCGGCATGCCCGCCATGCCGAACCCACCGACGAGAATGGTCGAGCCATTCTCGATGCCTGCCACGGCCTCTGCGGCGTCGGCGCCAATCGTCGTGCGACTCACGAGAGGACTCCCCCAGCTTCGTCGAATTCGGACAACACCTTCTCGGCGATGCGAAACGCGGTGTTGGCGTCTGGAACACCGCAGTAGATGGCCGTCTGCATCAGCAACTCCTTGATCTCGTCGTTCGTCAAGCCGTTTCGCCGCGCGGCCCGCAGGTGCATGACCAATTCCTCGTGGTGTCCACGCGCCACCAGCGCGGTCAGCGTGATCATCGAGCGACTTCGGCGATCCAGGCCGGGACGGGTCCAGATGGTTCCCCACGCGTACTCGGTGATCATGTGTTGGAAGTCCGCGGTGAACGCGGTGGTGCCCGCCACTGCGCGGTCCACGTGAGCGTCGCCGAGCACTTCGCGTCGCACGGCCATTCCCGCCCGGTGAACGTCATCCGTGGTGTGCGACGCCACCCCGACGTGCTCGGCGATGAGCGCCGCCACGTCGGCAGGCGCCTCGGCGGGCGCAAGATGCCCAACCCCGTCGAGGACCACGAGCCTGCCGGCCTTGACCCCGGATACTATGCGCTGCAGGGAATCCGGTGGAGTGGGCAGGTCAGCTTCACCCGCGACGGCCAACACGGGCGCGACGACCTCGTACAGTCGGCCCGTGACGTCGAAGGTTGCCAACGCCTCACATGCCAGGGCATAGGATTCGGCGTCCACACCGGCCAGAGCGTCGAGGAGAGCGGCGGTGATGCCGGGTTCCCGTCGGGTGAAGCCGGGTCCGAACCACCGCTGCTCGGACGCCGTGATCATCGACTCCATGCCCTGCGCCCGCACTGTCGCGGCGCGGTCGCGCCAGCCTTCAGGAGTCCCGATGGCGGCTCCGGTGCACAGCAGCGTCGCCGAAGTCACGCGGTCCGGCGCATCCAGCATCAGCTGAAGGCCGACACACCCGCCTACGGAATCACCTGCGTAAGAGAAGGTTTCGGTGCCCAACTCATCGGCCAACGCTAGCACCGCAGTGGACAGGTCGGCGATGGTGAAGGGTTCGGTTCGCTGGCAACGACCGTGGCCGGGAAGCTCCCATGCCACGACTCGGATCGCAGTCGCGAGCTTCGCGGCGACCTCGCTCCACAGCGTCGACGCGGTGGTGCCGAGCGAGGGCCCGAGCAGGAGCAGCGGCGCGCCGTCGGGTCCGCCGAAGTCGACGATGCTGAGCCGTGGGGCGCTCACGAGGATTCCTTGACGAAGCGACGGGCACGACTCAGCGCCGATTCGATGAGTCGATCGACCGCGCCCGTGTAGTCGGAACGTGCTGCACGACCAGTCAATTCGGTCATCGCGCGCTGCTCGGACAGCAGCCCGTCTGCCGCGGCGAGGTTCGTGGTCGCGCGCGCTTCGTCGACTCTCAGGCCCGTGACGAGCTCCGAGGTGTGGATGGCCGCGACGGCAGTGTGCTTGGCCAACGTCCGCAGCGTGGCCCACTCGGCGTGCCATGCACCATCGGACCTTTCGTCGACGCTCGCGGCAGCAGCCGCGTGAAGCGTCGCCGCCAGCGGTCCTGCGGTGAGCGCGGCACGCCGGATCAGCACCGAGCGAACCGGATTGTTCTTGTGCGGCATGGTCGAAGAGCCGCCGCCACTCCCCTCGGCGAGCTCACCGAGTTCGGGCCGACCCAACGTTGCGACGTCAGCTGCGATGTGCCCCCAGGCGTCGGAGCAGCTCACCATCGCGTCCCCGAGCCGGGTGATCGTCGATCGGGTGGTGTGCCACGGCGGCGTGGGCGTCAACCCAAGGGCTACGGCCAGCGCGTCGCCGAGTGCGATGGCGCCGTCGATGGAGCCCGCCAACTCGACGCTCGCCGCCAGCGTGCCCGCGGCGCCGCCCGCCTGAACCGGTAGCGAGGTCCGCAGCGCGGCCAATGGCTCGGCGGCATCGAGCACGCCCGTCAACCAATTGGCGAACTTCGCCCCGAGGGTGCTGGGAAGTGCGGCCTTGGTGAGAGTGCGCGCGAGTGCCGGTGTGGCGCGGTGTCGTTCGGCGAGTTCGGTCAACGCCCGCACCTGCGTCGCAACCTCGTGTTCGACGCGGACCAGCACGTCGCGCGCACACAGCACCAGTGCCGTGTCGACGACGTCCTGACTGGTGAGTCCGCGATGCAGCCATCGTGCCACCGGAGCGGATGTGCGCTCGCGCAACATCGCGACCAGTCCGCTGGCTGGGTTGCCGTCGACGTTCGCACGGCGGGCGATCGTTTCGAGGTCAACGCCGGTGACGATCCCGGCCAGGTCGGCCCTCGCGTCCTTGGGAGCAATGCCCGCGTCGATGATGCCGTCGAGCCACGCCTGCTCCACGGCTACCATCGCCGCCAGGAAGGCGCCGTCGCTCATCAGGTCACCCGCAAGCTCGTCGCCGGGCCAGAAGAGGTCCGTCACCGCTGGTGTCCCGGGTATCGCAGGAAGACCGTTTCGGGTTTGCCTGGGGCGTCTTGCAATTGGATGTCGAAGCGCAGTCCGGTGCCATCCCAGCTGGCGACGAGCGTGTCGCGACGCTCCGCCGAAAGCGACGCAAGCAATGGATCGTGCGCGAGCCATTCGCCGGGGATGTAGGCACGGGTGAACAGCCGGTTGAGCAGGCCGCGGGCGAACACCGTGATCATGATGAAGGGGGCAGCACCCTGGCATGTCGCGCCGGGCACGACGGTGGAGAAGCCGTACCGGCCGCCATCGTCGGTGCTGGCACGTCCCCAGCCGGTGAAGGTCCAGCCGTCCCGGTGAAGGGAGCCAACCGAGTTCGGGATACGACCCTCGGCATCGGCCTGCCAGATTTCGAGAAGCGCGTCGGGTACCGGGCGGCCGTCACCGTCGGAGACGACACCGCTGAACTGGATGGCGTTCGGTGAGCCTGGCGGAACGAGTTCGTTTCCGCGGTCGAACGGCAGTGCGTAACCGAAGAACGGCCCAATGGTCTGGCCTGGCGTCGCGGTCAACAGCGTGGTCATGAGTGGTCGCCTTCATGGTCGGGATTTTCGATCGGAGTACGCGCACTGCCGTTCAGCACGATGTCCCACCGGTAGCCGGTCGCCCACTCGTGGGTGGTGACGTCGTGGTCGTACGTGGCGACGAGGCGGTCGCGCGCCTTCTGGTCCGTGATGGCCTGGTAGATCGGATCGAGAGCGAACAGCGGGTCACCGGGAAAGTACATCTGGGTGACCATCCGCTGGGTGAATTCCGTTCCGAACAAGGAGAAGTGGATATGCGCGGGCCGCCAGGCATTGCGGTGGTTCTTCCACGGGTACGGACCCGGCTTGATCGTGGTGAACCGGTAGCGGCCCTCGTCGTCGGTAAGACAGCGACCGACGCCTGTGAAGTTGGGATCGATCGCCGACGGGTGTTGGTCCCGCTTGTGGATGTAGCGGCCGCCCGCATTGGCCTGCCAGATTTCTACCAACTGCCGCCGAACCGGTCGACCGTCGCCGTCGACGACACGGCCCATCACCACCATGCGTTCGCCGATCGGATCGCCGGAGTGCTGGATGGTGAGATCGGATTCGAGGGGGTGCACGTCGCGCTCTGAGAAGCATGGCGTCCACAGTTCGACGCCCTCGGGGTCTGCGTGGTGAAGATCCTTGGTCGGATGGCGAAGCAGGCTACTCCGGTATGGCGCGTAGCCCATCCTCGGCTGCGTCTCCTCGACTCCCGCACGCTGATAAGCGGATTCGATCGCCGCGATCTCCGCGCTGATCGTCTGCTGGCTTGCAGCTGCGCTGTCGGGATTGGTGTCGATCATTGCTGCCATGGTGTTCACGCTAACGACTCCTCGAACGAACTTGAAGGCTAGACTTTCACTGAGTGGAAAGGCTATGGGATTGGCGGGAAACACTTCGACTCCTGGCGCGAGCGTGGCATCGCGTTTGCTCAGCGTGCTCGCAGCCTTCGACGAACGCCACCGCAGCCTGACCCTTTCGGAGCTCGCCAACCGAGCGGGATTGCCCATCGCGACCGCTCACCGGCTCACCGCCGAGCTGGTGGCTGGATCGGCCCTGCAGCGACGTGCCGATGGCCGGTTCGAAGTGGGTCGACTCATCTGGAGCGCTGGCCTGCTCGCGCCTGTCGAGGGGCGATTGCGGCAGGTGGCCGAACCTTTCCTGCACGACGTCTACGCCGCGACGCTCGCCACGGTGCACCTCGCGGTTCGCGACGGCAACGAGGTGCTCTACCTGGAGCGGATGATGGGTCGCGCATCGGTTCCCATCGTCAGCACGGTGGGCAGCAGGTTGCCGATGCACTGCACCGGGGTCGGGAAGGTACTGCTGGCCCACGCGCCAAGCGAAGTGCAGGAGTATGTCTTTGCTAGCCTGACTCGGATCACCCCCTACACGGTGGTGCAGCGGACCGTGTTGGCCGATCAAATGGAGCGCATTCGAAGGGAATCGGTCGCCACGACGGTCGAAGAGATGTCGCTCGGCGCTTGTTCGCTGGCAGTACCCGTGGTTCGGCAGTCCGACGGTGCCGTGGTGGCCGCCATCGCGGTGGTGGTGCCTTCGCTCAAGCGAGACCGCCAACGACTGCTGGGCGCTCTGCAGGTCGCAGCCCGCGGCATCGGCCGCTTGCTGTGACTCGCAGGGCGCCATGGCAATTCGTCTCAGTGATCGACGAGCTGGCGCGCCGGATCGGGTACCTTGCCGCCCAGTAGCGAGGTCGGCACGTCCTTGGTCTCGCGTGCCGTCAGTGCAGCGGCCGAGGCGATCAGGCAGACGACCGCAGTGAAGATGCTGATGACTACCCAGCCACCTTCCTTCACGCCACCGAGTGCGGTGACGATCGCCGGTGCGAAACCAGCGACGAGGAAGCCCAACTGAGTGCCGATCGCCAGCCCCGAGAACCGGACCTGGGTGGAGAACATCTCGCCGTAGAACGACGGCCAGACTGCGTTGGCCGCTGCGTAGCCGAACGAGAAGGTGGCCACTGCCAGCGCGAACATCAGCACGTCGTTGCCGCTGCTCATCGAGAGTAGGTAGAACGGCATCATCACCGCAGAAGACAGGGCGCCGTAGATGAAGACCGGCTTGCGGCCGATCCGATCGGCGAGCTTGCCGAACATCGGCTGGGTGCCCAGCGCAACGATGTTGGCGACGACGACCAGCCACAGCGTCTCGTCGGCACCCAGGCCCATCTTCTTGCCGTAGGCGATGGCCAGGTTCGCAAACACCGTTGACACTGCGGCGATGAAGGCGCAGAAGATCACGCGCAGTACGTCGCGCCAATGGTTGCGCAGCAGCGGCATCAGTGGCATCCGGGCGATGGTGCCCGAGGCCTTGGCGTCGGCGAACTCGGGCGTCTCGTCCAAACGGCGACGGATGAAGAACGCGACCACGACGACCACGACGCTGAGCCAGAACGGTACGCGCCAGCCCCAGCTGTAGAGGTCTGCGTCGGGCAGCGCCACGACTGGGATGACGACGAGGGACGCGAGGATCAGGCCCCCCTGGGTACCCGTCAACGTCCAGGAGGTGAAGAAGGCCCTCTGGTGATCGGGCGAGTGCTCCAACGTCAGCGAACTCGCGCCGGCCTGCTCGCCCGCCGCCGAAAAGCCTTGCAGCAAACGACATATCACCAGCAGGATGGGCGCAAGGCCGCCGACCATCGCATACGTCGGCAGGCAGCCGATGGCGAAGGTCGAGAAGCCCATCAGCACCAGGGTGAACATCAGCACGTTTCGACGTCCGATCCGGTCGCCGAAGTGCCCGATGACGAAGGCGCCGACGGGCCTCGCAATGTACGCAACGCCCAGGGTTGCGAATGACATCAACTGAGCTGCCTCGTCACCGGAGTCGAAGAAGATCTTCGGAAAGATCAGCGACGCAACGAAACCGAATACGAAGAAGTCGTAGTACTCGACGGCGCTGCCCATGAAGCTGGCGAGCGCGGCCTTCTTCGGCGTGCGCTGCGGCGCGCCTGATGGCGCTCCGTTCGGCGGACTGCTGTCAATGACGCTCATGGGTTCCTCCTAGTTTCCTTCTGAAGTGGAAATGACGGGTGGAATCACCCGGCAAGAGTGCGAAAGTGTCGGGACATGCGCGCGGCGTCCGGAGTTATCCCGGTGATCAGCTCGAACGCGGTCGTGGCCTGGTGAACGGCCATGTGGCCGCCATCGAGAGTTCGGCAGCCTGCCTCGCGGGCGGCAGTCAACAGTGCGGTGTTCAGCGGCCGGTAGACGATGTCGGCCACCCACAAACCCGGGTGAAGGAGTGCTGCATCGAACGGCAAACCGGGGTGATCGGCCATACCGGTTGGCGTGCAGTGCACGACGCCGTCGCTGACGGACAGGAGTACTGACAACTTGTCGAATGCCGACGCATCGACCCGAGCGCTGGGATGGCGACCCGCGAGTTCGCGAGCCAGTGCGGTGGCCCGATCGACGTCGAGGTCAACGACGGTGAGGTGCTCGGTGCCCAGGTCCAGCAACGCCTGCGCAACCGCGGCGCCCGCCCCGCCCGCGCCCACCAGGGTGACCGTGTCAGTGGGGGCGCCCGGTAGGCCCTCGGCGAACCCGGTGCCGAAGCCGGGCGCATCGGTGTTGTAGCCGACGGTGCGTTCGACCTCGAAGATCACCGTGTTGACGGCGCCCAGAGCGGCGGCCCCCTCGTCGAGTTCGTCGAGATGCGGGATCACCAATTGCTTGCACGGGTGCGTGACGTTGAGCGCGTCGAAGCCCAGTGCGCGCGCCCACACGAGCAGTTCCCCGATCTGTTCGGGCGCGACGCCAACGGAGTTGAGGTCGATCGTCCGGTACACGTAGTCGAGGCCGTGCGCACGGCCCTCCGCCATGTGCAACGCCGGTGTCAACGACGGGCCGACGCCCTGTCCAACCAGGCCCACGAGATACGGGCTACCAGGCACATTCACCGTCCTAATTAATGTACTAACTAGTTAGTACGACATCAGTACAGCATTGTGGCCTACGTCTCGTCAAGGGTTTGGTGTGAGCAGGCTCGCGAATTAGCGAGAGGTGAGCCAGCCCACGACGACGTCGCCGATCATGCGGCGCATGTGGGCACGTTGTGCGACCTCGGTGAAGTCGACGTCGAACAGGAACCCGAAGGTGTATCGGTTCGCCACCTGGAACACGCAGAACGAACTGATGACGAGGTGCACGTCGAGCGCGTCGACGTCATTGCGGAAGACGCCCTGCTCGCGTCCACGCGCCAGGATCTCGTCCAACACCGACGTGGCCGGTCGCGATAGCGCCCGCAGTGAGTCGAGCCTCCCGATGTACTCGCCGCGATGGATGTTCTCGATCGCCACCAGGCGTATGAAGGCTTGGTGGTCAAGGTGGTGATCGAAGGTGAGCTCGGCCAGCCTGCGCATGGCGACGGCTGGGTCGACGTGGTCGACCTGGAGCCGCTGCTCGGCCTCGCGGATTCCGCGGTACGCGTTCTCGAGCACCGCCATGTACAGCTGCTCCTTGCCTCCGAAGTAGTAGTAGATCATCCGCTTCGTGGTGCGCGTGCGTTCGGCGATCTCGTCGACGCGCGCACCGGAGTAACCCGACTCCGCGAACACCTCGGTGGCGACTGCGAGGAGCTCGGCACGCGTGCGCTCGGCATCACGCTGAAGCTCGGGGCGCGGCACTGTGGGCACCTCGCTGAGCTTACTGGCGATCACCCGATTCGAGCGTCTCCCTTCCACATTAAGTAACCATTTGGTACATTAGCCGAGATAGGAGGTCGACATGAGGACGTCCATCGCAACCGTTTCCATCAGCGGTGCGCTCACCGAGAAACTGCATGCCTGCGCGGCAGCCGGCTTCGACGGGGTCGAGATCTTCGAACCCGACGTCATCGCCAGCGATCACAGCCCCGAAGAAATCCGAGAGCTCGCCAAGCGCCTCCGCCTTTCGCTCGATCTCTATCAGCCGCTGCGAGACGTCGAGGGGGTCGACGAAGCGACGTTCGCCGAGAACCTCCGGCGTGCTGCGGCGACCTTCGCGACCGCCCGTCGGTTGGGCATCGACACGATCCTGCTGTGTAGCAATGTCGCGACGGCGACCGTCGACTCGAACGAGGTGTCGGCCGACCAGCTACGGCGCCTCGGCGATTTGGCTGCGACATACGGAATCCGGGTGGCGTTCGAGGCGCTGGCGTGGGGTCGCTTCGTCGACGACTACCGCCGGTCTTGGCGCATCGTCGAGATGGCCAACCATGCTTCGGTGGGGTTGTGCCTCGACAGTTTCCACGTGCTCTCGCGCGGTCACGATCCTGCTGCCATCGAGGGCATCCCCGGCGACAAGATCTTCTACCTCCAGCTCGCTGACGCGCCCGCCCTCAGCATGGACGTACTGTCTTGGAGCCGTCACCACCGCCTGTTCCCCGGCGAAGGCAACTTCGATCTCGCCACCTTCGTCTCACACGTGCTCGCCACGGGCTTCGACGGCCCACTTTCCTTGGAGGTCTTCAACGACACCTTCCGCCAGACGGATCCGGTGCGGACGGCGGTGCACGCCCACCGGTCACTCATCTGGCTGCAGGACAAGGTCGCCGCACAATCCAAGACGAACGGTCGAGCGGCGCTTCGGGAGGTGACGGAGGCCAAGCCGCCCAACGCCTTTGACTTCGTCGAGATCAAGGCAGAGGACACCAGCGAGGTCGAGGTTCTTCTTGAGCAACTCGGCTTCACGGCAGGTGGGAAGCATCGCACCAAGCCGGTTTCACTGTGGGCCGCCGGAGACGCCCGCGTCGTGCTCAATGAACAGCAGGCCCGAACGCTGCGCCCGCACGTATCCGCGGTTGGCGTACAGGTACCCGACGCCGATGCGACGTCACGTCGCGCGTCGGATCTGATGGCCACGCCCGTCTACCGGCGCACGTATGCCAGCGAGCAGCAACTCGAGGGCGCAGTGGCCCCCGACGGCACCGAGTTCTACTGGGTCGCCGCTCCCCCGAACGGATTGCCTCCCGCATGGACCAACGAGTTCGAGAACGGAAGGCCGGCAACGGAATCGCCGGTCCGCGTCATCGACCACGTCAACCTCCTTCAGCCCTGGCAGACTGCCGAAGAGGCCGTGCTCTTCCTCACCAGCGTCTTCGGCCTGTCCGCCGACGCGCCTGCCGAAGTGCCTGGCCCGACCGGCCTGGTGCGCAGCCAGGTCATGCGTACTGCGGACGGCGCGATACGACTGCCTCTCAACGTGGCGCCGCACGTCCTCGACGGGTCCTCGGTGCCACAGCACGTCGCGTTCGCTTGCACCGACGTCGTCGAACTGGCGCGCTCGGCACGTGCGCGCGGTTTGACGTTCCTACCGATTCCCGACAACTACTACGACTACGTGTCGGGTAGGTTCGGGGTCGACGACGACACCGTCGCCGAGTTGCGCGACTTGCATCTGCTCTACGACCGCAGCGCCGACGGCGAGTTCGTGCACTTCTACACCCGCACCGTCGGTTCGGTCTTCTTCGAATTCGTCGAGCGGCGTGGGCATTACGACGGTTATGGCGCCGACAACGCCCCAGTGCGCCTAACCGCGCAGCGCGCGCTTCGCGTGGAGCAGGCACGGCGATGAGCCGCACTCGCGGCGTTTGGAGACGGCGAGCGCACGCCCATCGAACACGAATCGCGAGAATAACCGTCACCAAGCGTGCGTTCGGCGAAGGGCGAAACTCATTGCAGAGGAGATCGCCGTCGTAGTGTTCGATGCCATGACCGCACAACTGAACGGCAAGCGAATACTGGTCACGGGCGGCGCCACCGGCATCGGGGCGGGAGCCGTCAAGGTTCTGAGCACCGCGGGTGCGCGCGTCGTCGCGACCTTCCACAACACGGCCCCGCCTGGTAACTTCGACGCCACCTGGCTGCAGTGCGACGCCACCGATGCGACGTCCGTCGACCAAACGGTGCACGCTGCGGTCGATGCACTCCACGGGTTGGACGTGCTCGTTCACGCGGCGGGCCTCTGGCATCCCGGCGTACCAGGACAGATCGGCGTCGACGACGTCCGGCACGTGATGGACACGAACTTCACCTCGACGGTGTTGACGAATCAGGCGGCGGCCTCCGTGATGGGCCAGACGGGTGGCGGCCGCATCATCAACTTCGGCTCCAGCGAGGGCGTGATGGGCAGCCCGATGTCGGCGATCTACGCCGCGTCCAAGTCGGCGGTCGCATCGTGGACTCGGTCCGCCGCCAAATGCTGGGCGTCGGCAGGCATCACGGTGAACGCGCTCGCTCCTGCGGTGGAAACGCCTGGCGCACAGCGGCTGCGCGACTTTCTCGGCCCTGACCTTGCGCCCGTCATCGAACAGCAGCTGCAGATGAGTATTCCGATCGGCGGAAAACTCGGCGATCCGGTCGACGACGTCGGACCGCTGCTGGTCTTCCTGGCTGGTGACGGCTCGCACTTCATCACTGGCCAACTGCTTGCGGTCGACGGCGGATTGATGATGCTGGGCGCGTGATCGGGTGACCATGGCCACCTCGAGATTCGCCGCCAACGGCGACGCGGACATCCACTATCTCGACTCCGGCGGCGACGATCGCGGCGCGCCAATCGTTTTCGTGCCCGGTATGACCGACGTCGCCAACGACTACGTCGAGGTGCTTCCACTGTTCGGCCGCAGGACCGTCGTCGTGGAGGTCAGAGGGCACGGACGAAGCAGCAGCCCTGCCAGCGGCTACGAACTCGCCCTATTGAGAGATGACGTCGGCGCTGTCGTGGACGAGGTGACCGAAGGGCCCGTTCACGTGGCGACGTTCTCCCGAGGCACGTCGGCCGCCGTGGCGTGGACGCTCGCTCACCGGGGTCGGGTGCGGTCTCTGGCGATCGGCGACTACGTCCCCGAAGAGAAGGTGTTGCCGGCAGGCGTCCCACAGCGGCTGCTGACGGGCCGGTGGCGCGGGACTCCGGTTGGCGAGCGGCTCGACGTCGACGCAGGGTTCAAGACGTTCGACGCGGCGCGTCAACGGTCGTTCTGGGAAGAGCTTGCGCAACTGGGTCTTCCACTGCTGGCCGTACGTAGCAGTGAGCGCCTGCTCGTTCCCGACGAGCAGTGGGCCCGGTATCGGGCCGTGTTCCCACGAGCTCGACTCGTCGAATTCCCCGATTCGCCCCACGACATCTTCAGACCCGAGCGCGGGCGCTATCCGCGTCTCGTCGCCGACCACGCGGATAGCGCCGACGCGCTCACTTGATCGCGATGGGATTGATCGGTGATCCGACGCCACCCGTGACGCTCAGCGGCGGGGCAACCAATTGGAATTCATAGCTGCCATCGGCGGCGCAGTCCTGCGCCAGTGCGGTGAGATTCCAATACTCGCCGAACATCAGACCCATGTCGCGCAGGCACAGCATGTGCATCGGCAGGATCGTTCCTTCGACGCCGGACACCGGATTTTCGACCATCAGATTGTCGGCGGCCACGGCGGCGATCTGGTGGTCGTGTAGCCACGACGCACACGTCCAGTCCAGTCCGGCGCCAGGCTCGCCACCATCGCCAGTCTGGAGAAACCTTGCCCACCAACCGGTGTGGACGAGGACGATGTCGCCGGGCGTGACGGTGACACCTTGCGCCTTCGCCGTCGCATCGAGTTCGGCAGGCGTGATCGGCTGCTCGACGTCGGCACAATACGTTTCGACGCCACGGAACTTGACGAGGTCGAGCAGTACACCGCGCGAGGTGATGCCCTTGACGTCGACCTTGTCGATACCGCAGTGGTAGGCACCGAGACTCGTCACCGAGCTCGCGGGAAATCCGTTGTACAGCTGATCCTCGTAGTAGACGTGCGACAAGGCATCCCACTGTGTTGCCGCTTGCAGCGGCATGATGATCATGTCGTCGTTGAAGCGCATCGGCCCGGCTTCCGAGTAGCCGCTCAACTGCACGGCACTCGGGTTTCGGAGCCACTTGGGTCCGTATTCGACGAGCGTCTTGGTATCGCCGCCGTCGATGGTCATCACGTGCACGGGGTTCTGCCGGTAATGAAAGGCCCCCTGCGGGCCGGACGAACCGAAGTCCACGCCCAGCGGAAAGACCTTGCCGTGCTTGACGAGACCCGCAGCCTGCGCGACCTTTTCGGAGGTGATGAGGTTCAGGGTGCCAAGCTCGTCGTCGTCACCCCACCGCCCCCAGTTGCGGACGTCGTCGGCAACGCGGCGAAAGTCACTCATGCTGGCCACAATGCGGATCCTTCCATGGTTGCGGCGACACGACTGGCAAGGTTGCCGCCGTCGACCCACACCACCTGACCGGTGATGAAGCCTGCGGCCGGACTGCCGAGGAACGCGAGAACCGCCGCCTGCTCCGTCGGATTCGACACCCGGCCAAGTGGTTTGGGAAACGAATCGAGGTACTCCTGGCCGTACTTCGCTCTCAACTGGTCGAGGATGGGCGTCTCGGTAACCCCCGGCCCGGTGCAGTTGATTCGAATTCCCCTCGCTCCCAACGCGACCGCGTTCTTCATGCCGTATAGGATGATTGCTTCCTTGGCCAGTCGGTAGCCACCGTCGGCCAACGCGTCAGGGTGGTCGTCGCACCACTGCACGCCCTCGTCGAAGGTGCGCGTTCCGAGCAACCCGGCGACCTCTCCGATGTTCGACTCGTAGTTGGACGCCGCCAACGATGACACGCTGACGATCGACGAACCCGAAGGCATTCGCGGCGCGAGTGCCTCGGTAAGAAGGCGGGTGCCGAGAAAGTTGATCTTTACGACCAGCAGTGGGTTTCCGATGCCCGATGACACGCCCGCCACGTTGAACAACCCATCGACTTGGCCGGCGACCTTGCCGACCGCAGTGCCGATCGACGCCGGATCCGAGAGGTCGACCGCGTGAAAGTCGTTGAGCGGGAATGTCGGCGGGCGAACATCCAGGCCGACGACCTCGGCACCCAACTCCGCCAACTGTCCGACCAGTGCCGCGCCGATACCCGAGGCACATCCGGTCACCACTACCCGGCGACCGGCGTAGTCGAGCAGTCCGCCCAACGCGGCCACGGACCTAGGCTCCGGCTTTCTGTGACGCCTCGCGCTGTTGCTTCTCCAACTGCGCCGCCTTCACCCTGCCCTCGTTGATCTCGGCCATGGCCTCGGGAATCTCACCGGCGGTGAACTTTCCGCCGCGGCCCGTGGGGAGGCCGCCGAACGAGTAGGTCTCGTCGAACAGCGGGGCGTCAGAAGGCTGACGACGGGCCTCGACCTTCTCGACGACGGGTTCGAGCCGCTTCACCTTCTCGGCGCGTAGCTTCTCGTCGCGCTCGATGAATTCCGGAAGGATCTCCTTGCCCATGATCTCGATGGATTCCATCGAGCCCTCGTGGCTGCGCGGGTTGAGCAGCAGGATGATCTCGTCGACGCCGCTGGCTTCGTAGCCAAGCAGGAACTCGCGCACGGTGTCTGGCGAGCCGATCGCACCACGGCCGGGTCCGTAGGCCAACGTTGGATCCTCCTTGACCGCCTGCTCGTAGAGCTCCCACACCCCTGTGCGGCCCGGAGTGTGCATGCCGGTCATGTAGTAGTGCATGATCCCGAACGAGAAGAAGCCGCCACCGATGCCGATGCGCTTGAGTGCCTCCTCGTCGGTCTTGGCGACCATCATCGACAGGTCGCCGCCGATGGCCAGCAGGTTTGGATTGATCGCCGGGGTCACCGGCACGCCATTCTCCTCGAACTCCTTGTAGTAGCCGTCGACGCGCTCCTTCAACGCTTCGGGTCCGGTGTAGGCGAAACTCAAGGCGCCAATGGCCTTCTGGGCCGCCATTTGCACCGACGACGGCCGCGTGCACGCCACCCAGACCGGCGGGTGCGGCTTCTGCAACGGCTTGGGAATGACGTTGCGCGCGGGCATCTCGACGTGCTCGCCCTTGAAGCCCGAGAACGGTGTCTCCGTCATCGCGCGGATGGTCACCTCCAGGGCCTCTTCCCACTGAGCCCGCTTGTCGGCCGGATCGATGTTGAAACCGCCCAGTTCGGCGACGGACGATCCCTCGCCGGTGCCGAACTCGACACGTCCGTTCGACAGGTGGTCGAGGGTCGAGACGCGCTCGGCGATGCGGGCGGGATGGTTGATCGACGGCGGCAGGTGCATGACCCCGAACCCGAGCCGAATATCCTTGGTGCGCTGGCTCGCCGCCGCGAGAAACATCTCCGGCGCGGTCGAGTGACAGTACTCCTCTAGGAAGTGGTGCTCGGTCAGCCATACCGTCGAGAAGCCTGCCTTGTCGGCAGCCTCCACCTCGTCGAGGCCATGTTGGAACAGCTGGTGCTCGTCGTCCTCCGACCACGGCCGCGGCAGCGGGAACTCGTAGAAAAGCGAGATCTTCATGTTTACCTCCGTTTAGGTACTTGGGCGTCGACTCATGTGGATGTGGTAGCGGGGCTGGAAACCTTGGCCGTCTGCGCGAGGTGTTTGGCTGCGACGTAGCCGAACGTCATGGCCGGCCCGATGGTGGCGCCGGCGCCGGCGTAGCTACGGCCCATCACGGCTGCAGTGACGTTGCCCGTGGCGTAGAGGCCCACGATGACGGAATCATCGTCGCGCAGTACCCTGGCCAGCTCGTCGGTGCGCAACCCGCCCGAGGTGCCAAGGTCGCCGAGAATGATCTGGAATGCGTAATACGGCCCTGCCCCAAGCGGATACAGGTTGGGATTCGGCAGCGTCGGGTCACCGTAATAGTTGTCGTACGCGCTGTCGCCGCGATGGAAGTCGTCGTCATGTCCCTTGCGAGCCAACTCGTTGAACCGATCCGCCGTCTGCCGCAGTTGTTCTGGTGGTACGCCGATCTGGGTCGCGAGTTCGGAGAACGTGCTTCCCTGCTTGACGATTCCCGAATCCAGCCAGGTCTTGGGAACCTTCCACCCAGTCGGCACCGGCGCGAAGGGAATCCTTGGAATGGGCAGGTGGCCGCCGACGACGTATCTGTGGAACGAGCGGATGTCCGTCACGAGCCAGCACGGGATGTGGGCGACGCCGGTGCGCTGTCCCGCGATCATGGCGTGGGCGAAGTCCATATAAGGTGCGGCCTCGTTGATGAACCGCTTGCCCGCGCCGTTGACGACGAACTGCGACGGCATCATTCGCTCGTTGAGCATGAACTGCAGCCGACCGTCGGGCCAGCACATCGCGGGAAACCACCACGCTTCGTCGAGCAGGTCGGTCGAGGCGCCGACTTTCTCGCCCGCCCGGATGCCGTCGCCCATCGATGCGGGATTGCCGAAGCTCCAGTCCTTTTCGAGCTCCGGTAGGTATTCTCTGCGCCACGCCATGTCATGGTCGAAGCCGCCGCTGGCTAGGACGACGCCGCGACGGGCCCGAATCCTCGTCGGCCTGCCTTCCCGCTCGACGACGGCGCCGACCACGTTGCCGTCGACGTCGGTCAGCAACTCGGTCATGGGTGCGTTCAGCCACAGCGGGATTTCGTGATCCGCGAGCGCGAGGCGCATGCGCGCCATCAACGACTGCCCGATCGCGGCCATGCGCTCGCCAAAGAGATGAGCCTTGACCATCCGCCAGATGAGCTTGACCAGCACCGCCTTGCCGCGCCAGTTCTGTCGCACTTGGTAGAACAGTCGAAGATCCTTGGGCGCGAACCAGATTCCTCTGGGGGCCAGTGCGAGGGGCGTCAGCAGATTGCGCTCTTCGTCGCCGAGCTCCCGCAGGTCGATGGCGGGCACGTTGATGGTGCTGCCTTGTGAGGAACCGCCGGGCAACTCGGGGTAGTAGTCGGCGTAGCCCGGCTTCCAGACGAATTCCAGCCAGGGACTTGACCTCTCGAGGAACTCCATCATCTCGGGAGCTTCGTCGACGTACGCACGCAGCCGTTCGTCGCTCACCAGACCGCCGGTGATCTCCTTGAGGTAGGTGAAGACGTCGTCGGGTTGCGGGGTGTAACCGGCCCGGCGTTGCGACGGCGCACCAGGCACCCAGATGCCACCGCCGGAAAGCGCGGTGGAGCCGCCGAATTGAGGCGACTTCTCGACGATTAGCGTGTCGAGAGCTTCGGCGTCGGCCTTGAGTGCGGCGGTCATGCCGCCTCCGCCGGAACCGACGACCAGTACGTCGACCTCGTGGTCGAAAGCCTGTTGGGTCATCGGACCGTGACCGCCGTCCTGACCGCGAAGCCTGCGATCAACTCGGGCACGGCCCGGTAGTAGCGGTTGCTGGTCACGTACCGTCCCTGCGTCGACAGCGCCGCGAAAGCCGCTATCCACGTGCGGATCTCATGCGCCGAATTGCCGCCCTCGGCTGCGATCCACTCGTTGGACCAGGCGTCGACCTCGGCGATGCGGTTGGCGTCGATGAGGTCGAGCAAGGCATTGTCCCAGTCCGGGTTGAGGGGATGCATCGAGCCACCCCCCTTGGCGAATTCCTCCGCCAAGCCCATCACGGCAGTCTGGCGGGCCATCCGCTGCTCGGCACTCATCGGTTCGCCACGCACGATCCTGCCGTGCGCGGAAGGAGGCGCAGTGGCCAGCGTCGGCACCGGCGGATCATGCGACAGCCCACCGGATCCGACGACCAGGACGCGCTTGCCAAGGCGCCCGAGGAACGTGCCGACAACCGAGCCGAGTGCGCGTGCTCGCTTGATGGGCCCGAGCGGCGTCGCCACGGAGTTGATGAAGATCGGGATCACCGGAATGTCGGTGATGTCGCCGAAGAGGGTCTGCAAGGGCTGAACCGTGCCGTGGTCGAGGTCCATGCTCGACGAGATCGCTACGTCCACACCGCTTTCCCAGACCGCCTCCGCGCATGCCGTAGCCACGTCTGCCGGCACGTTCAACGGTCCCTCGTAGCTTCCGAAGTCTCCAACACCCGACGCCGCAGCGCCGATGCAGAACGGCGGCATCAATCGGTAGAAGAACCCGTTGTAATGGTCCGGGGAGAAGATCACGACGAGTTCGGGGTCGAAGGCACGCACGAAGTCACGTGCGTTCGCCAGCGCAGCGTCGATGTCCTCAAGAAGCTCCGCTGACGGTCCCGGCAGATTCAGCAGTGGGCTGTGCGACATGCAGCACAGCGCCAGTGATGACGTCATGGGAACCACCTCCCTCCTGCAACTGCAGCACCTCGAATAGGGCGGAACTCAACTCGGGAGCGAGCTGAGCAATGGAGGAGCCCGCGATGCAACGGTCGGGCCGCAGCACCAGAAACGACTCGGCGTACCCGTCGAACCAGGCCTTGAGCGCACCCGTCTTGTCTCCGACGACGATCACCTCGGGATCGTCGTGGCCAGCCCAGTTCAACTGCGTTATAGGCCGGAGCGCAAAAAACCTGGCGCCCAACGTCTTCCAGCGGGCGAACGCGACGTCGCCGAGCAGCAGTCGGGGGTTGTTGTTCCAACTCATCACCGCGAAGCCGGATCCGATGACGTCATCGAGCAGCACGTTCTGCGACTCGCGAGTGTCAACGCGCGGCTGAATGAACAGCGTGCCCGTTGGCGAGGTGGGGCTGCGAGGCTCCAGGTGCGCGATGGCACCTTGCTCGTAACGGGGCATGGGCTTGAAGCGCATCTCCAGCACGTAGCGCTTCAGGGTCGGGACCACCGATGCGGCCCGAATAACCTTGTCGCGCAGTGCTGCAACGCGAGGGTTGGTCGGCGAGATCACCCGGCCGACCAGCGTCGAAAGATCGATCATTGCTCGCGCGTGCTTGCGGCGTTCGGCGTCGTAGGTGTCCAAGAGCGCGTCCGCGGCGTTGCCCTTGACCACCGCTGCGAGCTTCCAACCGAGGTTGGCGGCGTCACGGATGCCGCTGTTGTAGCCCTGGCCCTGCCAGACCGGCATCAGGTGAGCGGCGTCGCCTGCGACGAACATGCGGCCCTTGCGGAAGGCGCCCGCGATCCGCGAGTGGTGTGTGTACACGCGATGGCGGATCACGTCGACGCGCTCGGGATGTGGAACGAACGACGACAGCACTCCGGAGATGAATTCCGGCGACTCGACCTGTTCGTCGGTCTCGTCGGCGTGAATCATGAACTCGAAACGGCGGATTCCGTGTGCGATCGAGATGCAGGCATACGGCCGGGCGGGATCGGCACCGACCTCGCTGTTCGGATGTCCGAGTGGATCTGTCGCGACGTCGATCACCAGCCAGCGAGTGGCGGCGGTGGTGCCTTCGAACGTCACGCCCATGATGCGTCGCGTGGCACTGCGACCGCCGTCGCAGCCCACGACGTAACGCGCGGCGACGGTTTCGGTTCCGGACGGCCCGACGACGGCGGCTGCCACCCCTTCGGCGGTATCGGCGCAGTTCTCCATTCGGCTCCTCCACCGCACCTCGACACAATCGAAGCGGTCGAGGCCGCGGAGCAACTCCGCGTCGACCATCGGCTGGACGAATCCGTTCCGTTTGGGCCACCCGAAACGGGCATCGGGAGGCGCCATCTCGGCGAGCAGACGGCGCTTGCCGTCGTAGAACCGCAAGATCTGGTTGGGCACGGTGTGCGGTAGCACCTGCTCGACGAGTCCGATCGCCTGGAAGGTCCTAAGTGCCTCGTCGTCCAGTCCGACGCCACGTGGGTAGTCGATGAGCGAGTCGCGTTCGTCGACCACCATGGTTCGAACGCCCTGCAAACCAAGGATGTTCGCCAGTGTCAGTCCCACGGGCCCGGCGCCGACGATCAGGACGTCCACCGGTGAGTTCGTCACTGGCGCCCCAGCAGGAAGTCGATGTGCAAGGCGTTGAACGTCTTGGCGTCCTCGTACTGCGGCCAGTGCCCGCAGTCAGGCATCACCTCGAAACGAGCACCGGGAATCATCTCGGAAATTCGGCGCCCCTCGCTCACGTCGGCGGTGGGGTCGTCACTGGTCCACAACACCAGCGTCGGCGCGGAGATGGCACCGTATTCCTTGGGCCCGAGCAGGTTTCGCGCGCGGATCTCTGGATCTTGCAGTGCCATGATGTCGCTCATCGCGGCGACGGAGCCTGGTTGGCGGTAGATGCGCTGGCGACTGGCGACGATGTCGTCGTAGTCCTTCGACTTGTCGGCCATCAGCCACTTGATCCTGGCCGCGACGGTCTCCCATGTCGGGTCCTCGGCGGCGGCCATCGACAAGGTGATGATGCGCTTCATCACCTCGGGATCGGCCTGCGATCCGCCCGCAGTGTTGAGCACGAGGCGGTCGATGCGGTCGGGGTAATCCGATGCGGCACGGGCAGCCACCCACCCGCCGAGCGACTCGCCGGACAGATGGACGCGGTCGGCGCCGATCGTGTCGACCACCGCCAGCAGGTGGTCGAGATAGTGCGCGATCTCCAGCGGGTGACCGGGCTTGTCGGTGTAGCCGTGTCCGAGCATGTCGATCGACCACGTCGAGAAGTGTTCGGCGTGCGACTCGAGGTTGCGCACGTAGGCCTCGGCATGGCCGCCCGAGCCGTGCAGCAGAACCAAAGTCGGCTTGCTTTCGTCACCCGCGTGCAGATACCGCGTACGCACTCCGCCTGCGTCGAGGTAGCCCTGCGAGAACGCGACACCCTGGAGGTCACTCCAGACGCTCTCGAACACTGCCCAACCCCTCTCCCACGCCGCTATGGCGTAAATCTCATTCTCGCTAGGCGGCAACCATGTGTGCTAATATCGCACACTAATGTGCACTATGTATAGAGCATCACTCTCGCGATGACGTCTGTCAAGCAGGTCAGCGGACCTGGCGACGACACCGTGCCGCCCGAACGGCTGGCGGCGGGTTCTCAGACATTGGCGAGAGGGCTTTCTGCTCTTCAGGCAGTGTCGAGCTCACCGTTGGGGTTGACCGCCCAGCAGGTCGCCGACCACGTGGGCGTGCACCGCACGATTGCCTACCGGCTACTCACGACGCTTTCGCAAGCCAGATACGTAGTGAAGGGCGAGGACGGCAAGTACCGCCCCGCCGCCGCGCTGGCGGTCCTCGGCGCGTCCTTCGACAACAACCTGCGCGCGCTCAGCGTCCCGACGCTCCGCACGCTGGCCGACGACCTTGGTGCTACCGTCTCCCTGCTCGTCGCCGAGGGCGATCAACAGGTCGCCATCGCGGTGATCGTGCCGACGCTCGTCTTCTACCAACTGTCGTTCCACGAGGGCAGCCGGTACCCGCTGGACCGCGGCGCTGCAGGCATTGCACTCCTTGCGAGCATGCCGCCACGACCCGGTGAGCGAGACCTGGTCCCGCTCACGCGCGAACAGGGCTGGGTGATCACCCACGGCGAGATCGAGCCCGACACCTACGGCCTCGCCGTGCCGGTACGCCGTCGGCCACCGTCGCCACCCACCTGCATCAACCTCATCTCCCACCGCAAGGACCTGCTGCTCGACGGCCGGGACGCGGTGATCACGGCGGCCAGGCGGCTGTCCGACATCCTCGGCTGACGAAAGGTATTGAGAGCGTGCCTGATTGGGATCACGAAGTCGACGTCGTCGTACTGGGTACCGGCGGCGCAGGCCTGACCGCGGCGTTGACGGCCGCGGCCAATGGAGCATCGGTCGCGGTATACGAGAAGGCCGCGACGGTCGGCGGGACCACGGCGGTGTCGGGCGGCATCGTATGGATCCCCGCACACCATCGATCCCCCGAAGGGGAACTCACGGTCGAGGACGCGATGCGTTATCTCGACGCACAGTCCCTTGGCGCGATGGACACCGAACTGGTCGAGACGTTCGTACGGACAGGACCGGAGATGCTCGACTTCGTCGAGAAGAACAGCGAATTGCAGTTCGAGATCGCGGCGGGCTTTCCCGACTACAAACCCGAACTTCCCGGCGGACGGCCAACCGGTGGGCGGTCTCACAATGCCAAGCCGTTCGACCTCGCCCGGCTGGGCGAGTGGAGCGACAGGATCACGTCGTTCCCAGTCGACTTCAGCAACGTCGGCATCGACGCGGAGACCCGCGCCAGGATTCACGCGTCGGTCGACGACATGGACGGCGACTACTGCGTTGCGGGAACGGCTTTGGTGGCCGGGTTGCTCAAGGGCCTGCTGGACCACGGCGTGGTACCGACGACGGAGGCCCGCGCGCTAGAGCTGATCGCCGCTGACGGGGGGCAGGCGCGGAGCGACTCGGGAAATCGGTCGAGGCGCATCGTCGGAGTACGAATCGCGCATGGCGGCAAGGATGTTCGCGTTCACGCTCGTCAGGGCGTGGTGCTTGGCACCGGAGGGTTCGAGTGGGACCCCGTCCTAGTCGAGGCATACCTGCGCGGGCCGATGCACGGTCCCGTGTCTCCCCCCAACAACACCGGCGACGGCCTTCGGATGGCGATGGCACACGGCGCCGATCTCGCCAACATGGGCGAGGCGTGGTGGGTACCGATCGTGCAGCTGCCTGGCGACACGATCGACGGGCATCAGCGCAGCCGCAGCGTGCGGCTGGAGCGCACCCGTCCGCGCAGCGTCATCGTCAACCGGGCGGGAAAGCGCTTCCTCAACGAGGCGGGCGAGTACAACTCGATGGCGGGCCCGTTCCACCAACTCGATCCGCGCTTCGGCTACGTCAACGACCCCGCCTGGATCGTTTTCGACTCGCTGCACCTCGAGAAGTACGGATTCCTCGGCGTCGAGCCCGACTGCGTCGCACCCGACTGGTACAACAGGTCGGCCGATCTCGTCGAACTCGGCGAGAAGACCGGCATCGACCCCGAAGGGCTAGCACGCACCTTGGCGGCCTGGAACCACAACGTCGAAGCCGAGGTTGATCCCGAGTTCGGCCGTGGCTCTAGCGCTTACGACGGCTACTGGGGCGACACGACTGCGGCAACCCCAGCGTTGCAGACGCTTGGACCCGTCGACACGGCGCCGTACTACGCCGTCCCCGTCACCGTCGGCGCCATGGGCACCAAGGGTGGCCCGCGCACCGACGCAGACGGGCGGGTGCTGCACGTCAGCGGCGAGGTGATCCCCGGCCTCTACGCCGTCGGCAACGCCATGGCGGGCGTTACGGGAAAGGCGTATGGCGGCGCGGGCGGAACCCTCGGCCCCGCAATGGTCTTCGGCTATCGAGCGGGCTTAGCGCTGACATCGCGCTGACGCCGCCGAGACTGCGAGAAATGACGCATCGTGCGAGTGATCCCGTCATCTTCTGCAGTCTCGCGGAACTGCTACTCGTCGGCGCGGACCTTGTCCTTCACCGCGGGCACGACGGGCGGCGCCTCACGCCAGTTGGGTAGCCCGTCGGTCTCGTTGGCGACGGGGAAGCCGCCGCCGTGCACCCAGGCCCAGTGGCTGTGGTTTAGCTGGTGCAGGGTGAAGCACGCGTTGATCGAGTTGTAGAAGCCCTGATTGTCCTGCGTCTGGTTGACCGACTCCTTGATGAGCAACGCGGCCATCGTCGGCACCTTGGCAATCCGCCGAGCGAACTCCAGCGTCTTGTCGGCCAGCTCGTCGGCGGGGAAGATCTTGGACACCATGCCGAGCGCGTGCGCCTCGTCCACGGACAACGAGTCGCCAGTGAGCATGAGCTCCTTGGTCTTTCGTGCGCCGAACTCCCACGGGTGCGCGAAGTACTCGACGCCGCACATGCCCAGTCGTGTGCCGACCACGTCGGCGAAGGTGGTGTTGTCCGCGGCCACGATGAGGTCGCACGCCCACATGATCATCAAGGCGGCGGCGTAGACGTCACCGTGCACCGAGGCGACGGTGATCTTGCGAAGGTTGCGCCACCGCCGAGTGTTCTCGAAGAAGTAGTGCCACTCCTGCAGCCAGAGCTTCTCGGCGCCGTCGCGCGTCGCACCGTGATCTCGGAAGCTCGGGTGCTGATCGGGACCCGGTTGAAACTCCGCCATCATCACCTTGGAGCCCAGATCATGGCCCGAGGAGAACATCGGCCCGTGGCCGCCGAGGATCACGACGCGAACGTTGTCGTCGGCCTCCGCCTCTAGAAAGGCGTCCCCGAGCTCGACGAGCAGGCCGCGCTGCTGTGCGTTGCGCGCATCGGGCCGGTTGAGCATGATCCGGGCGATGGTGCCCTCATCGAGGGTCTCGTACGTGATGTAGCGATAGTCAGCCATGAATCGGACTCTATCCTGGCGAGAATGGCGTTACCGCCGGGGGTCGGACGGGACGTTCAGAGCGACAGAATGGTCGCCGATGCGGTGCCTGGCGCGCCGTAGACCTGCGCAAGGCCCACCCGCGGCTCACCGGGAACCTGCCGGTCGCCGGCCTCTCCGCGCAGCTGGCGAACCAGTTCGTGCATCTGCCGCAAGCCAGACGCCCCGATCGGCTCACCGTTGGCGATCAGACCACCATCGGTATTGATCGGGAGTTCGCCGCCGATCTCCGTCGCGCCGTCGGCCACCAATTTCTCTTGATCGCCGTCGGCGCACAAGCCGGTCTCGGCCATGTGGATGATCTCGGCACCGGCATCGGTGTCCTGAAGCTGAGCGATGTCGACGTCCTCGGGTCCGATGCCCGCAGCCTCGTAGGCAGCCTTCGCGGCGTACACGGTTGGCGAGACGTCCGCATCGGGTGGTGCCGACGTCGCGTGCACCTCGTAGGCGCCGAACGTCCTGGTGCGGATCTCGCTGGCGCGCACGTAAACCGGCTTGTCGGTGTACTTGTGCGCGATGTCGGCGCGACACATGATGATCGCCGCGGCGCCCTCGTCGGGTGCACAGAACATGTATTGTCGCAGCGGGTAGTTCAGCACCGGCGACGCCATGATCTCCTCGACGGAGATTTCCTTGCGGCGGAACGCATTCGGATTCTTCGAACCGTTGCGGAAGTTCTTGTTGGCCACCCTGGCCAACGTCTCCTCGGAGATGCCGTGCTCGTGAAGGTAGTGATTTGCCTTGATGCCGAAGAACTTCGTCGTGACGAACTGGCCGTTCTCTGCGTACCACTGCGGAAGCGCGAGCTTTGCGGGATCGTCGGTGAACGCTCCACGCGGATGCTTGTCCAGACCGACGGCGATGCCGATGTCGTACTTGCCGAGACGAATGGTGTCAGCGGTCTGCTGAATGGCGCTGGCCGCGGTCGCGCATGCGTTGAAGACGTTGGTGAACGTGATGCCGGTGAGCCCCACCAGCCGCGTGACCGAGTCCGGGTTCGACACCTCGTGGCTGCCCCCGAAGCCGAACTGGATGTCCTTCCACTCCAGCTTGGCGTCTGCGAGCGCGAGATGAATTGCGTCAGCGCCCATTTCGACGGCCGACTTGTCGAACCGACCGAAGGGGTGAAGGCCGACACCGATGATCGCTACGTCGTTCGTCACGGGAAGCTCCTGTCTATACCGGCTGGAATGCGAAGGTGACGATCTCGTTGCCTTCGGCGTCGTTGGTGAACGGAATCATGGTCAGCTCGACCTCCATGCCGAACTTCAACTTCGCCGGGTCGTTCTCGGTGAGGCGACCCTCGACCCGGACCTTGTCGCCCAGTTGTACGAGGCCGACGCCGAATGGCACGAAGTCCTTGCCCGTGGGGCCGGCGTATGGCGCGCCAGGCGCGAAACCCTGTGTGGTCCAAGCGATGACGGTGCCGCGCCGAGGCAGTAGTACGTCGCTCATCTCGGCCTTGCTGCACTTCGGGCAGTGCGACTGACGTGGGAACACCGTCGCCCCGCACGCGCCGCACCCGCTGCCGATGAGCTGAGGATCAGCCTCGGGCCAGGTTGAGATCTCGGGGTCAATCGCCTTTTGCATGTCGCGGCTCCTCGCCTTTGAACCATTCCGGAAGACATCTCGAAACCAACTCCCGAAGAATACGTTCACGAAATCGTACAACATCATTTCGTGAAAGTGGAAAGCTCATTCTCACGGCTCTTCCACAGCCCGGATCGCGTCGTCGAGCAGCGCCTTCGTCGCCGAGTAGACGTCGAGCCTGCCCTCGGCCAGCCCGTCAGCCAGACCCGCTAGATCGGGGTGTGCCCGTAGCGCGCTCTGGGCCAGCGACAGGATCTGTGCGCGGGCGCGCGCGGCGCGTCGCTGCGGGTTGTCGGCACGATGGTGTTCGTCGATCGCCTCGACCAGTTCGGCGATGCCCGCGTTTTGCGCGGCGATGATCTTGAGAATTGGCGCGCTGGTCTCGGCGTGTAGATCGCGTGCGGTTTGGTCGGCGCCGTCGCGGTCCGCCTTGTTGATCGCGACGATGTCCGCGACTTCGAGCAGACCCGCCTTGGCTGCCTGAACGGCGTCGCCAGCACCCGGATTGAGGATGACCACCGTGGGGTCGGCGACCGCCGCGATCTCGATCTCGGATTGCCCTACCCCAACCGTCTCGATCAGGATCACGTCGTAGCACAGCTCTGCGAGAAGGCGAACCGCAGCAGGCACCGCCGCGGCAAGGCCACCGAGGTGCCCTCGGGTCGCAACGGATCGGATCAGCACGTCGGGGTCGTTGATGTGGGCAGCCATCCGAATCCTGTCGCCGAGCAGGGCGCCACCGCTGTACTCCGACGAAGGATCTACTGCCAGCACTGCGACGCGGTTGCCACGTTCGCGATAGGCCGCGACCAGCACCGCGATCGTCGTCGACTTGCCAGCCCCCGGCGGTCCCGTCACGCCAATCACGCGCACGGTGCGATCGCCGAGCGCCGCCAACACCTCATCGCGGCGCGGGCTTTCGACCAGGCTCAGCAGGCGGCCGGTCGCGCGCGCGGACCCGTTGCGCGCCGCGGTCAGGAGCTCCTCGATCGTCATCTGCGCGGCCAACTCTACGTTCCGATCAGGTGCCACATGAGAATGTTATTCTCTTGTCAAGAGAGCGCCAGTTGCACAAAGGGGAACAGCATGCAGATCAGCGGAAGCTCGGCGATCGTCGTAGGCGGCGCGGGCGGTTTGGGCGAGGCGACGGTCCGCCGTCTACACGACGCTGGGGCGAAGGTCGTCGTCGCCGACCTCGCCGACGACAAGGGCAAGGCACTGGAGAGCGAGCTCGCAGGCGTGCGCTACGTGCCGACCGACGCCACCTCCGAGGAGTCCGTGAACGCCGCGATTGCAGAGGCGGTCGCCCTCGCACCCCTGCGCATCTCCGTCGACACCCACGGCGGCCCCGCCAGCGGCGGTCGGCTCATCGGCAAGGACGGATCGCCGCTGGACCTCGACGGCTTCAAGAAGACCATCGAGTTCTACCTGACTGCGGTGTTCAACGTAATGCGCTTGTCTGCGGCCGCCATCGCGAAGTCGGAGCCGCTCGAAGAGGGCGGGCGGGGCGTCATCGTCAACACGGCGTCGATCGCGGGCTACGAGGGCCAGATCGGCCAGCTCCCCTACTCTGCGGCCAAGGGTGGCGTGCTCGGCATGACTCTCGTTGCCGCGCGTGATCTGTCACCGCTCGGCATCCGCGTGTGCACCATCGCGCCGGGAACCATCAACACTCCTGCGTACGGCAAAGCCGGCGACCAGCTCGAGCAGTACTGGGGCCCTCAGGTGCCGTTCCCCAAGCGCATGGGTCGCTCGACGGAATACGCCCAACTCGCACAGAGCATCATCGAGAACGACTACCTCAACGGCGAGATCATCCGCCTGGACGGCGCGCTGCGTTTCCCGCCCAAGTGAGCCTCGAAGGCAAGACCGCGTTCGTCGCGGGTGCCAGCAGAGGCATCGGCGCGACGATCGCGAAATCGCTCGCCGGGGCCGGCGCGTCCGTCGCGGTCGCGGCGCGCTCGGAGCAGGAGCGGAAGCTTCCGGGCACCATCGGCTCGGTCGCGGACGGGATCATCGCCGCGGGTGGTCACGCGTTTCCGGTGGCATGCGACGTCACCAGCGAGGAGTCGGTCAACGCCGCAGTGGATGCGACGGTCGACGAGTTCGGCGGGATCGACATCCTGGTCGCCAACGCGGGCGTGTTGTGGCTTGGCCCAATCGAATCCACGCCGCTGAGGCGCTGGCAGCTGTGCCTCGACGTCAACCTCACCGGCGTCTTCCTCGTCACGAAGGCCGTCATTCCGCACGTGCGCGCTCGCGGCGGCGGCTCGCTGATCGCCGTGACGACGACCGGGGTGACGATGGTCGAGCAAGGTGCCAACGCCTACTGGGTGTCGAAGGCCGCCGGCGAGCGGCTGTACCTCGGATTGGCAGCCGATCTGAAGCCCGACAACATCGCGGTCAACTGCCTCAGCCCGTCGCGGGTCGTGCTCACCGAAGGCTGGCAAGCGGGCGGCGGCGGCTTCGAGGTCCCGCCCGAGATGGTGCAGCCGCCGGAGGCCATGGGGAACGCCGCGGTGTTCTTGGCAGCGCAGGATGCCAGCGGCATCACCGGAACGATTCAGCGCTCAGAGGAACTGTCGGCCTAACCTTTGCCGAAACCCCGCCGAGGGCTGCTAACTCGGCGAGTCAACGACCCTCAGCGCGGTTTCGGCGCGACGCTATACCGCCTCGAACGGCTCGCCCTCCAGCGCGATCGACGGCCGTCCGTCTGGTCCGACCGGGACGTCGCCCACCAGCGTCACCCGGTACAACCTGCGGTCGTGATCGGTGGTCAGATCGCTTGGCGCGAGGTGCACCGTCGAGCGGTTGTCCCAGAACGCGATGCTGCCTGGCTCCCACTTCAAGCGCACGGTGTACTCCGGCCTGGCCAGTTCGTCGTAGAACAAACCGAGCAGACGACGGCTCTCGTGCGGCGAGACGCCGACGATGTGCGTGGTGAATCCCGGGTTGACGTAGAGCGCCTTGTCCCCCGTCTCGGGATGCACGCGGACGACGGGATGCTCCGTCACCAACGGCCGTCGGTTCACTCGCCGTTCGTAGTCCTCGGTAGCCGTCGTTCCGTCGGGTGGCGAGAAGCGGTGGACGGCGCGAAGCCCGTCGGCGAGCCGCCGCACCGGCTCGGACAACCCTTCGTAGGCGGCGACCGTATTGGCCCACTGGGTGTCTCCGCCGTGCGGCGGAATCGACTCTGCGCGAAGGATGGACGCCGCAGGCGGGTTGACCGCCGCGGTGACGTCGGCGTGCCAGTTCGGCCTGTCGAAGCCGCGACTGGCACCGTAACGAGCCTTGAACCTGTCCCTGAAGATCGGGTAGATCGTCGGGTAGTTCGGGTCGGGAACCGAATCGAACAACGGATGAGCGGGCGTCGGCGCACCGAACGCCGACGCGAACCGCAGGTGGTCATCGTGGTCCAAGAACTGGTCGCGGAAGAACACCACCTTCCACCTCAACAGCGCTGCGCGGATCTCGGCAATGTCGTTGTGAGCCAACGGCTTCTTCAGATCGACGCCATGGATCTCTGCCCCCGTCCAGCCCGACTGCGGCCGGATGTCGAGCGCCTGAACTACCTGTGTCATGCGGTTCTCCCCTTCTCGTCAGATGTTGATGGGCTTGGGCTTCACACCGTCGAGTTCGTTCTGCGCCTTGACGATGTCGTTGTATCTGCCGTCGACGTACGGCTTGAGATCGACGTGCGTCTTGGTGGTCCCGGTGCCGTAAAGGCCGTCGGCCACGCTCTGGAACAACGCCGTAGATGCCGCATCGATCGGATAGTAGGCAGCGAGTCCGTCCTCGTCGTAGAGCTTCTTACCCTGCTCGGCCGTGATGCCCTGCTGCTTGACGTAGTACTCCTCGATCCATCGTTCGGAGTGGCTGTCCTTCCAGTTGTTGGCGGCGATCGCCCGCCCGACGTAGTCGCCGATGGCCGCAGCCTTGACCGGATCGTCGAGGATCTCCTTGCGCACGATCAGAGATTGGATGCCGGTGTTGATGCCCTTGCCGTCGCCAAGGATCGGGGGCGAGCCCAACTGGTAGTACTGGTTGCCCAGCACGATGGCGGCGTCGACTGCTCCGGCTGCAAATGTCGGAACTACCTCTGCCCCAGCGAGTTCCACGGGTTGCACGTCGGTCTTGAGATCGAGGCCGTGCTGTTTGAGTAGCGCTGCGGTGATCATGTGACGACCGGAACCCGGCGGGTAGGCGACGCGCTTTCCACGCAGGTCCTCGATCCTCGTGACACCACCGGGCTTGGCCACCAGGAAGTAGCCGCCGCTGGTGCCAGGGTTGGCCTGCAGTCCGATGGTGATCAGATCGGTGACACCGCTGTCGACCGCGATTGGCACCGGCGCCTCCCCAATGGAGCCGATGTCGGCCGCGCCGGAGCGGAGGGCTTCGATGACGGCCGACCCGCCGCTGAAGTCAGCGAACTCCACACCGTAGGGAGCATCCTTGCCCGCGTTGGCGAGGTTCCACGGCAAGGACTGGGTGGCGTTTTGTTCGGCGACGACGAGTTTCGTGCCTGGCGGCACGTCGACCTCATTGGCGATCCGGACGGAGCCAATCGCGGCGCCACTGTCGTCGTCGGAGAGCCCACACGACGCAACAATCAGCGGAATGAGAAGCAACAGAGCGGTTTTCCGCAAGCGGAAGGTACGGAGCATGTCGAGATCCTTCGTTCTGTGCACTACGCACTGGTTAGAGCTGAATTTCTCCGGTGACACCGAGTTCGGCCAACAGACGGCGGCGCAGCGTCGCGAACTCGTCAGAATCTCTCGCCCTCGGCTTCGGCACCGCGACGTCGACGTCAAGCGAGATTCGTCCGTCGGTCAGCACGATCACCCTGTCCGCCAACAGGATTGCTTCGTCGACGTCATGGGTCACCAAGAGAACCGCGGGTTTGTGCTTGCGGCACAGGGCAAGTAGCAGCGCGTGCATCTTGATGCGGGTGAGCGCATCGAGCGCACCAAAGGGTTCGTCGAGCAACAGGAGTTCGGGTTCGCGCACCAGTGCTCTGGCGAGTGCGACGCGCTGAGCCTCTCCCCCCGACAGCGTCCTCGGCCACACCTTGGCCTTGTCGGTCAAGTTGACCTCGCTCAGCGCGGCCCGCGCCTGTTCCCGCACCGCGGCCGTGGCAGGAAGTCCGAGCGTGACGTTGGTCAGCACGCGCTGCCACGGCAGCAGACGCGGATCCTGGAATACGACGGCCCGCCGCTCGGGCACTCGGACGTACCCCTCGAAGTCACCGTCCAGGGCCCCGAGTGCACGCAGGAACGTACTCTTCCCGGATCCGCTGCGGCCCAGCAGGGCGACGAACTCGCCACTGCGAATCTCGACGTTCAGCCCATCGATGACTGGCTTGTTCGTGCGGGCGTCTCCGAACGCCTTTCGAACACCGCGCGCGATGACCACGGTGTCGGTGGGCGACTCAGTCACCGTCATACGCTCGCCTCCATGTCAGTAATCGCGCCTCGAGGAAACGGACGATCAGCACCGAGGTGAGCCCGAGCATCGCGTACACGCCGATCAGGACGAAGACGACGTCGATCTGGAAGTACTCACGGGCATCGGTCATCATCCGGCCGAGGCCCTTCCTCGCGTTGATGGTCTCGGCGAAGATGAGCGACAGCCAGGATGCGGTGAGCGCCAGCCGAAGTCCGATCAGGAAGCCAGGCAGTGAGCCGGGGAGGATGACGCGGTAGACCAGCTCGGCGCGACCGACGCCGAAGGAGCGGGCGGCTTCGACGAGTCCGGCGTCGACGCTGCGGATGGCACTGAAGGTGTTGATGTAGATCGCCACTGCCACCGCGAGGGTGATCAGGGTGATCTTCGGGACCTCGCTGATGCCGAACCAGACGATCAGCAGCGGCACCAGCGCGAAGTTGGGTACCGCACGTAGCACTTCCATGTTCGCGTCGACGAAGTTCTCCCCTACTCGCGACAGACCTGACACCAGGGCCAAGATCAGGCCGAGCGCAATCCCGAACGCCGCTCCATAGCCGACGCGCAACAAGCTAGTGAGCAGGTGTTCCTGAAGGGAGCCGTCGGCGATCAGGTGGATTGCCGCCTCGACGACCTTGGTCGGCGGAGGAACCGTGCGTGCGTTGAAAATGCCCGTACTGGAAAGCAACTGCCACAGCGCGACGAGCAACACCGGACCGAGGAACCGCTGCAGCACCCGTGGAACGACCTGTTTGCGCTGTCGTTGCTCCGCCAGCGCCCTCGGGTCGACGAGGGTGGTCGACGGCTCGATCGGAGCGCTCGTCCGCACACGGGAGAGCACGGTTGCCATGTCAGGCGGCCCCGAAGAAATCGCCTGCCAAAGATTCGGACTCGCGGCCGTCTGGGCCGACGGGAACGTCGCCGACCAGCGTGATCCTGTGCAATATCCGGTCACCCTCGACGTGCTCGAAGTCTTGCGGCGCAAGGTGGAGAGCGGCACGGTTGTCCCAGAACGCGACGCTGCCCGGTGCCCACTTGAAGCGGACGGTGTACTCGGGCCGGTTGATCTCCTCGAACAGCAGGTCGAGGACGTGGCGGCTCTCCCGTGGCGAGAGATCGACTATCTCCCGGGTGAAGCCCGGGTTCACGTACAAGACGGGCTCCCTGGTCTCGGGGTGTATCCGCACCACCGGGTGGATCGACGCCAGCGGATTGCTGCGGACCAAATCGCCGATCTTCTCCGAGCTGCGATCGGCGGAAACGGTTGCGCCGAAGCGATGTTCGGCGCGAAGCTCCTCGATGAACGTGCGCACGGACGGCGACAGCCCCCTATAGACGGCGGCAACGTTGACGAATTGCGTGTCTCCGCCGTACGCGGGCACGGCTTCGGCACGAAGGATGGAGTGCGACGGCGGATTGATCAAGGGGGTGACGTCGGCGTGCCAATTCGGCCCATTCGGGCTGCGCTTCTTGCGGTACTTCGTCCCGTAGCGGTGGTCATAGGCAGCGGGAGAGACGGTGTGGATCTGCGGGAAACCGGGCGGCGCCGAATCACCCTCGTACGGGTGACCCGGCGTGACGTCGCCGAAGCGTGCACCGAACGCGATCTGCGCTGAGTGGTCCAGGTCTTGGTCGCGGAAGAAGACCACCTTCCACTGGTGAAGCGCAGCTCTGATCGCGGCCACGTCGTGGTCGGTCAGGGGCGTGGAAATGTCCACGCCGGTGATCAATGCGCCCGTCCATCCGGACAGTGGCGTGACCTGCAGTTCGGTCTCGGTCGCAGCGGTCATCAAGCCGTCCCCTCGAAAGTTATTGCAACAGCGGTCTTTCGAAGGTAGCGGCGAAACAGCTGTGAGTTACCGGTTTGAATCGCCATGAAGAGAACGACGGCGAACGAACTCTTCGCGCCGTGCCTACGGCTACTTCTTGGCGATCAGCCCGTCGACGATCTTGTTGAAGTCGGCGGTCCCGAACGACACGTACTCGGCGAGGTTGGCGTAGTCGAGCGATGCCATCACCGACTTCTCCAGTTGAATGTTCATGAGCCGCTTGGTGGCCTCCACGGCCTGCTGAGGAAGCTCGATGATCTTCCTGGCGGCCGCGATCGCCTCGGTCAGCGGATCCGCGACGACGTGGTTGGCCAGGCCGAGTTCGACGGCCCGCTGAGCCTTGATCCGCACGCCGGTCAAGGCGAACTCCTTGGCCTGCAACAGACTGATCTGCGAGCCCCACACCAGCGGACCACCGTCGGCTGCGACCAAACCGATCGACACGTGCGGATCGGCGAAGAACGCGTTCTCGGCGATGTAGACGATGTCCGACAGCGCGGCCAGGCTGCAGCCCAACCCGACCGCAGGGCCGTTCACCGCGGCGACCACTGGAATGCGGCAGCGCACCATGCCGATGACGAGGTCGCGCCCGTGCTTGATCGTCTTCTGGCGCAAGGCTTCGTCGTTGCGCAACTCGTCGAGGTAGTTGAAGTCGCCACCCGCCGAAAACGCCCGTCCCGCACCGGTGATGACCGCTGCGCGCGCGCCGACGTCCTCGTTGAGCGCTTCCCAGATCTTGGCCAGCCCGACGTGGAGGTTGTCGTTGACGGCGTTGAGGTCGTCGGGCCGGTTCAGCGTGATGATGCGCAGCGCACCGTCGGCCTTGACGTCGATTTCGTCTGGCATGTCGTACATGGCTCAGGCTCCCAATCCAAGAATTCGTTGCGCAATGATGTTCTTCTGAATCTGGCTGGTGCCGCCCATCACGCTCTGCGCGCGGCTGTACATGTAGGCACCGAACAACTCCGGGTCGCTAGTACCGACGGTGGCCAGCGTGGCGTGCCCGACCGACTGTTCCACCCACGTCATCAGCAGCTTGTCGAGCGAGCCCTGCGGGCCGTGTGTGAGGCCGTCCAGTTGTTCGGAAAGCCGCCGCCGGACGTGCAGCCGCAGCATCTCCGTCTGCACCCACGCCCACGACAACTCGTCGGGCGAGGGACCCTCGACCGTTTTGGCCAACTGGCGCACCAGCTTTCCGTATCTGGCCGAGAAGCCCAGCGTCGACGGTTCGCGCTCGTGGCTCACCACCGTCATGGCCAGTTTCCAGCCGTCTCCTAGCGCACCAACCATGTTGTCGGCCGATACTCTGGCGCCGTCGAACTCGACCTGGCCGAATTCCTTCGTGACACCGCTGATCATCTTCAACGGACGCTGTTCGATGCCTGGCTGATGCATGGGCACGATGAACGCCGAGATGCCCTTGTGCTTCGGGACGTCCTTGTCGGTGCGCGCCAGCAGCAAGCACCAGTCGGCGACGTCGGAGTAGCTGGTCCAGATCTTGTGCCCGTGGATGACGTACTCGTCGCCGTCGCGCACGGCCGTCGTGGTCAGCGATGCGAGATCCGATCCCGCGCCTGGCTCGCTGAATCCCTGGCACCAACGCTCGGTGCCATTGATCATGCCGGGCAGGAAGCGTTGCGCGAGGGACTCGTCGCCATGGTGGCTCAGCCCGACGACTAGGTAACCAAGACTTGGTCGCGCTGGGGCGCCTGCCTTGGCGATCTCCTCGTCCACGATGACGTCGAAGACCGGCGGAAGATCTTGTCCACCATACTTTTTCGGCCACGACGTGCCGAAGCATCCCGCCGCGTAGAGCGCCTGGTGCCACTCCCCGGCCTTGGCCCAGTACTCGTCACCCGAGGTCGGGAACTTGCCCTTCTGCTCGGCGAGCCAGCCACGCAACCGATCGCGGAATGCCGCTTCGTCGGGCGAGTCACGAAAGTCCAATGGTCAACTCCTCCAGCTTCACCGGCCAGTGCTCCGTTGCGGCAAGCACTCGACGCAGGTACACGTGCGCAAGGCATTCCCAGGTGTTCCCGATACCGCCGTGCACCTGGATCGACGTCTCGCATACGGTGAGCCCCGAACGCGCACAGTAGATCTTGGCGATACGGGCTGCCTCGACGGCCTCGACGGCGGGCAACTCGTCGACGGCCCACGCCGCGTGGCGCAGCACGCTGACGCAGCCCTCGATCAGCGCGAGGCTCTCGGCCAAGAGGTGTCCGACCGCTTGATACGAGCCGATCGTGGACCCGTATTGCTCGCGCACCTTGGCGTATTCGGTGGCCAACGCGAGAGTGCCGCGCGCCGAGCCAACGAGGTCTGCCGTCGTCGCGGTGAGGGCGAGAGCGTACCAACGACCCGCATCGTCCTCGATGAGTTCGGCTAGTTCCGGTGGCGATTCGACCGCTCCCGCAAGGCTTCCCGTCAGGTCCACGGAGTCGTGTTCGGCCACCACCGAGACGCCTCGACCCAACCGGTTGGCCAGATCGTCGGCCAACACGGGGCCGAGGAACGGAACGTCGACCAGGCCACGGGCGAACTCCTCGGCGACGATCGCCACTTCGACGCCGGAGGCACCGTCGGAACGGAGGCTGCGAAAGCCCGTTGCATCGAGCGCCTTCTCCAGTCGCGCGACCCTCCCGTCGTCGTCGAGGTCGGCCACCGATCCCGGTCCTAGATCGTCGGCTAGGTTGGCCGCGGCCTCGCGTAGTTGTCGTTGTTCGGCAGTCAGACGGACGTCCATCAGAGTTCTCTGTTCTTCGTGCAAGCGCTCACTTGTGCCCTCTGTTCTTCGCGCAAGCGCTCACTTGTGCCCTCTGTTCTTCGCGCAAGCGCTCATCACGCCCTCCTTTAGCACTCGCCTCAGCACCTTTCCTGAAGGGAGACGGGGAATCTCGGGGACGAAGACCACGCGACTCGGCCGTTTGTACGACGCCAACCGCTCGCCGACGAGTGCGACGAGCTCGTCGGCCTCGACGATGCCAGAACGCGTCACGGCGGCGACCACGGCCTCGCCCCCGGCCCCGTCGGGGACGCCGAAGACCGCGCAGTCGGCCACGGCGAGATGGCCGTGCAACACGGCCTCGATCTCGGCCGGCGCCACCTGGAACCCGCGCACCTTGATCATTTCCTTTGAGCGATCGGTGATTCGGAGCCACCCGTCTGCGTCGAGATGGCCGATGTCGCCCGTGCGGTACCAGCCGTCGCTGAACGCAGACGCGGTCTCGTCCTCGGGCAGATACCCAGCCATCGCCGATGGCGAGAAGACCTGAATTTCACCATTCTCACCTGGCGACAACGGTTTACCCGTCTCTGGCGACGCGATCCGGATCCGTACACCGGGCACTGCGCGACCTACGGTGTCCAGCCGCGTGCCCTCCAACGTGTTGCAGGAGATCACGGGCAATTCGCTGGCGCCGTATGCCGTCAACCACGACACTCCGACTCGCTCGGTCACGGCATCGGCAACGGTCCGCGTCACGGGCGTCGCACACCACATGACGTAGCGCAGCGACGAGAGATCGTAGGACTCCAGCCGGGGATGCGCGGCGAGCGCCAGCGCGATCGGGGCAACCGCCATTTCGATGGTGATCCGGTCGGATTCGATGTGGCTGAGCATCGCGTCGACGTCGAAGCGCTGGTGCAGCCGAATCCACGCGCCTGCCTCTAGCGCGGTCGCGATGTTCAGCAGGCCGAGGATGTGCGAGGGCGGCGTCATGATCTGCATGCGGTCGGCCGACGTCATACTGAGCGCATCGCGCCAGTGCGCGACCGCAGCCGCGAACCCGCCATGGGTATGGCGGACGGCCTTGGGCATCCCGGTAGTGCCCGAACTGAACACGAACAGTGCGTCGGACGAGGGATCGGGGGTGTTGAAATCGCGAAGACACGGTGTCACGGGCTCGTCGAGGTGAAGCATCGGCATCAACTCGGCGAGCACTGCGTTGTCACCTACCGCGTGCGACGGTTGGGTGAGTGCGAGCGCGTGCTCTACTTCGGCGCGCTTCCAGGAGGAACTCAGCAATACAACGGCTGCCCCGAGGCCCCAGATCGCCCGCATCGCGACCACGAACTCGGGCCGGTTCGAAGACATCAGCGCAACTCGGTCGCCCGGCCGTACCCCGCGCTGCTCGAGAATGGTGGCCAGCCCGCTGGTGAGGGCGTCCAGGTCGACGCGGGTGTACTGCCTGTCCCCGTACGCCAACAGGACGGGCTCAGTCACTGTCGACCCCTCCTGGCTGGTCACCGGTCATACGCCGAGGTTGAAAATACCCTATCCTTAATAGAGAATACTATTCTCACATAGACAGAATGTCGATGCCAGGAGTGCCCCAATGACCGCAGACCCCGTACCGGCCGCGGAGGCCGGTGGCGAGGTGACGATCCTCCTCGACCGCCAAAAGGTGACCGTGCCCCTGCGTCCCGGCGAGACGCTGCTGGAGACCGCGCGCCGGGCAGGGCTCACCCCGCCGTTCTCGTGCGAAGCAGGCAACTGCGGAACCTGCATGGCCAAGCTCACCGAGGGCAGCGCCACGATGCGGGTGAACGACGCACTGATGGACGACGAGGTCGACGACGGTTACGTGCTGACGTGCCAGGCCGTGCCCACCACGGAAAACGTCACCGTCGACTACGAGGACTGACCGTCGGGGCAATTTCCCGTCGCTGCGCTCGCCCCGGACGAATACTCGTCGAGCACCGGAGCCGGGCTGTACCGAGGCTCGTAACCCGCCACCTTGACGGGGCTGGCGATCAACCTGTAGTCGCCCGCGGTGACGATCGCCTCCGGCGTGGCCTTCAGCGCGTCGGCCAGCGACCGCACCGCCGCTGCGGGAATCCCCAGGGGGCGCAGCCGCGCCTCCCAGTTGACCGCTGTGTCGGTGGCGAGTGTCGCGGTAACCAGGTCGAGCAGTTCGGTGCGGCGTTCCGCGCGTTCGGCCATCGTGGTGAACCCGTCGATGCCCGCCTCCCCTGCGAACGAACGCCAGAAGCCGTCGTGGGTGATGAAGAGCGCAAGGTAGCCGTCTGCCGTTGCAAACAGTTGTGCAGGAACGTAATACGAGTGAGCGCCGAACGGATGACGCTTCGGTTCGACGCCGTCGTTCAGATAGGCCGACGCCCGGTAGTTCAATTGCGACAGCATGACGTCGTTCAGCGAGACGTCGACTTGGCCGCCGCGGCCGGAGACGATCTGGGCGAGCAGACCCAACGCCGCGGTCAGGCCCGTCGAGTTGTCGGCCGACGAGTAGCCGGGCAGCGTCGGCGGACCCGCCGGATCGCCCGTCATCGCGGCGATGCCCGTCGCCGCCTGCACTACGTAGTCGAATGCGGGATCGTCGCCGCCGTCGAGCCCGTACCCCGTAAGGGCGACGCAGACGATTCGGTCGTTGTGAACTCGCAGCGACTCGTAGGTCAGGCCGAGCTTGCGGATCACCGACGGTTTCATGTTGACGAGCAGTGCGTGCGAATCCGCGACGAGCTCGCCAAGCCGCCGCCGCCCGTCCTCGGAATTCAGGTCGAGGCAGATGCTCCGCTTGTTGCGGTTGAGGCTGGCGAAGTAGCTGTCGGAGACCTGGCGCGATATCTCGCCGCCTGGCGGCTCTACCTTGATGACCTCGGCACCAAGATCGGCGAGCATCATCGTCGCGTACGGACCGGCGAGCATGACGCCCACCTCGATGATGCGAATGCCGGCGAGCGGGCCTTCCGCAGTCACCGCACCTGCTTGGCGAGTTCGGCGATCACTTCCCGCGTTCGGTACTTCGACGCAATGAGCTCGTCGCGGGTGTCGCCGATCGGTAGCAGCCGTACCGAGAGGTCGGTGACGCCTGCATCCGCAAACTGCTTGAACCGCGCGAGGATTGACTCCTCGTCGCCCGCCGCGCAGAGGTCGCCGACACTGCGCGCATCACCGCGGTCCAGCAGCCGCTGATAGTTCGGCGACGTCTCCGCCTCCGCGAGGATCCTGTTGGCGCGCGCCTTGGCCGCGTCGATCTCGGAGTTCGCGCACAGACATACCGGGATGCCCGCGACGATCCGCGGCGCCGGCCTGCCCGCTTCGGCGGCGGCCTTGTTGATCTTGGGCGCGATGTGATCCCCGATGGCCCTCTCGTCTGCCATCCACAGAATGGTGCCATCGGCGCGCTCGCCCGCGATCTGAAGCATCACCGGCCCGAGTGCCGCCACCAGCACGGGCATGGGCGTTTCTGCGCCGAGGGCTGTCGGACTATGGACGGTGAACGAGCCGTTCTCGACGTCGACCGGCCCTGGGCCGGCGACCGCCGCGTTGAGCACCTCGAGGTAGTTGCGGGTGTAGGCCGCCGGCTTGTCATACGACAGACCAAGCATGTCCTGAATGATCCAGTGGTGCGAAGGGCCGACGCCAAGGGCCAACCGCCCGGAGGCCATCGCGTGTACCGAAAGCGCTTGACGGGCAAGGGCAATCGGATGCTGCGCCTGCAGAGGAACGACGGCCGTGCCGAGTTCGATGCGCGAGGTGTGCGCGGCCATCAGCGCCACCATCGTGAGGCAGTCGAAGTCGTCGGGGACCTGCGGCATCCACGCGGTGTCCATGCCCGCGGACTCGGCCCACTCGACGTCAGCCACGAGCTTGGAGACCTTGCGCGCCATGTCGCCGCGCTCGGCCCCGATCATCACGCCCAATTTCATGCGAGCTGCTCCCCTGTCGTCGAGTGTGCGGTCAGGGCGGAAAGGCGGCCGAGTTCTCGCCACGAGCGCACGCTCGGCGAGGCAAGCCTCATTGCTCCACCTTCTCGGTCAGCGCGCGCACGTCGCGCACCAGCGTGTCCAAAGGCGTGCCAGTGGGGAAGACCGCCGCGGCGCCCGCGTCGAGCAGCTTCTGAACGTCCGACTCGGGGATGGTGCCACCCACGACGACGGCGATGTCGCCCGCGTCGGCGGCCCGTAGCGCGTCGACCGTGCGCGTGGTCAGCGCGACGTGAGCACCCGACAGAATGGACAAGCCAACCAGGCTGACGTCTTCCTGAAGGGCGATCGAGACGATGTCCTCGATGCGCTGCCGGATGCCGGTGTAGATGACCTCGAAGCCGGCGTCGCGCAACGTGCGCGCAACGATCTTGGCACCGCGATCGTGGCCGTCGAGGCCAGGTTTGGCGACCAGTACGCGCGTGGCCATCAGAACACCACCGGTTGCTGGAATTCGCCCCACACCGACTTCAGCGTCGACACCATCTCGCCGACCGTGCAGTACGCGTTGGCGCAATCGATCAGCTGGTGCATGAGGTTGTCGTCCCCCTCGGCCGCTCTCGACAGCGCCGCAAGGGCTTCCTTCACGGCGACGTCGCTGCGCTCGGCCTTCACCTTCGCCAACCGCTTCAGCTGTAGGTCCCGACCCTCGGCGTCGAGTTCGTAGGTGGCCAGGTCGGGCGCGGGCTCGTCGACCACGAACTTGTTGACCCCTACGACCGGTCGCTCACCCGATTCCACCTCGTGATGGATCTTGAATGCCTCGTCGGCGATCAGACCCTGCAGGTAGCCGTCCTCGATGCAGCGCACCATGCCGCCGTGCTTCTCGAGGTCGTCCATGATCTCGATGATCTTGGCCTCGGTGGCGTCGGTGAGCGCCTCGACGAAGTAGGAGCCGCCGAGCGGATCGGCCACCTTGGTCACGCCGGTCTCGTAGGCGAGGATCTGCTGGGTGCGAAGGGCAAGGGTCGCCGACTCCTCGCTTGGCAGCGCGAACGGCTCATCCCACGCCGCGGTGAACATCGACTGCACACCACCAAGGACCGACGCCAGCGCCTCGTAGGCGACGCGGACCAGGTTGTTCTGGGCCTGCGGCGCATAGAGCGACGCCCCGCCGGATACGCAGCCGAACCGGAACATCGACGCCTTGTCACTCGTGGAGCCGTACCGCTCACGCACGATCGTGGCCCACCGCCTCCGGCCCGCGCGGTACTTGGCGATCTCCTCGAAGAAGTCGCCGTGCGTATAGAAGAAGAACGAGATCTGCGGCGCGAACTTGTCGATCGACATCCGCCCGCGCTCGACGACCGTGTCGCAGTAGGTGACACCGTCGGCCAACGTAAACGCCATCTCCTGAACCGCATTGGCGCCAGCGTCGCGGAAGTGCGCACCGGCCACCGAGATGGCGTTGAACCGAGGCACCTCGGCCGCACAGAACTCGATGGTGTCGGCGATGAGCCGCAACGACGGTTCAGGCGGCCAGATCCAGGTGCCGCGGGACGCGTACTCCTTGAGGATGTCGTTCTGGATGGTGCCCGTCAGCTTTTCGCGCGGCACGCCCTTCTTCTCCGCAGCAGCGACGTAGAACGCGAGCAGAATCGCCGCGGTGCCATTGATCGTGAAGCTGGTGCTGATCGCGTCCAGCGGAATGCCGTCGAACAGGATCTCCGCGTCCGCGAGCGTGTCCACGGCGACGCCGACTCTGCCGACCTCCTCGCCGTACTCGGCGTCGTCGGAGTCATAGCCGCACTGCGTTGGCAAGTCGAGGGCAACGGACAGCCCGGTACCACCCTGGTCGAGGAGGTATCGATAACGCCGATTGCTCTCCTCGGCGGTCCCGAATCCCGAATACTGCCGGAAGGTCCAGGTCTTGCCCCGGTAGCCGGACGCGAAGTTGCCGCGGGTGAAGGGGTACTCGCCGGGCGCGGGCGGATCGTCCGCGCGGTCACCCGGTCCATACACGGGCTCCAGCGGGATGCCCGACGGGGTTTGGACTACGTCACTCATCGTTGGATAACGTACTTGCTAAAAATGAGAATGCCAATACCGCATGGCGGAAATGACAGGCGAGCACGGCATTCCTCAGCACGTCAGCGCGGGGCTGACCAATCAGGGGATTCCCCCACGCCAGCCTATGCGTGACGATGTGGGAGCATGACACTTGCGGAAAATGAGAATGGCCCTACCGTTCGAGGAGGCTCAATGACCGACAAGCACCCGCTTGCCGACCGCACGATGGTGGTGTCGGGAGGTAGTAGGGGCATCGGACTGGCGATCGCCCTCGGCGCGGCCCGCCTCGGCGCCAACGTCGTGCTGTTGGCCAAGACCGCCGAACCTCACCCCAAGCTGCCCGGCACCGTACACACTGCGGTCGCCGAGGTGGAGGCCGCAGGCGGCAAGGGTCTGGCGGTCGTCGGCGACGTGCGCAATGAAGAGGACGTGGCGTGCGCCGTCAACGCCGCGGTGGAACGCTTCGGCGGCGTGGACATAGTGGTGAACAACGCAAGCGCAATCGCTACGGAGTCCACCGAGAAGCTGTCGGCCAAGAAGTTCGACCTCATGATGGACATCAACGTCCGAGGTACCTTCCTGTTGACCAAGGCGTCGCTGCCCCATTTGCGCTCATCGGCGAATCCTCACGTCATCACGATCTCCCCGCCTCTCAACATGAACCCGCACTGGTTGGGAGCCCACCCGTCGTACACCCTGTCCAAGTACGGCATGACGCTGCTTTCGCTTGGCTGGGCGGTCGAGCACCCCGGCATCGGCTTCAGTTGCCTGTGGCCACAGACCTACATCGCGACGTCGGCGGTCACCAACCTCGCCGAGGGGGGCGAATTGCTCGATAGGTCTCGAAGCCCGGAGATCATGGCCGATGCCGCGGTCGCGATCCTGACTCGCCCGGCCACCGAGGTCAACGGACAGTGCTTCATCGACGCCGACCTGGTCGCCGACCTGTCGCCCTACGGCGGTGGCGACGACCCCATGTGGGATATCTTCGTGGACAAATCATGAGTATCTCGTTGCTACTGGAAATGGCCGCGTCGGCCAACCCCGACGGCACCGCCATCGTGTCGGGCGATCTGCGGCTCACGGGTTCGGAACTGAGCGAACTCGCCGACGGTGGCGCAGGCGTCATTGCCGCCTCCGGCGCCAAGCACGTGGCCTACGTCGGCACCGGTGGCGCAATGCTGCCGCTTCTGCTGTTCGCCTCGGCCCGCGCCGACGTCGCCGTCACCCCCCTGAACTATCGATTGAGCAGCGACGGGCTACGCGCGCTGATCGACCGCCTGCCCGACCCACTGGTCGTCGTCGACGACGACTACCTGGCCATGGTCGGCGACACGGGCAAGCAGGTCATGAGTTCGGCCGAGTTCGTCGAGGCGGCGAAGGTCGCAGAGCCCGCTGCCGAGTTCGCCGACCCGGACTCCGTCGCCGTGGTGCTGTTCACCTCTGGCACGACCTCGGCACCAAAAGCCGTTGAGCTGACCCACAACAACCTCACCAGCTACATCACCGGCACCGTCGAGTTCGGGTCCGCGGAGCCGGGCGACGCCGCGTTGATCTGCGTTCCGCCGTATCACGTCGCCGGACTATCGGCCGCAATGTCGAATCTGTACGCAGGCCGAAAGATGGTGTACCTCACCAGTTTCGATGCTCGGGAGTGGGTGAATCTGGTTGCATCCGAGGGCGTGACGTCGGCTACCGTGGTGCCCACGATGCTCGACCGCATCGTCACCGTGCTCGAGTCCGAGCAGGCAACCCTGCCGACGCTTCGCACCCTGGCGTACGGCGGCTCCAAGGTTCCACTTCCGTTGGTGCGCAAGGCGCTGTCGCTGTTGCCCGACGTCGGCTTCGTCAACGCATACGGGCTCACCGAGACCAGCTCCACCATCGCAGTACTCACGCCCGACGACCACCGGGTCGCAATCGAGTCCTCCGACGAGACAGTGGCCCGTCGGCTCGGTTCGGTTGGCCAACCGGTGCCAAGCATCGAGGTGCAGATCCGCGCCGAGGACGGCACGGTGCTCGGCCCGAACGAGACCGGCGAGCTGTTCGTCCGCGGCGAGCAGGTGTCGGGAAAGTACACCGGCATCGGTTCGGTGCTGGACGAGGACGGCTGGTTCCCGACCAAGGACGTTGCCTCCCTTGATGACGACGGTTACCTCTTCATCGGCGGCCGCTCCGACGACACCATCATCCGCGGCGGCGAGAACATCGCTCCCGCAGAAATCGAAGACGTGCTCGTCGAGCACCCACACGTCCACGACTGCGCGGTCGTCGGAGCCGAGGATCCCGAGTGGGGTCAGATCATCGTCGCCGTGGTCGTTCCGGCACCAGGAGCAACCCCTGAGGTCGAAGACCTGCGCTCCTTCGTGCGTGGACAACTGCGCGGCTCTCGCACTCCGGACAAGGTGGTGTTCCGCGACGAACTGCCAACCAACGCGACCGGCAAGGTGCTTCGCCGCGACCTCGTCACCGAGCTCAATTCCAGTAAGGAGCCAGCATGATCAAGAACGGAACCCGCCTGCAGAGCCAGGTCTGCGACACCCAGGTGATCGTGGTGCGCAGCGCCGACAGCCTCGACGACCTGCGGGCAGGCGGATCACCGATGGTGCCCGTGGGCACGGACGTCGACTCGAGCCTCAGCCTCGATGACGCGTTCTCCGGCGGCACGCTCATGGGCAAGCGCTACGTCGACGACGGCGGTGCCGAAGTTCTGGTGACCAAGGCGGGCAAGGGCTCCTTGAGCATCGGTGCCACGCCGTTGGAGATCAAGGAAGCCAAGCCGCTGCCCGCCAGCGACTAACTTCTCAGTGGTGACGCGATCCGCCCTGCGATGAGGACGAAGACGTTCGAGTAGGCGCCGCCATCACCGCAGAGCCGACGAGCCGTTTCGTGCAGGTGCCGCGTTGACGACGTCATCGGTGAACCGCTGCAGCAGTAGCGCCTGCGTGGCCGCGAGGTGCGTCCGCGCGATGCGCTCGGCCTCGTCGGCTCGACCTGCTGCAATCTCGTCGACCAATCGACGGTGAGTCCGCACGGCCGAACGGGCCTGCGCGACTGATGGGTATTCGCCCCGCTTCGTCACCGCTGCCGCCCACTGCTGCTCCTGCGCCGACCACAGCGCAACGAGGCTGCGCACGACGTAGCGGACGGTGTCGTTGGGAGTGAATGCCACGACGAGATCGTGGAACTCACGAGCGATGCGGGTGAAGACCACGCCGTCGGCGACCGCATCGGCGGAGGCCGTGACGTTCGCCGTCAAGGCAGGTATCGCAGTCGTCATGCGGTCGGGCCGACGAGCGACCTCGGCTGCGCACAGCGGCTCCAACTTCAGTAGACCCTGCGCCAGATCGCCGAGAGTGACGCGCGCGCCCTGCAGGACGAGGCCGAGGTGATACGCGGCCGACGACTGATCCGGCCGGTGCACCTCCGCGCCGCCGATGCTCCCCCGCCGCACCGTGACCAGACCTTCCGTCTCGAGAATCCGAATCGCCTCGCGCACGGATGGATAGCTGACACCGAATTCACGGACGAGCTGATCTTGGGTGGGCAACCGGTCGAGGTCAGGGCCTCCGAGAATGCGCTCGCGAAGTTCCGCGGCGACCGTCTCCGCGATGCGGCGCTGGGGAGTGCGTCCTGCGGGCACACACGAATACTAGCAATCCTTATAAGGATTGTTCTACGATCGGCAGGTGGACTTCGAAATGAGTCAGGAGGCCACGGCCCTGCGCCAGGACCTTCGCGACCTGGTGAAAAAGCATGTGCCGGAGGACTTTCTCGGGGCGTTCACGAACAGCCCCGACGACCTAGAGGTGGCTCAGGCCTTCTGCCGTCTGCTCGCCAAGCGCGGCTTGCTGTGCATGTCGTGGCCCGAGGAGTTCGGCGGCCGTGGATCGTCGGCGTGGGAACAGACGGTGGTCCGCGAGGAGATGTGGGCCCATCACGAGCCGCGCGGCGCGCAGTACATGGGCGTCAACTGGGTCGGGCCCATCCTGATGCGGCACGGAACGCTCGAACAGCAGCGCAGACACCTGCCGCCGATCGCGAGCGGCGAGGTGATCTGGTGTCAGGGCTTCAGCGAGCCGGAGGCAGGTTCGGACTTGGCCTCGCTGCGGACGTCGGCAACCCGGGACGGCGACGGCTGGCGGATCAACGGCCAAAAGATCTGGACGTCGTACGCGACGATGGCGCAGTGGTGCTTCCTGTTGGCCCGCACCTCACGGGGTGAGAAGAAGCAGCGGGGCTTGACGATCTTCCTGGTGCCCATGTCCGACCCGGCGATCACCGTCCGCCCCATCGGCTGCCTCATGGGCCCGCACCACCTCAACGAGGTCTTTTTCGACGACCTCCGGGTCACCGAAGCCGACGTACTCGGCACCGTCGACGACGGGTGGTCGATCGTCGGTGACGTGCTCGCCTTCGAGCGCGTCGGCATCGCCCGCTACGCCAGATGCGAACGCCTTCTACAACTCGCCCCCGAAGCACTCGGCGACCGGTGGGCCAACCTTCCCGCCGAACTTCGGGGCCGCTGGGTGCGCATGCTCACCCACTGCCGCCGGGCCCGACTGCTGGCCTATCGACTCGTCGCGCTGCAGAGCGCGGGGCAGGTCAAGCCGACCGACTCGGCGGCCTACCGCATAGCCGTCACCAAACTGGATCAAGACAGTGCGGAGGTACTGATGGAGATTGCCGCGGCTGCAGGCACCGAACCCGAGGCAGAGTTGTTCCGCCTAGAGGTAGAGGATCACTGGCGATATTCACAAGCCTCCACCGTGTCGTCCGGCAGCATCGAGATGCAGCGCATTCTGCTATCGCGAACCTTGTTGGCGGCGCGGTGATCATCGACCTGAGCGACGAAGCGCAGGAGTTCGGCAGACAGGCTGTTCGCGCGTTCGAATCGGCGGGCGGCGACCAGCTGGTGCAACGTGCGGAGGCCGATCCGACGACAAGGGATGCGCTCGCGGGCGGCGTGCTGGCCGAACTCGGCGTGTGGGACCTGGAGCCACGTGGCGACATGGACTCGTTGGAGGCCGCGGCCGCCGTCTGTCGCAGCGCAGGATACTGGGCACTGCCCTATCCTGTCGCCGAAAGGCTCTCCCGGCCAGCAGATCTCGACGTCGACGGGCTTCTCGTAGTGGCCGACAACCGGCCGTCGGGTTCGATCGTCGGCGTCGAGTCCCGCTGGGCCGCAGCGACACTCGACGGAGCACGCCATCGGGTGGCGAACAGCGTTCCCGACGGACCCGCATTCGTCGCGCGCCTGGACCTCGCACCCCTCGATGGCGATGGCGCGAAGGATCTCGCGCTCGCGTTGACACTGCCGTGCTGGACACTGCTCGGAATGCTGGACCGCGCAATGGAACTCACCATCGCCCACGTCACGATGCGCGAGCAGTTCGGCCAGCCACTGTCTGGCTTCCAGGGCGTCCAGTTCCAGCTCACCGACGGCGAGGTCGAACGCGCAGGCCTGGAAGTGCTTGCCAAGTACGCGCTCTGGAGCGTCGGCACCGGGCGCGAAGAGGCACTCGACGACGCACTCGCGCTGCGGATGGCCGCACTGGAGGCCGCCGAGGTCGTCTTCCGCGTCACTCACCAGTTGCACGGCGCCGTCGGCTTCTGCGACGAGACCACCCTGTCCTGGCTGTCCCGCTACAGCCAGCCACTGCGCCGACTCCCACTGGGCGTGTCTGCGACCCGCGATCTGCTGAGCACCAGGGTCGACCGCTCCGGGCTCGTCGGACTGTATTCATGACCGACCTCGACGACTTCCGCGCCCGCGTGCGTCAGTGGTGTCAAGCGCACGTCCCCCCCGATTGGCGAGCGACGCAGACCGGCGTCACCGAAGCCGAGTTCGCCGCCTTCCAGAAGGCGTGGTTCGCCCAGCTTCATCAGGCGGGCTTCGCCGTGCCGCACTGGCCAACCGAGTGGGGCGGCGGCCTCTCGGTGAGCGAGCAGATCGTGCTCTACCAAGAGCTGGCCGCGCACGACGCACCGAGGCTCGTCCTGGCCTTCGTCTCGATTCACCACGCAGCGTCCACACTTCTTGCCGCTGGCACCGACGCCCAACGGCAGCGACACTTGCCCGCCATTCTCGACGGCGAGATCTGGGTGCAGGGATTCTCCGAACCGGAGGCGGGCTCCGACCTCGCGAGCCTGCGCACGTCCGCCAAGAAGGTGGGTGACAGCTACGTCGTCAACGGCCAAAAGCTTTGGGCCAGTGGCGGAATGCACGCCGATTGGTGTCTGCTGCTCGCCCGCACCGATCCCGGCGCTCCCAAGCGCAAGGGCATTTCCTACTTCTTGATGGACATGAGGTCCCCGGGAATCGACGTACGCCCGATCCGCAACGCAGTCGGCGACTCGCATTTCTGCGAGGTCTTCCTCAACGACGTGACGATCCCGGCGGAGAACCTCGTCGGCGCGGAGAACGCCGGATGGCAAGTGGCACAAGAGACCTTGGGCGCTGAACGCGGCATGACCATGCTCGAGTTGGCCGAGCGCCTCGGGCACGCGGGCTTCCGGTGGCTCGTCGAGGAGTGCGCGAAACCGGGAGTGGACGGCAGCCGCCCACTCGACGACGCACTCGTCCGTGACCGACTCGCTCAGTTCGAGACCGAGATCAGTGGCCTTCGCGGGTTGTGCCGCAAGGTAGTCGAGAGTCACGGCACGGCGGCGGTCGAGCCGGCGGACCCCTCGATCGTGAAGCTCTTCTACAGCGAATTGCTGCAGCGAATGATGGACTTCGGCGCGGAGATCGGCGGGCTAGCCGCTCACACCGTGCTGACCAAACCGATGTCGAGCGGCTGGGAGTCGGGCGCGTGGGTGCTCGACTTCATCGGGTCATGGGAGTGGACGATCCCCGGCGGGGCGAGCGAGATCCAGCGGACCATCATTGCCGAGCGCGGCCTCGGCCTGCCGAGAGAGCCGGTCGCCTCGTGATGTCTGACTTCGCCGAGATCCACGACGAACTGCGCTCGGTCGCAAGGGATCTACTCGTCAAGGATGCGGATTGGCGCCAGGTCGTCGACGCGGGCTGGGTGAGCCTCGAGGTGCCGGAGGCCCTCGGCGGCGCGGGAGCGTCGTTCGTCGAGACCGCGATCTTGCTGGAGGAGATGGGCCGTGCCGCGGCGGCCAACCGATTCCTCGGCACCACGCTGGCGGTCGGTGCGCTGACTGCACTGGCGCCCAACAATTCTCGCGATGAACTGCTGGAAGCCGTCGGCACCGGAACGTCGGCCGCGTTCGCGACGGGCTTCAGCGTCTCCGATGGCACGATCTCGGGCCGGGCCGAATTCGTGCCAGACGCCGCGGGAGCAGACACCGTGCTGCTGCTCGCCGACGACCGCGGCACGCCCGTCGTCGTCACCTCGTCGGGGCTGACCGTGACCCCACAGTCGGTACTCGACGCGACCCGTGCGCTCGCGGTCGTGACCGCCGAGCGTGCCACGGTCTCGCAGGTTTGGCCGCTCGCGATCGATCCGTCGGCATTGCGAGACCGGGCCGCGGTGGCGGTCGCTTGCGACAGCCTCGGGGTCGCGGAGGCAATGCTCACCGCGACCGTCGAATACGCGAAGGTGCGGCGTCAGTTCGACAGACCGATCGGCTCGTTCCAGGCGGTGAAGCACGCGTGCGCCGACATGCTGGTCCAAACATCGGTGGCTCGACAACTGGTTGACGCCGCGGTGTCGGCATTGGCGGGCCGTGACGCATCGGTCGAGGCGGCGATGGCCAAGTCATACGCATGCAGCGTGGCCGTTGACGTCGTCGGCAAGGCGATGCAACTGCACGGCGGCATCGGATACACCTGGGAGAGCGGCATTCACGTGTATCTGAAGCGCGCCGCGTTGAACAGGTCTCTGTTCGGCTCGCCGGCCGAGCACCGTCGTCGATTGGCCGCGCGCTACCACTAGGCCCCGACTACTATCGCCGGATGGCGCACGCCGACGGGAGCACTCCAGCGAGCCCAATCACGGTGAAACGCAAGTTGTTCATGGTCGCCGTCACCGCGCTCGGCTTCGCGATGCTCATCGCCGTGCCACTTCTCGGCCGACACGAGCCGTTCGTCACCGACGGTGGCGAAAGGGCGCAGTGCGCATCGCAATTCCACATGCTCGCGGGCGACGGCATCTACAAGAAGAACCCTCTCGATGGCATCGTCTCCGAATTGAGCGGTCCCACTGCCGCGCAATACCGGCTTGCCGAGAAGTGCCAGGACAGGCGAGACCTGTACGGATTAGCCCTGCAGGGCCTCATCACCGGCGGCACCATCCTCGCGTTTCCAGCGGTGACCGTTGCCGTACCCGCTATCTTTCGGCGGATGCGGCGCAACGACAACTACATATAGCTGCGCTGCCGAAGTCGGTTCGACTACGGCGGCGCGTTTCCGGTCTCCTGCAAGGCTCGGCACGTGTGGTAGTTGTTCAAAGTGCAGTTGATGCCGCCAACGGACCCGAACGGATTGCCGGGATTCGTGAGCGTCGCCGGCGCCGTGAAGCCGGTCGATGAACCATTGCCCGCGCACGACGTGGTCTTGCCGATCGGCACCCCGCCGACGCACCCGTCGGCAGCGGCGGGCGATGCAAACGCAACCGAACCGAACACCAGGACGAAGGACGACGCGACCAACAGCATCCGCGGCTTCTCTGTCTTCATCGCAGCAACGCTACGCCCAGATCCTGAACCCGTCCGACCCGTTGCCACGGCGACGTGCAGACTCACAGCGACCTGGCAGAAACGGCCTCACGGGACGTACGTGCCACCGACCTGCAGATGGGCACGGCACCTATGCGCGTTCTTGATGGTGCAGTTGATGCCGTCAACCGTCCCAACTGTGGTCTGATTGCCCGTGATCATGGGCCCGAAGTAGCTGGGCGACGGACCTGGGCCGCCAACGCAGTTTCCCGTGTAGCCAAGTCCACGCGGCGCGCACGCATCTGCCGTGGCTTCGGGGGTGACGACCACCGATCCGAATGCGATCGCGAAGACGGAGACGACCAATGCCGCCAGCGTCCTCGCCTTCCTCGTGGGCATGCCAACAACGGTACGCCGATCTCCATTGCAGTCGGCGAACCTCTCCGCGGGTGCTCGTACTAGGGTTTGACGCCTTCGACCAGGTCGTGCGGGACGGCGTGACGAACCATGCCAGTGGGATGCAATCCGGCGTCGGTCAATAGGGCGGCCAATTCGTCGACCGACCGCTGCCGTCCGCCGTCGGTTTGAGTGAGCATCAATAGATCGGCCCAGGGCGCCAACAAGTTCGGCCTGTTGGGCGCTTGCAGGACCTCGACGAGCACGATACGGCTACCGCTGGGCATGGCAGCTGCCACGGTGCCGAGGATCTTGCGGCAGTGGTCGTCGTCCCAATCGTGTAGGACGTCCTTGAGCAGGTAAACGTCGGCAGTCGCGGGGATGTCACCGAACATGTCGCCAACGACGGCATCGATCCGGTCGCCGAGTCCGCGCGCCCTCAGGAAGTCCTCGGCACGGGCGACGACGTCAGGGCTGTCGACGACCACGCCCCGCAGCCCGTTGGTCGACGAGACTACCGCCGACAGGAGCGTGCCGACGCCGCCCCCGACATCGCACACCACGCCGTCCTGCGGCCACGGATAGGCGCCCGCGATGACGTCCGCGACCACCGCAGTGCCTCGGCACATCGCCTCATCGAACACGCGAGCATCGGTCGGATGCGTGGGCAACCAGTCCCACAGGGACATGCCGTGCGCTGACGCGAATGCGTTGCCCCCGGTGCGCAGCGCGTCTGTGAGGTGCGTCCACGCTTCGGTTTGCATGCGAGAGCCGTGCAGCATCACCCACTCCCGCATCGAACTCGGATGGTCCGACCTCAAGAGCCGGCCCGCGCGGGTGAGCGTGACTGCCCCGGTGCGGGAATTCATCCTGCACAGCCCGAATTCGGACGCGGTTCGCACCAGCCGATGGGTGAAGTCGACATCGGTGCCGAGCGCGGTGGCGATGCGAACCGCGGTGCACTCGCGATCACCGACGACGTCCGCGATGCCCAGTTCTGCAAAGGCGTTCGCCACCTGGGTGACGCCCATGCACGTGGCCATCTCGTTGACGGCGACCTCGGGGGGCACCAGTGTGTCAGCGAGCTGTTTGAGCCCTCGGCGGAGGGCCATCAGGCCCACGGCGACGCGGCGGGATGACAATGTCATTGAAGTCGTCATGAGATTTACCACCTGTTCTCGGGAGTTGACGATGCGAGTTCAGGATGTGGCCCATGGCCATTGAGACCGTCGGTCAAAGGACGTAGAAATCCTCTGCGGACGTCGTATATTGCGGCGAATATACGACCATGTACTGATGTTTCGCGGCTCCCGCCTGATGGAGGCTGGCAGCATGAACGACGTTGATCCAGTGAATCGGAGCGATCCAGGTGTGAGCGAACTCGTGCCGACGGGAACGGTGACGCTACTGCTTGCCGACGCAGAGGGCTCGACACGGCTCTGGCAGACCAATCCCGAGGACATGACCGCGGCGGTCGCCCTGTTGGACAAGACGCTCGCCGACCTAGTCGTCGCGCACCATGGGGTGCGTCCCGTCGAGCAGGGGGAAGGCGACAGCTTCGTAGTGGCCTTTGCGCGCGCATCAGATGCGGCGGCTTGCGCCCTTGCACTGCAGCGAGCTCCGCTGGCGCCGATTCGGCTGCGCATCGGGCTCCACACCGGCGAGGTGCAACTGCGGGACGAGGGCAACTACGTCGGCCCCACCATCAACCGAACCGGACGTCTGCGGAACCTGGCCCACGGTGGTCAGATCGTGCTGTCAGGCATCACGAGTGATTTGGTGGCGGATCGCCTTCCCGCCGATGCGTGGTTGGCTGACTTGGGCGTCCACGCCGTACGCGACCTGCCGCGCCCGGAACACGTCATGCAGCTGTGCCATCCCGACTTGCACAACGAATTCCCGCCGCTGCGCACGTCGGAAAGCGTTGATTTGCACCATCTTCCGAAACACATAACCACGTTCGTCGGTCGCACGGCGCAAATTGCCGAAGTACGGGAACTCCTCGGACAGGACCGGCTGGTCACCCTGACCGGGGCGGGCGGCATCGGCAAGACCCGCTTGGCGGTACAAGTGGCGACCCAGATTGCGGCCGAATTCGCGGATGGCGCATGGTGCGTGGACTTGGCGCCGATCACCGATTCCGGCCTGGTGCCCGTCACCGTCGCACGGGCCTTGGGCCTACCCGACCAGCCCGGCCGGACCATGATCGATACCGTCGTGAGCGTCATCGGTGGCCGCAGAATGCTGCTGGTATTGGACAACTGTGAGCATCTCCTCGATGCCGCCGCTGCGCTGACGACGGAGCTTCTCAGCCGATGCGGCACGGTGACGATCCTGGCCACCAGTCGCGAACCACTCGGAGTGCCAGGCGAAGCGACTTGGCGGGTGCCGCCGCTGTCGCTGGCCGACGAAGCGATCGAGTTGTTCACCGATCGTGCTCAACGCGTCCGCCGCGACTTCGCCGCCAACGCCGACAGCGCCGGTCTGGTATTGGAGATCTGCCGACGCCTCGACGGCATGCCCCTGGCCCTTGAACTGGCATCGGCACGGGTACGCGGCCTTTCGCTGCAAGAGATCCTCGACAGCCTCCACGATCGCTTTCGGATTCTCACCGGCGGTGCGCGTACCGCAGTGCGCCGCCAACAGACCCTGCGCGCGTCCGTCGATTGGTCGCACGCCCTGTTGACCGAATCCGAACGGGTCGTGTTTCGCCGGCTGGCGGTGTTCCCTGGTGGATTCGACCTGGCCGCCGCCCAAGCCGTCGTCGGCGACAGCGACCTCCATCCGTACCAGATCCTCGATCTGCTCATGCTGCTGGTCGACAAGTCGCTCGTATTCGCCGAAAGTGCGGGTCCCACAACGCGATACCGAACGATGGAGACCGTGCGGCACTACGCACTGGAGAAGCTCGGCGAGTCCGGTGAGGCTGATCGGGTCCGCGACCGCCACCGCGACCACTACACGGCGGTCGCAGCATTGTTCGATCAGCCGACTTCGGCAGATCATCAGCAGCGAGTCGAACTGGCCGAGACGGAGATCGACAATCTGCGTGCGGCATTCGCGTGGAGCCGTGAACGCGAGGACACCGAAGCCGCCCTGCGGCTGGCATCCTCCCTGCAGCCGCTGTGGCTGTCCCGTGGTCGGATCATGGAGGGGCTCTCCTGGTACTACGCCGTTCTTGGCGATGCGGATCCATTCGCAGCCAACGCAACGCCCGCGGTGTGTGCTGGGGCGACGGCCGACCGGGCGATGCTCATGTCGGTGATCAACGTGCCCAACCCGCCGGACCTACTCGCGGAATTGTTGACCGTCGCGCGAGATGTCGGCGATCCCGGGCTGCTGGTTCGGGCGCTGATTGCCTGTGGCAGCAGCGCTCTCTTCAACGTCGACGTGGCGCGCCCATACCTCGACGAGGCGCTCGATCTGGCCCGCGCGGCGGGTGACAGATGGAGATTGAGCCAAGTCTTGTGGTGGCGAGCCTCCGTGGCGACCATCGCGGGTGAACCACACGCGGGCATCGAAGCGGGGTCCGAGGGCGCCCGGCTCGCCGACGAGATCGGGGACCACTTCATCTCTCGGATGTGCCGGTTCTGGGGGCCCGGCACGGCGATGCTGCAGCAGGGAGACCTCGCCGCCGCTTCGGCGGAGTTTCGCAGGCTTGCCGCAGAAGCCGAAGCGGCCCACGATCCGTTCGGTCAGCTCGCTGGCCTGTCCCACCTCGCCCACGCGCTGTCCTACATGGGTGACACCGGTGCGGCACGAGCGGCGGCGGCGAGCGCCGTCAACCTAGGGGCGGAGTTCGGGGGTTTCATCGAAGGGATCGCCAATTCGCCACTGGCACGGGCAGCGTTGGCAGAGGGCGACGTCGCGACCGCGACCGAGGCCTGCGAGGCGGCTCGTCAGCAGATGGGCCACGTTCACATTCCGGGCGGCAACGTGAACCCCATCGCTGAAGTTGCCCTCGCTCGAGGAGATCTCGAGTTCGCCCGTCTGGCCAGTGACGAAACCGTGGCACGGGCAAGAGGCGTCGCCCTGGCGGTCGCTCTAATGACGCGAGCTCGCGTAGCAATCGCCCAGGGCGAATTCAGTCAGGCCGAACGCGATGCCCATCAGGCGCTCGCCATCGCTGTGTCCGTCGACGCGCACCCAGCGACACCGGAGGTTCTGGAATCCCTTGCCGACGTCGCCCGCGTAGCGAAGAGCCACCGCGAATCAGCCCGACTATTCGGTGCTGCAAATGCGCTGCGCCGCGAAATGGGCATCGTTCGGTTCAAGATCTATGACGACGCTCACGACGCCTCGATCATCTCACTGCGAAATGCATTGAATGACAATGAATTCGAGTCGGCGTGGGCCGAGGGCGCAGCACTGTCCGCGACCGAGGCCATCGCGTATGCGCAACGTGGCCGCGGCGAACGCAAGCGCCCAAGCAGCGGCTGGGCCTCTCTGACCCCTACAGAGCATGACGTCGTCCGACTCGTCGCGGAGGGACTCGGCAACAAGGACATCGCAGCACGCCTGTTCATCTCCCCGCGAACGGTGGCGACCCACCTCACCCACGTCTACGCGAAGCTCGGGCTCACCTCACGCGTTCAACTGGCGCAGGAGGCCGGTCACCAACGCTAATTCACGTGTAAGCAAATCCGTGGGGACGCATCGGGATACCGGCGTCGGGCCGAACGGCTAGGGGACCCGAGTTGGGTCATTTGGCTTAGTGCCTTGAGTTTTCGGGGTTCAGGGCTTCGAGAATCGTCTTGACCTCGGTGTTCAGGTCTGGCGGGAATGTGGCGATGACGCCGTTGATGTCGATGGTGGCCGATCGCAGGGGTTTGAGGGTGCGTAGGAATCGTCGCAGTGACAGTCCGGTCCGGTTCTGGACTTCGCGGCTGAGGGCCAGTGCGGTGAACACGATGGTCAGGTGGGCTTCGATGGCGTCGCGGGTGCGGGCGAACATGGGCCGGGCCGCGAGATCGGATTTGGACATCCTGAAGGACTGCTCGACGTGCCAGAGGTCGTGGTAGCTGGCGATGATTTCGGCCGCGGGCATGAGCGTGGCGTCGATGTTGGTGACGTAGCCCTTGAGCCCGACCAGTCGTCGGGCCCGTTGCAGCGAGGCGGTGTCGAGTTCTTGGGAATCGTTGCGGTTCTTGACGAACCGTGGTGCCCGTGCGGCCTTCTCTCCGGCGACGACCGCGCGGGCCTTGGCCTCCTGCAAGTTCAGTGTCTTGTTGTCCCGCACCGCCCGGTTGGTCGAATATGCCCACACCGCCCGCCACGACTTTGTGTGGATCTCGGGGTTCCAGACGGGTTCGGCTCTGAGCTTCGGGTCGCTGATCTTGGTGGCGGTGCCGCGTTGATCGCGTGGGGTGATGGTGTCGGTGACCTGGCCGTCGACGAAAAGCTCACCGTGCCAATGGAAGTGGGACGCCAGATCATTGGGCGCTTTGGTGACCCTCGATCCGACGATGAACCGCAACCCGGCGTCGTCGAGCTCGCGCAGATTGCCGCTGGCGAGCATTCCGGCATCAGCGACGACGACCATGTCGGTGATCCCGTGGCGGGCCTGGAACGCCTTGACGATCGGCACGATCGTCAGTGTCTCTGCCTTGTTTCCCTCGAAGCAGCCGATTTCCAACGGGAAACCTTGCCGGTCGACCAGCAGGCCGACCACGATCTGCGGGTCGACGCGGCGTTCCTTGGAGTAGCCGACCCGGCGTAGCTCGTCTTCCTTGTCGGCCTCGAAGTACAAGGTGGTGACGTCGTAGAGCACCAGGCTGACATCGCCTGCGGTGCGGGCATGGGCGAAGCAGGCCGCCGCGATCTGGTCTCGGTAGTCACCCGCGCGGGTGCGGCGCAGGGTGCGTTTGCGCGTCGAGAGCGACGCCGAGGTGCGGCCCAACTCGGCCAGCACCCGATCGACATCGAGCAGGCTGGTCGGCTCCACTACCCGGGCGATCACCAGGTCACGGAAGACCTCGTCGCCGACAGCGTCGTCGAACCCCAGACTGGCATACACCTTCGCCAGGGCGTCGTAGAGCAGCCCGTTGCAGCTCTTGAGTACTCGCGGCCGCGCCACCAACTCCCGCACTGCGGGTAGGCCAGCACCGTCGGTGAACAATTCTTCGGCTGGTGGTGGAACCATATGGGCCCGAACGGCTTTCGGGGTGATTCCCAGATCCAACTCGCCCTGGTTGTCGTCAGACAACAGCCGCTGAGCCTCCTCGATGAGCAGACCCAACTCCGCGTCATCACGCGCAGAGCCCACGTGGCGCACGATCCGGCGGCGACCATCGACGGATTCGGCAATCTGGACCGCCGTCGCGCCTGAGGCGGTGCGCACTCGTCGAATCCAGACCATCCAGCGAGCCTACTGGCCCAAATTAGTGCCTAGCGTGCGCACTAAGCCCAGACATCACAGCAGGTCAGCGCACTTCCATCCTCAGAAAATGAGCAACGTGACCCAACCCAGGTTCAACTGGCGCAGGAGGCCGGTCACCAACGCTAATTCACGTGTAAGCAAATCCGTGGGGACGCATCGGGATACCGGCGTCGGGCCGAACGGCTAGGGGACTGGGCCGACCGCGTTGCCGGTGGCCACCAGGGCCCGGCACAGGTGCGTATTCATGACCGCGCACGAGACGCCGTTGACGGTCGGGAGACCGATGCTCGGCCCCGAGCGCTGAGGCGCCGTATAGCTGCTGGACGAGCCGTTGGTCGTGCACGTCACCGTGTAACCGGCGCCCACCGAGGTCGTACACCCGTCCGCCGCTGCGGGCGGCGCGAACACTAGCGAACCGGATGCCACGACGAACGCCGACGCCAACATCGAAGCCCTCATCAATGTGACGCTACGCCCGAAGGGCCCGCTATGGCACCATCGGTTTTCGCAGCGCCTACTGTAGGCCTTTCAGTAAGGTGTCACACATGGTCGACGACGATCCCGCATTCGACAACCGATACGACGCAGTGATCATCGGGGCTGGCTTCTCTGGGCTGTACATGCTGCACGAACTTCGGGAACGCGGGCTGCGCACCTGCGTGCTGGAGAAGGCCGCCGCCGTCGGTGGCACTTGGTTGTTCAACAGGTATCCGGGCGCGCGCTGCGACATCGAGAGCATCGAGTACTCGTACAGCTTCTCCGACGAGATCCAGCAGGAGTGGGTGTGGACGGAGACGATGCCTGCCCAGCCGGAGATCGAGGCGTACCTCAACTTCGTTGCCGACCGATTGGACCTTCGCCGCGACATCCGATTCGACAGCGGCGTCGTCGCTATGACCTTCGACGAGGATGCCGCGCAGTGGCATCTCGAGACCGAGCGTAGCGAGCAGATCGTCACTCCATTCGTCGTCGCGGCGTCTGGAATCCTTTCGGTGCCATTGGAACCCGACATCGCGGGGCTGGCCACCTTTGCGGGCACCTCGCTCTACACCAGCCGTTGGCCCGCCGAGTGCTTCGACTTCACGGGCAAGCGCGTCGGCGTGATCGGCACTGGATCCACTGGCGTGCAGTTGATTCCAGTGGTGGCCAAGGAGGCAGGCCACCTCACGGTCTTTCAGCGGTCACCGGCCTACACCCTGCCGTGGGAGGTGCGACGCTTCGCACCAGGCGAGCTGGTGCTACGAGACGTACAACCGCGACGACGTCACCCTCGTCGACCTGCGCAACGGCCCGATCGTTGCCGTGACTCCGACAGGAATACAAACCGAACAGGGTTTCCACGAGCTCGACGTCATCGTCTACGCCACGGGGTTCGACGCGATGACAGGCGCACTGACGCGAATCGACGGCCGGGGCCGGGATGGTATGTCGCTCAAGGACTTCTGGGCAAGCGAGGGGCCGTCGTCCTATCTCGAGCTTGCGGTCGCAGGCTTCCCCAACCTGTTGATCGTCCAAGGGCCTGGCGCGCCTGCGGCGGCGACCAACTTCGTCGCTGCACTCGAACAGCACGTCGAGTGGATCGGCTCTTGCCTGACATACCTGCGCGACAACGGCCACCGCACCATCGAGGCACTTCCGACGGCGCAGGAGGAATGGCTCGACCTGACGGCAGCCCTCGTCGCGCCGACGGTGCTCGTCCACCCGTCGTGCAACTCCTGGTACAACGGCGGCAACGTGCCAGGCAAGAAACGGCGCTACATGGGATACGCCGGCGGCATCCCGGAGTACCGACGCCAGTGCGACGAGATCGCCGCCGCCGGCTACACGGGTTTCAAGCTCGGGTAACCGACGCGAGACCAGCGTCGACTGGGTGCGGGCCTAGCTCGTCGGCAGCCCGCCCGAGCGTACTGTCGGTGCCGTGGCAGTACCCGGCTTGATGAGCATTCGCGACACTGTTGGCCGTCAGCTGTTCGGCTTGGTCGCAGGCCCGGACGGACCCGCCAACCGCGCCCGCATCCACGACACGCCCGGCCCCCGATGGTTCGACGAAGACCGTCCGATCCGACGCGTCCACGGCGACGCGTCGATGTTCGTCGGCGGGCTCAGGGCCTTGCTGCTGCAATCGCTTCACCCCCTTGCGATGGCGGGCGTGGCAGAGCATTCCGACTACCGCGGCGACCCGTGGGGGCGGCTGCAACGCACCAGCACCTTCCTTGCGGTGACGACGTTCGGTACGTCCGACGACGCCCAGCGGGCAGTCGACAAGGTGCGCAGGATCCATCGACGAGTCAACGGAACCGCCGCCGACGGGCGGGCATACTCCGCATCCGATCCGCATCTTCTGGAATGGGTGCACATCGCCGAAATCGACAGTTTCCTTCTGGCGCACCGCCTTTACGGGGCGGCACCGCTCGATCAGGACGGTCGCGACGGGTACGTCGCCGACACAGCGCGCGTCGCGGAGGCACTCGGCGTCGCCGACCCGCCGCGCACCGAACGCGAACTCAAGGAACGGATCGAGGCGTATCGGCCCGAGCTGCAGGGCACATCCGCCGCGCGCGAGGCGGCCCGTTTCCTTCTGGTGACTCCCCCACTGCCTCTCCTGGCCCGCCCGCCCTATGCGGTGCTGGCCTCCAGTTCCGTTGCCATGCTTCCCTCTTGGGCGAGGATGCCGTTGCGGTTGCCGTATCTTCCGCCCGTCGAAACCACTGCGGTGCGGGTGGCAGGCCGAACGCTCGTCGGCGGTATCCGCTGGGCGATGAACAGGGGCTAGTGGGCCGGCTGTGGAGAAAGCGAAGTGCCCGTTTCCTTTTCGGCGAACGCCCACAGTGCCGCGGCATCGGCGTAGTCGCAGGCGTTCGGCGTGCGGCCGGCCAGCGTCGGCCCGCCCCGGTAGCCCTTGAACCCGTCGATGCCCACGTAGCTGCCCGGCGGGATCGGCTCGGTGATGCAGTACAGCGTCGGCGCGGCGCCAGCGTCGATATCGTTGGCCAACGCGTTGGCGGCCGCCTGTACCACCGAGTGAAACGCCGACATCAGCAGCTTGTCGGAGACGTTGGAGATGTTCGACGCCACCCAGCCTGGATGCGTCAGGTAGGTAGAGATGGGCGAGCCTGCTGTCCGCAAGCGGCGATCCAGCTCGAGCCCCCACAGCATCACCGCCAGCTTGGACCGCGCGTACGCGGGCATCGCCGAGAACTTGTGGGTGCGCAGATGAAGATCGTCGAGGCGCAGCTTGGCCGACTTGTGCGCATCAGATCCGACGATGATGATCTGGCTACGAACCCGATCGAAGATCAGGTTGGTCAGCGCAAAGGGGCCGAGGAAATTGGTTCCCAACATCGTCTCGAAGCCGTCGACGGTCTCGGAGCGACGCTGAACCACAGCGCCCGCGTTGTTGATCAGGATGTCCACGTCGCCGTCGAGTAGTTCGGGAAACGCGCGCACGGACGACTGGTCGGCGAGGTCGAGCTTGAGAACGGTCGTCTCACCGCCGATTTCCTTGGCCCGCTGCGCACCCAACTCTAGGTTGCGGACGGCGAGAATCACGTGCGCGCCCGCCCGGGCGAGGGCGCGTGCGGTGGCAAAGCCCACGCCGTTGGTCGCTCCCGTCACGATGATGCGCTTGCCGGTCATTTTGCCGAGTCGGGTCGGCGACCACTCAGAAGTCACAGGCCGAGACTATCGTTGACATCAAACGTCCCGACTGGTTAGTTGCGACTGATGGACAGCGCCCGTCAGATCGAGAACTTGCTCTACACCTATGCCGAGCGGATCGACGCGGGCGACTTCGACGGCGTCGCGGCCTTGTTCGCGCACGGCCGGATCCGTGGCGTCGAGGATGGTCCGCCCGAGACGGTGTTCGAGGGCGCCGTCGCCGTACGCAAGCTCTACGACATGGCCACCAAGGTGTACGAGGACGGTACGCCGAAGACCAAGCACACGACGAGCAACGTCCGCATCGACGTCGACGAGGCGGCGGGAACCGCACGGTGTCGGGCCAACTACCTGGTCACGCAGGCAACGGCGGACCTCCCGCTGCAGATCATCGTTACTGGTCACTACCACGACACCTTCCACCGCGTGGACGGACAGTGGTGGTTCGACACCCGGATCATGTTCGTCGACCAGGTGGGCGACACCAGCCAACACCTAAAGTTCTGAGCGGCGTGACGAGCGACCCCTTCGATGCCGAGCAACTGGTGTCGGCGGCGCAACGGAAGGAGGCGCTGGCCGACTTTGGACCGCTGGCCTTCGAGCGACCTCTGGCCGACGCGGTCCTGATGGTGGCCACCCTTGGCGAGCCGCCGCTTCGACGACTGCTCGGTCGCGACGTGCTAAAGGCGTTGCAGGACAAGCTCGCTACGCTGTCGGCATCGATCGACGAGTCGGAGCCAATCACCAAGGACGTCAACTTCCCGAAGGGCTCCTAATGGGTCGTCTCGATCAAAGGGTTGCATTCATCACCGGCGCCGCGCGAGGGATGGGACGAGCCCATGCCGTAAAGCTGGCAAGCGAGGGCGCCGACGTCATCGCGCTCGACATCTGCGCGGAGTTCGACTCGACCGATTACGGCGGCTCGACCGCCGACGATCTCGCGAAGACGGTGAAACTCGTTGAAGCGCAGGGCCGCCGGATCGTCGCACGGCAAGCCGACGTTCGCGATCCCGAAGCCGTCGACGCGGTAGTGGCCGACGGGTTGGCCGAATTCGGCAGGCTCGACATCGTCATCGCGAACGCAGGCATCATCCGGATGACCGACAGCCCCGACCCGCGCCGAACGTTCCGCGACGTGATCGACGTCAACCTGATCGGCGCGTGGAACACCGTCGACGCCGCGATCCCTGCACTGATCTCCGGTGGCCGGGGCGGATCCATCGTCCTGGTGAGCTCGACGGCGGGCATCAAGGCGTCGGGCACCGACCGGCCGGGGCTGCAGGGCTACGCCGCGTCGAAACGGGGACTCGTCGCCCTCATGCAGGGGTGGGCGAGCCAGCTTGCGGAGCATTCGATCCGGGTGAACACGATTCATCCGAGCGGCGTCGCGACCAACATGATCATGAACGAGTCGTCCCTCAAGCTGTCGCAGGACGGAGATCCCTGGCTCGCCACCCAACAGAACGCCCTGCCCATCACGCTGCTGCAACCAGAACAGATCGCGACGGCGGTGGCCTGGCTGGTATCCGACGAGGCCGAGTTCATCACTGGCGCTGCTTGGCCGTTGGATGCGGGGTTCGGCATCAGGACGTACTGAGGCGGTAATCCCGCGAGCAATGGCAAAGTGCCCTGAAACCGCAGAAAGCAAGGCATTTCGCGTCTGCTCGCCAGCTGGTTTCGGTCGCAAAGATTTGCGCGAGGTGTGAGGTTGCCGCTTGTATGGAGGTCGTGCCTGAGATGGATCGTCGCCAGATGATGTTGATGTCGGGGATTGGCCTGCTAGCTGGCGCCGCCCCCATCCCGGAGGCCCTCGCGGCGCCATGGGACGGCACTCCGCCCACAGCGCCGCCACCGGGCGGGCAATACATCTTCGCCGACGAGTTCGACGGTCCTGCCGGTTCGGCCCCCGACCCGTCGAAGTGGGAGGTGGCGACCGCCCGCGAGACGATGGAGGATCCGACCTTCTGGGAGCTCCCCGAGAACGTCGGCCAGTACCGCGACGACCGCCGAAACGTCTTCGTCGACGGGAAGTCCAACCTCGTCTTCCACGCTGCGAAGGACGGCAACACCTTTTACAGCGGCAAGGTGTTCGGCAAGTGGCGCGGCGGCATCGGCCACAACTGGGAAGCCCGCATCAAGTGCAACTGCATCACCCCTGGCGCATGGCCTGCCTGGTACCTGGCCAACAACAGCCCCGACAACGGCGGCGAAGTCGACATCATGGAGTGGTACGGCAACGGTAAGTGGGCTGCGGGCACGGCCATTCACGCCAAGCTCAACGGCGGCGAACACGTCAGCCAGACCATCACCGTCGACAGCGCGTGGCACACGTGGCGAGTGCAATGGGACGAGGCAGGCATGCGCTTCTGGAAGGACTACACCGACGGCGCGGCCCCTTATTTCAGCGCAGTGCCAAGCTCGCTGCCCGACTGGCAGTTCAACACCCCCGGCTACCAACTGTTTCCGATTCTGGACCTCGCGATCGCGGGCTCGGGCGGCGGCGACCCGAGCGGTGGCACCTACCCCGCCGACATGCTGATCGACTACGTGCGCGTCTGGTAGACCACCGGGACCTTCATGCCGTTGAGATCGCACTGGTGGCGAAGAAGTGCGAGAAGGGCTCGCCCAGCGTGCGATCTCGAACGTCGACGGTATTGCGCTGACCCCTAAACCCCGGAAATCCGCGACGCCACGCGCAATGATCGGGCCATGGGTGATCTGACATGGTGAACGCCGACGAGTTCGACGAGGTCGTCGACGTCGTCGTCGCAGGCTCGGGTGGCGGCGTCACCGGCGCCTACACCGCTGCGCGCGAAGGTCTTTCCGTCGCGTTGCTCGAGGCCACCGACAAGTTCGGCGGAACGACGGCGTTCTCCGGCGGCGGCGGGATGTGGTTTCCGTGCAATCCAGTGCTGCTGCGCCGCAAGGGTGTCGACGACACCATCGACGAAGCGCTCGCCTACTACCACGCCGTCGTCGGTGACCGCACGCCGCGCGAACTGCAGGACGCCTACGTGCGGGGCGGCGCGCGGTTGATCGAATACCTGGAGGAGGACCCTGGTTTCGCGTTCTCCGTTCTGCCATGGCCCGACTACTTCGGTAGCGCGCCAGGCGCCCGCCTCGATGGTTTGCGGCACATCGTCTGCAAGCCGCTACCGAACGACGCACTCGGTCCGTATGCGACCAAGGTGCGGGGGCCCCTCGACAACGAACGGTTCGGTGAGCCCGCACCCGATCTGCTCACCGGCGGACGGGCGCTTGTCGGCCGTTTCCTCGCCGCTTTACGCCAGTTTCCCCATGCGGCAGCTCATCTCGACTCGCCACTGACCGACCTCATCACCGAGGACGGCGCCGTCGTGGGCGTCGTCACGCAGCGCAACGGCGGGCTGGTTCGCATCGGCGCCCGCCGCGGCGTGCTGCTGGCCTCGGGCGGCTTCGAACAGAACGCGGCGATGCGCGAAGAGTTCGGCGTCCCCGGGCGAGTCTCCGACACGATGGGTGGGCCCGGCAGCACCGGCGCCGCGCACGTAGCGGCGATGCGCGCTGGCGCGGACACCGACCTGATGGAGCAGGCGTGGTGGTCCCCAGGGCTGACCCACCCGGACGGCCGTTCGACGTTCTCGCTGTGGTTTACGGGAGGCATCTTCGTCAACTCCGACGGCAGGCGCTTCGTCAATGAGTCGGCCCCCTACGACCGAATCGGCAGGGTCGTCATCGACGAACTCCGTTCCGGTGGAACGGAACTGCCGTTTTGGATGGTCTACGACGATCGCGAGGGCGAGATTCCGCCGGTGAAGTCTGCGAGCGTATCGCTCGCCGAGACCACGGCCTACCGCGAGGCTGGCCTGTGGCACACCGCAGACACCTTGGCTGACCTGGCAGGCGCGATCGGCGTGCCTGAGTCGAATCTGGTGGCGACCGTCGCCCGCTTCAACGAGCTGGTCGTCGGCGGCGAGGACCTCGACTTCGGCCGCGGCAACGAGGCCTACGACCGCGCGTTCTCCGGCGGTCGGTCGCCGCTGGTGCCGATCGACAAGCCACCCTTCCACGCTGCCGCGTTCGGCCTATCGGACCTCGGCACGAAGGGCGGCTTGCGTACCGACGTCCACGCCCGAGTGCTGGACGCCGCTGGACAGCCGATACCCGGTCTGTACGCGGCGGGGAACACGATGGCCGCGGTCAGCGGCACGACCTATCCCGGCGGCGGAAACCCCATCGGCGCATCAATGCTGTTCAGCCACCTCGCCGCATTGGACATGGCCGGACGTACCGACCTCTGATCGGTATTTCACCGGACAGGGGTGGCAGGCGTGGAGCATCATCTGGCCATGTCGTCCTCTCTACAGCGTTACGCCGACCGCCGCGTCATCGTCACCGGAGGCGGGTCGGGTATCGGCCAGGCCACCGTGCTCCGCATTCTCGACGAGGGCGGGCGGGTGAGTGCCGTGGACATCAGCGAAGCCGGGTTGAAGGACACGCATGCCAAGGCCGAGGCACACGGTGAGCGTCTCTCGACGGTAGTGATGGACGTCGGCGACGAAGCCTCGGTGAAACGCGGCGTCACCAACGCGGTTGAGGCGATGGGCGGCTTGGACACGTTGGTCAACGCAGCGGGCATCCTCAGGTCCGCCCACTTCGTCGACACCACCCTTGCCGAGTTCGAGCAGGTGCTGCGGATCAATCTGGTGGGCACCTTCCTGGTTACCCGCGAGGCGATTCCCGCGCTGCGCCAGGGCGCCGACCCCGCCGTCGTGAACTTCAGCTCCACCTCCGCGGCCTTCGCGCATCCGTACATGTCCGCCTACGCCGCATCCAAGGCCGGAGTCCAAGCGATGACCCACGCGCTAGCCCTGGAATTCAGCAAGGACCGGATTCGATTCAACTGCGTGCAGCCCGGCTCCGTTTCCTCCGGCATGACCGACGGGGTCGGCGAGTCGAAGCAGAGCGTCGGCCCCGGTCTACCAGACGACATGGACTTCAAATTGCTGGGCAAGATCATGGCTCAGCTGCCGCTGGAGAACGGCGCCATGTTCGCCAAGCCGGACTCGGTCGCGAGTGTGGTTGCGATGCTGGGCTCCCCCGACGCCTACTGGGTGACCGGCACCGAGGTGCGGGTCGACGGCGGAACGCACATGTAAACGCACATGTAATGGCCACCGGTCGTCGTTGCCCAGATTCTCCCGCACGCTCGGTTAGGTTGAGCCATGCGAGTTGACGGGAGGGAAGTCGTCGTAACGGGCGACTTGCTTCAGCCGTTGATCCGCCGCACCAACGACATCTTCCGGCTGGCGCTCGCGACGGTGTTCGTCGCCGTCATCGTCGCGAGCTCGCTGATCACCCGATACGAATGGGTGGCACTGGAGAAGTCGATCTCCCGAATCGTCGGGGTTCTGACGCCCACTCAATCCAATCTCGTCTACCTGGCATACGGCATCGCGATTCTCATTCTGCCGTTCATCATCCTCATCGGCCTCATCGCCGCGAAGCAGTGGAAGCTTCTCGGCGCATACGCCGCCGCGGGGGCGATCGCGCTGCTCGCCCTCTCGATAAGCGGGAACGGGATCTCCGCGCCGCGGTGGCACTTCAACCTGGACGACCGATTGCATTCGCTGCTCTCGCAGTTCCTCGACGACCCTCGCTGGATCGCGATGCTGGCCGCCGTGCTGACGGTATCCGGACCGTGGCTGCCCGCTCGCTGGCGTCGGTGGTGGTGGGCCCTGTTGCTGGCGTTCGTGCCGATCCACCTCGTGGTGAGCGCGGTCGTGCCAGCGCGATCGCTGCTGGGCCTGGCCGTCGGCTGGTTCGTCGGGGCACTGACCGTGCTCGTGGTGGGAACGCCCGCATTGGAGGTACCCCTCGACGGTGCCGTCAGAGCGCTGGCCCGCCGCGGCTTCGTCGCGGGTCGCCTGGCAGTCGTGCGACCCGCTGGACCTGGACCACTGGTCCTGTCAGCGGCGGGCCGCCACGCGTCGGCCAGCACGGAGCCCGACGGGCCCGAAGTCACCGCGATCGTCGAGATGTACGGCCCCAACCAACGCAGCGGTGGCGTGGTGCGTCAAGTCTGGCGCTGGCTAAGGCTCCGCAAGACCGAGACCGCCCCTCTGCAAACCTCGATGCAGCGCACCGTCGAGCACCGCGCGTTGATGGCCATCGCGATCGACGAACTGGGCCTTGCCAATTCGACGACGATGGCGTTCGCCGCACTGGACCGCGGTTGGACGCTGTATGCACACAGTCCGCCGCGCGGCATCGCGCTCGACGTGACGTCGGCCGACACCGCTCTTGCGCTGCCGGTATGGCAGGCGCTCGGTGCCCTGCATCACGCCCAGATAGCACACGGCGATCTGCGCGGCCACGAGGTCACCATCGTCGATGGCGCCGCCCTGTTCGGCGGGTTCGGCAACGCCGAGTTCGGTGCAACGGAAGCCCAGATGCAGACGGACATCGCCGCACTGCTCGTCACGACGACGGCGATATTCGGCGCCGAGACAGCGGTTGGCGCCGCGATCGAGGTGTTCGACAAGGACACCGTTCTCACCGCATCCCGCCGGTTGACGAAGACCGCTGTGCCGAAGCGTATCCGGGATCCATTGCCCGATGCGGGCAGCGTCATGACCGCCGCCCGTGACGAGGTCAAGCGACAAACCGGCGCCGACCAGATCAAGACCGAGACGATCACCAGGTTCACGCGCTACCAACTCATCCAGCTCGTCCTGCTGGTCGCATTGGTATACGTCGCCTATCCCTTCATCAGCACCGTGCCCGCGTTCTTCGCCGAGCTGCGGACTGCGAACTACTGGTGGGCGCTGCTCGGCCTGACGGTGTCGGCGTTGACGTACGTCGGCGCGGCGGCCGCGCTGTGGGCGTGCGCGTCGCGCTCGGTGAGCTTCCGAAATCTCGCGATCATGCAGGTGGCCAATACGTTTGCGGCCACGACCACCCCCGCCGGAGTGGGCGGTCTCGCGCTCAGCACCAGGTTCCTCCAGAAGGGCGGCCTCGGAGCGCTGCGCGCCACGGCCGCCGTTGCGCTCTACCAGTCTGTGCAGGTCATCACGCACGTGACGCTGCTCATCTTCTTCAGCGTCGTGGCGGGCACGTCGACGAACCTGTCCCACTTCGTGCCGAGCTCGATCGTGCTCTACCTGATCGCCGGTGTGGCGCTAGGCGTCGTCGGCACCTTCATGATCGTGCCGAGGCTGCGCACCTGGCTGGGTACGGAGGTTCGGCCTCGGCTGAAGGAACTCGGCGGCGAGCTCGTCGAGCTGGCACGCGAACCGAAGCGGTTGGCAATCATCGTAGTTGGCTGTGCGACAACGACTCTGGGTGCGGCGCTGGCACTGTGGGCCAGCGTCGAGGCCTTCGGCGGAGGCACGACGTTCGTCACCGTCACCGTCGTCACGATGATCGGTGGGACGCTCGCGTCGGCGGCACCCACCCCGGGTGGCGTTGGCGCCGTCGAAGCAGCGCTGATCGGTGGTCTCGCCGCCTTTGGCGTGCCCACCGCCGTCGCGGTCCCGTCCGTGCTGCTGTACCGGGTCCTGACCTGCTGGCTACCCGTGTTCATCGGCTGGCCGGTGATGCGTTGGCTCACCGCGAACGACATGATCTAGACCGCCGTCTGGGCCCGCGCCACGACGAGATGGTGTTGTATGGCGGAGTGGCACACACCCGCCGAAGCCGCACGATTGCCGCGCAGCCGCAAGCGATCTGGGACGTACTGGCCGACTTCGGCGGGATCAGCGCGTGGTCGAGCGACGTCGACCACTCCTGCATCCTGAATCACGGACCCGACGGCAAGATGTTGGGGGCAACGCGGCGAGCCCAGGTCGGTCGGATGGCGGTCGTCGAGCGCATCACCGTGTTCGACCCGGCCGCGGAAGTGGGATACGACGTCGAGGGTTTGCCCAGGTTGATGGGACGCGTCGCGAATCACTGGTCGCTGCGATCCACCGGGCCCGCTACCGAGGTAACGATCACCAGCACCGTCGAGATCGGCCGTAATCCCTTCGCGCGCGCAGCCGAGTTGGTCGTCGGTCGCGGCATGGCAAAGACGTCCGACTCCCTCCTTGCCGACCTCGCGAAACGAATGGAGAACCCGCATGGCCGCGAGACCTGACGTCGTCATCCTCATGACGGACGAGGAGCGGGCCATCCCACCCTACGAATCGGCCGACGTACTCGCCTGGCGCGAGCGAACGCTGACCTGCCGGCGCTGGTTCGACGAGCACGGCGTGAACTTCACGAGGCACTACACCGGCTCGCTCGCCTGCGTGCCCAGCCGCCCGACGATCTTCACCGGCCAGTACCCGGACTTGCACGGCGTCACCCAAACCGACGGCATCGGCAAGCGCTTCGACGACTCGCGGCTGCGCTGGCTCCGCAAGGGCGAAGTGCCCACGCTCGGCAACTGGTTCCGCGCGGCCGGTTACGACACTCATTACGACGGCAAGTGGCACATCTCGCACGCCGACCTGGAGGACCCCGCCACCGGGGCGTCGCTGGCGACCAACGACGACGACGGTGTCGTCGATGCGGCCGCGGTGCAACGCTATCTCGACGCCGACCCACTCGACCCCTACGGCTTCTCCGGCTGGGTCGGCCCAGAACCGCACGGAGCAGCCATGTCCAACAGCGGCTTTCGTCGCGACCCGCTGTTCGCCAACCGGATCGTGGCATGGCTAGAAGACCGCTATGCGAGACGCCGCGCCGGCGACGAGGCGGCGATGCGACCGTTCCTGTTGGTGGCCAGCTTCGTGAACCCGCACGACATCGTGCTGTTTCCAGCGTGGCAGCGGCGCAACCCGCTTCAGCCTTCCCCGCACGATCCGCCACACGTACCCCCTGCCCCGACCGCCGACGAGGACCTGCGCACCAAGCCTGCGGCACAGATCGCGTTTCGCGAGGCCTACTACTCGGGCTACGGGCCCGCCGCTGCGATAAGCCGTGGCTACAGGAAGAACGCGCAGCAGTACCGCGACCTGTACTACCGGCTGCACGCCGAGGTCGACGGTCCGCTCGACAGGGTGCGCCGCATCGTCACCGAAGGCGGCTCCGAAAACGCCGTGCTGGTGCGCACTTCCGATCACGGTGACCTGCTGGGCGCGCACGGCGGACTGCATCAGAAATGGTTCAACCTGTACGACGAGGCGACGCGCGTACCGTTCGTCGTCGCCCGCATCGGCGCGGACGCCACCGCGCCTCGGACGGTTTCGGCGCCGACGTCCCACGTCGACGTCGTGCCGACACTGCTTGGCGCGGCAGGAATCGACGTCGAGGCGACGGCCGCCACGTTGGCCGAGTCGTTCTCCGAGGTGCACCCGCTGCCGGGCCGCGACCTGATGCCGGTTGTCGACGGAGCCCCAGCCGACGAGGACCGGCCGATCTACCTGATGACGCGCGACAACGTGCTAGAGGGCGACACGGGCGCATCGGCCGCTGCCCGCGCTCTCGGCCAGACCGTCAACCCGCCAATGCCATTGCGTATCAAGATTCCTGCGTACGTCGCCTCCAACTTCGAGGGGTTGGTGGTGCGGGTCCACGACGAGGATGCGGCAGGCGCCGCAGGCCATCTGTGGAAGTTGGTGCGCACCTTCGACGATCCGGCGACGTGGACCGAGCCTGGCGTCCGACACTTGGCGGCGGACGGTCTCGGCGGACGGGTCTATCGCAGCGACCCGCTCGACGATCAGTGGGAACTCTACGACTTGACCGCAGATCCGACCGAAGCGCGAAACCGTTGGTCCGATGCCGACCTGCACGACCTCCGTCGGCACCTCCGGATGGCACTCAAGCAGGCCAGGGCGACGTCGGTGCCGGAGCGCAATCAACCGTGGCCCTATGCCGATCGCGAACCGCCCACCGGCAAGTCGCCGAACATCGTGGCACGGGTGTTGGGCCGGCTGCGGCGTTGACCCGAATCGACGCGATCGCGGAGGATGGAGGAGTCGAACCCCACGGGCTGAATACCGCGCCGAAGTAGCAAACCGGCTGCACCACCTGATGCTCACCCTCCTGGAGCGAGGGGTGCGACCCCTCCGCCTACGAAAGTCGCAGGGACGGTGCCGAACTCAGACGAGCAAACATGGCTGCGACCGTAGCAGGGGTTCGCGAGAGCAAGCAACGGAATTAATCGGCGCCGCGGCTCGATTACGGGTTTGCGGCTGGTCGCCAATATCATCGACGGAGAATGAACGCTCCAAGTGCTCCCGTCGCCGCAGGCGGACCGTCTGCCGACCGCGTCGCAGCGGAGGCGCGACGCCGTCGCACCTTCGCCGTCATCAGCCACCCCGACGCAGGCAAGTCGACGCTGACCGAGGCGCTGGCCCTGCATGCCCGCGTCATCACCGAAGCAGGCGCCATCCACGGCAAGTCAGGTCGACGCTCGACCGTGTCGGACTGGATGGAGATGGAGAAGGCGCGCGGCATCTCGATCACCTCGACGGCACTGCAGTTCCCGTACGTCGCCCCGAATGGGCAGGACTGCGTCATCAACCTGCTCGACACCCCCGGCCACGCAGACTTCTCCGAGGACACCTACCGCGTGCTGACCGCCGTCGACTGCGCGGTGATGCTCATCGACGCCGCGAAAGGGCTTGAGCCGCAAACTCTCAAGCTGTTCCAGGTGTGTCGCCACCGCCGCATCCCGATCATCACGGTGATCAACAAGTGGGACCGGCCGGGCCGCGACGCTCTCGAGCTACTCGACGAGATTCAGTCGCGAATCGGTCTGCGTCCCACACCGTTGACGTGGCCGGTCGGCATCGCGGGCGACTTCAAGGGCGTCCTCGACCGGCGCACGGGCAACTTCATCCGATTCACCCGCACCGCGGGTGGGGCCACCGCGGCGCCCGAGGAACACATCCCGCCAGACAAGGCACACGCCGCCGCGGGCGTCGACTGGGACCGCGCAGTCGAAGAGTCCGAACTCCTCGAGGCTGACGGGTCCGACTACGACCGAGAGACCTTCCTCGGTTGCGAGTCGACGCCACTCCTGTTCACCTCGGCGGCGCTGAACTTCGGGGTGAATCAGCTGCTCGACGTCCTCGTCCAGCTCGCGCCTTCGCCGAGCGGGCAGATCGACGTCGAGGGACATAAGCGTCCCGCCGACTCAGCGTTCTCAGCCTTCGTCTTCAAGGTCCAGGCGGGCATGGACTCCTCGCACCGCGACCGGATCGCCTACGCGAGGGTGTGCTCAGGCACGTTCGAACGCGGCGAGGTGCTGACGCACGCGACGACGGGCAAGCCCTTCGTCACCAAGTACGCGCAATCGGTCTTCGGTAGGGAGCGCTCGACGCTGGACACCGCATGGCCGGGTGACGTCATCGGCCTGGCCAATGCCAACGTCCTGCGCCCAGGAGACACGCTCTACCGCGACGTCCCAGTGCAGTATCCGCCCATTCCGAGCTTCTCCCCCGAGCACTTCGCCGTCGCCCGCGGCACAGATCCCAGCAAGCACAAGCAGTTCCGCAAGGGAATCGAGCAGCTCGAGCAGGAAGGCGTCGTGCAGGTGCTTCGCTCGGATCGCCGCGGCGAACAGGCACCCGTCTTCGCCGCGGTCGGGCCGATGCAGTTCGAGGTGGCCAGCCATCGGATGGCCGCCGAACTGAGCGCGCCCATCGCCCTCGAAACGCTGCCCTACAGCGTCGCGCGGGTCGTCGATCCCGCGGACGCCGAGTTCGTCAACAAGCAGCCCTCGGCCGAGGTGCTGACGCGGACCGACGGTGTGATGCTCGCGCTGTTCTCCACGAAGTGGCGCCTCGAGGGCTTCCAGCGCGACAATCCGGACGTGCATCTGACGTCGCTGGTGGCGGCGGCCGACGACTAGGACTGCGCCGCATCCCACCAGTCAAGTACGCGAATGCCGAACAGCGTCAACCACTTCGACGGCTCGCCGGCCGGCGCGTCGAACTCGAACCAGACCCGGCCAGGATCGCGACCGGCCTGTAGCCACGTACCGTCCGGCTGTCGGGCTGCGCGGATCAGCTCGATCGCCTCGGCCATGCGCGGATCCGGAAGGGACCCGTCGAGCAGCGATGCCTGCCGAAAGTACTCTGCTGCATTGAGTGCATTGCAGACCCATCGCATCGGGTACCCGAAGTGATCGACCCACGGACCGACGAGCTCGCCCGTCGACAAGCGGCGAATCAGATTGCGCTGCAATAGGTATTCCTCGCCCGACCGTCGAGCCGCACGGGTTGCGTCGGTGCCACCCGTTGCGACTTCGTAGGCCAGTAGCCCCTTGAGCGAGTTGAGGGTCGAGTGAACCGACGACCGTTTCGATCCCTCGACCCACTCGCAGTTCCAGCCGCCGTCGGGCAGGCGATGCTCGACGAACCAGTCAACGATGCCCGCAATGTCCGCACCCAACCACAGGCCGTTCGCGACGGTCCATGCGTTGATGCAGCAGTCGACTTCACCGCCCCAAAACGGCAGGTCGTCGTACTCCCACCGGCTGTTCTGCGCAAGCAACTCCGCGGTGCGCCGCTCGCGAAGCACGGTCGCGTCGAGACCCCACTCGCGCAGCGTGTTGAGCGTCCAGGTCGTCGCCGTCCACGGTTGGCCTTCACCCTCCGGGTCGTCGAAGTCGAAGCCCGCCGGGAAGAACGCGCCGCCTGCCCATTGGCCGTCCGCGTCCTGCAGCGCGAGCAGCCGCTGACCGAAACCCTCTGTCGCGATCCTCGCCCGCGTGCCCTCCCAAACCTCGGGCAGCTCCCTCACGAGGTCTCTTTCAACCTGCCAGCGCAGCGCCGGATCGGAGTCGAGCAGCCAAGTCAACACGTTGTCGTCGGGCACGGTTCGACTGTAGTGAGCGCCACCGACGGTCATCGGGCGTTCAAACGCTCCACGAGGTGACCGATCTCTCGGCCATATTGCTGCGCCCTGAAGTAGTCGCTGTGGGTGTCGATGCGCACCGTCGTCTTCGCCACGAAGTGCACTGGCGGCGTCTTGTCGATGTCGCCGTCTTGCGCTACCTCTGGCGTCACCTCGTCGGCGGGGACGTCGATCCCGTTCCCCGGTTCGCGGGAGTAGACCGGGAACCCCAGGTAGTCCGTCGGCCGCCAGAGATTGACCCACAGTGAGCCGGCCTTGGAGGTCAAGATGTCGTGCACCGAACTCGGAGCACCGCCGAGAACGTGCGCCGGCGATGGTGCCGTGGGAAACGTCGGACAACCGGTCAGCTGGGCGGGGCTGGAGTCCGTCACCCCCAACACCTTTGGCCCGAGAAGCTCGGGAAAGATTCTGCCAAAGTACGCGCGTAGCTGGCAGCCGTAGGTGATCAAGGCGACACGCCCCCGGAAGCGTTGCTCGAGCAACAAGATGGTCGCGACCGCAAGGACTCCGCCGAGACTGTGCGCCGAGAGGATCAGCCTTCGTTCAGGAGTGCCGCCCTCTGCTGCGGGCGGCTTGTCCAGCCACGCAGTGCAGTAGTCGTGGAGTTCCGGCACCGCCTTCTGGGCGTAGCACGGCGGGCCGAACGGATGTGCCGCGCGGGGTAGGAAGCAGATGAGGTCCCACACGATGCCCAACGGCCTGCTTCGCGCCGCGCCAGCGCCGACGACGGCCAACCCGAGGACCAGCGCAGCCTTCACCCCGGCGTTGCGAATGCCGATCAACTCGGCATTGTCGACGATGACCCTGTCGTGCAGCATCAGTGCGAGAGCGAGCGCAAGGCACAACCCCGCCGCGGCGACGGCGGCCAACACCGCGGCGATGCGTTCTGCTCGGTGTGCGAGCGACGCTATCCTTCGCGTCAAGCAGTGCCGCCACTCGAGGGTCCACATCCGACCCAATCCGAATCGGGTAGCGAGGCGCGGTGTAGGGTGCGCGGTCGCGAAATATGGTGCCAGCTTGCGTATTTCGCCTATGTCCGGCACAGTCGTCGCGTCGAGTGCTGGCTCGACCGGATCCGTGCAATGACCGACCACCCGCCAGACGACGTAGATGAGCACAACAAGCAGGGCGCCGAGCACGGCGGTGATCATGACCGTGAAGCTGAGGTAGATCGGCGACACGGTCATCAGTTCGGTGTCGCTCATCCTCGGGCTGCCGTCACCCATCAGCGCCGCAGCCACCATGACGAAGACCGTGGACAGCAGCACGGCGGCAAACAGCGAAACGATCATCAACACACCTGGCGCGGTACCTCGCCAAGCCTGTGCCCGGCGCTCCTCGTCGTCGGGTCCGCGCTTGTAGACCAACCACACCCAGACTCCACCGACTGCGAGGATGACGCCGACGAGCGTCACGTCGAGCAGTGTCATGTCGATCCCCCTCGACTTCCACCACTGATGCGCGACCACAGCCGCGATACCGAGACCCAACAGCAGCCACGCCACCCAATAGGAGTGCTTCTCCCGGACTCGCCAGCCGAGCGCCGACACCGCCAGGAGGAGCAGCCCAAACACGAGAACACCGGGAATCAGTGACAGGCCTACCAGGTGCTGCTTGTCGGCTCCGCGGTGACCCGCGACCGCGAGCGCAACGAGTTGAACGAGGAAGACCACGAATATGCCCTGATATAGCCTGTTCGCCAACAGCTTTCGCCGATCGCTGATGCCGCCTTCGGTGGCTAGCGGCATGCGTCTGATGAGCCATCCGCATCCGACTATGACTAGTGTCGCGATGACGATGATTGCCCAACCGAAGAAAGCGCTTGCGGGCAACCAGAATTGCCCTGTCCAGACCAGTGAGAGTGCAACGCCGGCGGCAGTGTGCAGCTGCGCGTTGTGCTTCGAGAGATCGGCGTTGTCCCAAAAGCTCTTGGTGGCGAACTTCCAGGTCTCCTGCGACGCAACGAGCCCGTTCTCCGTCGTCGCGGTGGCCGGTGGCCCGTCGACCTCGTGGCCCTTGTCGTACAAGGTGCGGGTCTTGTTGGCCAGGTATCGCAGGAACATGATCGCGATGACGGGTAGCAGCGAGAAGATCGCCGTTCTAACGCCAGGCTCGAGGGTCTTGAGCCACGAAATCCACTGCGGTAGATCGGCTTCCGCGCGCACTCGTGCCTCTGTCATGTTCAGGCTCACCGAGCAGATTGACGCCACGAACAGCAACGTGAGCCCGAGCGAGAAGATTCGCGACAGTGCCGCGGTATTGCGAACCTCATCGAGCTTCCGCCCCGGCATGACCAGCCGCCGCGACCAGTACGCCACGTTGGCCAAACCGAACGGAATCACGGCGATCCACGCCGCCGACGTCACCGAACCGAGCCAGTTCGCGAATGGTATTCGTGGACTCGCCGAGATGCGTGCGAGACCGCCCCACGAATAGGCCTTGACCCGCGGGCCTTCGGTCTCTCGTTGGCTGTAGACACCGGTCAGCGCGTCGCCGTACTCCTCCTCGATCGCATATAGCAAGTTCACCGGTGCAGTGTTGTTGACCCCATGAATGCGCAACTCGAGTAAGCGTTCATCCCCCATGGATGTGTTGTACACCTGGCACCTGCGATTTCGGCGCGGAAACGCTCGCCGATGCATCGTTGTCGCGCCGAACGCTTCGGTTCTTGACGTTCGGCTGCGTGAGCAGTAACTTGTTGATCGACAAACATTTGTTTGTCAACAAGGAAGTTGTCGACGATACCGACGATGGGGCGCTACCAGGCGATCGGCAAGATCGTGCTCGAAATTCCCCAACCCCTGGCGATTCGTGGAGCATTTCCAGCGGTGGGCGCGGTCAATACTCCACAGATCGCGTAAAGAGGAGGCACCCGTGCCTGATGCTCCCACCCGCCGAACCCAGGAGGAGCGCCGCAACGAAGCCGAGCAGCGTCTCCTGGGCGCCGCCGCGGAACTGATCGGCGAGATCGGTCCAGCTGGAGTGACGCTGGCCAACATCGGCGACCGCGCTGGCTATAGCCGAGGACTCGCCACTCACTACTTCGGGTCCAAGGGTGCGATGATGCAGCGCCTCGTCGACGACGTGACCGACCAATTCCGTGTCTCGATACACGTTGAGCACCAGTCAGATTCGACGATGGAAGCGCTTCTCAATCTGGTCGACACCTACTTCGACGCGATGTCGCACCTCATGCCGGTGAATCGCGCCCGACTGGTCCTATGGGCGGATGCCGTTGCGACGCCGTCACCCGACGTCCGGCCCGCGATGGTGGCCGCCGACCGCGACTTCCGCAAGGCCCTCGTCGCCGGCATCGAACGCGGCATCACCGACGGCGAGTGCCCGGATGACGTCGACGCGGCGGGCCTCGCAAGCGTCATCATCGCCATGCTGCGCGGCACCGCCCTCGAATCGCTGCTCGACGAGCAGGTCGACCTGGGCGCCTGCCGCACCGAGATCGAGAAGCTCCTGCGCGCTCGGCTGAACGTCGAAACCACGCCGTCCCAAAAGAAGAAGGACAACAAGAAATGAGTACGAAGTTCGGCAATATCGCGCAGATCGGTTACGTCGTCCGCGACATCGATGCCGCCATGGACAACTGGGTGCGCCACGGCGTCGGTCCGTGGTTCTACGTCGACCGCGTCCAGACCGACTTCTTCCGCTACCGGGGCGTCGACTCGGACATGCAGATGAGCGTGGCACTGGCCAACTCCGGCGACATGCAGCTCGAGCTCATCCAGCCGCGAAACGACGCCCCGTCCATGTACAAGGAGTTCCTCGACTCGGGCCGAGAAGGCATGCAGCACATCGCCTACTGGAGCAATGACTACCAGAACCTGCTCGACTCGGCACTCGCCGACGGCTATGTGATCGGCCAAGAGGGCAGCATCGGCGGCGAGCAGGGCCGGTTCGCCTATCTGGACACTGAGCGCGAACAGGGCACCGTCATCGAGCTCTCCGACATCAGTGGGCCCAAAGGTCAATTCTTCCAATACATCCGGAGCGTCGCCGCCGACTGGGACGGCTCCGACCCGATTCGTGGACGGGCGTGAGTGACATGGACTATCCCGACCTCGATGCGCTGCCACAGAACCTCAAGGACACTCTCGCGCAACACGCTCCAGTCAACATCTACAAGATGGTGATGCACTCACCGGGCCTCGCGCCCGGCTTCTTCGTGATGGCCGACGCAATGTTCCAAGCCAACTCGCTGCCACCACATCTGCGCGAGTTGGCCATTCTCCGGGTCGGATACCGCTACGACGCGTCCTATGAAACGCATCAGCACGTGATGATCGCGGGCTACGCAGGGCTTTCGGACGACGCGATCGCCGCTGCCGCCACCGGTGACGCCGAAGGCCTTCCCGACGACGAGATCGCCATCATCGATTGGACGGACCAGCTGCTCGATCACCACACGCTGAGTCCGGCGGACCGCGAAGCGGCGTTGAAATTGCTCACTGTCACCCAGCTGGCCGACCTCGTCATGACCGTCGGCTTCTACCAACTGGTCTGCAACTTCCTCAAAACGTTCGAGGTGACGACCGACGGCGAAACCCATCACGGTTAAAGAAAGACGGCCATCCAAGTTCACCACCCGAACAGGAAGCGATGAACGCCGCCTAGCGTAATGAGTGCGGGCGGTGGGACTCGAACCCACACGTTCTTTCGAACACGGGCACCTAAAGCCCGCGCGTATCGCCAATTTCGCCACGCCCGCAGTGAGTGTGATCGTACCGGTTGTTCGTCCGAAGAATTGTCCGCCGCCCCTCGTACGTTCGAGCCGTGAGATCGACGGAGCAGTTCAGGGAAGTTCAGCGACTGATCGCCATGGGATTGAACGACTGCGCGATCGCTCGACGAACCGGCGTTCCGCGGCCGACCGTCCGCGATTGGCGGCGTCTACCACGCCCCCGTTTGCAGCAACCGAGCGCTTCGCAACCGTGTGCAATACTTCACGACTTCACCGCACTTCCGGCGGCGCAATACGTCTACATCCTCGGGATGTATCTCGGCGACGGCTATCTATCGCGGAACGGCCGAGTTTGGCGACTACGGATCACCCTCGACACGAAGTACCCGGCGATCATCAACCGATGCCGGGAAGCAGTCGATCGACTCATGCCTGGACAGCGGGTGGGGACGGTGCCGAAGGTCGGGTGCTTGGATCTGTCCAGTCATTCCAAGCATTGGCCTTGCCTCTTCCCTCAACACGGCCCTGGCAAGAAACACCACCGCCGCATCGCCCTCGAGCCCTGGCAGCAGGCACTCGTCGACCAGGCCACCGAAGAATTCGTCATCGGCCTCATCCATAGCGACGGCTGCCGCGTCGTCGCCAACGACCGCGGGGTTGCGAGCATCCGCTACCACTTCTCGAACAGGTCAGAAGACATCATCGGCCTGTTCACCGCCGCGCTGGACAAGCTCGGCATCCACTGGACGCGCTCGACGAAGTACATCGTGTCGATCTACCGCAAGGCCGATACGGCCCGCCTCGACACGTTCATCGGGCCAAAGTCCATCGCGGTACCGTGGAACGATGGCCACTACACGGCGTAGCAGACCGGCGCTCATCGCGCTGGTGTGCCTTGCCGCCGCCGGGTGCCTGCTCTTGGCATGGTGGCAGTGGACACGCTGGGAGTCGGCGTCTGGCAGCTTCCAGAACCTTGGCTACGCACTGCAGTGGCCGATGTTCGCCGCATTCTGCTTCTACGGCTACTACAAGTTCGTGCGCTACGAGGAGGCGCCACCGACGCCGCGGTCGAACGACGGCTCCCCCACCGAGATCCCCGCCGGCCTGCTCCCCGAGCGACCAAGGCCCGCAACGCAATCCGACAACGACCCGGCATTGCGCGAGTACAACGCCTACCTCGCCGAGCTCGCCAAATCCGATACCGAAGGCAGGACCACACCGTGAGCAGTCCCGATCCAGAAGCACCCGCGGACGCACCGCAGGCCAGCGATCCCTCGCCGCTGGTTCCCATCGCCTCGATCAAGAAGGCGCTGACCGGTTACCGCGTCATGGCCTGGGCGACGGGCATCTGGTTGATCGCGCTCTGCTACGAGATGGTGCTGAAGTACATCGTGATGGTCGACAACCCTCCGAGCTGGATCGCCATCGTGCACGGCTGGGTCTACTTCATCTACCTGCTCGCCGCGTTTCACTTGGCCGTGAAGGTGCGGTGGCCCATCGGCAAGACCATCGGGATATTGCTCGCCGGCACCATTCCGCTGCTGGGAATCATCGTCGAGCACTTCCAGACCGAGCAGGTCAAGAGGCAGTTCGACCTGGATTAGCCGTGCAGCCGCTCGAGGCCGCGTGGCGTCAGGTAGAACATCGGCGACGTCCCGCTCGGGGTTCGTCCCGCGCCCGTCGCCAACCCTTCGCGCAACAAGCCGCCGACGTGACGGCTGACGGACTCGAGATCCGTCCCGAACGCATCGGCCATCTCGCGAAGCGACATCTCCCCAGCCTCGTCGATCCGGCTCAACAACAGGCCGGCCGTGAGTTCACCTGACGGCATGCGGCCAGCCTGCGGATGGCGCGCGAGCATCGGCATGGCACCGTTGGCCGATCGTGCCGGAGCCTGATGCATGACCTCGGTCGCCTCGTTGGCAAGGACCATGGCCATGGTGTCGTCCACCTGGACGTCCTCCACCACAGGGGCCGCGTCCTCGGCATCAAGGACAGGTTGTTCATCGTCTTCATCGAGGGTCTTCGCCACCGGGATCAGCATCGCCAACACGGCCGCCAGTGCCGCTGCGGACGCAGCCACGATCAGCGCGACCCGCAACCCGGTCAGGGTGGGGATCTCGTGCCCCGCGAAGGACGTCGTCATTGCCGCCAGGATCGCGCCGATCACGGCACTGGAGATCGACGTTCCCAACGAACGGGCGAGCGCGTTGATCCCATTGGCTGCGGCAGTCTCGGACATCGGCACCGCGGCGTTGATCAGCGCGGGCATCGACGCGTAGCCGAAGCCGACGCCGACGGCCACCAGCACGTTGAGCACCATGATCTGCCACGGCGCGGCAAGCAGGAACAGACCAGCAGTGTAGGAAGCCGCGATGATCAGCGCGCCGATCACCAAGGTGAACCGCGGCCCACGTGTGGCCGAGACACGCGCGGCGAGCGGCGACGTCACCATCATCGCCAACCCGCCTGGCGCCAGCCACAGCCCCGTCCACAGCAGCGACTGGCCCATTCCGTAGCCGGTTTCCGGCGGAAGCTCGAGGATTTGCGGCGCGACGAACGACAGCGCGAACATGCCGAACGCAATGGCGATCGATGCCACGTTGGTCGTGAGCACCGGCCGCTTTGCCGTGGTCCGCAGGTCGACGATCGGCGACGCCACCCGCAGCTGCCACCACCCGAAGACCGCGAAGATCACCACTGCGGAGCCGAACATCGACAGGATTGCGCCGCTCGTCCAGCCCCAGCTCTGACCCTTGGAAATGCCAATGAGCAGCGTCACCAGTCCGCCCGCCAAGAGCAGCGCACCGAGTGGATCGAGTCGATCAGCCGTGCGAGGCGGCACGTGCGGCACCAGCGTTGCGAACATCAACAAGGCCGCGACGCCGAGGCCCGTCGCGAACCAGAACAGGACGCGCCAGTCGTAGTGCTGCGCGATGACGGCCGAGAGCGGAAGGCCGAGCGCGCCGCCGACGCCCAGCGATGCGCTCATCAATCCCATTGCGCTGCCCACCCTTTCGGGCGGCACGCAGGATCTCAACACGCTGATTCCCAACGGGATGATCGGGATGCCGAAGCCTTGAAGTCCGCGCCCGACGATCAGCGGCAGCAGCGAACTCGTCGTCGCCGCGAGCAGCGAGCCCGCGATCAAGATGACGGCGCACGCGATGAGCATCGGCTTGGGGCCGTACATGTCACCGAGCCTGCCGAAGACGGGCGTCGCGACGGCCGCAGTGAGGAGCGTCGCCGTGATCGCCCACGAGGCATTGGACGCGCTGGTGTGCAGCAAGCTTGGAAGTTCCGGGATGAGCGGGACGATGAGCGTCTGCATCAACGAGACGCTGATGCCCGCTGCCGACAGCACGGCCACCAGGACCGTCGGATGAGCCGTCGATGCCGGCGCCGAAGGCTCCGCCTCGCGATCTCGACTCACTTACCGAATGTACATTCGTTAGCCGAACTATGTGAAATCAGTCATGCCAGCGCGCGCAGCGCAGGCACCAACAGCGCCAATGCGCGCCCGCGATGCGACGACGCATCCTTCTCCGACGGGCTCAACTCGGCCGCCGACCGCGAAGAGCCCTCCGGCAGAAACACCGGGTCATAGCCGAAACCGCCATCACCACGCGGCTCCCGCAGGATCGACCCTGTCCACTCCCCGCGCACGACGGTCTCGCCATCGGCGGAGACCAACGCGCACGCCGACACGAAAGCCGCCCCGCGGCGCTCGTCAGGAACGTCACCAAGCTGCGCCAACATCAACTGCAGATTCGCCAGGTCATCTCCGTGGCTGCCGGACCATCGCGCCGACAGAACGCCGGGCATCCCGTTGAGCGCATCGACGGCTAGGCCCGAGTCGTCGGCCACCGCCGCCACGCCCGTCGCGCGAAATGCATCGCGCGCCTTGGCCAAGGCGTTCTCCTCGAAGGTCGCTGCCGTCTCAGGCGCCTCGTCGAAGGCCGCTACGTCGTCGAGCGACAACAATCGCAGACCGCTGACACCCGCGGCGTCGAGCACTCGGCGCAGTTCGGCCAGCTTCTTCGGATTGCGGCTCGCCACCAGGAGATCGGTCATGTCCCCACCATCACACAGTCGACGTCAAATGGGCGACGGCGCTTGGTGATCGATCATCGGAGGTACCCAACAACCTTTCGCCTAACCCTCATACGGCCCATTGTGAGCATGCTAACCATTGCTTGCACTTGCTAGCACGAACGCGAAACCTGGGTACTACAACGTCACCGAAATAGATTGGAGGAGAGCAAATGCCAGAAAACAACAGCGCTCCCATCGAGGCCGTGCGAGGCATCGTCTCGGGCGCCATCGGGTTCACCAAGCAGGTCATCGGCTTGGTCTTGAGCCGTGACGATCTTCAGGAAGAGGGTCGCGCCCAGGTCGACAAGGCCTCCAGTCAGCTGGAAGCGGCGGGCAAGGAAGCCCAAGCTGCGAAGGCTCGCGCCGACGCCAAGGTGCAAGAGACGCGCCAGAAGGCTGTCAGCAAGTCCAGCTGATCCTCGAGACACCGGAAACACCCTCGGTCGCCACGGCGCCGGGGGTGTTTCCCTTTTCAGCTTCCGAAGGCCTTCTTCGCCGGCCCCGTCGGCTCCGGCAAGACGCCGGGATACGGCAACTCGAGCGCCTCTCGCTGAAGCACGAACAGTTGGTCACACGCCGCTAGCGCCGCATCCAGCAGCTTGTCCAACGTCGATCGAGGGAACGTCGCACCCTCGCCAGTGCCCTGAACCTCGACGAGCGTTCCGGTGTCGGTGGCGACGACGTTCATGTCGACCTCCGCGCGCGAATCCTCCGTATAGGGAAGATCGGTACGCACGCGGCCGTCGACGACCCCGACGCTCACCGCCGCGATCGCACACGACAGCGGGCGCGGGTCTGTCAGACGACCGGCTGCCGCCAGGTATGTCACGGCGTCGGCGAGTGCGACGTAGGCGCCCGTGATCGCTGCGGTACGGGTGCCACCGTCGGCCTGGAGCACGTCGCAGTCGATCGCAATCGTGTTCTCCCCCAACGCGCCAAGGTCGATGCACGCTCGAAGCGATCGGCCCACCAGGCGGCTGATCTCCTGGGTGCGGCCGCCGACACGACCCTTGACCGACTCTCGGTCGGAACGGGTGTGCGTTGCGGCGGGCAGCATCGCGTACTCCGCGGTGAGCCAGCCCTGTCCCGAACCCTTTCGCCACCGCGGCACTCCCTCGGTGACGCTGGCGGTGCACATGACGCGGGTCTGACCGAACTCGACCAGAACCGATCCTGCGGGATGAGCGGTGAAGCCGCGGGTGATGACTACCGGGCGCAGCTCGTCATCGAGGCGGCCGTCTTCTCGTCTGGACACTAGCCAACCCTAACGGGCGAACGAATCTCAGTGATGCACGACGTCGAATGACTCGTCACACACGACGGCATGGACGGGTCCGTCGAACTCGGCCTTGGCCTCGCTGATCACGTCCTCGCGCGATGTCCATGGCGGGATGTGGGTCAAAAGCAGTTCGCGCACACCGGCTTTCGATGCCGCGCGGCCTGCCTCGGTGCCCGAGAGATGTAGCTTCGGCGGCCGGTCCGGCGAATGGGTCCAGGACGCTTCGCACAGGAACACGTCAGCGCCCCTGGCCAGATCGATCAGCGCATCGCAGTAGCCCGTGTCGCCGCTGTAGACGAAGGTCGCGCCGGACGGGTCGGTGAACCGCATGCCGTAGGACTCGGTCGGATGGCATACCAGCCGCGGCAGCACGTCGAGTTCCCCGATCCGAACGGACTCCTTGTCGCCCCAGATCTTCACGTCGAAGATGTCGGAGAAATCGTCCATCTCACCGGACTCGGGCGACGACGCCGCGGCCAGACGCGCCCACGTGGCGGCAGGACCGAACATCAATGCGCGGCCCTTGGGCGGCGACGGATGGTAACGGCGCCAGACGAACAGCCCCGGAAGGTCAAGGCAGTGATCGGCGTGGAGATGGGACAACAGCACGCTCACGGTGCCGGGATCGGCGTGACGCTGCAGCGCGCCAAGCACACCGCCGCCGAAGTCGATCACCAGCGGAGGCGTATCGGGTGCGGTCACCAAATATCCGGAAGCTGGCGAATCAGGTCCGACGACACTGCCGGAGCATCCCAGTACGGTGATTCGCACACTCACTAGCTTGCCATGCCCTATATGCGTGTGACGAAAACATCACAGCATTTGGCGACAAGTTTCATGATCGCGTCATTTAGTGATGCGTGACCTGGGCCAACCGCGCCAGAGACGGCTGCCGAATTTCGGGTGAACTGTGGCGAGAGCCTCACTCAGCAAAGCGCTACGACGTGAACTGAGACGAGCTGCCCGCCTTGCGCATCTCCCTTGCCTTGCGCTCTCTGCCCGACAACACGTAGGCCGCGACGACGCCCGCGATCGCACCGGACAGATGCCCCTGCCACGACACCCCCAACGTGCCGGGGAACACGCCGAGTAGGACGCTGCCGTAGACGAAGAACACGACGACGCCGACGACGATCTGCCACAGCTGCCGCGTGAAGAATCCGAACACGATGAGGAACGTCAACCATCCGAAGATCAGTCCCGACGCGCCGATGTGGTTGGACCCGCAAGTCACGCCGACGTAGGGGCATTGGATTCCGATGTTGCCGATGAGCCATGTGCCCAGCCCGCCGAGAATCCAGATGATGGCCGTCGCCGAGAGGAATCGACCGAGTCCGGTCAACCCGACCAGGAAGCCGAGGACCAGCGCGGGCACCGTGTTCGCGAACAGGTGGTCCCAGCCACCGTGGAGGAACGGCGCCCAAAGGATGCCCCACAGCCCGTCGGTTTCCAGCGGCCGGATGCCGTCTTGATCAAGTCGGTTGTTGGACAGCTGATCGATGATCTCGACGACGTAGAGCACGACCACGAAGGAGATGATCGTGACGCCTGCGACCTTCCACGTCGCGGGCTTCTGCGGCGTGGTCGCCGGCATGTTCACGCGTGAACCCTCATGCCCATAGCTGCCCTTCCAATGCGTCCTCGGCATCGTCCAGGCTACCGGCGTACGCGCCAGTCGACAGGTACTTCCAACCGGCGTCGGCCACGATGAACGCGATGTCGGCGCGCTCGCCAGCCTTGATCGCCTTGCCTGCCATGCCAAGCGCGGCGTGCAGGATCGCGCCGGTGGAGATGCCCGCGAAGATCCCCTCGACCTGGACCAGCTCACGGGTGCGCTTGACGGCCTCGAACGAACCGACGGAGAAGCGGGTCGTGAGCACGTCGGGGTCGTACAGCTCGGGCACGAAGCCCTCGTCGATGTTGCGCAACGCGTAGACACCCTCGCCGTAGCGTGGCTCGGCAGCCACGATCTGGATCCCAGGCACGTGTTCGCGAAGGAATCGGCCCGTTCCCATCAGGGTGCCGGTGGTGCCGAGGCCCGCGACGAAGTGGGTGATCTCCGGTAGGTCCGCCAGCAGTTCCGGCCCGGTGCCCTCGTAGTGCGCAGCGGCGTTCGCGGGGTTGCCGTATTGGTAGAGCATCACCCATTCGGGGTTTTCGTGCGCCAGCTGCTTGGCCATCGCGACCGCGGTGTTCGACCCACCTTCGGCAGGCGAATAGATGATCTTCGCGCCGTAGAGCTCTAGCAGCTGGCGGCGCTCTATCGACGTGTTCTCCGGCATCACGCAGATCATTCGATAGCCCTTGAGCAGTGCTGCCATCGCCATCGAAATGCCGGTGTTGCCGCTCGTCGGCTCCATGATCGTTGCTCCGGGCTTCAGCAGGCCATCACGTTCGGCCTGCTCGATCATCCGCAGTGCAGGTCGATCCTTGATGGATCCGGTCGGATTGCGGTCCTCTAGCTTGGCCCACAGCCGAACGTGCTGGCCGTCGTCGGAGTCGTCCCAGCGCGGTGAGAGTTGTTGCAGCCCAACGATCGGAGTGTCGCCGAGCGCGCCAAGAAGTGAGTCGTAGCGCATCTACGCCACCAACTCATCCGCCCGCGACGGCGGGGAGGATCGTCACCGAATCGCCGTCGGAGATCTCGGTGGCGAGCCCTCCGGAGAACCGCACGTCCTCGTCGTTGACGTAGATGTTGACGAACCGGTGCAGCTTGTCGCCATCGACGATCCGCTCGGTGATCCCCGAATAGTTGTTCTCCAAGTCGGTGATGACCGCTTGCAGCGTGTCGCCATCCGCGGTGACGCGCTTCTCGCCGCCGGTGTGCGTCCGAAGGATCGTGGGGATGGAAACGGTTACTGACATGGCTGACTCCTCGTGGGCTTTAGTACTGCTCGACGATCTTGACGGGTTCCTCGGTGACGACGCCGTCGAGGATGCGGTAACTGCGCAACTCGTGCTCGTCGGGGTCGCGGGTGGACACCAAAACGTAGTGCGCATCGGGCTCGGAGGCGTACGAGATGTCGGTGCGACTCGGGTAAGCCTCGGTGGCGGTGTGCGAGTGGTAGATGACGACGGGTGCCTCGTCGGCGTCGTCCATTGCCCGCCAGACGCGCAGCTGCTCGCCCGAGTCGAAGCGGTAGAACGTCGGCGACCGCTCGGCGTTCTCCATCTTGATGAACCGTTCGGGCCGATCGGCGCCCTCGGGGCCTGCGATGACGCCGCACGCCTCGTCCGGGTGATCGGCGCGCGCGTGGGCGACCATCGCATCGACGAGGTCAGCGCGAATCACCAACACCACATGCTCCAATCACTGCATCGATTACCGCGGAGAGAACGCTCCGGGCAACATGTCACGGTAGGTCGGTATTCCGGCGATCGATTCGGCGGCCAGCACACCGACCATGACCGCACGAGCCAAGCAGTCCGCCGCAGCAGTGCCAACAGTTGTGGTCAGCTTGGTTTCTGGCGACATCGCCGCAGGGGTGTCGGGATCGAGCGGGACCTCGACGGCGCCGGTCGATAGGGCGAAGACGGTATCCCCGTCGAGGGGTGTGTGCGCAGGCCGGATTGTGCGGGCCAACGCGTCCTGCGCGGCGACCGCGACGCGCCTACACGCCGCCTTGCTCAGCACGGCGTCGGTGGCGACGACGCAGATCGTGGTGTTCAGCGGCGAGAGTTCGGCATCGCGCTCACCGAAGGCGGCGATCTCGGCGTCGCTAGGCGGGAACAGCCCGAACTCCGCGATCTGGTCGGCCATCCACGGCAGCCCGGTTACGGGGTCAGCGACGTTTCCCGCAGAGTTCACGGCGACGATCGCCCCGACGGTGACGCCGATGTCGTGGAGGGTGATCGACGCCGTGCCAAGACCGCCCTTGAGTACGCCTGCTCGCGCGCCGACACCGGCACCCACGTTGCCGACGGCGACGTCGGGTCCAGCGCGCTCGACCGCGGCATAACCGAAGTCGGCGGTCGGTCGACATTGCCATCCGCCGACGGGCAGGTCGAAGATCACCGCGGCTGGGACGATCGGCACCAGCCCACCGTCCATCGCCACGCCACGCCCATGTTCCTCGAGCCACTGCATGACGCCGTCGGCAGCCGCAAGCCCATACGCGCTCCCGCCGGTGAGCACGACGGCGTCCACGTACCGCACGCTGTTGGCAGGGTCGAGAAGGTCGGTCTCGCGGCTACCCGGTGCGCCCCCACGGACGTCGACGGCTCCGGTGGTCCCCGGCGGGGCGAGAACGACGGTCGTCCCACACGCCCAGCCCGTGCCGAGCGTGGCGTCGTCGTCGAGTCGGTGATGGTGCCCGACGAGGATGCCCGCGACGTCGGTGATCGATCCGTGCGTCACCTGGCGCGCCCCATGAGCCCCAGCACCAGATACTCCTGAAGGGCGGTCAACCACTGATATACGTCGAGATGGCCGGACAACGGGTGGTGAGAGGGAAGTGCCTCTGGCCCGTCGGGCCCGATCTCGAGCATGGTGCCCAACGCGAGTCGGACGTCGTTGACGGCGGCCGCCCAGCTGTGTGCATCGTCCTCCGTCAGCTCGAACTTGCCCCCACTCTCGGGAAGCGTGGCCAACAAGCGTTGCGCCGCTTGGCGTTTGGCGTCGATGATCTCGGGTTCGTGCAGGCTCCTCAGCGCGCCGTTGAGGCTCTCGGCGGTGGCCGAACCCGCCGGGTGATCCCTCGGCGATCGGTAGAAGTCGGGCAGCAATCGCCGCATCGTCTCGTCCTCGGGCGGCACCGAATTGCCGGTCCGCATGCCGGTGAGCTCCTCTAGTTCGTCTGTCGGCGTTGACGATTCGCGATCGTCAAGCATTTCGAGCAGCGACGTCACCAGATTCTTGAGCAGCACGGCCTCGTGGGCGTCAAGCGCCGACCTGAAGCGGGTACCCGCAGCGGTCTCCACCCGCTTCCACTTGCGCACGCCCTTACCCGAGACTCAGCGGTCCTGCTGCATCGACGCCCATAGACCCGCGGCATGCAGCTTGGACACGTCGACCTCCATGGACTCCCGACTCCCAGCCGACACGACCGCCTTGCCCTCGGTGTGCACTTGCATCATCAGTTTGGTGGCGTGCGGCTCGCTGTAGCCGAACAGCTTCTGGAAGACATAGGTCACGTACGACATCAGGTTGACCGGGTCGTCCCAGACGATCGACACCCAGGGACTGTCGGTCGCTGCTTCCTCGCCCGAGACCGGGGCGACTCCACGTTCTTCGCGAGTACCAGGCCGGGTCCGCGCTGGCGTAACCATGACGCCAAGAATAGCCGGGGTCTGCCCCGTTCTCCGAACGGCTACGGTTGCCTGGTGAGCGCGGCGTTGTTTACCGACAAGTACGAGTTGACGATGCTGGCCGCCGCGGTGCGCGATGGCACCGCAGAGCGACGCGCCACCTTCGAGGTGTTCGCCCGCCGGCTGCCGGAGGGCCGTCGCTACGGCGTGGTGGCAGGTGCCGCACGATTGATGGAAGCGTTGCAGCAGTTCACGTTCGACGAGGAAGCGCTTGCCACGGTCAGCGACTTCCTCGACGCCGAAACGCTGAGCTACCTCGCCGACTACGAATTCCGCGGTGACATCGACGGCTACCCCGAGGGCGAACTCTACTTCCCGGGCTCGCCGGTCCTCTCCGTCAACGGCACGTTCGCCGAGTGCGTACTGCTAGAGACCCTCACCCTGTCGATCCTCAATCACGACAGTGCGATCGCCTCAGCCGCCGCCCGAATGGTGAGCGCTGCGGATGGGCGCCCGCTGATCGAGATGGGTTCGCGACGAACCCACGAACACGCGGCAGTCGCCGCCGCCCGGGCTGCCTACATCGCCGGGTTCGCCGGTTCGTCCAACCTAGAGGCCCAGCGTCGATACGGCGTTCCGGCCCTCGGCACGAGCGCCCACGCGTTCACGCTGCTGCACGCAACTGCCAACGGCCCAGACGAGCCCGCCGCATTCCGGTCGCAAGTCGCCGCACTCGGCGTCGGTACCACGCTCTTGGTCGACACGTACGACATCACCACAGGGGTCGCCAACGCCGTCGCCGCCGCAGGACCCGAACTCGGCGCGGTCCGCATCGACTCCGGCGACCTCACCGTCCTGGTCCGCCAGGTGCGCGAGCAACTCGACGGCCTCGGGGCCACCAAGACCAAGATCGTCGTCTCCAGCGACCTCGACGAGTTCGCCATCGCCACCCTGAGCGCCGCGCCGGTCGACTCCTACGGGGTCGGTACCTCGTTGGTCACCGGATCGGGAGCGCCCACCGCTGGCATGGTCTACAAGCTCGTCGAAGTCGACGGCATACCCGTCGAAAAGCGCAGCAGCCACAAGGAATCGCATGGCGGTCGCAAGGAGGCGGTCCGGCTCGCCAAGCGAACGGGGACCGTCGTCGAGGAGATCGTCCATCCGGCGGGACAGCCGCCCGCCGAGGAGCGTGGGTTGACGAGCAGGACCCTCGCCGTTCCGATGGTCCGCGCAGGCGAGGTGGTCACCGACTTCGGCTTGGACTCCGCACGCGAACGAGTGTCGGCAGGCCTGCATAGTCTTCCGTGGGACGGATTGAAACTCTCCCGCGGCGAGCCCGCGATCCCGACTCGCATGGTCGACCGGTCCACTCACCAGGCCTGAGGAGGAATCACGGTCAGCGTCACGGCACTGCTGGCGACGGCGGTAGCCGCACTCGGCGGCACTGAACGCAGCGGCCAGGTGGAGATGGCCGAGGCGGTCGAGCGGGCCTTCGCCACCGGCGAGCATCTCGCGGTGCAGGCGGGCACCGGGACAGGCAAGTCGCTGGCCTATCTGGTGCCCTCGATCTCACGCGCCATCGAAACCGGCCATCCCGTGGTCGTGTCCACGGCGACCATAGCTCTGCAACGCCAACTGTTCGACCGCGACCTGCCACGACTCGCCGACGCGCTCGCCGACCATCTGCCTCGCAAGCCCGAGATCGCGCTCCTCAAGGGGCGGGGAAACTACCTGTGCCTCAACAAGGTCCACAACGGATCGGACGAAGAGCCGGGTCAAGACGCATCCCAGGAGGAGCTGTTCGACGCCGTGGCTGCCACCGCGCTTGGGCGCGACGTGCAACGCCTCACCGCATGGGCGTCTGACACCGAGACGGGTGATCGCGACGAGGTCGTACCAGGGGTGCCTGACCGGTCGTGGAGCCAGGTCAGCGTCTCGGCGCGGGAATGCATCGGTGCGGCGCGCTGCCAGTACGGCAGCGACTGCTTCGCAGAGAAGGCCAGGGATCGTGCTGGCAGTGCGGATGTCATCGTCACCAATCACGCGCTTCTCGCGATCGACGCAATCGCCGAGGCTACGGTGCTGCCCGAACACGACCTCCTCGTCGTCGACGAGGCTCACGAACTCGTCGATCGCGTCACCGGCGTGGCGACGGCGGAACTGTCCGCCACCAGCCTTGGCGTCGCGCAACGTCGCGCGGGCAGGCTCGTCGAACCCGAGGTCGCCGAGCGCCTCGACGCAGCGGCTGCGACGTTCTCGTCGGCGCTCCACGACGGGTCACCGGGACGCAAGGACGCTCTCGACGACGAGATGGCGACTTATCTCACCGTGCTGCGCGACGCGGCCGACAAGGTCAGGACTTCCATCGACACCGCCCCCGCCGATCAAAAGGTCGCGGCGGCCAGGACCGAGGCAGTGACGGCCCTAGGCGACGTCAGCGATACCGCCAACCGCATCCTGTCGTCGTTCGGCCCATCGATTCCCGACCGCACCGACGTCGTGTGGCTCGACCACGAAACCACTCGTTCCGGCACTAGGGCGGTGCTCAAGGTGGCACCGCTTTCGGTGGCGAACCTGTTGCGCGACAGGATCTTCGGTCGGTCGACGGTCATCCTCACCTCCGCCACCCTGACCATCGGAGGCACGTTCGACGCGATGTCGCGGTCCTGGGGTCTCACCGACGACGTCGCTGCACTGCGTTGGCGCGGCATCGACGTCGGTTCGCCATTCGCACACGCAAAGTCCGGCATCCTCTACGTTGCGGCTCATCTCCCACCACCAGGGCGGGACGGCACCGGCACCGCCGAACAACTCGACGAGATCGAAGGCCTCATCACTGCTGCTGGCGGCCGCACGCTCGGTCTCTTCTCCTCGATGCGCGCCGCCAAGGCAGCCGCCGAAGTGATGCGGGAGCGCCTGACGACGCCAGTGCTGTGCCAGGGTGACGACACCACGTCTGCGCTGGTGCGACAGTTCTCCGAGAACGCGGAGACGTCGCTGTTCGGCACACTCTCGCTCTGGCAGGGCGTCGACGTGCCAGGCCCGTCACTGTCGCTGGTGATGATCGACCGCATCCCGTTCCCTCGCCCCGACGACCCGCTGATCACCGCGCGGCAGCGCGCCGTCGCCGCACATGGAGGCAACGGGTTCATGGCGGTGGCGGCCAGCCACGCCGCACTGCTGCTCGCGCAGGGCGCGGGTCGCCTGCTTCGCCGTTCCGACGACCGCGGGGTCGTCGCCGTCCTCGACTCGCGGATGGCCACTGCCGGCTATGCAGGGTTCCTGCGCGCCTCGTTGCCACCGTTCTGGGCGACGACCGACTCGACCAGGGTGCGCGAGGCCCTGACACGGCTGCGGGAACCGTGACGTCGGGAATTCGTTAACTATCCTGGCGGGGACCCTTGCCAGCCCGCGCCTGCGTCCAACCAGAAGGATCCGCTCGTGAGCCGACGACGTCGTGTCGTGTTTGCGCTGTGCGTCGTGCTGCTGGTGACATCGTGCGCGACGACGTTGCAGGGCACGCCGATGTCGGTGTTCGGCGATCCGTTCAGCGTGGCGGGAATGCCCGCAGTGGACGGGCCTACGGGACTGCGCGACGACGCACCGCCGCCCACACGCGGTGTCACGGGCACCGACGGCGGTACCATCGACAACCTCGCAGCCAGCTCGACCAGCGACATCGAAGAGTTCTGGAACCTGACCTTCGGCGACGAGTTCGGCGGATCGTTCAAGCCCGTCGACGAACTGATGTCGTGGGATTCCGGTGGCTACGGCGGAGAGTTCTGCGGCAACGACACGAGCGGCAACGTCAACGCTGCCTTCTGCATCCCGGAGAACAAGATCGGCTGGGACCGTGGCGAGCTTCTACCGGATCTGCGAAAGGCCAACGGCGACATGGCCGTAACGATGGTCCTTGCGCACGAGTATGGGCACTCCGTGCAGAAGCAGGCACGTCTCGTCACGCAGGACACGCCGATACTCGTCGGCGAGCAACAGGCCGATTGTCTTGCGGGCGCCTACATGCGCTGGGTCGCGGAGGGCAGTTCGTCCCGGTTCACGCTGAGCACGGGCGACGGGCTGAACAACCTGCTCGCAGCGATGATTTCCTTTAGGGATCCGCTGTTCATGCAGAGCGACTCCGCCGCGGGCGAGAACGAGCACGGTTCCGCCTTCGAACGCATTTCGGCATTCCAATTCGGCTTCACCGACGGTCCGTCGGCGTGCGCGGCGATCAACATGACCGAGATCAACGGGCGTCGTGGCGACCTTCCCGTCCTTCTTCCCGACGGCCAGGAGGGCGAGTTGGCCGTCACCGACAAGTCAGTGCAATCCGTCGTCGACGCGATGGGGATGCTCTTTCCCCTCGACGATCCGCCGAAGCTGACGTTCGACTCGCAGGAATGCTCAGACGCCAGCGTGCACCCGCCAGCGACGTACTGCCCCGCGAGCAACACCATCATCGTCGATCTACCGAAACTGCAGTCGATGGGAACGGCGTCCGACAGACGCACCCGTACCGGGCTCGTCATCGGCGACAACACCGCCTACTCGATTCTGGTGTCGCGATACATGCAGGCCGTTCAGCATCAGCGTGGCGTCACGATCGACACCGCCAAGGCTGCGCTGCGTACCGCATGTCTCACGGGGGTGGCGACGGTGAAGATGTCGAAGGGCGTCACCCCGCCAGGCGGCGAAACCATTCAGCTCACGGCGGGCGACATCGACGAAGCCGTCTCGGGGATCCTCGTGAACGGGTTGGCGGCCAGCGACGTGAACGGCGAAACGGTTCCGTCGGGCTTCTCGCGGATCGACGCGTTCCGAGTCGGCGTGCTTGGCGACGAGACTCGCTGCTTCAAGCGGTTCGCCTAGCCGGTCAGACCGTCTTCGTCGTGCCGTAATACGCCAGGATCGCGTCGGACATCCGCGTCGACCGCGTCAGGAACGCGTACGAGCGGATGAAGGACTGCCCGACGCAGCCGTCGATCTTGATGTGGAAGTTGCTGATCAGCACCCACGGCTCGGAGCCCTCGAAGTCCTTCTTCGTCACGGGGACGATGTTGATGATGCCCGGCTTGAGACCGACGGTGATGCCGCCACCGATGTTGGCTCCTGCCCCTGGCAGGAACCCGCCGGGCAGCGGTGATGCGACGTCGACGCCCGTGAACCCGAGCGAGGTGTTGAGCCCGGCGGTGCCGGTCAGGGAGACGCCGTTGGACGTGCTCATGTCGATGCCGCAGCCGATCTGATAGCCGACCTCGATGGTGCCGCCAGGCTCGTCACCGTCTCCTGGACCGGTGAGCTTGCCGTTGAAGGTCCCGGCGACCGTGTACTCGCGCGAGGACAACGCGGTCGTCAGCGGGGCGTTCGGCATCTGGGTCTCGTCCTTGGCCGACAGGGTCAACGTCCATCCGTCGGGCGTCTTGATGACCTGCGGCGGGGGCGATACGACGCGACCGTCGTCGACCGGCACCGCGTTCGCCTCGGGTAGCTCGCCAGCGACGGCCTGGACTGGTTCCGGCGCTGGATCTGGGTCCGCCACCGAGACGGGCGCAGTCAACAGGCACGCGAGCACACACGTCAGTGCGACGGTGACGGGACGAACGAGCACGGCTCAGCCCCCTTTCTGACCTTCGGAACCTACAACGCGTGGGCCGTCGGTGGACGCGGGGTTGCCAACTTCGTCAGGAAGGTTCGTCAGGAAGGGAACCGCAGAACGGACCCCGACTCGAGCGCCACCCACAGCGCACCGTCGGCCGAGAACGCCAAACCGTGCGGCTCGCTTCCCGCAGGCAAGTCGATCGTGGCTACCTCGCCGTCGGCACTCACCCTTGCGAGCTGATCGGCCCCCCACAGACTGACCCAGACTCCGCCGTCCGGGTCGGCGATGACTGCGTGCGGCGAGCCGGGCAAATCGAGTTCCTGAATCGAGTCGTTCATCGGAATTCGCCCGAGGCGCTCTGCGCGATGCTCCGTGAACCACACCGTGTCGTCGTGCGTGGCGGCGATGCCGACGGGCCCCGCGTTCTGGGTCGGGAGTCGTCGCAGTGTCACGTCGCCTGCGGGTTCGAGCCTGCCGATCGCATTGGACTGGTTGAGGGTGAACCACAACGCACCGTCTGGCCCGGTGGTGATCATCGACGGCATACCGCCAACGACTGCCTCCTGGCTCACCTCGCCGTCGACGCTGATCCGACCGATCGCACCCGACGTCATGGCGGTGAACCACAGCGCCCCATCGGGGCCGACCGTGATACCGAAAGGAGCGCTGCCGCTGGGCAATTCGTGTGCAACTTGGTCACCGCCGGAGGTGATCCTGCCGATTCGGTCGTCACCGGAGCGGGTGAACCACATCGCACCGTCTGGCCCGCTGGTGATGAGCGACGGCCGCGCATCCGCGCCGACGGGATGGACGTCGACAGAGCCGCCGGGGCCGATCCTGGCGATCGCCCCTGCGTGCACCAGTGTCACCCACATCGCGCCATCGGTCCCGGGCGCCAGCGCGTACGGTCCCCCATCGACGGAGACTTCGAGCACCCGGCTCATGCGAGCGTGACGAGCCCCAGCTCGTTGTCGCCTGCCAACAACGGATGGTGGGGCAACACGCGAACCGTGTAGCCGACCGAGCCCGCAACCGGCAAGGGCGTCGTCGTCGAGAACACCTCGTTGCCCCCATCGGCGCTTCCGCTGTGGGCCATCCTCAGCATCACGGGATCCTCGAGGGTGTCGCCACTGTCGACGTGCCCCAGCGCGGCCTGGACCACGACTTCGTCAGGCGCGAGGCCGGCAAGGTGCACCGTCGCGGTCAGCGTCAGCTCCGAGCCGAGAAGCGGGGTGTCGGGCAGCCCATAGCTGTCGACGTCGGTGACCTGAATCTTCGGCCACGCCTCTTGTGCGCGTCGGCGGTAGTCGGCGAGCTCGCGCGCGGCGCCGAACGGCACGCCATCGACGTCGGTTCCCGGCTCGATCGTCTTGCGCAGGGACTGCGCCGCGGGGATGTAGTACTTCTCGGTGTAATCCTGGACCATGCGCGTGGCGAGCACCTTGGGCCCGAGCACCTGCAGCGTGTGACGCACCATCTCGACCCAACGCATCGGGGTGCCGTGCTCGTCGCGGTCGTAGAACTTGGGCGTCACCGACTTCTCCAGCAGCTCGTACAGTGCGCCCGCTTCGATGTCGTCGCGGCGGCCGACGTCGGCCGGACCGTCGGCGGTGGGGATCTCCCATCCGTTTTCGCCGTCGTACCACTCGTCCCACCACCCGTCGCGAATCGACAGGTTCAGGCCGCCGTTGAGCGCACTCTTCATGCCCGAGGTGCCGCATGCCTCCAGAGGGCGCAGCGGATTGTTCAGCCAGACGTCGCAACCCCAGTACAACAACCGGGCCATCGACATGTCGTAGTCGGGTAGGAACGCGATGCGGTGGCGAACCTCCGGCCGGTCGGCGAACCTGACCACCTGCTGGATCAGCGCCTTGCCTCCGTCGTCGGCGGGATGCGACTTCCCGGCCACGATGAGTTGCAACGGCCGGTTCTCGTCGAGCAGGAGCTTCTCCAACCGCTCCGTATCGTGCAGCATCAGCGTGAGCCGCTTGTACGTCGGCACCCTGCGAGCGAATCCGATCGTCAGCACGTCGGGGTCGAAAGCCGTTGCGATCCAGCCTAATTCGGTCTCCGATGCGCCTCGTTCCAGCCAAGACCGTCGCAACCGGGCGCGCACGTCGTCGATGAGGGTGGCCCGCAGTTGGGAACGGATCCACCACAGGTGGCCGGGATCGACCTGTTGCACGCGTTCCCAGACGGCCGGCTCGGACAGCGACCTCAGCCCATCCTCGCCTGCCAGTTCGCGAGCGAGGTTCAGCCATTGCGGCGCCGCCCAGGTCGGGCCGTGAACGCCGTTGGTAATCGATCCGATCGGCACCTCATCGGGGTCGAACCCCGGCCACAACTCGTTGAACATCCCTCGGCTGACCTCGCCGTGCAGCAGCGAGACGCCGTTAGCCCGCTGTGCGAGCCGCAGACCCATGTGCGCCATGTTGAACTTCGACGGGTCGTCCTCTGCGCCGAAGGCGAGGATGCGTTCCAGCGGAACGCCGGGAAGCAGACGGGACTCCGCGTCGCACGATTGGTCTAATCCTTCGGTCGCCACTTCGGCCGCCCAAGACGGGCCGCCGAAGTATCGCTTCACCATCTCGACCGGGAACCGGTCGATGCCCGCCGGCACCGGCGTGTGAGTCGTGAATACGGTGGACGACCGCACCACGGCCAGCGCGGTGTCGAAGTCGAGTCCGGCGTCGGTGAGCTCTCTGATGCGCTCGACGCCGAGGAACCCTGCGTGCCCCTCGTTCATGTGGAACACCTCGGGGGCGGGAAGACCCTCGATCTCGGTGTAGGCCCGGATGGCGCGCACGCCTCCGACTCCGCACAGGATCTCCTGCTTGATGCGGTGATCCTGGTCGCCGCCATACAGGCGGTCAGTGACACCGCGTAGGTCGTGCTCGTTCTCACCGATGTCGGAATCCAGCAATAGCAACGGAATTCGACCTACCTGGGCAATCCACACGTGGGCATACAGCTGCGCCGAATCGGGCATCGCCAACTCGACCAGCACGGGTTCACCCGAGGCGTCGGCAAGCAGGCGCAGCGGCAAGCCCTGCGGATCAAGCGACGGATACGTCTCGCGCTGCCATCCGTCCGCGGTCAGCGACTGACGGAAGTACCCAGAGCGGTAATAGAGGCCGACTGCGATCAGCGGCAGTCCGAGATCGGACGCCGACTTCAGGTGATCGCCTGCCAGGATGCCAAGACCGCCGGAGTAGTTGGGCAGCACCTCGGCGACGCCGAACTCCATCGAGAAGTACGCGATGCCGCGTGGCATCGGTTGTGAGGTGGCCTCGGCTTCCTGGCGCTCCTGGTACCACATCGGCCGCTTCAGGTAGTCGTCGAGATCGGCAGCCAAGTGGTCGAGGCGAGCCAGGAAGGACTCGTCGACGGCCAACTCGTCGAGGCGCTTCGGGCTGACCCCGCCGAGCAACGCCACGGGGTCGGGACCGACCTGCTCCCACAACTCGGGATCGACTGCGGCAAACAGATCCTGCGTCGCGGTGTCCCACGACCATCGCAGGTTGAACGAAAGGCTCCCCAGCGCCGCTAGTCGTTCGGGTAGATGGGCGCGGACGGTGAATCGACGGAGTGCTTTCACACGCGCTCAGCTTACTGACATTCCATGGGCCCGCAGGCTCCTCACCGGAGTCATCGCAGCTTTCTCATCGTCCATTCACCGCAAGGTGATTGAGCCGGACACTACGGTGGGTATGCGGCACGAAGGGTTGTGATCGCAATCCGTGGGCATTGCGCGGCCGTCAGGCCACGCCAGCGTGAGGAGTTGGGTGTTGACCGGTCGTATCGGGATCGATGACGTCGAACCCGCCGTATCCGGTGGACGGTTTCCCGCCAAGGCCGTCGTCGGAGAGGTGGTGCCGGTGCGGGCGACCGTGTGGCGCGAAGGCCACGACGCGGTGGCGGCGACACTGGTCGTGCGGTATCACGGGACCGCCTATCCGCGGTTGGCCAAGGGACCCGCTGAGGTATCCCCCACGGCCATCCCGATCGAAGCGGTCGTGGCGCCTTCGTCAAGAGTGAAACCGCAGGCCTTTGCGATGTCTCTGGGGCGAACCCCAGACGTCTATCACGGCCAGTTCGTTCCTGATGCCGTCGGATTGTGGACCTTTCGCGTCGACGGCTGGGGCGATCCGATCACGACGTGGCGACACTCGGTTAGTGCCAAACTCGAAGCGGGCCAAAGTGAGTCCGAGTTGTCGAATGACCTGCTCACCGGCGCGCAGCTGCTAGAGCGGGCCGCGACGGGCGTACCGCGTCAGCTTCGCATGCCGTTGATCGAGGCGGCGGCGAAGCTTCGCGCGCCAGGCGATCCGCACACGCGAGCGGGTGATGCGCTCGGGATCGACGTCGCAGACCTCTTGGCGAAGTATCCACTTCGCGAATTTGTCACTCGCGGAGAACAATTCGGCGTGTGGGTGGATCGTCCGCTGGCTAGGTTCAGCGCATGGTACGAGATGTTTCCGCGATCAACGGGTGGCACCGACGGCAAGGGCAACGCCGTACATGGCACCTTCGCCACGGCCACCAAGGCCCTGCCGCGCATCGCGAAGATGGGCTTCGACATCGTCTACATGCCGCCCATCCACCCGATCGGCAAGGTGCATCGAAAGGGCCGCAACAACAGCGTCACCGCAACGGGGAAGGACGTCGGATCGCCGTGGGCCATTGGCAGCGACAAGGGCGGACACGACGCCATCCACCCGAAGCTCGGTAGCTTCGACGACTTCGATGACTTCGTCGCCGCCGCGCGAGACCAGGGTCTCGAAGTCGCACTCGACCTCGCACTGCAGTGCGCCCCCGACCACCCGTGGGCCAAGGACCACCCGGAGTGGTTCACGGTGTTACCCGACGGCACGATCGCCTACGCGGAGAACCCGCCGAAGAAGTACCAGGACATCTACCCGGTCAACTTCGACAACGATCCGGCAGGCATCTATCAAGAGGTGTTACGTGTCGTTCGCCTGTGGATATCGCACGGAATCAAGGTATTTCGGGTCGACAACCCTCATACCAAGCCGCCCGACTTCTGGGCGTGGCTGATCGCCGAGGTCAAGAACAACGACCCCGACGTCATCTTCCTGTCCGAGTCGTTCACGCGACCGGCGCGCCTATTCGGACTTGCAAAGCTGGGCTTCACGCAGTCGTATTCGTACTTCACCTGGCGAACGGCGAAGTGGGAGATCACGGAGTTCGGCGAGGAGATCGCCGAACACGCCGACTACGCTCGGCTGAACCTCTGGCCGAATACGCCGGACATCCTGCACGAAAGCCTCCAACACGGTGGACCAGGCATGTTCGCCATCCGCGCAGTGATGGCCTCGACCATGAGCTCATCGTGGGGCGTGTACTCCGGCTACGAACTGTTCGAAAACCAAGCCGTCCGAGAGGGCAGCGAGGAATACCTCGACTCGGAGAAGTACCAACTGCGGCCTCGCGACTTCGAAGCCGCCCTCACCAGGGGCGAGTCACTGGAGCCCTTCCTGACCCGGCTCAACGAGATTCGCCACCTCCATCCTGCGCTGGCCCAACTGCGCACCATTAAGTTCCACCACATCGAGAACGACGCCCTGCTGGCCTATAGCAAGTTCGACCCGATCTCCGGCGACTGCGTCATGGTGGTGGTGACCCTCAACCCATTCGGTCCGGAGGAAGGCACGCTGTGGATCGACATGGGCGCGCTCGGCCGAGAGACCTATGAGCGGTTCTGGGTCCGCGACGAGATCACTGGTGAGGAATACCAGTGGGGCCAGTCCAACTACGTCCGCCTCGACCCGGCCAAGGCAGTCGCGCACGTTCTGAACATGCCCGCCATCCCTGTCGAGAAACGCCTCAGCCTGCTGAGGAGGGAGTGAAGTCCATGACCACCGTGAAGCAACACACCAGCGAACATCTTCGACCCAACGACTCCGACTTGCATCGGCTGCTCGCCGGTGAGCACCACGACCCGCACTCGATTCTGGGCGCTCACGAATACGGCGACCACACCGTCATCCGGGCACTACGTCCGCACGCCGTTGGCGTCCGGGCAGTCATCGGCGGCGAGCGCTACTCGTTCACCCACGTCGAGGGCGGCCTGTTCGCAGGCGCGGTGCCGTTCACCGACCTGGTCGACTACCGCCTCGAGGTGGGTTACCGCGGCGACGGCGACACCGTCGACGCGCACACCGTGGCCGACCCCTACCGATTCCTTCCAACGCTTGGCGAGATCGACCTTCATCTGTTCGCCGAGGGGCGACACGAACGACTGTGGGAGATCCTCGGCGCGCACCCGCGCAGCTTCACCACGCCCGACGGCGTGGTCGAGGGCGTTTCATTTGCAGTTTGGGCACCAAATGCCAAGGGCGTCAGCCTCATCGGAGAGTTCAACCATTGGGACGGCTATGAGGCACCGTTGCGGATGCTCGGCTCGTCGGGTGTGTGGGAGCTCTTCTGGCCAGGACTACGGGTCGGCGAGCTCTACAAGTTCCGGGTACGCGGTGCCGATGGGTCGGTGATCGACCGCGCCGACCCCATGGCCTTCGCCACCGAGGTACCGCCGCAGACCGCATCGCGCGTCACGTTGAGCGGGTACACGTGGGGCGATGCAGCGTGGATGGAACGTCGCGCACGGCTCAACCCCGTGTTCGAGCCCATGAGCACGCTAGAGGTGCACCTGATGTCATGGCGGCCGGGCCTCAGCTATCGCCAATTGGCCACGGAACTCACCAATTACGTTGTCGAACAGGGCTTTACTCACGTCGAGATGCTGCCCGTCGCCGAACACCCGTTCGGCCCCTCGTGGGGCTATCAGGTGACCTCCTACTATGCACCCACGTCACGTCTCGGTACGCCGGACGACTTCCGATTCCTCGTCGACTCGCTTCACCAGGCAGGGATCGGCGTGATCGTCGACTGGGTGCCCGCCCACTTCCCCAAGGACCAGTGGGCGCTCGGCCGGTTCGACGGTACGCCGCTCTACGAGCACTCCGACCCCCGTCGCGGCGAGCAACTCGACTGGGGCACATATGTCTTCGACTTCGGCAGGCCTGAGGTACGGAACTTCTTGGTCGCCAACGCCCTGTACTGGCTGCAGGACTACCACGTCGACGGCCTGCGCGTGGACGCCGTCGCATCGATGCTCTACCTCGACTATTCGCGTCCCGAGGGCGGCTGGACGCCGAACATCTACGGCGGTCGGGAGAACCTGGAGGCCGTGCAGTTCCTGCAAGAGATGAACGCCACCGTGCACAAGGTAGCGCCCGGGATCGTCACCATAGCCGAGGAGTCGACTTCGTGGCCAGGCGTCACCCGCGCGACAAACCTTGGCGGGCTGGGCTTTTCGATGAAATGGAACATGGGCTGGATGAACGACACCCTGGCGTTCGAGGCCCGCGACCCGATCCACCGCAGCTACCACCATCACGAGCTGACCTTCTCTCTGCTATATGCGTTCAGCGAGAACTTCGTACTGCCCATCAGCCACGACGAGGTCGTGCATGGCAAGGGCACGCTCTGGGGTCGGATGCCGGGCAACGACCACATGAAGGCCGCGGGACTCCGCAGCCTGCTGGCCTATCAATGGGCGCATCCTGGCAAGCAATTGCTTTTCATGGGCCAGGAGTTCGGCCAGCGAGCCGAGTGGTCGGAGGAGCGCGGAGTCGACTGGTATCAGCTCGACGAGAACAGCTTCTCGGGCGGCATTCAGCGGATGGTCCACGACATCAACGGCATCTACCGCGAGCGGAGGGCGTTCTGGTCGCAGGACACCAAGCCCGACGGCTACTCCTGGATCGACGCCAACGACTCTGCCAACAACGTGTTGAGCTTTCTTCGCTTCGGTGACGACGGCTCCGTGCTCGCGTGCGTGTTCAACTTCTCGGGCAGCGAGCACACGCGGTATCAGCTGGGGTTGCCGCATACCGGCACGTGGCGGGAGATCCTCAACACCGACGCCACCATCTACAACGGTGCAGGCGCAGGCAATCTCGGCGAGGTGGAAGCGACCTCGGATCCGTGGCACGGAAGGCCCGCGTCGGCCGTGATGGTGCTGCCGCCGTTGTCGGCCCTGTGGTTCGAGCCCGCCTAGAAGCTTGCTCGCCGAACGTGGGTTACCTCCACGCATTTCGCGAATATGCGTGGCGGTGATCCACGTTCGACAGCGGTCGCGCTGACCTAGTAGAGCGCGTTGGCCAGGTTGCGACGGCCTGCGATCACCTCGGGATCGGCCGGATCGAATAGGTCGAACAATTCGATGAGTCGCGTGCGCACCTTCGTGCGGTCGTCGCCAACCGTGCGCTTGACCAGGCCGATCAACCGGTCGAACGCCGCCGCGACGTTCTGCTGCATGAGCTCGGCGTCCGCGGCAGCGAACGCCAACTCGATGTCGTCGGGCGCAGCGTCGGCGGCCACGACCGCGCCGGGGGCGCGCGACGTTGCCCGTTGCAGGAAGACGATCTGACGTACCGCGGCCGTTGCTTCGACGTGGCCCGGCCTTGCGTCGAGAATTGCGCGGTACGACGCGAGCGCGGCATCGAAGTCGCCTGCGTCGAGGTGATCCCGCGCAGCGGCCAACTCCGGGTCGACGGCCTCTGCCTGTTCGGGGCCGCCTTCGAGCTTGCCGGCCGTCGCATCGAGCAGCGAGTCGATCCAACGCCGGAGCTGCTCGGGCGGCTGGACGCCCTTGAAGCTCGACAACGGCTGACCGCCTGCGATGGCGACCACGGTCGGAACGGCCTCTACCCCGAACATCTGCGCTACGCGCGGGGTCGTGTCGACGTTGACCGTCGCGAGCGACCACGTGCCGCCGTCGGCACCCGCTAGATCGGCGAGCGACGCGCCGAGCTGCGCACTCGACTCACTGCGGGGCGACCACAACAGCACCACGACCGGTACCTGGCCGGATCGGACGAGCACCTCGGCTTCGAAGTTGACTTCGGTCACCTCGACGCCGCCGGACACGTTCGCGGCCGAACCGCCTTGCGTAGTGGCCGGCTTCTTGAGCGCCGAGAGGTCGACTGCGCCAGCGAGACCGGCGCCCATGGAAGGTCGGGGACGTGTCACGGTCTCAAGTCTGTCATGCCGGACCGGGGGTAGATGAGGCCGGTTCGACAGCCCTTGCCGCACCGAGCTGACCGCTGCGCTCGACCCACATGAGGAAGATCACACTCGTCAACGGCACGATGCTCGCCAGCAAACCCAGCAGCCATGTACGGATTCGCCACTTCGCTGCCATTCCCACCAGCAGCCCCGTCGCGATGAATGCGATGAAGATCAGTCCGTGGGCCATGCCGAACACCTTCACACCGACCTCGGTGCGCGGGCTACCCAGGTACTTGAAGTACATCCCGACCAGCAGGCCGACCCAACTCACCGCCTCCGCGAAGGCAATGAGACGGAACCACCCCGTGGCGGCGCGAAGGTCGAAAGTGCTTGTCATGGCGCCATTGTGCACGACAGGCGCACTAGCTACTACAAAGCGTCGTTGACGGCTGGTTGGCGTCAGGGGCGACGCAGGATCAGAGCGTCGCCCTGGCCCCCAGCACCGCACAGCGCAGCGACCGCGTATCCGGAACCCTTGCGCGCGAGTTCGAGGGCCGCGTGCAACGTGATCCGCGCGCCGGACATGCCAATCGGATGTCCGATGGCGATGGCGCCGCCGTCGACGTTGACCTTCGCCTCGTCAAGACCCAGCTCCTGGGTAGAGGCGAGGGCAACGGCTGCGAACGCCTCGTTGATCTCGACCACGTCCAGCTGATCGATCGAGATGCCCTCCTTGGCGACGGCCTTCTTGATGGCATTGGCGGGCTGGCTCTGCAGGGTCGAATCGGGGCCCGCGACGACGCCATGCGCACCGATCTCGACCAGCCACTCCAGTCCGAGTTCCTCGGCCTTGGCCTTGTTCATCACCACGACCGCGCATGCGCCGTCGGAGATCTGCGATGCGGAGCCCGCGGTGATGGTGCCGTCCTTGCGGAACGACGGCTTGAGGCTCGCCAGCGACTCCGCGGTGGTGTTGGCGCGGATGCCCTCGTCCTCGGCGAACTCGATCGGATCGCCCTTGCGCTGCGGAATCGAGACGGGCACGACCTCGTCGGCGTAGACGCCATCCTTCCACGCCGCTGCTGCACGCTGATGCGACTGCGCGGCGTATTCGTCCTGCTGAACGCGGGTGAATTCGTCCACGTCGTTGCGCTGCTCGGTCAGTGCACCCATCGGCTGGTCGGTGAAGACGTCGTGCAAGCCGTCGTACGCGAGGTGGTCGAGCATCGTCACGTCGCCATACTTGAAGCCCGCGCGGCTGCCCATGAGGAGATGCGGCGCCTGGGTCATCGACTCCTGACCACCAGCCACCACCACGTCGAACTCGCCAGCCCGGATGAGCTGGTCGGCGAGGGCGATCGCGTCGATCCCCGACAGGCACATCTTGTTGATCGACAACGAGGGGACGTCCCAGGGAATCCCCGCGGCGACGGCCGACTGGCGGGCAGGCATCTGGCCCGCTCCCGCCGTCAAGACCTGGCCCATGATCACGTACTCGACGGCCGACGCGGGAACCTTCGCCTTCTCGAGTGCACCCTTGATGGCGATGGCGCCCAGATCGCTTCCGGAGAAGTCCTTGAGCGAGCCGCTGAACTTGCCTACCGGCGTGCGTGCACCTGCAACGATCACCGACGTGGTCATGTCTTTACCTCCGAATACATGGCTGCGAGCCCGTGTGGCCGATTTAACATATTCAAACGATTGCGTAAAGGTTACCGTGGCTAAATGACGACCGAACAGGTTGATGCACGTCCAGCGCTCGCCAGCGCCCTCGTGACCGCAGTAGATCACGTTGGCATCGCGGTGCCCGACCTAGATACTGCCATCAAGTGGTATCACGACCACCTCGGGATGATCGTCCTGCATGAAGAGGTGAACGACGACCAAGGCATTCGCGAAGCGATGCTCGCGGTCCGTGGCGCACCCAAGGGCAGCACGCAGATTCAGCTGATGGCCCCGCTCGACGAGACGTCGACAATCGCGAAGTTCCTCGACAAGCGCGGACCCGGCCTGCAGCAGTTCGCCTACCGCGTCAGCGACCTCGACGCGATCTCCGAAAAACTGCGTGCCGATGGCATCCGGCTGATCTATGACCAACCGCGCAGAGGTACGGCGAACTCGCGGATCAACTTCATCCATCCCAAGGATGCGGGCGGCGTGCTGGTCGAACTCGTCGAACCCGCCTGACGACCGCTACGACCACCTTCTCGTCGGCCCGCGGTTCGCGCGGTTGGCCCAGCATGCCGTGTGCCAGTGACGCCTGTCGTCCACGGCGGACTCACCCAGATCCGTCTGCCACACGACGACGTGCGCGACGCCTACCTTGATCTCGTGGTCGCAGCCCGGACACCGATAGGGCTTGGTCGCCCGCGACGCCGCGACGGGTCGTACCTCGTAGTCGTAGCCGTCCGGCCCGACCTCGACCCGCCTGGACGTCTGCAGCGGCCGTACCCCCCGTGGAGGTGTGCCGCGCCGTTTGCCCATTCGACCAGTCTAGGCGCTCAGAACAGCCGGAACTCGGTGCTGTCCATCCCGCGCATCTGATCGTAATCCAGTGTGACGCAACGTATTCCACGGTCGGTCGCCAGCGTGCGCGCCTGAGGCTTGATCTGTTGCGCGGCAAACACGCCGCTCACCGGTGCCAGCAGAGCGTCGCGGTTGAGCAGGTCCAGGTAGCGGGTGAGCTGTTCGACGCCGTCGATCTCGCCGCGGCGCTTGATCTCGACGGCGACCGACCGGCCCAACTCGTCACGACACATCAGATCGACGGGGCCGATCGCCGTCATGTACTCGCGTCGCACCAGGGTGTAGCCGACGCCGAGCAGCTCGACGTGCTCAGCGAGCAACGCCTGGAGGTGGGCCTCGACGCCATCCTTCACCAGGCCGGGATCGACGCCGAGTTCGTGGCTGGAGTCGTGCTCGACGTCCTCGATCGTGATGCGTAGCTGTTCGCCCGCCTTGTTCTCCACCACCCATACCGGCGCGGGACCGTCGGTCTCCTCCACCATCCAGCACGGCGGGCTCATCCAGTTCAGCGGCTTGTAGGCGCGGTCGTCGGCGTGCACGCTCACCGATCCGTCGGCCTTGACCAACAACAGTCTGCGGGCAGAGGGAAGGTGGGCGGTCAGGCGGCCGACGTAGTCGACGGTGCACTGGGCGATGACGAGGCGCACCGGACCACCATAAGGGTCGACGGCGGTTAACTAGGCTGACGCCACGATGACGCAGGAAAAGACCACGGCACAACGACTGGGCCAAGTGCTGGAGAAGGTCACCAACCAGAGCAGCCGGATTCCTTCGACCCCCGAATATGGGTCCTGGATGTTGGGCCGGGTCTCTGAGAGCCAGCGTCGACGACGGATCCGGATCCAGGTCATCCTCACCACGGTCGTACTCGTCGCGAACTTCATCGGTGTCTGCGTCGCGCTCCTGGTCGTGACGGTCACCTTCCCCGTGCCGAGCGTCTTCGACTCAGACGTCCTGTGGATCACCTTCGCGGTGGCCCCCAGCTACATCGGATTGGCGTTCGTCGTCGGCGTCGTCTGGGCAACCAACCGGGTGATCAACAACGTGCGGTGGGCGTTGGAGGAGCGCCAGCCGACGCCGAGGGACCAGCTAAACACCTTCTTCGCGCCGTGGCGGCTGACCCGCGTCCTGCTGTTCCTCTGGGGCGGCGGCACCGCGGTGCTGACCATCCTCTACGGACTACAGGACACTGACTACATCCCGAAAGTCCTTCTCGGCGTGAGCTTTCCCGGCATCGTCGTCTCTGCCAGTTGCTACCTGTTCACCGAGTTCGCGCTCCGCCCGGTCGCCGCGCAGGCGCTGGAGGTGGGTCCCCCGCCCCGCCGCTTCGCCCCCGGCATCATGGGCCGGACGCTGACCGTGTGGGCGCTCGGCTCGGGCGTGCCCGTACTTGGCATCCTGCTCGCGGCCATCATCACGCTGTCCTTGCAGATCGTCTCGCCAACCCAGTTCACCGTTGCCGTAATGATTCTCGCGATCTTCGCGCTGGTGTTCGGCTTCATCCTGATGTGGATCCTGTCCTGGCTCACTGCCACCCCGGTACGGAGCGTGCGGGCCGCGCTCAATCGCGTCGAACGGGGTGATCTGGACACCGAACTCGTGGTGTTCGACGGCACCGAACTAGGCCAGCTACAAAGAGGGTTCAACACGATGGTCGTGGGTCTGCGCGAGCGCGAGCGGGTGCGCGACCTCTTCGGTCAGCACGTCGGCAAGGAGGTCGCGAAGCTCGCCGAGAAGGAACGCCCGAAACTTGGCGGCGAGGAACGCCACGCTGCGGTCATCTTCGTCGACATCATCGGGTCGACGAAGCTCGTGACCGGCCGACCGGCAGTAGAGGTCGTCGAACTGCTGAACCGGTTCTTCGCGGTCGTCGTCGACGAGGTCGACAACCACCATGGGTTGGTCAACAAGTTCGAGGGCGACGCGGTGCTCGCCGTCTTCGGCGCTCCGGTGTCGCTCGATGACGCCGAGGGTGAGGCGCTCGCCGCCGCCCGCAGAATGGCCGAGCGGCTGCGCGTCGAGGTCCCCGAGTGTCAGGCAGGGATCGGGGTCGCGTCTGGCCAAGTGGTGGCGGGCAACGTCGGCGCCAAGGACCGCTTCGAGTACACCGTGATCGGAGAGCCGGTCAACGAGGCCGCCAGGTTGTGCGAGTTGTCGAAGGAGATCGAAGGTCACCTCGTCGCGTCGTCGACAACCGTCGAGCACGCCGCCGAAACCGAGTCCGCCCACTGGCAACTGGGAGACACCGTGACGCTGCGCGGCCACGACGAACCCACCACGCTGGCGACGCCCGTCTAGCGTGCGAAGTCCGCACGGGTCGACGCCCTCGCCGCCGCGACTGCATCGTCCAGGGTGAGGTAGCGGGACTCTTCGAACTCGGGTTCGTTGCGAATCACGATTCCTTCCGGGTCGACGAGGTAACCGTGCTTTCCCTGCGCCCGCAACGTCACCGTCATCCCTGACAGCAGGGCGCGAGCGGCATCGTCGATGTCGTCGACGCGGGACACGTCGAGGATCACGGCGTCGAACGCATCCCGATCCCGATCGACCGTGCGCAGCACCTGCTCAGCGCCGCTGAACAGCAGATCGCCGTGCGCCTCATACACGCGCACCTTGTCGCACGGTTCGTATACCGCCCGCAACGTGGCCCGACCGTCGCGAGACACGTTCAAGAAGTGCAGCCCGAGCTGTTCGGACAGGCTGCGGCACAACCGAACTCCCCGCACGCTGTTGCCCTTGGCATCCAACAGCGGCGAGTAGACGCCGATCCCGAGTTGGCCGGGAAGCACCGCGACGATGCCGCCTCCGACGCCGCTCTTGGCTGGCATACCGACGGCACTTACCCAGTCGCCTGCCGCGTCGTACATGCCGCACGTCACCATCACCGACAGCGTCCGCTTCACCACGTCGGCGCTCGTGACCCTGCGACCGGTCATCGGGTTCAGGCCGCCGCGTGCCAACGTCGCGGCCATCCGCGCCAAGTCGGTGGAGGTCACGTTGAACGAGCACTGGCGAAAGTACACGTCGAGTACCTCGTCGGGATCGTCGTCGAGCACGCCGAAGCTCTGCAGCATGTAGGCGATGGCGCGGTTGCGGCTGCCGGTGGCCTTCTCCGATGCGTACACGTCGTGATCGAGTTCGAGTTGCCGACCCGCGAACGCGGAATAGAAGTCTCGGATCTGTTCGAACCGCTCGTCGGGAGTCCGCGCAGGGATGAGCGACACCGCCGCGATCGCCCCGGCGTTGATCATCGAGTTCTTCGGCATCTTGGTGGCCTTGTCGACGCTGATTTCGTTGAACGCGTCACCAGATGGCTCGACGCCGATCTTCGCATCGACGGCCTGCTGACCGATGCGGTCCAGCGCCAATGCGTACGTAAAGGGCTTGGAGATCGACTGAATGGTGAATTCGACTGCGGCATCGCCGGATTCGTAGACGAAACCGTCCGACGACGACAACGAAAGACCGAACCCGCTCGGATCGACGCGGGTCAGTTCGGGGATGTAGCTCGCTAGCGCACCCTCGCTGACGTCCGCGTGCTCGGCCCGAATCTGATCCAGGTACCGCTGCACCAGTTGAGCCATGTGTCGGATTGTAGGTGCGGCTTAGCCTCCGACGGCCACCTCGTGGATTGCGATCCACTGCCGCCCTTCCTTGGACGCGCGCACCAGTGCGCCGTACTCGCCGAGGAAGTCGGCGACGGCACCCGCCGCGGGCAACATCCCGAGGTAGCGAAAGATGCGGCGTGGACGCGGTCGCTTGACGAGTTCGTCGCCGATTGCACGCATGAGTCCAGCAAGCTGCCACAACGCCCTTCCGAGACCCTTGGGCGTCCACTCGAGCTCTGGTGTATTCCCGCCGTCCTCGGGGGTGTCCACGACGTCGAGATCGCGGTCGCACATGACCGCACCCAGCAGGCGCACTTGCTCCCGCCGATCGGTGACACCCAACTCTCGCGCGACTGCGCACAGAACGATCGATTGGCTGGCGAAGGCGAGCAGATCCTGCACGGGAAGTCGATCGGCGATGACACCGAATGCGCCGGGAAACGCGACGACGATCGTGTCGACCGCACCAACCCGTCGCACCCACCAGTCGATTCGATCGTCGAGGTCCATCCCCTCCCACGCCTCGGTCCCCGGCACGTCAACGGCGTTGAGCGCCCACGCGGCGGCATCGGCCACCTTGGCGCCGGGGGTCTGAGAGCTTCCCAGCTCGTGTGTGCGCTTCTTCAGGCCGAGCAGGTCGAGGCCGGCGAGCAGGTCGAGCATTGGATTGATGAGGCCGACTGCACGCCGCAGCACGCATGCCACGTCGGCGTCGTCGATGGTGGCGGTCGGCAGCGGAACGAGGCTCATTGGTCGATCATGCCGGTGGTCGACACTGGAGTGCACTTGGTGAGGGCGCACGGAGCCAGATATGTTGCTTACTCATGGCCTTGTCACCCGACATCGTCGGCCTGACGTACACCCATCCCGACTACTTCGAGGTCGGGAGGGAGAAGATTCGTGAGTACGCGAAGGCGGTCAAGAACACCGACGATGCGTATCTCGACGACGACGCCGCGCGTGACCTCGGGCACGACTCGATCCTCGCCTCACTGACCTTCACGTCGATCTTCGGTTATCGGGCCCAAATGGCTTTCTTTGAGCACGCAAACATTCCGATCGAGGACGAGCAAGTCGTTCAATCCGCGCAAGAGCTGAGATTCATTCGCCCCATCAAGGCCGGCGACAAGCTTTATCTCCACCTTCGCATCGACTCGCTACGGCAGGCCTTCGGAGCCGACGTTCTCGTGCTGGGAAGTCGCATCACGAATCAAGATGGCGAAACGGTACAGGAGGGCTCCACTACTCTCGCGGGGCGCAGCGCGCCGGCAGAAGGCTCCGCTGCACTGCCGTGAACGGGCCATACCACTCGTAGTACGCCGCATTCCGCTCCGCGATGTCGACCTGCCGGTGTTCGGGTGCGACGCCACGACGGTCCGCGGCCCTTCCGCTGACCAACGCTCGGCACGCATCGATGCCCGGTCCAGCCGCAAGGCCGATCGGCACAGGCCCACATTGATGTCGGTTTTCCGCTAGTGCTGACCGTATCGACGTGTCAGTGTGACAAGCATGCACGAAGACTTCGACCGCTGTTACCGAGCCGTCCAATCCAAGGACGCCCGGTTCGACGGCTGGTTCGTCACGGCCGTGCTGACCACCGGAATATATTGCAGGCCAAGCTGTCCCGTCCGTCCGCCCTTCGCTCGCAACGTCCGTTTCTACCCGACGGCCGCGGCGGCGCTGAAGTCCGGATTCCGAGCGTGCAAGCGCTGCAGGCCGGACGCGTCGCCGGGTTCTCCGGAGTGGAACGTCCGCAGTGACGTCGTCGCGCGCACCATGCGCCTGATCGCCGACGGAACGGTTGACCGCGACGGTGTCACGGGATTGGCCGCCCGCGTCGGATACACCACCCGACAGCTGGAGCGGCTCCTACAGGCCGAGGTGGGCGCCAACCCGTTGACCCTCGCTCGTGCTCAACGCACGCAGACCGCCCGGGTGCTGATCGAGACCACCGACCTGGCGTTCAGCGACGTGACGTTCGCGGCCGGCTTCTCGAGCATCCGGCAATTCAACGACACCATCCGATCGACCTACGCGCTCACGCCCACCGAACTGCGCCACCGCGCACTCACGAGCTTTGGCCGAGGCGATACGGGCGGCGCAGGGGTGCTGTCGGTACGACTACCGGTACGCACCCCGTTCGCCCATGAGGGACTGTTCGGCCACCTCGCCGCGACGGCCGTCCCCGGCGTCGAGGAAGTACGCGACGGCGCATACCGGCGCACGCTTCGATTGCCATCCGGCACGGGAATCGTTGCCCTGACCCCGCGCGTCGACCATGTCCGATGCGAATTGGTGCTCGACGACATGAGGGATCTCTCGACCGCGATCGCCCGTTGCAGGAGACTGCTCGACCTGGATGCCGATCCGGAGGCCGTCATCGACGTCCTCGGTGGCGACCCGCACCTGAGCGCACTCGTCGCGAAGGCACCGGGACAACGGATCCCTCGAACCGTCGACGAGAACGAATTGGCGCTGCGCGTCGTGCTCGGTCAGCAGGTGTCGACCAAGGCGGCGCGGACGCACGCTCGACGACTCGTCGAGGCGTATGGATCATCTGTCGACGATGCGAATGGCGCTCTGACGCATGCGTTTCCATCGGTCGAACAACTCGCCGACGTCGACCCCGCATACCTGGCCCTGCCGAAAGCACGCCAGCGCACGGTCGTCGCGTTGATCGGCGCGCTCGCGGCCGGTCGGGTCGTCCTCGGCCCTGGCTGCGACTGGAACCGCGCCCGCGAGCAGCTGCTGGCACTTCCCGGCATCGGACCGTGGACTGCGGAAGTGATCGCCATGCGCGGGCTCGGCGATCCCGACGCATTTCCGGCCACCGACCTCGGCGTCCAGGTCGCCGCCAAACAACTCGGCCTCGCCGCGTCGTTGAGCGAGGCGAGCACCCACTGGCGGCCGTGGCGCGCCTACGCCACCCAGCACCTGTGGACTGCACTCGATCACGACGTCAACCAATGGCCGCCACATTCGGCCCCGAAGGAGCAACGGTGATGGCCACGATTCATACCCGCACCATCGAGAGCCCGGTCGGACCCTTGACGCTGGCGGGTCGCGATGGCCGGCTCATGCATCTGCGGATGGTCGATCAGACGTACGAGCCGAGTCACGACGGTTGGGAGTCGAGCGAGTCTGCTTTCGAGGACGCCGTCGCGCAGCTGGAAGCGTATTTCGACGGCGAGCTGATGGAATTCGACCTCGACCTAGACCTCATGGGCACGGCCTTTCAACGGCGCGTGTGGGAGGCGTTGCTCACGATTCCCTACGGCCAGACGCGGTCGTACGGACAGATCGCCGAACAGATCGGCTCACCAAGCGCTTCACGAGCAGTCGGTCTGGCCAACGGCCACAACCCAATTGGAATCATCGTGCCGTGCCATCGCGTGATCGGAGCGAATGGCAGCCTCACCGGATACGGCGGCGGACTGGACCGCAAGAGAAGTCTCCTCGCGTTGGAGAAGAACCGGGTATCACCGGTCGCCACGCTCTTCGACTGACTCAAAGCTCATTGACGCGACGCCGATTAACAACGGTGAGTTGCCGCTACGCTTACGGCATGGCGATCGTCCACCCCACCGCCACCATCAGCCCGACCAAGGCCGAACTCGCGCAGAAGTGGTTGGCGGAAGCCGATTGGTTCGACGGTGATCCAAACGCCATCGAAGTTCGTTCACGACTCTCATACCGATTCGACGATCCTGCAGGCAAGGTCGGAATCGAGACGTTGGTCGTGCGCGATGGCAGCCGACTGATCCAGATCGTCCTGAGCTATCGCGAGGCCGCACTCGTGGGGGCAGACGAGTTCTTCCTGGACAACATGCAGCACTCAGCGCTTGGAACGCGCTGGATCTACGACGGCGTCGGGGATCCAGTGGCGGTCGCCGCCTTCGTGCGCGCGATCGTCGCGGGCGAGCACTCGGCCATCCTGGAATTCGCCGTCGACGGACAACCCCGCAGCGTCGAAACTCATGTCCAGGCGCATGGCACCGGGACCGCCGCGGCGCCGGAAGACATCAGGGTGCTCGGCGTCGAGCGCGAGGGAACAGTGAGTTCCGTGCAAACGACTGCGGGAATCCTTCGCATCCCGCACCTGATCGAAGCTGGCACACCGACGGCTCCCTTGAATTTGGTGGGAGCCGTCGAAGGCCTGGAGGCAGACGTGGTCCTGGCCGAGTTCGAGCCCGTCGACCGCTAGTACGTCCTGCCGCCGGCGCGGCCTCAAGGGCATAAAGTCAATAACGAATCGAATCAAACTAACGCAGTTATTCGAATGCGACGCTTCTTCGTACGCAGACGTCCGCAATCCAAATACAAAAATGCCGATGCCCCCCAATCGAAATTGGGGGGCATCGGACCCGAGTTGGGTCATTTGGCTTAGTGCCTTGAGTTTTCGGGGTTCAGGGCTTCGAGAATCGTCTTGACCTCGGTGTTCAGGTCTGGCGGGAATGTGGCGATGACGCCGTTGATGTCGATGGTGGCCGATCGCAGGGGTTTGAGGGTGCGTAGGAATCGTCGCAGTGACAGTCCGGTCCGGTTCTGGACTTCGCGGCTGAGGGCCAGTGCGGTGAACACGATGGTCAGGTGGGCTTCGATGGCGTCGCGGGTGCGGGCGAACATGGGCCGGGCCGCGAGATCGGATTTGGACATCCTGAAGGACTGCTCGACGTGCCAGAGGTCGTGGTAGCTGGCGATGATTTCGGCCGCGGGCATGAGCGTGGCGTCGATGTTGGTGACGTAGCCCTTGAGCCCGACCAGTCGTCGGGCCCGTTGCAGCGAGGCGGTGTCGAGTTCTTGGGAATCGTTGCGGTTCTTGACGAACCGTGGTGCCCGTGCGGCCTTCTCTCCGGCGACGACCGCGCGGGCCTTGGCCTCCTGCAAGTTCAGTGTCTTGTTGTCCCGCACCGCCCGGTTGGTCGAATATGCCCACACCGCCCGCCACGACTTTGTGTGGATCTCGGGGTTCCAGACGGGTTCGGCTCTGAGCTTCGGGTCGCTGATCTTGGTGGCGGTGCCGCGTTGATCGCGTGGGGTGATGGTGTCGGTGACCTGGCCGTCGACGAAAAGCTCACCGTGCCAATGGAAGTGGGACGCCAGATCATTGGGCGCTTTGGTGACCCTCGATCCGACGATGAACCGCAACCCGGCGTCGTCGAGCTCGCGCAGATTGCCGCTGGCGAGCATTCCGGCATCAGCGACGACGACCATGTCGGTGATCCCGTGGCGGGCCTGGAACGCCTTGACGATCGGCACGATCGTCAGTGTCTCTGCCTTGTTTCCCTCGAAGCAGCCGATTTCCAACGGGAAACCTTGCCGGTCGACCAGCAGGCCGACCACGATCTGCGGGTCGACGCGGCGTTCCTTGGAGTAGCCGACCCGGCGTAGCTCGTCTTCCTTGTCGGCCTCGAAGTACAAGGTGGTGACGTCGTAGAGCACCAGGCTGACATCGCCTGCGGTGCGGGCATGGGCGAAGCAGGCCGCCGCGATCTGGTCTCGGTAGTCACCCGCGCGGGTGCGGCGCAGGGTGCGTTTGCGCGTCGAGAGCGACGCCGAGGTGCGGCCCAACTCGGCCAGCACCCGATCGACATCGAGCAGGCTGGTCGGCTCCACTACCCGGGCGATCACCAGGTCACGGAAGACCTCGTCGCCGACAGCGTCGTCGAACCCCAGACTGGCATACACCTTCGCCAGGGCGTCGTAGAGCAGCCCGTTGCAGCTCTTGAGTACTCGCGGCCGCGCCACCAACTCCCGCACTGCGGGTAGGCCAGCACCGTCGGTGAACAATTCTTCGGCTGGTGGTGGAACCATATGGGCCCGAACGGCTTTCGGGGTGATTCCCAGATCCAACTCGCCCTGGTTGTCGTCAGACAACAGCCGCTGAGCCTCCTCGATGAGCAGACCCAACTCCGCGTCATCACGCGCAGAGCCCACGTGGCGCACGATACGGCGGCGACCATCGACGGATTCGGCAATCTGGACCGCCGTCGCGCCTGAGGCGGTGCGCACTCGTCGAATCCAGACCATCCAGCGAGCCTACTGACCCAAATTAGTGCCTAGCGTGCGCACTAAGCCCAGACATCACAGCAGGTCAGCGCACTTCCATCCTCAGAAAATGAGCAACCTGACCCAACCCAGGTCAAACTAACGCAGTTATTCGAATGCGACGCTTCTTCGTACGCAGACGTCCGCAATCCAAATACAAAAATGCCGATGCCCCCCAATCGAAATTGGGGGGCATCGGACTTAATTTGTGTTCGGCGGTGTCCTACTTTTCCGACCGGAGGGTCAGTATCATTGGCGCTGGTAGGCTTAGCTTCCGGGTTCGGGATGGGTCCGGGCGTTTCCCTGCCGCTGTTGCCGCCGTAACTCTA
>Ga0268264_10000145_pt1 | contig 167262 bp, 143 predicted proteins | sample KBSSwiS32_FD_190357 | JGI IMG/M metagenome (GOLD analysis project Ga0268264, IMG submission 190357) | Switchgrass rhizosphere microbial communities from Kellogg Biological Station, Michigan, USA - KBS Switchgrass S3-2 (SPAdes) (version 2) | ecosystem: Host-associated > Plants > Roots >... | reverse complement strand
CATCGCCTGTTATGCCGCCAAGGACGAGGGACGCAACCGCATCCACGTCTATGAGCAGGAAGGTGTTTCGCATCGCCATCGCGAGATGCACTGGGTTTCCCGGGTGACGCGGGCCGTGGAGGAAAACCGGCTCGAGCTGTATTTCCAGCCGATCGTCCCCACCACCGTGACGGACCGGAACGCGCCGAAGCAGCCGCACTTCCACGAGCTCACGGTTCGCCTGCGCGATGATGACGGCCAGCTGGTTCCACCCAGTGAGTTCATTCCCGCGGCGGAACGCTACAACGTCATGTCGATCATTGATCGTTGGGTGGTGAGCCGGGCAGTCGAGCTGCTCACGGAGCGCCTCAACAGCGGCGCGCCGTTGCCGCTGCTCGCCGTGAATCTCTCCGGCACCTCGCTGAACGAACAGTCGTTCGCCGAATTCGTATTGCAGAACGTGGGCGAATCGCAGGTAGCGAAGGCGCTGTGCTTCGAAATTACCGAGACGGCCGCCGTGACGAGCCTGTCCAATGCCATCTACTTCATGCGCGAGCTCAAGGGCCGCGGTTGCAAGTTCTCGTTGGATGATTTCGGCACCGGCCTGTCCTCGTTCATGTACCTGAAGACACTGCCGGTTGATTTCCTGAAGATCGACGGTCAATTCATCAGCCACATCGCGGAAGACCCCGTGGACCGCAGCATGGTGGAAGCCATCAGCAAGGTCGGGCGGGCGCTGGGCATCTCGACGGTCGCCGAGTGTGTCGAGTCGGAAGCCGTGCTGGATGAGTTGAAGCGGATCGGCGTGGATTTCGCACAGGGGTTTTTTGTTGCCGCACCATTACCGATAGCCCAATTGACTGCTTGAACGAAGGGGGTTCGTCGTGAGCAGCCCGGAGCCGCCGTTTACGGTTGGCGTCGAAGAAGAATATCTGCTCGTCGATCTGGAAAGCCGCGATGTGGACGAGAATCCACCGTCGACGCTGCTGCAGGTCTGTACCGAGCGCAGTGGGGGGCACATCAACCCCGAGTTTCTGCGCTCACAGCTCGAGGTCAGCACCCGCGTCTGTCACTCGATCTCCGAAGTGCGCGACGAGCTGACGAGGCTGCGCAAAATCATAGTGGACGTCGCCGGCGGCTATGGGCTCGCACCGATCGCCGCCTCGACCCACCCGTTTGCACGCTCGACGCGCCAGATGCCGACCGAGAAGGAGCATTTTTTCGCGCTCGCGCGCGAGATGCAGGCCGCGGCGCGCCGGATGATGGTGTGCGGAATGCACGTCCACATCGGGATCGACGACGATGACCTGCGCGTCGATCTCATGAATCAGTTGTCGTATTTCGTGCCGCATCTGGTGGCGTTGTCGTGCTCATCCCCGTTCTGGGAAGGCGAGCTGACGGGGCTCATGTCATTTCGCCTGAATGCCTTCAGCTCACTGCCGCGCACCGGTCTGCCCGAGCGGTTCGCGAGCTACAGCGAGTTGCGTCGGCATCTCGACATGTTGATCCGCAACGGGGTCATCGAGAACACCAACAAGATGTGGTGGGATGTTCGGCCCAACCCGCGGTTCCCGACGGTCGAAGTGCGGGTGATGGATTGCTGCACGAGCATCGATGACTCGATGTGCCTGGCGTCGCTGGTCGTGTGCCTGGCGCGGATGTTGTACCGGTTGCGGCGGAGCAATCAGAGCTGGCGCTGGTACAAGAACGTGCTGATTGCCGAGAACCGCTGGCGCGCCATGCGCTACAGCTTCGATGAGCAACTGCTGGATCTGGCTCGGGGCGAGCTGGTGCCGTTCGCTCAGATGGTGGAAGAGTTGCTCGAGCTGGTGCGCGAGGATGCCGAGGCGCTCGGTTGTGTGCGCGAAGTTGAATACATGCGCACGATTCTCGAGCGGGGTACGAGCGCCCACCGGCAGATCAGGACCTACAATGGCGCCCGCGCCGCCGGGGCCAGCGAGCGCGAGGCTCTGCTGGCCGTCGTGGATTTCCTCACTCGCGAGACGGCGCGCGCGCCCGCTCAGGTTCCCTGTTGAATCCAGGGGACCTTTGCAAACAACTCGCGCTCCGGGCCGCGTGGATCGTCGGCGAGCTTCGACTCGGTGTTGATCAACATCGTCTGACGGCGCGGTAGCTGGTACGGCTCCCAGTTCGGGATCATCCGGTTGTTGGGATTGCCGGTCTTCGCGAACGCAATGAACGTCTCGCTCAACTGGTCCGCCACTTTCTGCGCATCGGGGGAAGTCCCCGCCAACGAGCCCGCCGCTGCAATATTGTCGAAGGCGAGAGGGATGTCCAACGTATGGGGTGCGCCCCATTTACCGCCTTCGACCGGCGTCTTCCAGTCGAGCTCGTAGGCGTACGCGGGAGCGCCCTGAGCCGCGCGCGCTTCGACTTCGATGATGGCGCCGCGCCACGAACGCGCGGCCGTCGTGGCAGAGAAGAACACATCGCTGGCGGAGTAATCGGGATAAAGCTTCCGATAGGCGCCGATCACGGTCTCGGGCGTGATATCCACCCGCATGGCGCTTGCCAGCTTCTCCGGTAACTGCTCCCAGGTCAAAGAGAAAGCTCGAGGGTCCGAGCCGCCGATCAGCAGCCGCGTCTCATCGTGCGTATTGCCGATGATCATGGGAATCTGTTTCGAGATCGCCGGCGCATCCGGATAGAACGGATGCTGCCGCAGCGTCCGCTCATCCAACACCGGGCCGAAATACAGGGAGCCCTTGCCGATCACCGGGTCCGTGGCGGACATGGCTTCGATGATTTTTTCCATCGGCACCGAGGCGATCTCGCTGACAGGGTGTTTCAGCGCATCCAGAAAGGCGCGGGCCCGTAGAGTTGCATTCAGCGGGCCGGATGCCGTGACCTGCTGGCCGCTCATGGTAGCGGCGCGATGAAACAGATTCTGCGCGGCCGGCATTCCCATCAGCGTCGCGATCTTGGCGCCCCCGCCGGACTGTCCGAACAACATGACGCGGTCCGGGTCACCGCCGAACTCCCTGATGTTGTCACGAACCCATTGCAGGGCCATCACCAGGTCCAGCATGCCCGCATTGCCGGAGTCGGCGAGCTGCTCGCCGCCCAGCCTGGCGAGGTACAGGTAGCCGAAGCTGTTCAGTCGATGGTTGACGGTGACGACCACTACATCACCGCGCTTGCAGAGCCGCGTGCCGTCATAGAGCGGGCTGGAGCCGGAGCCGTGCGAGTACGCGCCGCCGTGTATGTAGAACATGACCGGGCGCTTCGCGCCATCGCGAAGTCCGGGCGTCCAGACGTTCAGAAACAGACAATCTTCGCTGATAGGCTCGGATTCCTTGCCGCTCTGAGGCGAGGCGGCGCCGTACTGCGTGGCATCGAGGGGCTTCTTCCAGGGCTCCGGCGCGAGCGCAGGTCTGAAGCGCCGAGGCGCGGTGTCGGCGCCGTAACGGATGCCTTTGAACGTATGGATGCCGTCCTGGACGGTGCCGCGGACCTTGCCGTGAACGGTGGTGGCAAGGGTTGAGCGGGACTTGTCCGCGCTCCAGGCCCGTGACGACAGGCTCGCCAAAGCGGCCGTTCCTAAGACAGCCTCGCGCCGATTCATTCCATACTCCCTATTGCGCAGGACTCGCCCTGCTTACGTCGCACCTGCGACCATCCGCGCGGGCGTGCCCGCGCCCATCAATCAATAGACAAAGGACGCATTTTAGGCGGGGCGATGCAGCAAAGTGGGCATCGACTCGACACCTAAGGTATTCTCGAGGGAAAGGTAGCGCTACCAAAATTGCCGTTTCCGCGGGCAGGTCCGGACTGGAGTGATAGGCTCCCGGCGGACCGTGGAACGGTCTCACTGTGAGGGGGTTCGAGCAGATGAACGTTGGAAGTGAATCGGGAGTCAATACGTCGCTCATTATCGGGCTGACGTTCGTAGCCACTCTCGGAGGACTGCTGTTCGGCTACGACACGGCCGTCATCTCCGGTGCCGTGTCCTCGATCGATGCCTATTTCATCAATCCGCTGGGATTGCCGGAAATGGCGCGCAACAGCCTGTCGGGCTGGACCATCGGCAGCGCGCTGATCGGTTGCATCATCGGCGCCGGCATCGCCGGTTGGGTCTCCACGGTCATGGGACGCAAGGGCGGTCTCATGCTCGCGGGCATCCTGTTCCTGCTGGGCTCGCTCGGCTCCGCGTGGCCCGAGTTCGGCTTTGGGACGATCGGCGAGATGGGGCCGAAGGCCCTGAATCAATTTGTAATCTACCGCATCCTGGGTGGTGTGGGCGTCGGCGTGGCCTCGATGCTGTCGCCTCTCTATATCGCCGAAATCTCACCGAGCGCGATTCGCGGGCGGCTGGTGTCATTCAACCAGCTCGCAATCGTCGGCGGCATCCTCCTGGTGTATATCGTGAATTCGTACGTGGCCCATCAGGGTGATGATGTCTGGGTGAAAACCACCGGCTGGCGCTACATGCTGGCCTCGGAAGCAATTCCTTCGGGCATTCTGCTGATTCTGCTGATGTTCGTGCCCGACACTCCCCGCTGGCTCGTCCTGCGGGGACGCAATGAGGAGGCGCTGCAGGGATTGCGCCGGGTCATGGGCGAGAGCGAAGCCCGGGAGATTCTGGGCGAGATCCAGTCTTCCCTGGCGCAGAAGTTCCGTCCGCTGCTGTCATTTGGCCTGCCCGTCCTCGTCGTCGGCGTGCTCATTTCGGTGTTCCAGCAGTTTGTGGGCATCAATGCGGTGCTGTACTACGCGCCCCTGATGTTTTCCAACATGGGCGCTTCCACCGATACCGCGATGTTGCAAACGGTGATCGTCGGCGGTGCCAACGTGATTTTCACGGTGGTTGCCATCGTCACGGTGGACAAGTGGGGCCGTAAGCCCCTGCTCATCACGGGCGCCTTGATCATGGCAGTCGCGATGATCACGCTGGGTTGCCTGTTCAATGCCCACGCGGTCGGACTCGCGGCGCTGGTGGCCGTGGTGGTGTACATCGCCGGGTTCGCCCTTTCGTGGGGGCCGGTTGCCTGGGTCATGCTGGCGGAGATGTTCCCGAATTCCATCAAGGGCAAGGCCCTGGGCATCGCGGTGGCGGCCCAGTGGATCGCCAACTGGCTCGTGTCCACCTCGTTCAAGGTCATCGACGGCAACACCGCGCTGAACAACATGTTCAACCACGGATTTGCGTATTGGATCTATGGTGGCATGAGCGTCCTTGCGGCGCTGTTTGTGATCCGGTATGTACCGGAAACCAAGGGCCGGAGCCTCGAGGCCATCCAGGAATTGTGGAGTAAGCCGGAAGCCGCGGCCGCCGCCGTTGCCAGCCATCCTAATCCATGAGTGTTCCCAGCCTTTCTCATTACATCAACGGCGAGCGTGTTGCGGCGAAGGCCGAGCACGCCAGTGAAAACCCTTCGGATACGCGCGACATCGTCGCGCGCTTTCCGGACGGGTCGAGCGCGGATGTCGATGCCGCTGTCACCGCGGCCCGCAAGGCGTTTCCCGCCTGGTCCAACAGCTCTCCGGAAGTGCGTTCCGACTTCCTCGATCGCATCGGCAGCCTGATTCTGGAGCGGCGCGAGCAGCTCGGCCGCCTGTTGTCCCGGGAAGAGGGCAAGACGCTTCCCGAAGGCATCGGGGAAGTCGCCCGCGCCGGACGGATCTTCAAATATTTCGCCGGCGAAGCGTTGCGCCGTCATGGACAGACGCTCGCGTCAACGCGGCCTGGTATCGATGCCAGCACGACCCGCGAAGCCGTCGGCGTGTTCGGCCTCATTACGCCGTGGAACTTCCCGATTGCCATTCCGGCCTGGAAATCAGCGCCGGCACTGGCGTTCGGCAACACGGTGGTGTTGAAGCCCGCGGACCCGACACCGGCCACGGCTGCCGCTCTGGCCGACATCATTTACGAAGTCGGTGTACCGGCGGGCGTATTCAACATGGTGTTTGGCGGCGGCGCGGTCGGCGAAGCGATTGTCAGACATCCCGGCATCGACGGCATCTCGTTCACCGGCTCACAGGCAACTGGCGCCAAGGTGGGCATGGGTGCCATGGCACGGCAGGCACGCGTGCAGTTGGAAATGGGCGGCAAGAATCCCCTGATTGTGCTGGATGATGCCGAGCTCGACCGCGCTGTGATGTGCGCGTTGGACGGCGCATTCTTTGCCACCGGACAGCGCTGCACGGCTTCCAGCCGGCTGATTGTGACCAACGGCATTCACGACAAATTTGTTGAAGCGCTGGCCGCCAGGGCGGCGGCTCTCAAAGTGGGCGATGCGCTGGAGTCAGGCTCGCAGATGGGCCCGATCGTCAATCAGGCGCAGATGGAAAAGACGCTGTCCTATCTCGAGATCGCAGCAAAGGAGGGCGGGCGGCTCGTTACGGGTGGCAAACAGTTGAGGTTGGACAAGCCAGGTTGGTATGTGAGCCCGGCCGTGATTGCCGACACGTCGCAGGACATGCGCGTGAATCGCGAGGAAATCTTCGGCCCTGTCGCGAGCACGGTGCGCGTGAAGGACTACGACGAAGCGCTGCAGGTTGCAAACAGTGGCGAATTCGGCCTGTCGGCCGGAATCGTAACCACCTCGTTGAAGTACGCGCGTCACTTTCAGCACAACATTCGTGCAGGAATGGTCATGGTCAACCTGCCCACTGCCGGTGTTGACTATCACGTACCGTTTGGTGGTACCCGGCGCTCGAGCTACGGCGCGCGCGAACAGGGGTTTGCCGCTGTTGAGTTCTACACACAGGTGAAAACCGCGTACGTATGGGGATGAGCTACGAGGTCTCGCTGGCTTGCAAGGTGGGCGCCGAGCTCGGCGAGGGACCCCTGTGGCTGGAGCGCGACGCAGCGCTCTGGTTTGTGGATATCAAGGGGCCGCGGATCCATCGCTTCGATCCGCATTCGGGTCAACGGCGTTCGTGGGATGCCCCGGCACAGTGTGGGTTTGTGGTTCCCGTCAGGAGCCCGGCTCTGCGGCTGCTGGCGGGCTTGAAGACCGGTCTGCACGAGTTTGATCCCGCAACGGGACAGTTCACCCTGTTTGCGACAGTTGAACCTCACTTGCCGGACAATCGTCTGAATGACGGCGCTGTCAGTCAGGATGGCACCCTGTGGTTCGGCTCCATGGATGATTTCGCGAAGCGGCCCACCGGCTCGCTCTATCGGCTGACGCCGGGCGGCCGTTGCGTGCCGCTCGACAGCGGCTACGTCGTCAGTAACGGGCCGGCATTTTCACCGGACGGCCGCACTTTCTATCACACGGATACCCTCGAACAGCGCGTATATGCATTCGACCGCGATCCGTCCGGTGCGCTCACCGGACGGCGTGTGTTCGTGGAGTTCGCAAAAGAGGATGGCTATCCGGATGGCACGGCCGTGGATGCCGAAGGCTGTCTGTGGATTGCCATGTGGGGCGGCTGGGGTGTGCGACGTTACTCACCCACGGGCGAGTTGCTGTCACGGGTGCGCATTCCGTGCGCTCAGGTCACCAAGGTTGCCTTCGGAGGCCCCGACTATCGCAGCGTATTTGTGACAACCGCCTGGATTGGCCTGTCCGCCACGCAGCGGGCGGAGCAACCGCTGGCAGGTGACTTATTCTGTTTCGAGTCCGACGTTCCGGGCCAGAAGTCAACCGAATTGTGTCTGTAGAGACGATCTGAACCTGTACAAACCAACACTACAGCGACTCGAGCGGTAGGTGTAACTTCAGCGGTTCTGGCTTCGCTTGCGTGTGGAATCGTTGATCCGGCGGTAACCAATGTCGATGGCTTCGAGCATCGCGGTGGCGGCTGCCTGTTCATCGCGTGCTTCGATGGCATCCACAATGGCTGCATGAGTGTTCACGGTTTTTTCGTGATCGCTCCAGTCATCGACGGGCGAGCTCTGAGAAAAAGAGGCGACCAGCGCTGCCTCGATGACTCCAGCCATGGAGCGCATCAATGGATTCCCGGAAGCAGCGCCAATCGTCAGGTGAAAATCCAGGTCTGCTTCCGCGAAGCTCTGACGCGTATGGTCCGAACGCCCCATCAATGCAACGGTATCGCGCAGCGTGACAACGTCCGCGGCGGTTCGACGCCGTGCAGCGAGTCCCGCCGCGACCGGCTCGATCGCGCGCCGCACTTCCGTCAACCTCAGGCGGAATTCGTCATCGAGGCCCATTCTGACTCGCCACGCGAGTACGTCCGCGTCGAAGTAGTTCCAGTTACCGGGGTCGAGCACACGCGTGCCGATCCGGGTTTTGGAGGCCACGAAGCCCTTGGCAGTCAGGGTCTTCACCACTTCGCGCATGACGGTGCGCGAAACCTGGAATCGTTCTATGAGCTCAGGCTCGGGCGGCATGTTCGCGCCCGGGCGATGGATTCCTTTGAGAATCTCCGTACCCAGGACCGCGGCAATCTGATCGTGGCTGGACATCGCCCGTTCAACGGCGAGCCGGCTCAGTCGTGCGACATTGCGGGTCATGGGTAATATTATGGTCTGCGTAGGCTCCATGGAAGCTCCACGATGACCGACCACATCCTCGTGTCCCAAACTTCCGGCGTTTGTGAATTGCGCCTCAACCGGCCCGACAAGCGCAACGCCATCACACTGGCCATGTACGACACTCTCTGGGACGCGATGGTCCGCGCGGAAGCTGATGAAAGTGTTCGCGTTATCCTGCTGAGTGGCGCCGGTGCCAGCTTCACCGCCGGTAATGATCTCGATGATTTTCTCAACGGCCCGGAATTGAGCGAACAGCACGCTGCCGCGCGTTTCGTCCGCCTGCTGCCGAAAATCCGCAAGGTTCTCATCGCCGCCGTACACGGTTCGACCGTGGGAATCGGCGTCACGCTGCTGCTGCATTGTGACCTCGTGGTGGCCGCGCGCAGCACGCGGCTGTCGATGCCGTTCGTGAAGTTAGGGCTGGTTCCGGAAGCAGCGAGCTCGTTGCTCCTGCCGCGGCTGGTGGGACATCAACGCGCCGCGGAACTGTTGTTACTCGGTACGCCGGTCGACTCCGCCACGGCGTTCAACATCGGACTGGTGAATCGTGTAGTCGAAGATGATGTGTTGCATGAAGAGGCGCGGGCACTGGCGCAGACGGTTGCCGAACAACCGGCCGGGGCCCTGCATGCCACCAAACAATTGCTGCGCAGCGAAACCGGGGTGACCGCCCGGATAGAAGAAGAGCTGCGCGCTTTCCAGGAGCGACTCGGCTCGGCTGAGTTCAAGAGTGCAGCGAAGGCGTTCTTCAACAAAGGCCGGCCGCGTTGACCCGGGCCCCGGGCGGCGTCCGGGACGCCCCCGCAGCCTGCAGTCCGAGGAGGCGATTCTCGAGGCTACGGGCAAGCTGCTGTCCACCGAGGGTTATCTCGGGCTGACCGTCGGCAAGGTCGCGGCCTGTGCCCGGGTGAGCAAATCGACGATCTATCGGCGCTGGCCTACCAAGGAACACCTGGTGATGGCGGCGTTTGAGCGCTGGCCGACGCTGGTGCCCCGTGACCGCGGGGATCTCCTGTCAGATCTGCTCGATTTGTATCGACAGTATCTGCGCAGTCACTATGGGACGCCCACCGGAGCGATATTCCCCGCACTGGTCGCGGAGCGTGTGAGAAATCCGGAGTTGGGCGTGTTGTTCGATTCGTTGATGCGCCGGCGCCAGGATCCCACGCGGGTGGTCGTACGCAGGGCCATCGAACGAGGCGAGCTCCCGGCCGATACGGACCTGGAGCTCGCCGTGGAAGCAATTACGGCGGCTGCCGTAATGCGCGTCTACTTCCTGTCGACGGATCTGAGCGTGAAGGCCATGCGTCGACTATTCGTCGTGCAGTTGCGCGGCCTCGGCGCTCGCGGTTTCTGATTCTTCTTTTTCGTGTCAGGCCTTCGGGCTGTGCGAGGCACACCAGCCCTTGGCTGCCACGGCCTTGCCGGGGAAAATCTGACAGGGTGCATAGGCATCGCTCGCCTTGCCCTGAAAGAAATTGCACGTGGCGCAGCGAGCGCCGGGCTTGAAGGCGGGGAACTTGGTCTTGTCGACCTTGCTGGCATCTTCGGTGTAACCGAGCGCCTTGGCCGTCGGATCGGACTCCGCGAGATGTGGGGCGTCCGCGGCCAGCGCTGGCCGCACGCCCGCCAGGACTGCCGCGCCCGTTACACCCGCCAGTGCTAGAAAATTGCGGCGGGAACGTTCCGGCCGACCACTCTTTGACGATGACATTGTGGATACTCCCGTGTGATGCAAACTCACCGGACCGGGGGCTCGCAACTTCCGTGCCCCTCGATCCGAGGAGTTGATATAGCAACTCGCACCCGCGTTGTGCAAATGGAACAGAGCGCGCTGTAGCAAAGGGCATGGCATTGCCCTGACGCCATGGCGACGGTATTGTGCATTTGAGCGTAAATGCGCTTCACGGGGGCTGTTTCATGTCCGATCGCATCCATGTAGCCGTGCCGGCGGTGGTCATCACTTTGGCTCTGTGTGTATCAGGCGCAACAGGCGCCTATGCCGCGGACGCCACACCCGCCGATGCCACTGCGGCTTCGGATGAAGGGATTGCCGAAGTCATTGTCACGTCGCAACGTCGCGAGGAAAGCCTGAGCAAGGTGCCCATCAGCATCACGGCGATCACCTCGCAGGATATTGATAACAAAGGCATCAAGGACATCACGGACGTCGCCCGCTTCACGCCGGGAATTTCGGTCGACACCACCGGCACCGCCAACATAGCGATCCGCGGAATCGCCTCCTCGGGCGGTTCCGGGACCACGGGCATCTACATCGACGATACCCCGATCCAGATGCGCGGCCTGGCATTCAACCCGGATGAAGCGTTGCCTAAGGCATTCGACATCGAGCGGGTGGAGGTGCTGCGCGGTCCCCAGGGCACTCTGTTCGGCGCCGGCTCCGAGGGCGGCACGGTCCGCTATATCACGACCCAGCCGAGCCTGACCAAGATGACTGTTTACAGCCGCAACGAAGTTTCATACACGACGCACGGCGATCCGAGTTTCGAGACCGGCGTGGCCGCCGGTGGGCCGGTGATTGACGGCAAGCTGGGTGTGCGCGCCACGGTGTGGTACCGGCGGGACGGCGGATGGATCGACCGCGTGGATCCAACCGCGCTCGATCCGCAGAACGCGGTCGTCGACCGCAATGTCAATCATGCCGACAACGTGATGATCCGGCTGGCGGCTCTCTGGGCGCCGGCGGACAACTGGACCGTGACGCCGAGCATTTTCTATCAGAACCGGAACCAGCACGACATCGGCAACTACTGGCCGATCTACTCGAATCCCTCGAGCGACCGGTATGTCAGCGGCAATCCGACCCAGCGGCCGACACCGGACCGCTTCTACCTGCCGGCCCTGAAAATCCAGGGCGACTTCGGCGCGTTCCAATTGATTTCCAACACGTCCTACTATCACCGCGCGGAGCAGTCCGGCTACGACGGTACGTTGTACAACCTCGGTTTCTACCAGACCTTCGGTGGCTTCCAGGACGGCGTTCCATTTCCGCTGCTGGATGGCGCCGGCATTCACTTGCCCGATGACATCCTCGGCTACCGCTCGCCGGCCACCGTCGACAACAACCAGCAGAATTTCACCCAGGAGATCCGGCTGCAGTCCAGCGATCCGGGCGCGAAGCTGTTGTGGACCGGTGGCCTGTTCTTCAGCAGCAATCGCCAGCAGTATCTCGAGCAGATCCACGATCCGCAGCTCGATGCCTTCACCAACTCGGTATTCGGGGTGGGTTACCTCGACGAATTTTCGTTCGAGGATCCGGTGGACAGCGGCAATTTTACCTCCGTGCCCTACGATCCCCGCTATCCGAATGATTCCTACTTCCTCCACACGCATGCCCGCGACAAACAGTACGCGGTGTTCGGAGAAGCGACCTACGCGATCTTTGACAGCCTGAAGGTCACGGCCGGCGTGCGTTTCTCACGGACGGAATTCTCGTTCGACAGTGAAACCGGCGGCCCGCAGCTGTTTGCGCCGAATCAGACGTTGAGCTCGGGTAACAAGGAAAATTCGTTCACGCCGAAGTTGAACGTGTCCTACCAGATTGATCCGGGCAACATGGTGTACTTCACGTATGCCAAGGGTTTCCGGCCCGGTGGTGGCAACAACCCCCTGCCGCAGGCTGCCTGCGCCCAGGACTTTGCCACCTTCGGGATCGAGAATTCGCCGGATTCGTACAGCTCGGACACCGTGCACAGCTTCGAGGTGGGATCGAAGAACAACATCGGCGGGCGGTTGCGCCTCGCCACGAGCCTGTACTACATCCGCTGGAACAACATTCAGCAGACGGTGGTGCCGCCGATCTGCCAGATCTCCTTCATCACGAACCTGGGTCGCGCTATTGCCAAGGGCGCCGATATCCAGGTGGAGTGGCAGGCAACCGATGCGTTGTCCGCCGAGTTGACCGCGGGCTACACGGATGCGCGCTTTACGCAGAACTCTTCCTTCGGCGGGACGCAAGGTGGGTACGCCTCCGATGGCGTAACTCCGATCCTGCCAATCGTGAACAGGGGCGATGCCATCGTGGGTGAGAGTGGGCAGCCGGGCTCGCCCGTTACATTGTCCGTGGGGGCCCAATACAAGTTCTCACTGGCGCAGCACGAGTCCTTTGTTCGGTTCGACTATGAGTACACGGGCAGAAATCATTGGACTGCGCCGCGCCAGGATGCGAGCTCGGGGCAGTTCGATGCGGCCAACTACACCCTGTCGGCGACCAACTTCGCATCCGTGCGTGGCGGCATGAAGTTCAATGCCTGGTCGATCGAGCCGTTCATTGACAACCTGTTCGACACTCACACCGTGACGAACTATGACTTCTCGATCGACCCGGGCACGGGTGACAGCCGCCTGCAGCGGCAGTTCACCTTCCGTCCCCGGACGTATGGTGTCACCGCCACCTTCAGGTATTAAAACCTGTAGGTGGCTGTCACTCCGTAGGTCCGCGGCCGAACGCCACGACCGAAGTACAATCGGTCCGTGGCGTCATCCGCTATGTCGCGTGACTCAAACAACACGGGATGTTGGTCGAGCAGATTCTGGGCGAACAGCGAAATGTCATAGCCGTTCCAACGGAAACCGCCGCGTAATTGCAGGTCTTTCGTGAGTGGCAGTCCCGGAATGGTCACGTCGGTCAGCGCATTGCGGGCGTCAGTGCCCGCCAGCAGGGCTGTTTGTGCGGTGGTGTACTGAAAGTCCGCCCGGATATACGGGGTGTATCCGGACCAGTCGATGAACACTTTCTCGGCCGCCAGCGTGAAGCTCCAGGGTGCTCCGGGCAGTCGATCGCCCGCACTGACAATGGGGGCCGTGTTGTCGGCGGCGCGGGAATCGCGGGTAAACTTCGCATCGGTGTAGGCGGCCGTGAGCTGCAGAAACACCGATCTCACAGGTTTGAATTGGATATCCACATCGCCGCCGCGGCTGACGACGTGGCCCAGATTGGCGGTGAACTGCTCGCCGCAGCTCGGCAGGTAGACGTTCTGCTGGATGTTGCGCCAGTCGATCCAGAACAGGCTGGAATTGATCTGCAGGCGATGGTCCAGAAACGTGTTCTTGCCGCCCAGCTCGTAACTCCACAGGTTGTCGGAAGCGAACTCGCTGGGAGCCGCGCTGAGGCCCAGTGTCTCGAGGTCACCGCCACAGATCGTTCCTACCCCGATATTGACACCGCCTACGCGGTAGCCTTTGGACGCACTGATGTAGAACAGGTTGTCGGGGTTGGGTTGCCAGGATAAGACTGCTTTGGGAGTGACCGGCTTTTCGGTTCCGCCAGCGGAGGTCGTGGCATCGGGTGTGCCCAGGAAGGGCCCGCCCTGCAAGGTCGTGCCGGAGAAGTCCACCTTTGAAACGCGCACCCCCGCGGTTGCGCTCAAACTGTTCGTGAGTCTGTACGTCAGTTCGCCGAACAGGGCGATCTGCTTCTCCACGACGCGATCTTCGGGTCCGTGAAAGATGCGGCCGTTCGGACATTCCAGCGGGTCGCACAGGTCGTAGCCGCTGTAGTCGAGCATCTGCTGCCGCAGCGTGCGGTCATAGATGTCTTCCGGAATGTTTTCATCCAGGTGGGAGAAAAACACGCCGGTATTCCACGTGAAGTGCGAGTTGGCGGCCGAGGCGAGACGCAATTCCTGGTACCAGTTCTTCTGCTCGTCGCGAAATGCCGCGTAACCCTGGTCGCCGGGTTGCGGAAAGATGGAGGGGAGGAGGCCGAACGAGGCATAGGTCGCGCGCAGGTATTGCGTGTAGTCGGAATTCGAATGCTGGTTGCGATGGAAAAATGAGGTGTTGGAGGTCAGCTGGGCGAAGCCGGCGTTCCACTCGACTCTGACGGCCGCGAGCCAGAACGGGTCACGGCTGGGATTGGTGAGGGCATTACCGTTGTGGTATCGCTGTGATCCGGGATCTGACAGCGCAACCCACCAGGAGGCGGTATCGTTGATATGCAGATCCTGGTAGTAGAACGAGGGGCTGACCGTGAATGTTTCGTTGACAGCCCATTTCAGCGCGCCGCGCAGCGTGAACGTTTCCTGCCAGTTGGCATCTCCCTGATCCTGCCGATCGACCCAGCCGCCATCGCGCCGGTATGAAGCGCTGACCCTGAATCCGAGGATCTCGTTGATGATGGGGGCGCCAAAAGCGGCGCCAGCCTCGTAGCTGGTATCGCCGTGACGGGTTGTGGCCACCTCGCTTCGAACGTACCCCGACTCCCGGGTGAGTCCGGGTTGCGGCGTAATGAATCGGACGGCCCCGCCTTCGGCACCCGCTCCAAACAGCGTCCCCTGCGGGCCACGCAGGACCTCGACGCGGTCGAGATCAAAGAGAGCAGGGAAGGCGTTGACGGCGCCAAAACCGATGTGACGGCTTTGAATGGGCGTGTCATCAATGTAGATGCCGGTCGTGGAGGTGCCGGCCTGAGAGTCGATTCCGCGGATGCTGAGGTCGGAATTCTCGTCATTGTAGTTCGCGGACGAGCCGGTGCCGTTGCGTTGAAAGGTGATGCCGGGAGACAGGCGGGTCAGATCGTCGATGTTGCGCAGGCCCTGTTGGTCGATCTTGTCCTGGCTGAAGGCGCTGACGCTGATGGGCACGTCCTGCAGCCGTTCCTCCCGCCGGGTTGCTGTTACGACAACCTCGGAGATTTCACCGGTCTGTGCACCGGCGGGGGGCAGCCAAACCAGGGCGAAGAGGCCCAGGCTCACGCGTAGCGCGTTCAGGGTGGCGTCCGGAATATCAACGGCTGGCGGCAGCAGCATAGACCCAAGCAGCAGCATAGACTACGTGTCCTCGGAACCAGGTACCCACTACTTTCGTGTCGGATACGCCCTCGGGATGGCCGGCATCCGCCAGCGCGAGAATATCCCGATCCAGCACAATGAAGTCGGCCGACTTGCCCACTTCGAGGGAGCCGGTGTCCTTCTGCAGGTTCAGCATTCGGGCGCCATTGATGGTGTAGGCGTCGATGACGTCACGGATCGAGATGCTTTGCTTCGGATTGAGTGGCGGGGCACCGGGGAGGGCGCGGGTGACGGCGCGGGACATGTTGACGAAGGGGCGTGGGTCACGGGTCTCCACCGGCGCGTCCGATCCGGCGACGAGAATGGCTCCGGCATTCTCGAGTGCCCTCACCGGGTAGCTGTTGGATTCATAGTAGCTGTTGGGCGCATGCAGTGCCTCGTAGCTGTTGCCTTTCACTGTCTGGAAAAAAGGGATCACTGTCGCATCGTAGTCCGGGTCGGTGTTCATCCAGGCATAGGTGAACGCCAGATACAGATGATCACGCCCGATGCGGGTGACTTCGGCGGGATTGACGAGTTGCAGATGTGCCAACCCGTCGCGGGTGGTTGAGATGCCGTCGGCCTGACGCGCGGCTTCAATTGCATCCACGGCGGTCCTGACGGACCGGTCGCTGATGGCATGGATGTGTACGTTGAAGCCGGCGAGGTGCATGCGCTTCACATACTCCAGGATGATCTGCCTGGAGTGCTGCAATTCGCCCGCGGAGATCATGCACTGCGCCGGATGATGACCGTGTGTCTTCATGAACCCGTCGATGTCGGCGGCGGTGGAATATTTAGCGGGATGCGCCCTGACATCGGCGCAGATCCGGGACGAGGTGTCTACATACCCGGTCACCGTGGGATGGCCATTGGCATCCACCGCGAACATCGGCTGCAGGAAGGGCTTCAATGCGGCGGCATTCGGCAACGTCGGCGGTACCGCGAAGGGATTTCCTTCGAGCACCCCGTCCGCGAACAACTTGATGAAGTCAGCGTGGATGAGGGGATTGTTGGCGTATCTGGCGCGCAACGCCTTCGCTTTGGAAACCATGGAATCGTAGTCCACGGTGCCGTCGGCCTTCCGGGTGTGTGAAGGGTCGTAAAACTGGGCGACTGTCACCCGGACCGTCAGTTTGCCGCTCGACTCGAGTTTGTCGTATACCGGCATGCCATCCGCGGTGGCCATGGCGTCGAGCATCGCAGTGATACCCACGCTGTTGAGCCTCTGCGGGATCTTCTCCGGTATCCTGGTAACTGCGTCCAGGTCTGTATACAACATGCTGTGGAGGTTGATCAGATACCGGCCGTCATCATTGACGGCGCCGTTCGGCTCGCCAGAGCTATCCACGCCCACAAACGGCTTGTAAGCGGCGAGCTCGTCAGCCAGAGTCGCCTTGGACAGGCCGACTACATCCCCCTTGGAATCCTTCGCCTGCGAGAGCGCGAGGCTGTTGAATGCTCCGTGGTGCGCATCGTTACCCAGCAGTTGAATCTGCACCTTCGTGGAGGCTGCATCCAGGGCTGCGCGCAAAGTAGGATGCTGCGGGTCGGGCTGATTGCCGGCGGTGTAGCTCCACTGGTGCACTACCAGGCGCTGCCCGGGTTGAATCCGGTAGCGCTGGATACACTTGCTGACAAAGGCCGTCAGCTCAGCGAGAGTGACCGGCCGGCTTTCGAGATCGCAGACATCGAGATCAACAATGTCGAGCGGGTGCATGTGACTGTCGACGAGACCCGGCAACACCAGACGTCCAGCCAAAGGTTCAACCCGGGTAGCCGGACCGATCCATTTTCGGGCATCCGCTGTCGAGCCCACGAACACGATCTTTCCGCCCTGGACTGCCATCGCGCTTGCGGAGGAGTGAGCGGCATCCACGGTGTAGATCCTGCCGTCCGTCAGCACGAGGTCGGCTGGAGTTGGAGACTGAGTGAGTGCCGCGGCCGCCGCTAACGCAAAGAGCATGAAGTATTCCGAATCAGTATCGGGGTGGTGGGCTCGGTCCTGTTGTTGCCAGATTGTGGACCACCGCGCTGCGGGTGGCGAGCACTGAAAGTAACGGTTGGTGGCGCACCGCGGCGACTTCGGTGCTCGTAAACGGGGCGGGTTGAGTTGCGGACGCACTGGAATCGTACGTCACGGCGAGCCAATTCAAGACGGCCGCCAGTTGCTCATTCGATAATGCCGAGTTCGCCGCGCCCGGGACACGTAAAACGTAGTTGCGTCCTTCGGGGCTACGCATGAAGCGGCTGAGTGCGTTGGCGAGTGGGGGCACTTTCCCAGGGATTCCCCGCGCCTCGGTGCCGTGGCAGCCCATGCAGTTGAGAGCGTAGTCCTGCGCGGGGTTGGCTGCGTTCGCCGTACTCGCCGCCAGAGCCGCGAGTGCGGCGGCGACCCCGGCCGCGCGGATCATTTTTCGGCGACGCCCAGGATGACGGAAACCGAACAGTGATAGTTGGATTCAGAGTTCGCCATGCACCAGTTGACGTCGTTGTTACGTGACAGCCGATACATGGGCTTCTCACCTTCATTACGGTCGCAGAAGCAGTCGCCGCAACTGACCTTGCCGCAGCAGTCATTGTAGGAAACGATGTAGTCGCGGCCGTCAGCGGGGTTGTGGCACGTGCCGATCCACGTGATTGGGGAGGATTGGGTCCCCGGTGGGCAGGACGTCGAGGTGCCTCCACAACATGCGCACAGGAAGCCGTCAATTGCGCAGTACTTCCAGTACTCGCACTGCTGCTCGTCAGGGGAGGGCCTGGCCGGTTCCTGCGCGCGGGCAGTGCGATCGATGGGCAGCAGCGGCATGAGAGCGGCGCCGGTCAGTAGTTGACCGAGGGATGCCAGGAGGCTGCGGCGCGAGGTGCGCTTCGCGAGCGAGCGGGCACTGTTCTCAAACAGACGGTCCAGTTTTTTCATGGGTTCAACAGCAACTGTGGAGTCTGGCCGAGGCTCGGTTCATCGTGCTTCAACTTGCCCGTCTGCGCATCGAGTATCAACAGATGTGACTTCTCCGTGGCCAGAAACAGGAGAGGAGTTGCATCCTGGGAAACCTGGACTGCCACCGCGGGCCCCGTCGCGTGGGTATCGAGCGGCCAGCGCGCGATGCGCTGGTGGGATTTGAGGTCGAACACCCAGATCTCGGTTCCGCCCGCCTTGTGTGATCCTTCGCCGCCCTTGTGCATGGGCACGAACAGCCGGTCGAGCGAGCGATGCACGGCGCCTATCTGTACGCCACCCGGTCTCCACGTGCCTTTCTCGGCGGCGCTGACCAGTGACCAGGGTGTCCGCATGGCGAGCTTGGGTTGCGTAAAGTCGATCTCGTGGACCTCGCCGAGAAAGGACAGGAAAGCGTAGCCATCCTTCAGGGGGACCGCTTGCGCGAACACGGGATCCTTGTCGACATCGAAGAAGGGCTCGGAGCTCGTGCGCCCGGACTCCTTCCCCTGGGCATCCAGCGACACGGTCAACAGCCGCCCGCTCTCACAAATGGAGGACACGTGGTTCGGGCCCCACGGATAGACCAGCGTGCAACCGGCGGTGTCGATTTCACTCAGTACCTTCTTCCTGGCGGGATCCAACACGCCGAAAGACGCGGCCGGCGTCAGGTACGGAACGTAGACAAACTTTTGGTCCGAGCTGTATCCGATCGTGAACAACGTGGCCAGGGTATGGGCGTGCTTGGGCGGGATGACGATTTCGCCGGTCTTCGACAATGTGTTGTTGTCGTTGAATTCGACTACGTCAGTGCGCGTACCGTGACCGCCCCGGGCGAAGTAAGTCGTCGCGACCGCCGTTGTCTTGCCGTCGGGAGAGAGATTGATTCCGGGTATGAATCCCGTGTCGATCTGCCCGATGCGTCGATGCGAATCGCCATCGAACAGCCAGACGCGCGAGTCGATTTCGTTGTTGTACGCGTAGTCGACCACGTAGATCCAATGGGGTGACTTCGGGCCAACCGTTGCAATCGTGAGATGCTCGGCGGGCAGGGGCGGTGTCGGGGCTGCGGCCCATGAGGATGCGATGCCCGCAGCGAGAATCTGGAGCATCACGCCAGGCCAATTTCTTGTCATCTCCTACCCCCGGGACCGTACGTGCGCGCTCGAGTCTCGCATAACGCACAGCGAGTCGAAAGTGGTGTGGAATCGCGCTACGCTGGTGGTATGAAAGACGATCTGGGCGAGAGCAGGCAGATTCCGCGGCGTGACTTTCTGCAGGGAGCGCTGGTCGCCGCGGCAACAACGTTGTCCGGTTCGTTGCTGAAGGCGTATGCCTCCGACCCAGTCGAGGCGCAAAACGCGGCCGGTTACTACCCGCCTGCGTTGACGGGCCTGCGCGGCAGCCATCCTGGCTCATTTGAGGAGGCGCACGCTCTGCGGGACGGGCGCAAGTCCGACGCCCCAACCGACACCGGTGAAGCGTATGACCTGGTCGTCGTGGGCGGCGGAATCAGTGGGCTCTCCGCGGCCCATTTTTTTCGCAAACTGACTAGCGCCTCGAGCCGGATTCTGATCCTGGACAATCACGATGACTTCGGCGGTCACGCCAGGCGCAATGAGTTTCAACTGGGGGGGCGTCTGCACCTGCTGAACGGCGGCACCCTGGAAATCGATAGTCCGCGTCCGTACGCACCCGTCCCCAAGGAGCTGTTGGCGGAGCTCGGAATCGATGTGCCGGCCCTGAGTCGCAAGATCGAACATCCGAATTTCTATGAGTCGCTCGGGATGCACCTGGGAGTGTTCTTCGATCGGGAGACGTTTGGAGCCGACGCGCTGGTATCGGGTTATCACAAAGTCCCGGTGCGCTCGCTGTTGGCCGGCTCGCCTTTGTCACCTCGTGCGCGTGCCGACATCGAGCGGATCGAGGAAGGGGCGATCGACTTCATGCCGGGAGTGCCCCCCGATGCGAGGAAGCTGCAACTGTCGAAGATCAGCTACGCCAGCTATCTGCGCGATTATGTGAAGGCTGACCCCGCCGCCATCGCTTTCTACCAGTCGTGGCCGCACGGTGAATGGGGAGTGGGGATCGATGCGATCTCGGCCCTCGATGCCTGGGGATTCGGCATGCGGGGCTTCAAAGGCCTGGGGCTCGCCCCAGGGGTCATTCGGCGCATGGGTTATACGCCGTCAGGATATGCCGCGACCGGCGGATCCGACACTCTGCACTTTCCCGACGGAAATGCCACTGTTGCCCGGCTGTTGGTGCGCAACCTGATTCCGGAGGCGATGCCGGGCTCGAGTGCAACGGACATTGTAACGGCTCGGGCACGGTACGATCAGCTCGATCGCGCCGGGGCGCCGGTACGAGTCCGGCTGAACAGCACGGTTGTGCGCGCTGTAAACAGTGGCGGTGGGGTGGACGTTCACTATGTCACCAGCGGCGGTACGTTCAAGGTCCAAGGGCGCAATTGCGTCCTGGCCTGTTGGAACATGATGATTCCCTACCTGTGCCCCGAGTTGCCGGATGCGCAGAAGGCGGCTTTGCATCAGCTCATCAAGACGCCGCTCGTCTATAGCAGCGTGGCCTTGCGCAACTGGGAAGCATTCAGGAAGTTGCAGGTGAGTCGCGTGTATGCCCCGTCGGGTTATCACTCCAACTTCTCGTTGAATCAGAATGTGACCATCGGTGACTATCGCAGCTCGACATCGCCCTCTGAGCCGATCCTGCTGCATATGACGCGCACGCCCTGCAAGCCGAATGTCGGTTTGTCGGAGCACGAGCAGAACAAGGCGGGACGCCAGGAGTTGCTGGAAACTTCGTTCGCCACGTTTGAACGCAACATCCGCGAGCAACTGAGCCGCACGCTCGCCGGCGGCGGTTTTGATCCCGGCCGCGACATCGAAGCCATTACCGTCAATCGCTGGCCGCACGGCTACGCAGCGGAATACAACCCGCTGTGGGATCCGGATGTACCGGAGGATCAGCGGCCGAACGTGCTCGGCCGGGCGAAGCTCGGAAAGATCGCCATTGCGAATTCGGACGCCGGTGGCGCGGCCTACACCGATTCCGCGATCAATCAGGCGAATCGCGCGGTGAATGAGTTGTTGAAGGGGTAGGTGTGACAGGCTCCCTGTGGTCCGCAACTGCTGCTCCGGGGCCTCTACTGGCTCCCCTGTCCGAGAGCGTGCGCGCGCAGGTTGCGATCGTCGGGGCGGGCTACACCGGGCTGTCCGCCGCCCTGCACCTGGCGGAGGCGGGCCGTGACGTAGTCGTGTTGGAAGCAGTGGACGTCGGGGACAGAGCATCCGGTCTCAACGGCGGACAGGTGATTCCCGGAGTCAAACACGACCCCGACACGTTGGAAGAGATGTACGGCCCTGTCGCGGGCTCGCGGCTGGTAGACACGGTGGCATCCGGGCCCGATGTCGTTTTTGATCTGATCCGGAAGTACGAAATTGCCTGTGCGGCGACGCGGACAGGGTGGATTCAACCTGCCACATCCGCTGCCGCGATGGAGATGATTACCACGCGTGTCGGCCAATGGCGGCGGCGCGGTGCTGACGTGGAGTTGTTGTCGACCGCCGAGACTGCACGGCTCACAGGATCGCAGCGTTACGTCGGTGGATGGATCGACCGGCGCGGCGGGACCGTGCAGCCGTTATCGTATGTTCGTGGCCTGGCGCGCGCGGCGCGTGGAGCAGGGGCGCGGATTTTCAGTCAGTCGCCTGCCACTGACCTCGAGGAGTTGGAGCACGGGTGGCGGATCCAGACGCCCGGTGGGTCTGTAGTCAGCGAGACCGTGATTCTCGCGACGGATGCGTACACCGATCGGCTCGTCGATCCGCTGCGGCGGACGTTGATTCCGGTTCCGTCGTTTCAGGTTGCGACGGAGCCTGTTCCCGAGAAGTTGCGTCAGACGATACTGCCTGAAGGACAATCGGCGTCAGATACCTGGCACCTGTTGAGATACTTCCGACTCGATGCGACGGGTCGGCTGGTGATGGGGTCGCGCGGAACGTTTGCCGACGTCCCGGTGGCCGTGGCGGCCAAGCATCACTACCGCGCCGTGCGCGAGATTTTCCCGCAGCTCGAGGGTATTCGTTATGAATACCATTGGGGTGGGCTCGTGGGAATGACGCGGGACCACTTGCCGCATCTGCACGAGGTGGCTCCGGGGTTGATCACCGGGCTGGGCTATAACGGGCGCGGCGTTGCCATGGCGACGGTAATGGGGCGGATTCTCGCGAATTGGGCGTTGGGCGTACCGGCGCCGGAGTTGCCTTTCCCGGTGACGCCGTTGAAGCCGATTCCCATGCACAGGTTCAACCAATTCGGGGCGCGGATGGCCATCCAGGGGTTGCGGGCGATGGATGGATTGGCCCGCGTGCGGGATCGGTGGTTTGCGAAGGCGAGGTCGCTGTGAGCTGGGCGCTCGTGGGTTTTCTGGCCGCGCTGGTGCTGGTCAACATCGCGTTTTTCATTGGCTGGGTGCGGGCGCGGCGGACTCACCCCCATCGTGATTCGCCCACTATCGGCGATGTCGTCATCGGCCTCGTCACGGACTTCTTTGACGCCCTGGGCATCGGCTCTTTCGCTCCGACAACTGCATTGTTCAAACTGCGTGGCCGGCCCGCCGACGAGCTGATTCCAGGCACCTTGAATGTCGGTCACAACCCGCCGGCATTTGTTGAGACTGCCATCTTCGTGACGGCCGTTGCGGTGGATCCGCTGTTGCTGACTGCGATGGTTGGCAGCGCGACGCTCGGTGCCTACCTCGGTGCCGGCACGGTCAGCCGGCTGCCGGTTCGTGCGATCCAACTTTTCATGGGTGCCGCGTTGCTCATTGCCGCGACATTTTTCGCTATTGCCAATCTGGGTGCATTCCCGGTGGGCGGTGAGGCGACCAGCCTGCCTGGCTGGCGGTTCGGGCTGGCGGTTGCCGTGAACTTTGTGCTGGGCGCGTTGACGAGTGTTGGCATCGGTCCGTACGCACCCTGCATGGTGCTGTTGGCGCTGCTCGGCCTGCATCCGTTGAGCGCGTATCCCATCATGATGGGGACCTGTGGGCTGGTGCAGCCGGTGGCCAGTCTGCAGTTCTTCAAGACTGGTCGCTTCGCCTGGGGCACTTCGCTGGGTTTGGCCATGGGCGGGGTGGTTGGAATTCTGGTGGCGGTGTTTGTTGTGAAGCAGTTGCCGCTGCACACTTTGCGGTGGTTGGTGATGATTGTGGTGGCCTATGCGGCGGTGTCGATGTTGCGGTCAGCGATGAAGGCAACACCTGTGTCGCCGGCTGCGGCGCCCGCGCCGGCGGATGGGCTGTGATGTGGCATGCGTCGTGGCCGGTGGGGCGCTGGTTTGCGCTGCGGCGGCTGGCGGAGAACTGTTGATATGACTATCGACCCGGGTGTTGCCTGGTTGATCATCGCCTGCGCGGGGCTGCTGTTCCTGGTGGCAGCGCTGCACAAGCTGCGCGACCTGCGGCGGTTCCGTGAGGTCTTCGCCGCATATCAGCTGATGCCGGTGGCCGCCGGCCGGCTCCTCGCGCCTGTCGTTCCCGCTCTCGAGCTCGCCGTCGCGGTGGGGCTGCTGTTTGATGATCTGCGTGCGCCGGCGCTGCGGATTGGCGTAGCGTTGATGCTCGCTTACGGGGCTGGCATCGCCATCAATCTGGCCCGCGGGCGCCGCGACCTGGATTGCGGCTGCGCCGGGCCCAACGACCGCCGTCCGATTGCCGCCTGGATGATCTGGCGGAATGTCGGTATCGCCATTCTCCTGTCCGCCGTGCTGTTACCCTGGAGCGACCGTGTCTTCGAGCTGACTGATGGCGTGACGGTAGGTTTTGGAACCGCATGTTGTGCCCTGGTCTATCTTTGCCTCGACCGGCTGTTGGCTCCCGTTCGCCGTATTACGCACTGAGATACTGTCTGATGAGCGCACTCGCAATATCAAACGTTGTTCTGTGGATCGTCGTGTTGGCCCTGCTGGCACTCGTGTTGGCGTTGACCCGCCAGATTGGCGTGTTGCATGAGCGTATTTCGCCCGTGGGGGCGCTCATGATCAACAAGGGTCTCACGGTGGGTGAGCCGGTGCCGGTGGTCGACGTAGCCGACCTGAGCGGGCAGGCGCTGAAAGTAGGCGCTCCACGCACCGATGGCCTGAGCACGTTGCTGTTGTTTGTATCGCCGACGTGTCCTGTCTGCGAGTCACTGCTGCCGGTGCTGCAATCCAGTCGTAAACAGGAGAAGAGCTGGTTGCAGATCGTGCTCGCCAGCGATGGCGACCTGGGCACCCAGCGCGAGTTTGTGCGCAACAAGGGGCTCGGCGATTTCCAATATGTTGTGTCAGCTCCGCTGGGAATGACCTACCAGGTGAGCCGGCTGCCGTTCGCGGCGCTGGTGGATGCCGGCGGCAAGCTGCGCGCGCGGGGCCTGGTCAATTCACGGGAACACCTGGAGAGTCTGTTTGAGGCGCAGCGGCTGGGCGTCGCGTCGTTACAGGAATATTTCGTTGCACACAGTTAGTCAGGGACGTCAAGACATCCACGACTAGCGGCGCACCGTATACGCTCTACCTCTTTTGAGGGAGGGAAGGAGGGTGGCACGGCGCCCTAAGCTGCGCCCCGCGATGGGATGACACCGGTAACTGTACATACAGGCTGGCTGGTCCGTCGAGACTGGATGCCGGCGCCTCCCCAGATGCCGGCCCGTCCAGGTGGATGCAAGGCGCGCCCAGGGGTGGATGCAGGCCGTCACCGGTTCGCTTAGTACAATATTCGGTGCGCCGCGTTCGTCTATCGGTAGGTCGCATCCGGTTTGCGACAATATTTTTCAAACTATAGAGTGCTCAACATGTTACGGCGCTCCACCATTGCCGGCGTGATCGCCGTGAGCTCGTTGGCTGGCTGTGCCGTCGGCCCCGACTTCCATGCTCCCGCGCCGCCCGCGACTTCCAATTACACCCGTGGCCAACAACCGGGGGCCACCTCGGATGCGCCCGGGACGGGCGGAGCGGCCCAGACGATCCAATCTGACAGGGATATCCCTGCCGACTGGTACGGTCTGTTTCAGTCCGAGCCACTGGATGACCTGGTCCGCCGCTCGTTGCACGACAGCCCGACCGTGGATGCGGCCAAAGCCGCGTTGCGTTCGGCTGAGTACACGTACCTCGCCGAGCGCGGGGCGCTGTTTCTTCCCCAGGCGGATGGCAGTTTCGGCGTGACCCGTCAAAAGAGTCCGGGAGCCGCGTTTGGTAATCCGAGTGCGCCGGCGAGCCTGTTCACTCTCTATAACGCCTCGGTCAATGTTTCCTACCGGCTGGATGTCTTCGGGGGTTCCCGTCGCCAACTCGAGCAACTCGGGGCTCAGACGGACTTTCAAAGGTGGGAGCTCGAGGCTGCCAAACTCACACTCACTGGAAACGTCGTTACCACTGCGTTCGATGTGGCATCGCTCACTGACCAGCTGGCCGCGGTGAAGGATGTCGTGGCAGCTGAGACCGAACAGTACAAAGTGGTACAACGGCAGTTTGATGTGGGTGCCGCTTCGAAGTCTGATGTTCTGTCGCAACAGGCGCAGCTCGCTCAGGCAGCGGCCGTGGTGCCGTCGCTGGAGAAGGCGCTTGCCCAGGCTCACCATCGGCTTGCCGTGCTGGCAGGGCGCACGCCGGATGATGCGAGTATCCCGGACTTCGCGTTGGATCACTTTACGTTGCCGACGGAGTTGCCGGTGAGTGTCCCGGCGAAGCTGGTTCGTCAGCGTCCGGACGTTCAGGCCGCGGAAGCCCAGTTGCACCAGGCCACCGCGGCGGTAGGCATCGCAACCGCCAACCTGTATCCGCAGATCACGCTGACCGGCACGATCGGCTCAGAATCCGTCACGGGTGGTGGGTTGTTCGGGGCGGGGACCGGTGCCTGGAGCGCCGGTGCGCAGTTGCTCCAGCCGCTGTTCCATGGGGGTGAGCTGCGCTATAAGCGGCGCGCGGCCGTGGCGGCCCTGGAGCAGGCGGATGCCAACTACCGGCAGACGGTGTTGGCTGCAATGGAAGAGGTCGCAGACACTTTGCGCGCGCTGGAAACCGATGCACGCGCCCTGCGGGCGCAGGTTGAGGCGGAGAAGGCGGCCTCCGACGCTTTCGAGATTTCCAAGAAGCAGTTCCGGGTTGGCGGTGTCAGTTACGTGACTGTGTTGAACACCCAGCGGTTGTTTCTCGAGGCGCGTCAGAACCGCGTGCAGGCCCAGGCGGCCCGCTATTCAGACTCGGCGGCATTGTTCCAGTCGCTGGGGGGCGGCTGGTGGAATCGTAAGGATCAAGAGGTAGCCAGCAAGTGAGCAGCATTCTCTCGGATAACCCACGGAGCGTGAATGCCTCCATGCGGCGGCGTCTGATCATCGTGGTGCTTGCCGTGGGCGTATTGCTGGCCGCCATCGTCGGCTTCAATGCCTGGAAAGCCAACCTGTTGGCCGGGATCCGCAAGCAGAACGCGGCCCCGCCCCAGACTGTCAGCGCCGCCAGTGTCAAATTCACGGACTGGCAGCCTGAAGTGAGCGCGGTGGGCAGCATGCGGGCGGTGCGCGGTGTCGATGTCACCACCGAAGTGACCGGCCTGGTGCGGACACTGCGCTTCAAGTCGGGCGACGAAGTGAAGTCGGGCCAGGTGCTGGTCGAGTTGAATGCGGATGCCGAGATAGCTCAGCAACATGCGCTCGAAGCGGCCGCCGATCTGTCCGCCACGGTGTTCGAGCGCGACAAGGAGCAGTACGAGGCGCAGGCCATCAGCAAAGCGCAGTTGGATGCCGATGCGGCTGACCTGAAGAACAAGCGTGCCCAGGCGGCAGCGCAGGCTGCGCTCGTTGCGAAGAAGATCATCCGGGCTCCGTTTGATGGCAAGCTGGGAATCACGACGGTCAATCCGGGCCAATATCTCAACACGGGCGACAAGATTGTGACTCTGCAGGCGGTGGATCCCATCTATGTGGATTTCAAACTGCCGCAGCAGCAGTTGGCGATGATTGCCAATGGCCAGGCGGTGAATCTCACGACCGATTCGTACCCGGGTGCCACGTTTACCGGAAAAATCAATGCAATCGATCCGCGGATCGATGCCAGTACGCGCAACTTCCAGGCTGAGGCGACCGTTCCGAATGCCGATCGCAAGCTCATGCCCGGCATGTTTGCCCGTGTCGCGGTGATTGCCGGTGACAAGAAGCAGTACCTGACCTTGCCGCAGACCGCAATTACCTATAACCCGTACGGGGCGACGGTGTTTGTGGCCGAAAAGAAGCCGGGTGGATCAGACAAGGATCTCATCGCGCAACAGGCCTTCGTGACCCTGGGGCCCACGCGCGGTGACCAGGTTGCGGTGGTGAAGGGTGTCAAGGAAGGCGACCAGGTCGTGACCAGCGGCCAGATGAAGCTGGTCAACGGCGCGCCACTGATCATCGACAACTCGGTGCTGCCGGCCAACGACCCGAATCCGAGCCCGCAAGAGCAGTGAGGCTGCGCCATGAAGTTCACGGATATTTTCGTTCAACGGCCGGTGCTCTCACTGGTGCTCAGCATGTTGATCCTGGTGCTGGGCATGCGGGCGATCTTCCAGCTTCCCGTCAGTCAGTATCCGGAGACCGAGAACGCGGTCGTCACGATCTCCACTACTTATTATGGCGCTGATGCCGCGACGGTCGCCGGGTTCATTACGCAGCCGCTCGAGGCGGCCATCTCGCAGGCACAGGGTATTGACTACCTGTCCTCCAACAGCAGCACGGGTGTATCGGTCATTCAGGCCACCCTGCGGCTGAACTATGATTCCAACCGCGCGCTGACTGAAATCAACACCAAGGTCGCCTCGGTTCGCAACCAGTTGCCGCCCCAGGCGCAGCAGCCCGTCCTGACCGTCCAGGTGGGACAGACAGTGGATGCGATGTACATCGGCTATTTCAGCGACACGCTGCCGGTGAACGGGCTGAGCGACTACCTCGTGCGCGTCATCAAGCCCAAGCTCGACGCCCTCGAAGGGGTTCAGACGGCTGAGGTCATCGGTACCCGTTTGTACGCTTTGCGCGCGTGGCTCGACCCGGACCGTATGGCAGCGCACGGGATCGCCGCCAGTGATGTCTACAACGCGTTGGCAGCCAACAACTACTTGACCGCCGTCGGTACCACGAAGGGGCAGGCGATCACTGTCGACCTCACGGCCTCCACCGATCTGCATTCCCTGGCGGAGTTCAGGAAGCTGGTGGTGCGGCAACAAGACGGAGCAATCATCCGCCTGGAAGACGTGGCCAACGTGGTTCTGGGTGCCGAGAACTACGACTTCAGTGTGGCCTTCACCGGGCAGCGATCGGTGTTCATTGGCATCAAGGTTGCGCCGACCGCCAATGTCCTGCAGGTCGCGGATCGCGTGAAAGCGGCCATGCCGGGCATTTCTGCGCAGCTGCCTGTCGGCATGAAGCAGAAGCTGGCGTACGACGCGACTGAGTTTATCGACACCTCGATCAAGGAGGTCATCAAGACCCTGGTCGAGGCCTTGATCATTGTGACGGTGGTGATCTATCTGTTCCTGGGTACGTTGCGGGCAGTGGTGATTCCCGTTGTGGCCATGCCGCTGTCGCTGGTGGGCGCATTCTTCCTGATGTCGGCACTGGGTTATTCCATCAACCTGCTGACATTGCTTGCGTTGGTGTTGGCGATCGGCCTGGTCGTCGATGATGCGATCATCGTCGTCGAAAACGTCGATCGACACCTGAAAGCCGGCTTATCTCCCTTCAATGCTGCGTTGCAAGGTGCGCGGGAGCTGGGTGGGCCCATCATTGCGATGACTGCGGTGTTGGTTGCGGCATATCTGCCGATCGGATTCCAGGGCGGCCTCACGGGTGCGTTATTTACGCAGTTCGCCTTCACTCTGGCCGGCGCGGTCACCGTGTCAGCCATTATCGCGCTGAGTCTTTCGCCGATGATGTGCGCGACCGTGTTCCGCGCGGAGCAGGAAGAGGGGCGCTTCGTTCATCTCATTGACAATGTCTTCGGGCGCGTGCGCGCTCGCTATCAGCGCATTCTGGCGAGCTGGTTGCATACCTGGCAGGTGTTGGTGGTACTCGGGCTCCTGTTGCTCGCGGGCGTGGTCTACCTGTTCATGACTTCGGATTCGGAGCTCGCTCCCCAGGAAGACCAGGGGATCGTACTGTCGCAGGTGATCGGGCCGCCGAATGCCACCTACGCGCAGATGCAGAAATACACCGACCTGATATTCAACACGGCCAAGGAGCTGCCGGAGTTCGACGCCTCGTTCCAGATCACGGGCACTCCCGCCGTCAACCAGGGCTTCGGCGGTTTTCTCATGGCGCCGTGGGACAAGCGCAAACGCTCTGCCGATCAGTTGCAGCAGGTCCTGCAGGAGAAGTGGAATCACATCGCCGGCGTGCGCGTCGCCGCCTTCCAGTTCCCGTCACTGCCGGGCGCGCAGGGCTTGCCGTTGCAGTTCGTGATCACCACGACCGAGCCGGTGGACCAGCTCAATGAGGTCGCGAACAAGGTGTTGGAGAAGGCCAAGGCCAGCGGCATGTTCTGGTTTGTAGACTCCGACCTGAAGCTCGATAAGCCACAGGCCACCTTGAAGATAGACCGGGACCTGGTCGCGGATCTCGGCCTGACACAGCAGGATGTGGGTAATTCGCTGGGCGCGGCGTTGGGTGGTGGTTACGTCAACTACTTCTCGTTGTCGGGTCGTTCCTACAAGGTCATTCCGCAGGTGTTGCAGAAGGACCGGCTCAATCCCGACCAGGTCCTGGATTACTACATCAAGTCCGGCGATGGCTCGCTGATCCCCGCGAGCACGGTGGCCAGCATCCAGACCAGCACGGTTCCCGAGGCGATCAATCACTTTCAGCAGTTGAATTCCGCCACTATTGCGGGTGCGCCGGGTGTCTCTGACGGCGATGCGTTGCAGATGTTGCGCGATGCTCTCGCGGAGGTCGCTCCATCCGGATACAACGTGGACTACTCGGGTCAGTCGCGTCAGTTTGTCCGCGGCTCGAGTGGATTTGTGTCGACGATGTTGTTTGCGCTCGTGATTGTGTATCTGGCGCTGGCCGCGCAGTTTGAGAGCTTCCGCGATCCGGTTGTCATCCTGGTGTCAGTGCCCATGGCGTTGTTCGGCGCACTGCTGTTCATCAACCTCGGCGCGGCGAAGCTGAATATCTACACGCAGGTGGGATTGGTCACGTTGCTCGGCCTGATCAGTAAGCACGGCATTCTGATCGTGCAGTTCGCCAACGAACTGCAGAGGGAAGGGCGCAGCAAGCTGGAGGCGATAGAGGAAGCCGCGTCGGTTCGCTTGCGCCCCATCCTGATGACGACGGCGGCGATGGTGCTCGGCGTTCTACCCCTGGTGATCGCGTCGGGCGCCGGCGCTGCCGGCCGGCGGGCCATGGGCATCGTTCTGTTCACCGGTCTGTCGATCGGGACGCTGTTTACGCTCTTCATCGTGCCAGCCGTGTACATCCTCCTGGGCGCCGATCACGCCAAGGACAGGGCCAAGGCAAATGCCAAAGGTGACCCGGCGGCTGGGGAGCCTATACTGTCGGATGCCTAGCGGGCGAAGGGTGCCTTGACAAATACAGCCTAGGCAACTATATTACCGCCATGGCTGAGATCTACGACGAAGAGAGTTATGCGCCCAAGAAGGGCGTGGGGTATCTGCTGCACCGCGTCAGGTCAGAGCTCCTTGCCGCCATGGATCGCGAATTTGCGGCTGATGAGCAGTTGGCGGATCTGCAGGCGACTTCCGCGCAGTTCATTGTCCTGGCGACTCTGAGCACGGACGAAGTGAAGTCGGCGTCCGACCTTTGCAAGGGAATGACCTACGACGCCGGCGCAATGACCCGCATGATCGATCGCCTGGAGGAAAAGGGCCTGCTCAAGCGTAGCCGTTGCCCTGACGATCGCCGTCTGGTCAATCTGGAGCTCACCGAGAAAGGACAGGTGGCCCTCCCTCGAATGCGCAATACCGCCCGACGGGTTTTGAACCGATTCTTGGAGGGGTTCACCAAGGCGGAGGCCCGGCAAATGGAAGGCTTTTTGATCCGGATGCTGGAGAACGCCTCGCGCGGCACGTGAGTTTTTTTACCTAATTAGTTGCCTAGGCATTGTTAGCCACGGCAGGAAGAAGACGGCCATGAAGAAATGGTTCAGGAAGGGTTTCGAGGGAGTCCGTGAATTCGGGCCGTATGCGGCGGTGGAACTGTTGCTGCCAGGCGGTTCGGTGATCGCGGTGTTGATGTGGCTGTACCGCCGGCACAAGCGGATCGAGGTGCATTCATGATTTCCATTTCTTCTTCGCGAAGCCTGGTTGGGTTGGTGATTGCGTCGTTGTTGGCCGCATGCGCCAGCACGCACGGGTTGAAGCCTCAGGCAACGGTCCAGAAGGCCGACGCATTGTCAGTGTCTTCTGTGTTGGCTGATGCAACGGTGGACCCCTCAGCCTGGCCGCAGTCCGACTGGTGGACTCAGTTTCAGGATCCGCAGTTGAATGAGTTGATTGCGGAGGGGCTCGCGGGAAGTCCTTCGCTGAAGGTGGCAGAGGCGCGCACGCGCGCGGCTCTCGCACAGGCGCAGGTGGCCAAGTCTGCCCGCCTGCCGCAGGTTGATGCAAAAGCTGACATCACTCGCGAGCGCTTTCCTGATCAGTCGCTGATTCCTCCTCCGTATGCGGGCACCTGGGACAACTTCAGCGAGTTGTCCGCGACGCTGAGCTGGGAAATTGATCTGTGGGGCAAGAATCGCGCGGCTTACGAACAGGCGGTCGGCCAGGCCCGTGCAAGCGCACTGGATGCTCGTGCGGCGCGGTTGGCGTTGTCGGCGAGCATTGCCCATGCGTACGTTCAGCTCGAACGTGCTTACCTGCAGTTGGACGTCGCCCAGGCGACCCTCGCGCAGCGTGAACAGATCTTCAAGCTGACGCAGGATCGCAACGAGGCGGGCGTTGATTCGCGGCTCGAGCTGCGTCAGGCGCAGTCGGCATTGCCGGCGGCTCGCGAACAGATTGTGCAGTGGCAGGAGGCGATCGCCCTGAGTCGCAACCAGCTTGCCGCGCTGTTAGGCAAGGGCCCTGACCGGGGACAGGCCATTCAGCGTCCCGGCGCGAGTGCGCTGGCGGCAGTGTCAATTCCCAGCCATGTGCCGTCGGAATTGCTTGGGCGACGGCCTGACATCCTGGCGCAACGCTGGCGAGTTGAGGCGGCGCGGCACGGTATCGACAACGCGAAAGCGCAGTTCTATCCGGACGTGAACCTGTCGGCATTTGTTGGTTATCAGATCCTCGGTCCCGGAAGCCTGATCACCGCGGGTAACCGTGAGATCGGTGTCGGTCCTGCTGTGACGCTGCCGATCTTCGATGCGGGTAAGCGCCGTGGGAACCTTGCGGCTCGGGATTCTGAGTATGACGTTGCGGTTGAGCAGTACAACCAGGCTATCGCGGATGGTCTGCGTGAGGTCGTCGATCAACTGACGTCCTTCCACAGCGTCAACGAGCAACAGGTGCAGCAGCGTGAAGGTCTTGCGACTGCCCAGGATGCCTACGATCTCGCGACACTTCGCTATCGTGAAGGCGTCGGCAACTACCTGCAGGTGCTGACGACCGAAACGCAGCTTCTGTCACAGCGCAGTCTGGATGCGGATCTGAAGTCTCGCGCACTGGATACATCTATTAATTTGGCCCGCGCCCTTGGCGGGGGTTTTGATAATCCCGCACTCGTTCAGGGATTGCCATCGGAGCATTGATCATGAGCACAGAGAACCTCGAAAAGCGTCCTAACAAGCGTGTGTTGTGGCTGTCCATTGTCGGCGGCGCATTCCTGTTGATTGGTGCAGGGTATACCGCCTACTGGAGTACGGTGTTGCGGTATCGGCAGACAACGGATGATGCCTATGTGAATGGCAACGTCGTGCAGATAACTCCGCAGATATCGGGGACGGTCGTTTCGATCGGTGCCGACGACACGCAGTTTGTGAAGGCCGGTCAGCCGCTCGTTCGGCTGGATCAGGCTGACGCGAAGGTTGCGTTGGATCAGGCAGAGGCTCAGTTGGCTAAGACAGTGCGCGAGGTACGCAACATGTTTGCTACTTCTGCGCAGTTGCGCGCAGCGGTTGCGCTGAGGCAAAGCGACCTGGCGATGGCGCAGAAGGATCTGGCTCGGCGCGAGCGCCTTGGTAACTCCGGCGCCATTTCATCGGAAGAGCTGCAGCATGCGCGGGACACGGTACGTGGCGCGGAGGCGGCCTTGATGTCCGCCCAGCAGCAGTTGAATGGTAACCAGGCGCGTGTGGATGGCACGACACTGGAGAATCATCCGGATGTCCGCAACGCTTCGGCCGCGGTGCGTAATGCATATCTTACATATAGCCGGACGACACTTCCCGCGCCTGTGTCCGGGTTTGTTGCGCGACGCGCTGTGCAGTTGGGACAGCGTGTGGGCCCTGGGGCGCCTTTGATGTCGGTTGTTCCGCTCGACCAGGTGTGGGTGGACGCGAACTTCAAAGAGCCGCAGTTGGCCAATATGCGGGTAGGACAGCCGGTGACGCTCACCGCTGATCTGTACGGCAATGGCTTCCGTTATCATGGGAAGATTGTGGGCTTCGGAGCCGGCACGGGCTCAGCCTTCGCGCTGCTTCCAGCGCAGAACGCCACCGGCAACTGGATCAAGATTGTGCAGCGTGTGCCGGTGCGTATCGCCCTCGACCCCAAGGAGCTGGCTCGGCAGCCGTTGCAGGTGGGCTTGTCGATGAAGGTTGAGGTGTCGGTGCGGGATGGGGGTACCGGCGAGCGGTTGCCGCAGCTTGCTAACAACGCGCCGGTTTATTCGACGGATGTGTTTCATTCAGTGGATGAGGCTGCGGACTCGCGGGTTCAGCAGATTATTGCCGCCAATGGGTCGGCTGACGCACGGAGCTTCGGGTCGGTGAAGCAGGCGGCTGGGAAAGTGGCCAGCCTGAATTAATTCAGGGTGGTTGGGTACCAACATGGTTGAAGAGAAGAAACAAGCGAGCGGTGGCCCAGCGGCCGTTGGTGGTTCAGCCGGCGCTGGATCAGCGGACGCGCGGGCGGCTGGCGCTGGAGTGCCTGGCGCTGCTGGGCCGACTGGCGCGGGCGCTGCGGCTACGGGCGGTGCCGGTGCGCCACCGGCTTCTGCGTCGGCGCCAGGTGGTGCAGGCGGGCGCGGTGGGCCTAACGGGCCGCCGCAGTTGCAGCCTCTCCAAGGCACCGCGCTGACTATTGGCACCATCGCGTTGTCACTCGCGACGTTCATGAACGTGCTCGACACGTCCATCGCCAACGTGTCAATTCCCGCGATCTCTGGTGACCTGGGTGTTTCACCTGACCAGGGCACGTGGGTAATCACGTCGTTTGGTGTCGCCAACGCGATCTCCTTGCCTCTGACCGGCTGGCTCACTCGAACCTTCGGCCAGGTGAAGCTGTTCATCTGGTCCGTCACGTTGTTCACCATTGCGTCGTTCCTGTGCGCGCTTGCTCCGTCGCTGGAAATGCTGATTCTGTTCCGTGTCCTGCAGGGCGCCGTCGCGGGTCCGATGATGCCGCTGTCACAGGCTTTGCTGCTGTCGAGCTATCCGAAAGCCAAAGCGGGTGCTGCTTTGGGAATGTGGTCTATTACCACTCTGGTAGCTCCCGTGGTGGGTCCGTTGCTGGGCGGTTGGATCACGGACAACATTTCCTGGCCGTGGATTTTCTATATCAACGTGCCGGTGGGCATCATTGCGGGAGTTGCGACCTGGATCATCTACCGGTCGCGTGAAACGCCCACGATGAGTCTGCCGATCGATAAGATCGGGCTGTTCCTGCTGGTGTTGTGGGTCGGTGCTCTGCAGGTCCTGCTCGATAAGGGCAAGGATCTGGACTGGTTCGGCTCCGGGCAGATCATCACACTGGCGATTGTTGCCGTCGTGGGCTTCACGATCTTCCTGATCTGGGAGCTGACGGAGAAACATCCTGTGGTGGATCTGTCTCTATTCAGCAAGCGCAACTTTGCAGTCAGTACTGTTGCGATGTTGATGGCCTATGGGCTGTTCTTCGGCAACGTGGTGCTCCTGCCGTTGTGGTTGCAGCAGTACATGGGCTACACGGCGACGCTTGCCGGAGTGGTGCTTGCGCCCGTCGGGCTCTTCGCGATCTTCCTGACGCCTATTGTGGCGCGGTACACGGGCAAGGCCGATCCACGTGTTTTCGTCACGGTTTCATTTGGCGTGTTCGCTTTGGTGTTGTTCATGCGGCAGCACTTCAATACGGACGCGACTATTGGCACGTTGCTGGTACCGACGCTCGTTCAGGGTATCGCCATGCCATTCTTCTTCATCCCGCTGATCTCCTTGAGCCTGTCAGGACTCGCACCCGAGCGTATCCCCGCCGCCTCCGGCCTGTTCAACTTCGCGCGCATCACAGCGGGTTCATTCGGTACGTCTATCACCACCACACTGTGGGATCGTCGGGCGACGCTACACCACTCGCAGTTGGTGGAACACTTGACCGGCACCGACCCCGCATCGGCGCAGGCGTTGGCTACGTTGCAGGCTGGTGGGTTGGGTCAACAGCAGAGCTACGGTGTGCTGAACCGGTTGGTTGACCAACAGGCGTTCATGATGTCTGCCGACGATATCTTCTATGTGTCGGGGATCTTGTTCATTGCGTTGATTCTGGTTATTTGGCTGGCTAAGCCGGAGAAGGGTGGGGGCGGGGCGCAGTCTAAGGAGGCTGCAAGTGGGGCTCACTGAAGAGGCGGTTTCTTCACCGCCGCTGCTGCGGGCTGGCCTGGTGGGGTGAAGAGAGCGGGCGCGCTGGCTCTGTATTGGTTTGGGGGCGGCAGAAGTGCGGTTCAGGCGTTAGGTTTCGTTTGCCGCTTGCGCGCGGCGAAGATTAAATCCGTGTCCGCTGCTGCTTGGTTCACACAGCCCCGCTGTTAGAACGGGCGCCAGCGGTAACCTGTCGATGCCATAAATGCAAAAACCGCCTGGCGGCGGCTTTTGCGCCCGGTCGCCCATCCGTTCTTGTCGGATCGGTCAGGGCCGGGAGGTTGATTGATATGTCACCACGAAGTGTTCATTTGGTCAACTGCTTATTGCATGTATCTTGCGCCAGTCCGAATTCCACCGCGTATCGGTCCATGTAGCTTCGCAGGACGCGCGCGGTATCGTCCTGTTCGCACATCGTGATCGGAATTCGCCCGTCCAGGTGCGCGCAGGGTTGATTCAGCCATTTGCGGGCGCCGCCTGAGCTGCCCCGCACTCGTTTCGCTTCTTCAAAAATAGGTATGAGAAGATCCGGACGCGCGTACCATGAAAGGGGTTTGTGGATCACGTCGTGACGGCGTCGGACCATGGGTGGTAATTGACTTTGGGCGATCTCGTCTTCGAGGATATGCCTGCGAATCCAGTGGGCATGCTTTTCTAATTCAACGTTGACGCTGCCTGTATCAGGCTTTGTGGGGACGATCAACCCAATGATTGCGGATGTGTGCTGACGAATCAGCTGCATCGCTGGCTGGAAATCAGCATCGTTTGTTATAAAAATAATCTGATCGACTTCCTTGCGAATCGCATCGCTAAATGCTTGAAGGGCGAGTGCTACATCTGACTGCTTTTCCTCGAGCTTCCAGATTTCGACTCGATCGCAGTCCCGAGCGGCTTTGCCACTCTCCCACTTGTATGCACGGGCGGGCCGCGCATCGAAAGAGTCAACTGCGGATTCGATGGGAATTGTGGGAATAATGTCAGCGTGGCGGTCGGTGCGGATGGATAGGAGTTGGGCTTCGGTGATGTTGGGTGGAAGGGCGAAGTGGAGGAGCATTTCGCTGTCGAAGTACATCGCTTCGCCGATGTTGAGGTGTGTGTGGGCGTAGTAGCGGGTGTGGACGTCGATCGCGCCCTATAGGACGAGTAGGAATTGTTCGCCGCTGGCTAGCCTCGGTGCCAGATGATGTAGGAATGGAGCATCGGGTAGAGGCCGGTGGCGAGGAGAAGGGCAATTGGGACTAAGGGTGATGCGTGGGCGAGGCTGGCGATGAGGATTGCCGCGCCGCCTAACACGTACACGGGGGCTGATGCTCGGTGCGTGCGCTCCCAGACGCGGGGATCGTCCACGGTCCAGTACGTGCGGAGACCCACGAAGTAGTCCCACGTTAGTTTGCCAAGGATGTTGCCGACGGCCATCAAGAACACGCCGATACCCATAAAAAGGTAGGGGACGGGCGATTCTGTGGGCTGCATCGCAGTGAACAGGCTTACGGCGCTGAAGTAACACATCAATCCTGCGACTGAATTGATGACAATAGTGTTTGTGCGTTTCGGAGTGAGCTGGCGAATCAGCCAGATGATCACAATTGCGGCGGTAATCGGCATGATCCAGGCAGCCGGCCACCTGGGCAGGTAGTTGGTAGGTTGGCCGTGCAGGTCCCAGTGCATCGGCAGCGTATCTGGAAGGTGGTTGAAGCAGAGCGCCGTTGCCGCAAAGGCGACCAGAACCAGGCCGAGTGCAAGTCGGTACCGGGGGGAAATGGCCCGGTACTGCATGAAAGCGTTCATACAGACTTTCTCCTTGAAGCGTGCGGCCGCACCAAATCCGTTACCAATACCGCCAGATCCTCCAGCACCGAAGTATTGAGCGAATAAACCTGCTCCTGCCCCCGGCGCTCGCTGCGGATGAGATCGGCTTCCTTCAGGATGTTGAAATGGTAGGAGAGCGATCCCTTGGTGATCTCGAATTCATCCGCAATCTGCCCGGCCGTCCGCGAGCCGGTCTGCAGAAGCTGCAAAATCTTGCGGCGCTGAGGGTCCGCAATCGCTTTGAATACCGTGTCGCGCATATATTTTGATATTCATCAAAATATAACCCGGCGAGAAATGAAATGCAAATACTGGCTAAGACGATTCCGTAATCCGCCTGGTTGGGGACGTGCAACGCCGCTGCGGAAGGTGATACTCCCGCAGCGGCGTGCCCAAGACCCCCTTGGATTATTTGGCTACGCGCCCCGCTTGAACTGCTCTTCTTCCGTGCTGCCGGTCAAAGCGGTGACGGAGGAGTTGCCGCCGCTCACCGTTTGGGTCACGTCGTCGAAGTAGCCGGCGCCAACTTCGCGCTGGTGTTTGGTCGCAGTGTAGCCGTTGGCCTCCGCGGCAAACTCGGCTTGTTGGAGCGCTACGTAGGCTGTCATCTGTTGCGACTTGTAGCCCCGCGCGAGCTCGAACATCGAATAGTTGAGGGCGTGGAAGCCGGCGAGGGTGATGAACTGGAACTTGTAGCCCATCGCACCCAGCTCGCGCTGGAACTTCGCGATCGTCGCGTCATCGAGCTTGCGCTTCCAGTTGAATGACGGTGAGCAGTTGTAGGCCAGGAGCTTGCCGGGGAACTGCTCGTGGATGGCTTCGGCGAAGTGTTTCGCCTCCTCGAGGTCCGGCTTGCCCGTCTCGCACCACAACAGGTCCGCGTACGGGGCGTAGGCGAGGCCACGGGCAATAGCCTGGTCCATGCCGGCTTTCACGTGGAAGAAGCCTTCCGAGGTGCGGCCCTTGGAAGCATCAATGAACGGACGGTCGCGCTCATCAACATCCGCGGTCAGCAGGTTAGCCGACTCGGCGTCGGTTCGCGCGAGCAGTACGGTTGGCACATTGGACACGTCGGCAGCCAGGCGGGCCGCGGTGAGCTTGTTGATGGCGTCCTGCGTCGGGACGAGCACTTTGCCGCCCATGTGACCGCACTTCTTGGCGGAGGAGAGCTGGTCCTCGAAATGGACACCGGCGGCGCCGGCGTCAATCATCTGCTTCATCAGCTCGAAGGCATTCAACACGCCGCCGAAGCCGGCTTCGGCATCCGCCACGATGGGCTTGAACCAGTCGATGGAGTCATCGCCTTCGGCGTGATGCAATTCATCGGCGCGCTTGAGAGTCGCGTTGATCCGGCGCACCACCGCCGGAACTGAATCCGCCGGATACAGCGACTGGTCGGGATACATCTCGCCAGCGAGATTGGCATCACCGGCAACCTGCCAGCCCGACAGATAGATCGCATCCAGCCCTGCTTTGACCTGTTGCATGGCCTGGTTGCCCGTCAACGCGCCCAGCGAGTTGACGAACGGTTTCTCATTCACATAGCGCCACAGCTTCTCAGAGGTCAGCCGTGCAATGGAGTGCTCGACAGCAATCGTCCCACGCAGCCGAACCACATCCTCCGCGCTGTAGGGGCGCTGGATCCCACGCCAGCGGGGGCTGTCGCGCCAGGTGTTACGTAGCTCGTCGGCGGTAGGTAGTTGCGATCGCTGCAAGCTCATTGTCTTCAATCTCCGTCTTTTGGGGCCGTCTTTTTCAGGCCGTCAGCTGAGGTGCTCGTAAGCAGGAAGTGTCAGGAACTCATCGAAAGTTTCCTGTTTGATCATCTCGGCAAACAGCCGGGCGGCTGTTGGGAACACTCCGCCGGCCAGGCGCGCGGACCCTACTTCGCGGTGAATCTGGTCCAGCTCGTCGGTCAGGAACTGGTCAAAGCGCTCTTCGGTGATCACGCGGCCATCGTTGGTCCGTGCTCCGTGACGGATCCACTGCCACAGCTGGGCCCGGCAGATCTCGGCGGTGGCGGCGTCCTCCATCAATCCATATAACGGCACGCAGCCATTGCCGCGCAGCCAGGACTCAATGTACTGGACGCCGACCTTGATATTGTTCCGTATGCCGCCTTCGGTGATTTCACCGGCGGGAGCGCCCAACAGATCGGCTGGAGTTACATTGACATCCGCCCGTTTGACATCGATCTGGTTGGGCCCGCGCATCACGGCATCAAATGCCGCGAGCGCTGTTGGAGCCAGTCCCGGATGCGCAATCCAGGTGCCGTCGTGTCCGGCGGCAGCCTCGCGAAGCTTGTCAGCGCGCACGTGTGCCAGGGCGAGCTCGTTTGCTGAGTGGTCATGGCGGATGGGAATCTGCGCCGCCATGCCGCCCATAGCGTGAGCACCTCGGCGGTGACAGGTCTGGATGAGTAGGTCGACATAGGATTTCAGGAAGTGCCGGTCCATGGTGATGGACGAGCGGTCGGGCAGCAGGAATTCCGGCCGGTTCCGGAATTTCTTGATGTAACTGAAAATGTAATCCCAACGCCCACAGTTGAGTCCGGCGCAATGCTCGCGCAACTCGAACAGGATGGCGTCCATTTCGAACGCCGCGAGAACAGTCTCGATCAACACAGTGGCGCGGATCGTGCCGCGCTTTAGACCCAACGCATCCTGCGTTGCCACAAACACGTCGTTCCACAGCCGGGCCTCGAGGTGGCTCTCCAGCTTCGGCAGATAGAAATAGGGGGCGGTACCCTTGCGGGCCAACGCCTCGTAGTTGTTGGCCATGTACAGGGCGAAATCGAACAGCGCGCCCGAAACAACTTCACCGCCGATGCGCACGTGCTTCTCGGGCATGTGCCAGCCGCGAGGGCGAACGATGAGCGTGGCGGTTTTCTCGGCCAGCCGATAAACGCGGCCGTTCTCACGGTCTGAAAAGCTGATCGTGCCGCGGATGGCGTCCCGCAGGTTGACCTGTCCGCGGATCATGTTGCCCCACGTGGGCGAACACGAGTCTTCGAAGTCCGCCATGAACGCCTTTACGGGCGCGTTCAGGGCGTTGATGATCATCTTGCGATCGGCGGGACCTGTGATTTCAACACGGCGGTCACGGAGGTCGGCGGGAATCGGGGCAACCGTCCAATCACCCGGAGCCGCCTCGGCGGCGGCGAGGGGAGGAAAGGCTCGAACGAAATCGGGCAGGGCACCCGCGTCCAACTCAGCCTGGCGTTGTTCGCGCGCGGCCAACAACTCCAGCCTCCGGGGGTTGAAGCGGCGATGCAGGCTGGCTAACAGCTGCATTGACAGCGGTGTCAGGACTTCTTCCGAGCGCTCCACCCAGGGGCCGGAGATCTCGATCCGAGGTCCTGCCTGCTCCCGTGAATAACTGGCCATTTCGGGTTCTGCGTTCATGGGGAGGAGCATAAACGCACGCTGTGAAAGAATTTGACGACAGAAACTTCACACTGTTAATTTCACAGTGAAATTTCACTGCTGAAATTGCACGGATACTGTCATGCCCACGCTTCTCCGGAAGGGTCATTTCCTCGGTGCCAAGCTGCGTTCCATTCGCAAGCGCAACGGTTTGACGCTGGAAGAGCTGTCCACTCGCTGCATTCAACGGGATGTCAGCAACGCACCTTCCGTGTCGTACCTGAGCATGATCGAGAGTGGCAAACGCGCTCCTTCGCCCGAGTTACTGGAGTTGCTGGCGGCGGTTTTTCAGCGCGACTCGGCATGGTTTCTGGATGAAAGCCCGGACATCGAGCTTTCAATGCCCGACGCGCCGCCGGGGGGCGCCGCCCGGATCCCTCTCGAGCCGGCGTTTCTGTTTTCCAAGAACGTGTTGCAGGCAGCCATCCCGGAGCTGTTGGCGCAGACCGGTACGACGGGGCGGCAGTTTGCCCACCTGTTGATCCGGTCGCACCAGGAAATGTCGCGCAATGACTTTCCCGACCTCGAGCGGGCCGCCGACAGCGTGGGAGAACGTCGTTTTCCACTGTCGGTGGATGACCTGCTGCAGCTTTGCAAGCGCCACGGCCTGGACATCCGTTGGTTTGAGCGCAAGCCGGTCCTCGTCCGCGATAAAGACCGGGATGTTCGAAGCATGGTGCGCTCGTTTTTCGAGCCGCCGGGCATCATCTACGCCAACAAGGCCCTGCAGGCCGATCCGGCGCGTTTGAAGTTCGACCTTGCGGCTCACATTGCACATAAGGTTTTGCACGGCGGCGATGGCCTGAAGTCGGCGCACGCCACCGGCGGTGAAATGGGTGGCAGTCCGGAAGGTGGCTCGAGCGCGGCCGGAATGGATGCGCAGGATGTCCTGCATGCCTGGCGCGACTTCGAATGCAGCTTCTTTGCCGGCTCGTTACTCGCGCCCAGGGTGCCTTTCCGCAGGTTTCTGACAAGTGAGCGCTACCGCGTCGAGGCGGGTGTCAAACTCGAGCTGACGCCGGCGGTCATCATGCGCCGGATGACCAAGGTGTCACCGTATCCCTACTGGCATTTCTTCGACGCCTATCCCCCGGGGTACTTGCGGGCCGTGTACCGGGGAAATGGAATCCCGTTGCCCTGGGGCAACCTGGCCCAGGTGAGCGACCCGTGTCCCCACTGGGCCGTGTTTCGCATGATCGAGGGGACCCGGGGAGAGTCGTCGGGGTCGCAGATTTCCGTGCTGCGGGACGGCGAACGATCTCTCCTGTACTGCTGCAACTCTCAGCGAGTGCGCGATATGGCCGGCAATCCTCACGTGCTGTCGGTGGGCGTGGACCTGGCACCGGCGCTCGACTCCAATGGAGCCGACACCGCGGCGCTGGTCGACTCCATCTTCAAGGAATGCCTGCACCGCCGGGGTGAAGGGAAAATTCCCAAGGCGGCCTCCCAAGTGCTCCGGGCGGTCGCCAATGTGCTGAATATCGCCTGGATCGAAGACGCACTATCCCAGCCCGCACGGATCATTTGTCCGCGCAGTACACGATGTCCGCGACCCGAACGGTGCGAGGGCGCCAGGCCCTCACGCGCTCGGGAAATCGCCGATGTCCGGGATGAGATCCTGGGACGTTAGCTGGAATCGCTGCGTTTCAACGTTTCGCCATCTCTTCCAGAGTTTTGTTGACCAGCCACGCAGCCGTTACCCCCAACACCTTGGCGAGTTGGATGATGACTGTGAGGGTGGGGGTGCGGAGCCCTCGCTCCAGCAAGGAAGGATAAGTGCGGTCGAACTCGGCTTCGGCGGCCAGCTCTTCTTGAGACAAGCCCTTCGCCTTGCGAGTTTCCCGCAACACCCTTCCGAACGCTACTGCAACTTTTTGCCGTCGCATGGGGAGCGATCATGAATGAGTGCGCTCCAACTCAACCACGGACAAATGTCGTCAAGTTGCCATGTTAGAAATAATTTTTTGGGTGATCAGGCGGTTTTCACGACGCCCGCCAAGGCGTCGGTCAGTAGCGTCGGGGTACAGACGCGTCAGAAGAACCCATGAAGCTCAATAAACCCGATTTTTAAGTGCTCCAAAGGATCCTGGGGGATGCCGTCGGAGTACCGGAATCCGCTACGGATCTGCAGGTATTGGATGGGCGTGAGCTCGTAAACGATGCTGTAGCGCGTCTGCCCGTTATTGGACACGCTCCGGTTCGGATCCAGGTATTCGTGTGTCAACTTGAGATTGTGGCCCTGCGCGATGCGCCAATTGGCCTCGAGCAGCGTCGCGAGCTGGCGGCCGGACCGGGCCGGCAGGCTTTTGTCATCGGTGACGTCGACCTGTCCCAGCCAGGAAATGGGTCCGGTACGTAGGCCTCCGAACAATCCGCCGGCAGTTTTGTTACCCGCGGCCGCGTTGTTGATATTAGCCGCGAGCCCTACGCGCCAGAATCCGTCGACGTAGCTGAGCTGCCCGCTGTATTGCTTGCCGTGGTCTTTCTCAGGCGCGGACGCGGTCCCATTCGATATGGCGAGCTGGGCATCCCAGTGTCCGCGTTCTACGCCGAACTCCACGCCCCGATCCGGGGCGGTCATGTTGATGCCGGTGATTCCCTGGACCAGGGCAGTCTGGTCCTGGAGCCGGAAACCGAAGGGCAGATACATCTGCCCGGCCTTCACGTACCAGTCGTGGCCCTGCGACCAGTAAACCGCATAGGCCTCCTCGTTGTTGCTCGTGGGGGAGACCAGCTCATCGACATATATGTAGAGTCGGCCGGGAATGACGTTGGCACTCGCGTACACGCGGCCCTGCTCGACATCGAAGTCATCGGTCGACGAGCTGCCCGGCTGCTTGGTGAAGCGAGCCTGGGCGCGCAGGTCGCCGCCGATGGAAAAGTACTTGCTGAGCTCTCCCGTCCACAGGTCCGGGCCCGTATCGATATGGTGCGCTGCAAGCTGCGTCTGGGCAAAGATATTGCCAAACACGGTGCGCTCGCCGCCGCCGGTGGGATTCACGTGGCATTGCCCGCATTTGAAGCCGGTCTGCACGGCCAGATACGGCTCGGCATGAGCTTCGAACGCCAGCAACAACAGGGGTAGCAGCAGGTAACGCAGGGCACGGGTAATCATTGAAGCGCATCCACCGTAAATGTGAAGGAGACATCGGCGCCCAGTGCCTGAGCGTTCATGTTGGCGAGGGGGCCATGCAACGTGACCCGATAGGTTCCGTTGCCTAGAGGTATCCGCGGCTCGATGACCAGCGCCGCCGGGTTTCCCGTGGGAATCTTCGCGGTCACCAACACGGGCTGGCTTTCCTCGGCGGCCAGGGTGACGGTGGTGTCGTTGACCATGTTTGAATCGAGGTCGCCGTTGAACTCGACGACGATCCGTGGCACCGCCGTGCTGACAATGGAGCCGTCATCGGGCGAGGTGTCGTTGACGGCAAAGCGCTGCACGCTCCGGACGGCGGATTCCAGGCTCTGGGCCGTGGCGGATTTCTGCGCCCCGTTGGTGATCCATTGACGGATGACGTTGATGGTGGACTGAGGCAGATAGGGTCCGCCGAATGGCATCTGTTGACCGGTGATGCCGGGGGCGCCTTCCAGCTTGCGGATAATGTAGCTGGAGTCCGGATCCCCGGCCTGGACGCGCTGCACGCTGGGCTGCTCCGCGCTCGCGACGCCGACCAACAGCGCGTAACTGTGGGTTGCATCGAGTTGCAGGCCTTCCGGCGCGCTGGCGCCCTGATGGCACTTGGTGCAGATCGGCGTGAACACATTGTCCTGGATGGACTGAAAATCTGCCGTCAGGGGCTGGGTACCCCCGCTGCCGCCCGTAACCGGGTTGCCATTCGAGTCGAGCCCGTTGCCGTTCCCGGCGCACCCGGACAGGGCTGCGGCCGCAGCCAGAGAAACGACTATTGTTCTGTATCGCGCAAACGACATTTCGTGTGCTCACGAGAATTTACACAGCCGTAGGTGACGGGACAGGGGCGTGAGGTTTCGTGCCGACGGAGTTTTTTCGGCTTTGAACCGTCACTCGGGAACGCGGTACTCACACTGTGAATATTTGTGTTCCTCATGTTTGAGGGTGCCGTTCCCGGATGCGTCTATCGCTCGTTACGCTCTATCTCACGGAGCGCTGCAACTCCCGGTGCGTGACGTGCGATTACTGGCGTCACGGGCGGGTCGACGTGGGCCTCGATCTGATCGAACGGCTCATTCCCAGCCTCGTGAGCCTGGGAACGCGCGTTGCACTGATTTCGGGCGGTGAGCCGCTGCTGCATCCGCACTGGCCAGAGATTGCGCAGCGCCTGAAGGACGTGGGTATCAGCCCCTGGCTGTTGACCTCCGGCCTGTCGCTGGCAAAACACGCCCGCCGCGCGTCGCAATTATTTGACTCGATCACTGTATCGCTCGATGGGACCAACAGCCGCACCTATCAGGCGATACGCGGCCTCGATGCTTTTGAGAAAGTCTGCGAAGGAATTCAGGCAGCGGTGGCGAACGGCTCGAAGGTCGGGCTGCGCGTGACCCTGCAACGTGCCAACTACCGGGAGTTGCCGCTGTTCGTCGAGCTGGCTCACCGGCTCGGCGTCAATAACATTTCCTTTCTGGCTGTGGATGTCGCCAATCCACATGCGTTCGGGCGAACGGATGCGTTCACGTCCGATCTGGCACTGAGCGCGGAGGATCTGCCGGTGTTCGGGGACCTCATTGCCGGATTGGAGCAACACCGGGCAGCTGATTTCGAGTCCGGATTCATCGCCGAGAGCCCGGCCAAAATGCGCCGGCTGCAACAATACTTCGCAGCCGTTCTAGGGACATCGGCTTACCCGCCGGTCCGCTGCAACGCTCCGGAATTCTCCGCCGTGGTTGGCGTCAGGGGCACGGTGCAGCCGTGCTTCTTCATTGCCGGGCCGGCGAGCGCCGCCAATGACGTCGATCTCGAGCACGTGTTGAATCAACCGGAAATGATCGACTTGCGAAACAGTATCCGGGCGGGGCAGCGGGCCGAGTGTGTCGGCTGCGTCTGTTCCTTGTATAGAGAGACTCTGCAGCCATGAATGCCGTGCAGGAGACGCTCGAGGCCTATGAGCGTTGGGCGCCGGTGTACCCGCCGATCGCCCATAATCCGCTGATGCGGGTTGAGCAGGCCGGCATGATCGAGGCGTGGCCGGATGTGTCGGGACGCAGAGTGCTCGATCTCGCGTGCGGGAGTGGCCGCTACTCTCGTTCTCTGTTGGAATCGGGCGCGGCGGAAGTATTCTCACTGGATTTCTGCATGCCGATGCTGCGGCAGGTATCGGGCTCACATCGTGTTTGCGCGAGCATGATGCAACTGCCGTTCCGCGCCGCGTGCTTCGATGTTGCCGTTTCGGGTCTCGCATTGGGTCACTCGACGGGAGTGCGGACATGGATGGCAGAGATCTCGCGGGTGCTGCGTGAGGACGGGACGCTCCTGTATTCTGACTTTCATCCGGAAGCGGCCCGTGCAGGGCTCACGCGTTCGTTCAAGGACACTGATAACGTAACTTTAACGGTTCCTCATCAATTCTTCAGCGTCGCAGAGCAACTCGCGGCTGTGGCTGATGCAGGAATGGAGTTGCAGATTGTTCGCGAGCTCCGCGTCGGTTATGAGTTGCAGGAGTCCTTTCCCGGTTCAGAGCCGTTTTACAGCAGATGGCATGGACTGCCGATCGTGTTGATCGTCAGGGCGGTGAAATGATGCTGTCCAATCGTGGTGTGACCTACATCAACGCTTGCCCCGGGGACGGCGTGCAGTCGCTGCGCGTGGTGGGCGCGCGCATCACGGCAATCAACGTTCCTGCGGTTACCGGAGATACGGTAGTCGATCTGCGCGGGGCGCGATTGCTTCCGGGTTTGATCAATGCACACGACCACCTGCAGCTCAATACGTTGCCTGCGCTCGATCCATCCAGACGCTATGGTCGCGCACACGAGTGGATTCTCGAGGTCGACAGACGGCGACGGACGGATGCGAACTTTGAAGCGCTGGTCGCCGTGCCCCGCAATGATCGATTGCTGGTGGGTGGGATCAAGAACCTGCTGAGTGGTGTCACCACCGTGGCTCACCACGATCCGCTGTATCCGTTTTTACTGGACGGATGTTTCCCGACGCGTGTTGTCACGAACTGCGGCTGGTCGCACTCCTTGTATATTGACGGTGAAGATGCGGTGCGCGATTCCTGCCGATCGACTCCGCCGGACCGTCCATGGATCATCCATGCGGCCGAAGGCACAGACGCCGAGTCGGCCCGGGAGTTTGATCATCTCGAAGCGCTCGGCTGCGTCCGTGATAACACGCTCATCGTTCATGGCCTGGCACTGGATGCACGCCAGCGCTCGCGTCTCGATCGGGCCAACACCGGACTGGTGTGGTGCCCGTCCTCCAACCTGAGGCTCTTCGGCCAGACTGCCGATGTTGAATGGCTGATCCAGCGTGGACGCGTCACGCTGGGAACTGATTCCCGGTTGAGTGGCGCCAGGGACTTGTTGGACGAATTGCGTATTGCGCGCGAGTGCTCGCAGCTGAGTGAGTCATTGTTGGAGTCTCTGGTCACCCGTCGCGCTGCCGGGTTGCTGCGGTTGGCGGACCGGGGCGTCCTCGCGCCTGGCTTGCTCGCGGACCTCGTGGTCGTACCTGCGGACCGACCACTCTCCAGCTGCCGGCGAACTGACATCGAGCTCGTGGTAATCGATGGAATTCCCCGTTACGCGCACGAGGTCCATGCGGAAGTGCTCGCGCCGCAAGGGTTCTGGACGCAGATTCGGGTAGACGGCCATGCCAGGATGCTGGCGAGCCCGCTGGCCCGGGCGCTGTGCGCCGCTCGCTGTGGCGAGGCTGGCGTTGACATTGCCGATTTGAAGTGGAGGGCGGCATGACCGCGAACGTTTCGAGCCTCGGTCGACAGAAAGTCGTGTTGTACAACCCGCAGGCTGTCTTTTTCACGTTGCCGCTGGCCTTGTTGGCCATTGGCTCCGAGCTGGATCCGGAAAAGTACGAAGTCATCATCATTGATGCGCGGCTGGAGGAGGATGCCAGGAGCGTCGTGCTCTCGCACCTCGACGGCGCGCTGTGTGTTGGCATCACGGTTCTCACCGGAGCGCCGATTTCGGACGCCCTGGATATCTCCCGGGCTGTCAAAAGTGTCCGACCCGATCTGCCGGTCGTGTGGGGTGGATGGCATCCCTCCATGTTCGCCAGCGAGTGCCTGGCGGAAGCATCGGTTGACATCACCGTGCGCGGGCAGGGTGAAGAGACATTCGTCGAAATCGTGCAACGACTGGCGGAGGGCCGTTCCCTCGAAGGCTGCGCGGGCTGTACCGTTCGGCTGCCTGACGGGCGGATTCATCAGAATCCGCCACGCGCCCTGGCGCCCGTGGACAAGTTCCGGGCTCACGATTACAACCTGATTCCGGTCGAGCGCTATTTCCAACTCAAGGGGAAACGCCAGCTCGACTACATCTCCTCGCAGGGCTGCAACTTCCGTTGCGCCTTCTGTTCCGACCCGTTCGTGTACGGGCGCCAGTGGGTGGGCCTGGAGCCGAACCGCATGGCGCTGCGGTTGAAGGAGCTGTGGGATCGGTATCAGTTCGACGATGTGAATTTCCAGGACGAGACGTTCTTCACTAAGCGCGACCGGGTCCGTGACCTGGCGGAGCGCATCATCGAATCGGGAATGAAGATCACGTGGGCGGCGACCATGCGTGCGGATCAGGGGGTGCGGCTACCGGATGATGTCTGGGCGAAGTGCAAACAATCGGGACTGCGTCGTCTGCTCGTAGGGGTCGAATCGGGGTCGAACGAAATGTTGAAGCGCATTCGCAAGGACATCAAGATCGAGCAGGTGTTTGCGACCGCGCAGAAGATGGTCCAACACGGCATTGCCGGACATTTTCCGTTCATTGTCGGATTTCCCGACGAGAGCGCGGCCTCCATCCAGGAAAGCCTGGATGTGGCCAAGCGGCTGCGGTCCATGAGCCCTGACTTCCTGACGCCGATCTATTATTTCAAACCCTACCCCGGCAGTGAGCTGGTGATCGAAGCGGTGGCCAAGGGGTTCGTGCTGCCCGACACCCTGGAGGACTGGGCCCGCTTCGATTACGTGGCGGGGTTGCCCGGCCCGTGGGTGACACCGGAGAAATTCGAGCTGATCGAGCGCTTTAAATTTTTCCATGAGCTGGCCTGGAAGCGGGTCTCCCCCGGGAAGCGCCTGCTGCAGAAGCTCGCCCGATACCGCTGCACACGCGACTTCTACCGCTGGCCGGTGGAGATGCTGTTTACCCGTTGGCTCGTGCCGGCGCAGAAGCTGTCATGATGAAGCTGAAACACATCCTGCTGATCAATCCGACCATCACGTCGCGCCGCAGCGCGCGGTTTCCCCTGGCGGTGTTGAACCTGTCAGCCGCACTCGATGGCAGGTATGGCTCGAGCATCATCGACGGCAACATCGATCGTGATTTTGTCAGCACGACACTGCGCACGCTGGAAGGCGGTGGTGTCGATGCTGTTGGATTGAGTGTCATGGGCGGGCCACAACTGCGCAGTGCCATCGCGGTCTCCGAGGCTGTTCGGGCGCGCTTCCCGCAGATTCCGATCATCTGGGGCGGGCATTTCCCCAGTATCTGTGCCGAGTCGGCGTTGAACATGCCCTATGTCGACTTCGCAATCCGGGCCCAGGGAGAGGACACTCTCATGGAGCTGCTGGATGTGTTGTTCGGCGTTCGGGACGCCAGGCTCGAGTCCATTGCCGGACTGTCGTGGCGATCCGATGGGCGCGTTGTCCACAATCCGGATCGTGCCTTCTCGACTGCCGGCCTCGGGCGGAGCCTGCCGTACGACCGGCTGACCAACCCGCACGCGTATCTGGGCCGCACATTCCTGGGCAATCGGACCACGGGCTTCCAGGCGGCACTGGGGTGCCGTTTCCGGTGCACATTCTGTGGTGTGGCGTCCATGTTTCGGGGCAAGACGGCCTTGCCCCCCGCGGCCAGGCTGGAACGGGAGCTGCGGTTTCTTCACACGCATTTCGGTGCTGACTCCATACAATTTTTCGACCACAACTTCTTTGACCGTGAAGAAGACACAGTGCCCCTGCTCGAAGTCCTCTCGCGCATGCAGATGCCCTGGTGGTGCTTTGCCCGCGCCGATGCGCTGTTGAACCTGTCAGAGAGCTCCTGGGCGCTGGTCAGAAAGAGCCGGCTTCGCATGGCTTACATTGGCGCTGAATCGCCCAGCGACTGGTTGCTGCACGATGTGCGCAAGGGGACGAGCACCGATCAAACATTGGCGGCCGTGGAAATCTGCCGACGCAACGGTGTGATTCCGGAACTGTCATTCATGTTGGCGCCTCCTCAGGATCCGGAAGGCGAGACGGAGCGGACGTTCGATTTCATCAGGCACATCAAGCGCGTCCATCCGGGCACGGAGATCATGTTATATATCTACGCTCCGTTGCCGCCGGCTCCGGGCAAGAAAAATCCTCAGGTCGAGAAGGCCATCAGTAACCTGCGGGACCTGGAGGGCCGTCCTCTCGCGTTTCCAACAACCGCGGACGGGTGGGCTGAACAGCAATGGCTCACCTACTGGTGTCATACCGATGTTCCATGGCTCACACAGGAACTGCGTGAGCGGATCCAGGATTTCACCACGGTGCTGGGCTGCCGATTTCCGACGATTACCGATGTGCGTTCGCCGCCCTGGGGAAAAGTTGCGCTGCAGGCTATGGCGTCTTGGCGTTATCGTTTCGCACGATATAAACGTCCCTGGGAGTTGAATGCGTCGCGAAAGTTCATCCGGCTGTGGGATCCCCGGGTTTCAGGCCTATGAGCATCCGCACACCGGCGGTTTCGGTTGTCCTGCCAACGTTCAACCGGCTGAAATACCTGCGTCCGGCGGTTGATTCAGTATTCGCCCAGAGTTGCGATGACTGGGAGTTGATTATCGCCGACGATGGCTCGGGAACCGAGACAATGGCGTACCTGAGGACGCTGCTGGCGGACGCTCGGGTGCGGCTGTTGGCGATGGCTCACTCGGGCAGCCCTTCTGTTGTGCGCAATGCGGCTCTGCGCGAGGCGCGCGGTGAGTATGTCGCATTTCTCGATTCCGACGATGTCTGGCTGCCGCGCAAGCTGGAAGCTCAGTTGGATGCGCTGCGAGCTTCTCATTGCCGTTGGAGCTATACCGCGCTGATGCGCGTGAATGAATCGGGAGAAGTCATTCCATACACCCGGTTACGGCAAACCCCGGGCGGCTCGATATTGAAGCAACTACTCTGTCTGGAAGTGGCTGTTGCCACTCCGGCCGTGATGGTTGAGCGCACTTTGTTGAACGAAGTCCATGGCTTTGATGAGGAGCAGCCGTATTTCGAGGAGTACGACTTGTGGCTGCGCTTGAACCTGCGCGCCCCGGTCTGCGCGGTCGCAGAGCCACTCGTTCAAATACGCAATCACGAGCAGCACTACAGCGCTGATCGCATTGGCGTGTTTCGAGCACGACTCAGGCTGCTGGACAAGCTTTCGACAGTTGCCGATCTGGGCTCCGCGTTGCGTGCGGAGAGGGCGAAAACGGCGGGCGCGCTTGCTGAAGTATTGGCCGTGGCGGAGCGGCGGGTGGAAGCCCTGCACATGCTTTTGAAGAGCATGTCGTTTGCGGCAAACAGCCCACGCAACCTCGCCCGCGCGGCCATGACTGCCGCAAGAGTCTTTGCGCCCTCGTGGCTACGCGCTCTGGTACGACCGTCGGGCCGCCCGCAAGGTCGGACGCTCAATAAACCGGAAGCTCAGCCAACTCAACAGGCAGACCACCGGGAGGGTTACGAAGAACACGGCGGTCACGGAGTGCAGTCGGGGGTGAAGCCATGACAGCAACAGTAAAAACGCCGGCAGGTGCAACAAGTAGAAGCTGTATGACACCCGCCCCAGAAAATGTACGGGTGCGCTTTTCAGAAAGGCTCCAAATGCCGTGGGCTGAAGCGCCATCACAATCAGAAGCGCAGCGCCCGCTGCGGCAATGTAGTCATCGCGAGGCCGTCCCAGGTGCAGAATGTACGGGCTGCTGTAGGCAAGCAGGGCGATCGGCAGCAGACACCAGAACATCCGCCCGGGACGGATATTCAGTCGATGCCGGGCCATTGCCACACCCAGGGCGAACAACGGCAAGTAGCGGAAAAACTCGGATTGCCGCGCTGACAGTAGCGCCAACAGCAGAAGGAAAGGGCTGCCCACGCGCCCGCCCCACCGTGCGAATGCATAGATCAGAAGCGGCAGAAGTAAGGACATCCGCATCTCGACGACCAGGGTCCACGAGACGGGATCGATGAGGCGGCTGTCGAAGTCAGGAATGAGCAGGAAGTGCCTGACCAATACCGGGAGGGTCACATTGTCCCAGCCGTTGAGCCAGAAGGTCTGTGCCCAGGAACCTGTCCCGGACAGGCCTGACGGCACAAAAAGCTTCATGGCTGCCAGGCTGAACAGGAGCGCGAACCAGTATGCGGGATAGATTCGCGCTATGCGCAGCAGCACAAACCTGCCATAAAACCGCAGGCCGGCGGTCATGGAAGGATCACGCATGAAGGGCAGCGCGAGCACGAAGCCGCTGAGGACGAAGAAGAAATCGACCGCGGACTGGCCACCCCAGAACATTTCCAGCGCAGACAGGTTGTGCAGCGGGTTGGGATCGGGCAGCGCCAGTTTCAGGTGGCTCATGAACACGAACAGAGCCGCCAGGCCCCGCATTCCATCCAACTCTGTCAATCGCCGCGTATCGGACATTGGATCATGATGCCGGGAGAGCCAACATCTTCCAAGGCCCTGTGGCCGTCGTTGCGGGCATTTGTCGTGGATTTCATTGCCGTCAGCGGCTGGAAGGGAGCGCGGGCCTGCCTTTATGTGCTGGCCGGCGCATTGCTGGAAGGAGTGAGCTTTTCACTGCTCGTCCCCCTCGTGGGCCTGGTCTTTGGCACGTCAGGTACGACCGGCCGCGCCGCAGAAGCCGCCAACCGGTTGTTCGAGGCGTTTGGCGCCCAGACGCCCACGACACGGCTGCTGACACTGTTGTGTTTATTTGGCACCCTGATGGTCGCCCGCGTATTAGTACTGGCGGTCCGGGATATCACCACCTTCGAAGTCCAGCATCGTTTCATTGAAGCACAGCGGCTGGAAATTGCCGCGGGACTGGCCGCCGCCCGCTGGGATTATATCGTCCGGTTGCATCACTCTCGCGTCATGAGTCTGATGAGCGGCGATATTCAGCGTCTGGATATCGGGATTCAACTGGTGTTGCGGGGGCTCACGGCGGCTGCGATGCTGCTGGCGCAACTCGCGTTGGCATTTTTGTTGTCGCCCGCATTGGCCGCAGTGGTGACCATTCTCCTCATTGCGGGAACAGTTGCAATACGGTCGCGGCTGGCGCAGGCGCGGACTCTGGGCGGATTCGTGGCGGACACGAATCTTTCGCTGGTGCACAGCACAACCCAGTTTCTGTTGGCCCTGAAGCTGGCGGTGAGCCAGAATCTGGAGCTGGGTTTCGTCAGCGAGATCGGCCAGATTCTGCGGCAGCTCGGCGAGCGTCAGCAAGCGTTCGCCCGCCAGCAGGTCCGCAGTCAGAGCTTGTGGTCGGTGCTGACTGCGTTCATCGGGGGTGGGTTGGTGCTGGCCGGTTTCGGCTGGTTTCACGTGGCTCCCGCCGTGTTGGTGACGTTGCTCGTGTTGGTGACCCGCATGATTGCACCGCTGGGCCAGATTCGAAGTGGAGCTCAGCAACTGGCCATGGTGGCGGCGATCCATGATCGGGGCAGAGATCTCAAGAACGAGCTCGAGGCGGCCGTGCGTACGACAGATCGTCGCGCTGTGAACGGTGGCGCGCCGCAGGCAGGGGCCATTGTGTTCGACAACGTTTCGTTCCGGCACCCTGACAGTGAAGAAGGTGGCCTGCGCAATCTCAACGTGAGCATTCCGTCCGGAGAGTTCCTGGGGGTGACGGGCCAGTCGGGTGTAGGTAAGACCACTTTCGCGGACCTGTTGGTCGGCCTCTATATGCCACAGGCAGGACGAATCAGCGTGGGAGGCAAGGCACTGGACGATGCGTCGATCACCGCCTGGCAGACGCAGCTGAGTTATGTCTGCCAGGATCCCTTCATCTTCCACGATACTGTGCGACACAACCTGGCGTGGGCGAACCCGCAGGCCACCGAAGAGCAAATGTGGGCAGCGCTCGAATTGGCCGGCGCAGACGAGTGGGTCAGGCATCTGGACCAGGGACTGGACACCGTTCTTGGGGAGCGGGGCTCACTGGTATCCGGAGGTGAGCGCCAGCGGATTGCGTTGGCTCGCGCACTCGTCAGACACCCGCAACTGTTGGTCCTGGATGAGGCTACAGGTGCTATCGACACGGATGGCGAGCGCCAGATATTGGGCCGGCTGCGCTCCATGAATCATCGGCCGACGATTGTCCTGATCGCTCATCGCACGGACAACCTGGGGTTCTGTGACCGCGTGCTGCGTTTCGAAGCGGGCGGTCCGGTGAACCTGACCCGTGTCACCGGGCTCGCGCTGGTGCAATGAGAATCGCGATCGTCACCGCCGGTGGCGCGGACCCCTCGGGTACCGAGCGGGTGATCCCCTGCTTTCTGTGGCTGATCGAGCGTCTCACGCGCGAAGGTGACGAAGTTCATGTGTTCTGCCTGTCCCACGGCAAGGAGCCGGGGACCTGGCCGCTGCTGGGCGCGACCATCCATAACGCCGGCGGCAACCAACATGTTGTGCGTCTGTTCAGGCAGATTGTAGCTGAACATCGCAAGGCGCCTTTTGATGTAGTCCATACGCTGTGGTCCAGCCGGGCCAACGTGATAGCCGTCGCGGCGGCCAAATGGCTGGGCTTGCCGGTGCTGCTGTACTACGGGGGAGGGGAGCTCGCGGCCCTGGGTGACACCGAGCGGTTCGGCCGACAGTTGTCGGTGAGGGGGCGCTTCTGGTTTCACCTCGCCGCCGCGGGCGCCAACCGCATCGGTGCACAGAGTCACTACATCGTCAACCTTGCACGCGCGCAAGGCATAACGGCGGAACGAGTGCCGCTCGGGGTGGCTTTGGATCGTTGGCCTCCGTTGCCGCCGCGTCACCGCAAGCAGGGCGCGCCGGCAATGTTGTTGCACGTCGGGCACATCACCGCCGTCAAGGACCATGAGATGTTGCTGAGCGCGGTGGCCCGATTGAAAGCCATGGGGCTCGAGTTTGAGCTGAATCTGATCGGTGGGGATGTAGCCGGGGACGGCGCCATGCAGCGCAGGGCCGCCGAGTTGGGGTTGGCGGAGCAGGTGCGGTTTCATGGCTTTTTGCACCACCATCGGATGCGGCCGTACTTTGAGGCCGCGGATCTGCTCGTGCTGACGTCGCGATATGAAGCGGGCCCGCTGGTTGTTCTGGAGGCGGCGATTGCCGGTGTTCCGACAATTGGAACGAATGTCGGCCATCTCTCGGAGTGGTCACCTTTGGCGGCACGGGTCGTCGAGCCTCGTGACAGTGAAGGGTTGGCAAAGGCAATGGCGGAACTGCTATCGAACGAGGAGTCGCGGATGCGGCTGGCTGTCGAGGCTCAGGAACGGGCGCTGGCGGAGAATGCCGACGTCACTGCACGTCACTTTCGGCGGATCTACCAGGAGATGCAGCATGTCTGATTACAGCATCCTGCGCGGCGTATCCCGGGCAGATATTCGCAACGAGCCTTACGCACACGTGGTGATTGAGAATTGCCTGCCCGCGCCGCTGTATGCCGAGCTCGCGCGCGCCTACCCGTCCGATGCGACGATATTGCGGTTGGGAAAGTCGGCCGCCAATGGCAATCCCCGGCCCAACTCCCGACACGATGTGGGAGCCACGCGGATCCTTCGGAACGCGGACTGCTTCTCAGCCGCGTGGCTCGAGTTTGTGCGATTTCATACCTCGCGGGAGTTTTTTCTGCAGGTGTTGGCATTGTTGAAACCGGAAATAATTCATGCTCACCCGGGTCTCGAGCGACGCCTGGGTTGTCCGTTGCAGGATCTGACGACAGGTATTCGATACGATGCAAATGACTGCCAGGTTGCCCTGGATTGCCACATCGGGATCAATACACCGTCGCCGGCTCGCAGCAGCGTGCGGCGCGTCCACACAGACGCGCCGGATGAGTTGTTCGCGGTGTTGTTTTACTTTCGATCGGAAGATGACACAGCGTCCGGCGGGGACCTGGAGATCTTTCAGTGGAAGCGCGATCGTCCTCACCTGTTTGTCGGTTCCGAAGTGGATGAGGCGGACGCGGAGCTCGTTTACACGGTGGAGCGCAGGCCCAATACCGCAGTGCTCTTTATCAACTCCGAAGACGCGCTGCATGCGGTCTCCGCTCGCGAGCCTTCGGTCACGAGCCGGCGTCTGGTCAACATCATGGGGCGCGTCCATCATTCCATTCCGGAAGGGTTGTTCGTGAAGCGGCAGAAGACCGACCTGCTGTCACTGGGACGGCGGGCGTTGCATCGCTATAAGATCGCCACCAACCGGTTCTAACGCTTCTGCATCACGATCAGGAAATGGTCGCCCATCGCGCGCAACAGGGGCCAGCCCGCCGTGCGACGATCGAGCTGCCACAGCTTCGCGTGAATCGCGGGATGCTTCTCACGGACCCACGTCAGGTAGGGGGGTGGTGCAAACAGACACAGGCCGCGGTAGTGAGTCAGCGTGAATTCCCGTTCAAACGGCCGATAAAACTCTTTCGGGCCGTAGTAGCGTGTCCAGATGGTGTGTTTGTTCATTCCAACCGGCACAACGTTGCGTGCGAAGCGGATGCGGGCGCGCGCCCATTGGCCCCTGCTGAGGTAGTGCGCCATTTCCCACGGGCAGGCGCGGCCGATCACCGTGAAGACGAGCTTGCCGCCGGGAGCGAGCAGCCGCGAGCATTCGCGGGATACCGCTGTCAGGTCGGGCACACAGTTCAGCGGCCCCAGGTTTGAATAGGCGCCGTCAAAACTGCCGTCACCCGGCAGGAGGTTCAGCTCGTGGGAGCCGACTGCAAGCGCTCGCACACTCTGCTGGAGGTTGGCCCGTTCTGCGCGGTCGCGGGTTCTCGCGACCATCTGGGCAGACCAGTCCGTTGCAGTTACCTGATGACCGGCCTCAGCCATCCGGATCGCGTCCAGGCCCGTGCCACAGCCCAGGTCAATCAGGCGGCTGGCAGGAGCGAATGTTGCATCGAGCCATCGCCACATTTCCCGGCGCATGTCCTGAATCAGATCATTGTTGCCCCGGGCGCCGTCGTAGTCCGCGGCGACACTGTCGAAGGCATCCTGGGTCTCGAGCAGGCGGGCCCGAGTGCTGTCAGGGTATCCTGCAGTCTCGACGGTCATAGGTTCTCCTGCACGTGAAAACAAAGATGCCCGATCTGTATGCCGACCCGTTTGGGGAACATCGTGCCGCCGGCCCGGGCAGGGAGCTGTATTTGTTGGGGGCCCGCTTCGTATTTGAGAGCAACAGCGCGGCTTTGCTTCGGTTGGTGGATTCTGCCTATGCGAAGCTGCCGCGCCACCGGCTCGGGCGGACCGGACCCCGCCTGCGGATCCGGCTCGAACTGCTGCCGGAAGGTCACGAGCACGGTGTGCCGTCGCCACTGCATATGCTGTCCGGCGGAGGCCTGCTCGGCGGTGCCACTGACTCGTCGGATTTCGTGGTCCTGTCGCCCAAAGAACAATCGGCGCTGGTGGTTGTGTCGGCGCGGATGTTGCGGTTTCCCTATCACGCGCGTTATGAGCTCATCGAGTTCGCGGTTTTCACATTGGCCGCCCGGTCGCAGGGACTGATGTCCATGCATGGAGCCTGTGTGGGGTCTTCCGGCCGGGGAGTGCTGCTGATGGGGCCGAGCGGCGCGGGCAAGTCCACCGTGACACTGCAATGCCTGGTGGAGGGACTTTCTTTCCTCAGCGAAGACGCGGTTTTCGTTACTCCTGACAGCCTTCTCGCTACAGGCGTGCCGAATTTCCTGCATGTACGCACCGATTCGGCCGCCTGGGCAGGTTGGAAAAAAATCCGCAACTCGCCGGTCATCCAACGCCGCAGTGGCGTGCGCAAGTACGAAGTGGATCTGCGGACCGCTGGCTATGAGATCGCGCAACAGGCGCTGCGGATCCAGGCGGTGGTGTTTCTCAGTGCCCGCAAAGGTACGGGTGTCCGGCTGTCGCGCGCAGAGGGTTTGCGCCGATTGGCGGCTGAGCAGGCTTACGCTGTCGGGCAGCCGGGCTGGCCCGCGTTTGTCCGCACCATCGGCAAGCTGCCGTTCTGGGAACTGAGGCGAGGTCAGCATCCGAGTGAATCCGTGGCGGCGATACGCGACATCATCGGGTGACCATGCTCAACAGCTCGTCGATGGCCGCGGGTCTGACCGGCGAGGCGTAGCTTTGATACAGATTGACGGCACTTGCAGCCGCCTCAGGGTCAGGTGCCGACTCGGCGGCGCTGATCCGGGCATTCAACTCGGCCGGCGAAGTGACGGTCTCCCGCCAACTCGTCAGCTCGAAGAGCGGGTCGATGGGCAGCTCGCCGGGACGGGCCAGGTAGAACGGCTTGACACCGGCCAACACCGCCTGCATGGCCGCCGAGGAGCTGCGATACAAGCAGTAGCGGGCTCGGGACAGATCCTCTGTCAGTGGAGTGTCAGAGGATAGCGTGACGTTATCAGGCAGCGATTGAAGCATCTTGTGTCGCTTCACCAGTGACTGCGTGTCGACTATCGGGTGCGGACGCAATACGAAGCGGATGTCGGGGCGCTGGCTGGCCGTGGCGACGGCAAAGCCAAACAAAGAGGCGCATTCCCGATCGTCAGCGTCAGGGAGTACTACGCACTGTCGCGAGCGCTCCTCAGGCCTGGGGAAGCGTACGCTTGGAGGAAGTGCGGTACGGTGCGATCCATACTCGATCAACCGCGTCTCGCTGAGCTCCGGGCTGGATGCGAGGATTTTGTGGGGCACCTCGCCGAGTGTGAGGATGACATCAGGGTCGCAGTCGAGGCCTGGTGCCGCGACCCGGCGGCGGATTGCGTGCGCGTGTTTCAATATCCTCGCGTGTTGATAGCCAACGCATACGGGGCGGCGTTGTGCTGTTCGCGCGGCGTGCCAGATCACTCTCTCGCCAGCGTCGCCCTCATAGGTGGTAATCACGAGTCTTGGATTGATTGCACTGCAAAGGCTGCTCAGGGCTGCATGCATCCGCAGGTTGCACGTGGTACCGGCTGACAAAGCCTGGCGGCTCGCCAAATGGGCCACATCGAAGCTTTCCTGTTTGAGGGCCGTTGCGGCGCTGATGCATTGGCGCCAGATTTGCAGCTCGGTGGCCGGTGCCACGGCGCGGGGCAGAATCATGCGGGGTTCGGCGTGCACGGGTGGGCGCGTCGTCGGACCGCCGGGCAGGTGATTGATCAACACCAACAGGGAACTGACTCCTCGTTCGCGCAGCAGTCGCTGCAAAGCACCGAAATAGAAGTCGTCAGGTTCGTCCAGCTGAGTTGGATTGGACAAGTGGGAGACTATGAGTATGTCGGCGGGCCGAGGGGTCGCGGGGCGGTGTGCAGCAATTGAGCGCCCCAGCCCGCGGGCCAGCCGTAACGCGGCCCGGGGCAGGTGTGTCAACTCCGCAGTAGCCGTCTGCTCGTATTGCGAAAGAAATCCCGGGTGCTCATAGATCAGATGCAGAGCCGGTATGGCCAATCGCGCCAGGCTGGTATCGGGTGCTCGCAACAGACGGTCACACTCTGCTGCGAGTTGCGCGTACTCCTCCGCGGTCACGGGGGCGATGCCCTGCGCAGGTGTTGGTGCAGGACGGGGAGGGGCGGCAGAATCATCCTGTTCGCGCAGCTTCGGCGAGCTGCGGCTGTGTTCTGTGCATGCCTTCCCGGCTGATGAGGTCGTGCCAACGGCGCTCCAAGGCGCGCTTGGATGGCGAGTTCTGGCCCACCGGCTCCCGGGCCTGCAGGGTCACCTGATCGTGGATGAGATTGCGGATGGCACGATAGAACTCGGACGAGTAGGTGCCCTGGAACATCATCGCGAGATCGTCACTGTCCTGCCAGTGTGTTTTGCCAACGAGCTGTGCTTTGACCTGCTCGTAGAAACGGGTGCCCGGGAGGGGGTATGAAACACTCACGCCGACATCATCAGGACGGGCCAGCTCCAATAGTGCACGCGTGGCCAGGATATCGGCGAGCTGCTCGTCGAGATATCCCAACTGAATGAAGAAGCCTACCCGTACTCCAGCCGCCTTGAGCCGTTCGCGTCCGGTGACGATCTCCGTGACCGTAGTGCCCTTGTTCATGGCATCCAGCACGCGCTGACTGCCGCTTTCCGCTCCGATCCAGGCTTCCTGGCAACCGGCCGCCGCCAGGGCCCCCGCCATTCGTTCACTGAGCAGGTCGGCCCGGGTTTGAATGGTGAATGGGATACTGCCGCCGCCGGCGGCCAGGGTCGCCGCGAACTCCTGGAGCCAGTCGACCCTGAACCCGAAAATGTCGTCGGCAAACCAGATGTGATCGGGATTGAAGGTCTTCTTCAGGTACAACATCTCGTTCGCGACCGAGACCGCACTGCGCTGCAGATATTGGTTTCCCCAGATCGGCTTGGCGCACCAGTTGCACCGGAAGGAGCAACCGCGCGAGGCTGCCATGTTGAGACTGAAGTAACCGTGCGCGTTCATCCACGCCGAGCGATAACGCTCGATGTCCAGAAGATCCCAGGCCGCGCTTTCACCTATCTGCGCGTGATTGGCCAGGACCTTGGCGCCGTTGACCTTCACCACCGCGTCATCCACGAGGGTGACGGACCCCGGCAGCCCTTGGGGCAGCCCGCCGGTTGCGTTCAAGCCGGGAATCAGCTCCATCAAAGTGGCGAGCCCTTCGCCAACCAGGGCTACGTCGGCGCCGGCCCTGAGGTATGGCTCTGGCGCGTCGCTCACGTCGGGTCCACAGGCGATGACCCGCGCACCGGCCTGTTGGGCTCTGCTGATCATTCTGCACGCCGCCTCGCGCATCTTGCCGAGGCACATCTTGCTCAGGAAATTGAAGGTGTCCTCGTAGAACAGGACGACCTGCGGTCTGACTTCCTGGAGCTTCAGGTCGTATTCCTCGATGCCCGTGGCGAGCATGGCATCGAACAGCGCAACCTGATGCCCCGCCTCGCGCAGCATCCCTGCCACCTGCAGGGTGGCCAGGGGTGGATACGGCTTGGCCCGCTCCACCTGCTTGGAGTCGAAGCGCAGGAAATAGGAATGGCAAACCAGAATGGAAAGCATCGTCCCGGGGCGCTCCTCTCGAACTGCTGGCGGCCGGGACCGTGGTTGTCCACGGGACCAGACCAATGGCTAAGTATCTCGCCTCGTAAGTAAGTGCTGCGGGAACGAGGTTGGGTTCAAGATGTGTCACCGGGAGCACGAAAGCTTTTCGGGAACTGAAAAATCCCCACCACTTGGGGGGTGGCATCGTCCACCGGAATGATGCGAGATTCCTCCTCGATTCCGTGGGAGGTCCTTCATGAACGATGTCGCTGCTGTCACTGCCACAAAACCTGCCATCACGCGCGAGCGGGCACTGCATGCGTTGTATGAAGCAGCCGAGCTCGAGCACAATCTCATGTGCACGTACCTTTATGCGGCATTCAGTCTCCGGGACGGGGTGGCCGAGGGGCTGGCCCCGGAAGAAGCGGAAGCGGTCAGCCGCTGGCGCAGGATCCTGATCCGTGTGGCGGTCGAGGAAATGCAGCATCTGGCGGCGGTGTGGAATATCACATCGGCTCTCGGAGGCGCTCCGCGGATCGGCCGTACCAATTTCCCTCTCGATCCCGGGATGCTCCCGGCTGGAATCGTGGTCAAGCTCGCTCCGTTTTCCCCCGAGACCCTGCAGCACTTCGTGTTTCTGGAGCGGCCCCGGGGCTCGACGGAAGTCGATGGTGAGGGGTTTGTGTATGAGCGCAACTACATCAGGGGCAGCAACGGATATACGCACCTGACTCCAATGGGACTCAACTACGACACCGTGGGAGATTTCTATACGGCCCTGGGGAATGGCTTGAAATCCATGGTCGCGCAGTATGGAGAAGAGATTACTTTTGCGGGCGACCCGGCGCTGCAGCTGTCGCAGAACGAGATCAACATGGCCGGCTGCAAGCCGGTGATCTGTGTGAAGACGGCGCTTGCCGCGTTTGATGCGATCGTCGTGCAGGGTGAAGGCGCGCCAGCGGACTCGGCGGATTCCCACTACCAGAAGTTCATCGGTATCCGGGAGGAATATCGCGCGCTGAAGGCGAAGAATCCTGACTTCTCGCCGGCGTTTCCCGCGGCTACAAACCCTGTGTTGCGCCGGCCTCCGCGGCCTGAAGGGCGCGTGTGGCTCGAGAATCCGGAGGCGATCGCCGTAGTGGATCTGGCCAATGCCTCGTATGGATTGATGTTGCGATTGCTGGCGTATGCCTATGCCATTCCGGCACCGTGTGCCGAGAAATCGCTGTCTGCCGATCTGGCGATTGGGTTGATGCAGGCGATGGTGCCGTTGGCGGAGCGTGCGGCGCGGTTGCCCGCCGGGCCATCCAACCCGAATTGTCATGCGGGCATGTCATTTACAGCGCTGCGTGATGCGGCGGCGTTGCCGCCTGGCCGTGGCGCACGGCGATTTTTTGTTGAACGGTTTGCGCAGCTGGCAGAGGCAGGGACGGCACTGCGATCGTGCGGGGATCAGCGGGCGTTGGTTGCTGCTGATTTGTTGGGTAAGCTGTCTAAGCGGGCGCAGAGGGGCTATGAGTCGGTCTCGGCGGCGCCCGTGCAGCCAGCGGCAAGTGCGGCCGGATCGGCAGCCGGGCCGGCCGCGGCGACTGCCGGGCCCGTGTCGACTACCATCGACGGCGTTGAAATCGCCCCCGGCGAAAAGCTCGACCTGCTGTTTGAAACAAAGCGCTGCATCCATGCCCGTTTCTGCGTAACCGGCGCCCCGGATGTGTTTCTGGCCAACGTGCAGGGCCCCTGGCTGCACCCGGACGCCATGGAAGTGGAACGGGTCGTGGAGATTGCTCACGCCTGTCCATCCGGTGCCGTTCAATACCGCCGCAAAGATGGGGTTCATGACGAAACCGCACCCCCAGTGAATCTCGCAAGCATCCGGGAGTCAGGTCCCTACGCGTTTCGCGGTCAATTGGAGCTCGATGGTGAGCCCATTGGGTTCCGCGCAACCTTGTGCCGCTGTGGCGCCTCCAAGAACAAACCTTTCTGCGACAGCTCGCATCATGAGATTGGATTCAATGCTACGGGCGAACCTGCCTCAGGAAAGACCGACGCACTGGCTGTACGCAACGGTGTGTTGGCGATCGACCCGCAGCTCAATGGCCCGCTGTCCGTGCGAGGCAGTCTCGAAATCACGAGCGGGACGGGCAGGGTAGTCTCGCGAGTCACAGCCGCAAAATTGTGCCGCTGCGGTGGGAGCGCGACCAAGCCTTTCTGCGACGGGACTCACGCCCGCATTGGATTCAAATCAACCTGACCTTCGCAGGTGAGGCTGTGTTACATAGACAACCTGCGCGCGACGCTGGTTGTCCTGGTGATCAGCATGCATGCGGCGGATACCTACAGTCCGCTCGGAAACTGGTATTTCACCGACCGAACGCCGCTCTCAACCTCCGTACTGCTGTTTTTTGCCGTCTGGCAGATGTTTCTGCAGGCCTTCTTCATGGGGCTGCTGTTCTTCATTGCCGGCCTGTTTGTACCAGGCTCGCTCGATCGAAAGGGGCCTCGCCAATTCGCACGTGAGCGGTTGTGGCGACTCGGATTGCCGGTCCTGTTCTATATGTTTGTTCTGGGTCCGGTCACCGAGTACTACCTGGCCCATTCCTGGACCTCGACGCAAGCCACGTCTTTCGCAAATGAATGGCTGAAGCACATCCGCAATGGCGAGTTCCTCCAGGAAAACGGTCCCCTGTGGTTTTGCCTGGCCCTGTTGATATTTTCCCTTGGCTACATGGCCCTGCGAAAGCCCGAACCGCCACGAAGTCCGCGGGCTGCGCCGGGTACCGCGGCCCTCATCTGCTTTGCTCTGATCATGGCAGTGGCCACTTTCCTGGTGCGTGCCGGCCGACCTCCCGCGGTTCTGAACATGCATCCCGGCGACTTCGCCCAGTACATCCTGCTTTTCATGGCCGGAGTCCTGGCCGCGCGCCAACAATGGCTGGCAAAGTTATTGTTCAAACACGGGATTGTCTGGCTCACTCTGGTTGCGACGCTCGGGCTCGTTACCTGGATGGCAATCATTATCGCAGGAGGCGCGCTCGAGGGAGATACGGGATCCTATTCAGGTGGCTGGCACTGGCAGAGTGCCGCCCTGTGTTTGTGGGAGTCGTTTACGTGTGTTGGTGTGTGCTTCGGGTTGTTGGTTCTGTTTCGCGAGAAGTTGAACTATCAAACGCGGCTCACGAAGTTCGCATCGGATAACGCCTTCAGCGTTTATGTGTTCCATCCCCCGGTTGTGATCGCTCTCGCCAGGGTGTTGCACGTCGTTCCCCTGCACCCGCTGCTGAAGTTCGTGCTCCTGACTCTCGGTGCGGTGGTCGCGTCGTTCGTCCTCAGCGCTGCCATCTTCAGGCAAATTCCCGGCCTGCGAACTATTCTCTAGGATTCACGCCGGGCTCAGGCGCTGCGATACAGCTTGGTCATCACAAATTCGACGTGGCCCAGCGCTTCAGCAGCCGTGTAGCGACCGTTTGAAGTCCGCACGATGCAGTCAATCAGCACATCTCCCGCCTGATCGATTGTCATTTCACGCCGGATGATGCCTGACACATCGACATCGATGTGCTCGCTCATCACCCGCACTGTTCGCGGATTGCCACTGACTTTGATGACGGGCATGATCGGGTTGCCAATCACGTTGCCCTGGCCGGTTGGAAAGATGTGCAAGGCGTAGCCGGCGGCTGCCTGAAGAGTGCAGCATTCAGCGGCCGCCGATGAAGTGTCCATGAAGTACAGGCCCGTGCCGCGCGCGGGCGCTTCGGCAGGCTCCAGGACGTCAATGAATCTGACCTTCTTGCCAATCTTCTCGAGGTTGCCCAGGGCCTTTTCTTCGATCGTGGTGAGTCCGCCGGCGATGTTGCCTTTGGTCGGCTGACTATCGGACAGGTCGGATGTCTTGTGCGCCTCAATGACATCCTTCTGGTACGCCGACCAGGTCTTCATGAACTTCTCGGAAATTTCAGGCGATGCCGCCCGGGCAGCGGCCAGATGCTCCGCGCCTGTGAGCTCCGAGGTTTCACCAAAACAGCCATACAGGCCCAATGGGATCAGCTTGTCATACATGTTGCCCACGGTAGGACAGGAGGCAAGACCGGTCGTGGTGTCACTTTCACCGCACTTGGCGGCGATCCAGACATCCGTCAGCGGGCATTCGACGCGCACTTTTTCCGATGCGTAGTGCACGAATTCCTTGGCTTTGCGTGACGCAGCCGCCACGGTTGCGATATCGCCATTGCCCTCGATCCAGAATCCGGCAACGGGCTTCCCCGTCCTGGCGATACCGTCCACCACCTTCTGGGTCCAGCCCGGCTCGATTCCAATGACGATGCAGGCGGCCACGTTCGGATTGGAGCCGGTGCCGATCATCGTCCGGAAATGCAGCTCGAGGTCCTCGCCGAACTGGAGCCGCCCATACGCATGGGGCAGGGCGATCGTGCCGCGGATATGCGCAGCCACCGCTTCACAGGCGGCATTTGAAATATCATCGAGTGGCAGAATGGCCACGTAGTTGCGGATTCCCACGCGGCCGTTTTCGCGCCGATATCCCCAGATGGTCTGTTTTGCGTACGACATGATGCTCACCAGCGCTTCGTCTTCAGGTTGTGGGTATGGACGTGGTCGCCCTTGCGCACGGGCGCAACTATGCGACCGATATCCTCGCCGTACTTGATGACGGTGTCCCCCACCGCGAGGTCCTTCAGCGCAACCTTGTGCCCGATGGGCACATCCTGATTGCTGACGGCATGAAACTCGCTGTTATCCTCGGTGACGACGCAGAACATCTCGGTCCCGGAAGCGAGATTCTCGACGACGACCACGCCGACGTTGTCGCGGCGGTTATGGACGAGAAGGTGAGGTACTTTGGCCATGGCGATCCATCGGTTCACTGGGTCTTCTATAAGATAGAAGATCGCAGATTGAAATGGCCGAGACAAGTGTCGCCATCAAAGTAGGGAGGAAGCCGCGGCGGCAGTCTCGTACACTCGCTATCCAGCGTATGCGTGGCGTTGCGGCGATGCATCGCGGATCGCGGTTTGGAACCGGCTATCGGGGCGCTGTCGATTCATGACCGGCGGGCAGTGCAGTGGATGGATTTATTATGAGCATACGTGGTGACAGCTTTACTCTTGCCTTGGATGTGAATTGCGCGCTGGGCGAATCGCCGGTGTGGGTTCCTGAGCGGGGCCTGCTGATATTTGTAGATATCTCGGGACGCAAGCTGTACCGCTATGACACGGAAGCCAACCAGGTTGAGCACGTGAGTGTTGATGAGGATATCGGTTGTGTCGCCGTCGCGCGCGGTGGTGGCTATGTCGCGGGGATGCGGTCCGGTGTCTGGCTGTTGAACGAATCCGGCACGAAGCGCCGCAAGTTGGTGACCAACCCGGAGGATCAGGCCACCAGCCGTTTCAATGACGGGCGTGTGGATCCCGCGGGACGCTATCTGACCGGCACTCTCGATGAGTCGAAGAAGGTCGGCAATGCCGGTCTGTATCGGTGCGACTCCCGTGGGTTGGTAAAGTTGGACAAGGGCTTCATGACCTCGAACGGGCTCGCCTTTTCGCCCGATGGAAGGACGCTGTATTTCTCCGACACGCCCCGGTTTGTGATCTATCAGTTTGACTACGATCCCGCATCCGGGGAGGCGAGTAACCGCCGGGAGTTTGCACGGATCGAGCCCACCGCGACGGATCGGGGGCGGCCGGATGGTGCCGCGGTGGATGCGGAAGGTTGTTATTGGTCATCCCTGTACGAGGGAAGCCGGGTTGCCCGGTTTGATCCCGCGGGAAAGCTCATGTCGACGCACGCCTTGCCGGTGCGGTGTCCGACGATGCCTGCGTTCGGTGGCGCTGACTTGAAGACGCTGTTTGTGACGACAGCCCGTGATAAGAGCCCGCCTGAGGGTGTCGGCGCTGGCGGCCAGGTTTACTCCTTGCGCGTCGATGTGCCGGGACTGCCCAACCCGCTGTTCAATCCACAAATATGACATTGACCTACGGGACAGTCCGTTATCGATCGCTCGAAGGCAAATCGGTCCTGATTACCGGCGGTGCCAATGGCATTGGCGCGGCGATGGTGGAGGCCTTCGCGCAGCAGGGAGCGAAGGTTGCTTTCCTCGACGTGGATGACGTGGCGGGCAAGGCGCTTGCACAGCGCACGGGCACCCGTTTCGTAACCTGCGATCTGTTGGATATCGAAGCATTGCGAGCGGCCGTTCGTCAGGTTGAAGAGGCCCAGGACGGTGTCAGCGTGTTGGTCAACAACGCCGGCAAGGACGATCGGCAGAAGTTCGCCACCATCGAGCCGGCCGACTGGCGTCGGCTGCTGGCTTTCAATCTCGACCACCAGTTCTTTGCCAGCCAGGCAGTAGCGGCGGGCATGGCTCGCAAAGGCAGCGGATCCATTGTCATGCTGGGTTCGGTGTCGTGGATGAGAGGTATGCCGGGGATGGCAACCTATACGGCCGCGAAAGCCGCGATCAATGGCATGACGCGGACACTTGCGCGCGAGTTGGGACCATCGGGGGTGCGTGTCAATTGCATTGTGCCGGGGGCGATCCTGACTGAGCGCCAGAGTGCGCTTTGGCTGACACCTGAGGCGAATGCGGAGTTTATTGCGCTTCAGTCACTGAAGTTTCGGCTGACCGCGGAGCATGTCGCTCGCATGGCGCTGTTTCTGGGATCAGACGAAAGCTCTGGTTGTACAGGCGCCAACTTTGTGGTTGATGCCGGGTTGACGCAGAACTGAGGGCCGTATGTTGCAACGGCGTGGGCGCCTGGCTGGCTTTGACGGCCGCTGGGGGACGGGCTGCGTCTGTGGGGGCTGGGCGCCTCTCAGGTCAGCGTAACCGCGTAGACCAGGTCGCCCGATCGGACGCGGCTGGTTCGCCACTCAACCTTCTGCTCCTGCAGGGATACCGCGAGCCGGTCGATTACCAGGATGGGGCTCCCGGCGGGTATCTGCAGCGACTTCTCATCAGCAGCTGTTGCCAACTCCGGTCTCAACTCCTCGTGAGCGGCCACAATGTTGATACCGTATTCGGTCTGGTACAGCGAATAGAGGGTATTCGGCAGCGTTGCCCGCTTTTCGATACCGGGAAACAGTGTCGACGGAATGATGATCAGCTCATGAATGGCTGGCCGTCCGTCAACGAGCCGGGTTCTGGTTATCTCAACCACACGCTCAGCACGCGCCAGGTCGAGCTTGGCGCGCTCTGGCGCACGCGACGCTCGCACCTTCACTGATTCCTGGACCCGCTCGGGGACCACACGCTTGCCGCCGGGCCGAGCCATCCGGAAGAAGCGAAAGAGGGTGCGCTCCTGGGTGTTCTCGGCGATGAACGTACCTTTGCCCTGGCGCCGCTCGAGGAGCTTCTCGGCGGTAAGGGAGTCGAGCACCTTGCGCATCGTGCCCTGGCTGACACCCATTTCACGCGCGAGGCTCTGCTCACTGGGTAGTGCCTCACCCGGACGCCATTTCCCTTCCGCAACCTGGCGCACGACAATGTCATAAACCTGCCGATACAGGGGTCGATAACCGGGCGTTTCAGTCACGGAATGCATCTCTCCACTTCCTCGAGTCAGGCGGGGAAACTACGCCGGGGCTGATTCTGCTGTCCAGCACCCAATGAAAGGCAGCCGAAAACGGATGACCTGGGGGTTGGACCGATGACACCGGGGCGTTGGACCGACGACACCGGGGCGTTGACGATCGAGGCCCCAGCCAGCAGTATCGTCGTGCCAATGGTGCGCGCGCGACCCTAGCCTGGTGAGAAGTATTGGTGACATTCGACGAGCCGCCTTATGACCTGCTGGTCGTCGGCGGTGGCATAAACGGTGTTGGGATTGCCCGCGATGCAGCGGGCCGTGGGTTGTCGGTATTGCTCGTTGAGCGGGACGATCTCGCGTCCGCGACATCCTCCGCGTCGTCCAAGCTGGTTCACGGCGGTCTACGTTACCTCGAACAGTATGAGTTTCGGCTGGTGCGCGAAAGTCTCGCCGAGCGCGAGGTTTTGCTTGCAGCGGCGCCGCACATCATCTGGCCCCTGCGGTTTGTGTTGCCGATCCACGCCGGCTTGCGCCCACCCTGGGTTCTGCGCGCCGGGCTGTTTCTCTACGATCACATTGGCGGCCGTAAGATATTACCGCCGACCCGCACGGTGCGAAGAGGGAGCGACAATGCCTTGGCACCGCTGGCGGAGAAATACGTTAGAGGATTTGAGTACTCCGATTGTTGGGCCGACGATGCCCGGCTGGTTGTCATCAACGCGATCGATGCCGCCAAGCGGGGAGCCTGCATCGAGCTCGGCTGGAATGTCACTGGAGCACGCAGGGAAGGCGAGTTATGGCACGTGGACATGGTCTCCAACACCGGCAGGCGGCGGACCGTTCGTTCAACCGGGCTGGTTAATGCCGCAGGTCCCTGGGTACAGGACGTCCTGCGTGCGACCGGAAGTAATCGGCGCAGTTCGCTCCGGTTGGTCAAGGGGAGTCACGTTGTAGTCCCCCGCCTTTACGAGGGACCGCAGGCATTTACGCTGCAAACGGCTGACAGACGGATCGTGTTCATCATCCCGTATCAGGATGATTTCACCCTCATCGGAACCACGGATATTCCGTTCACGGGCGATCCGTCGAAGGTGGCTGCCAGTGAGGAGGAAATTCATTATTTGTGCAATCTGGCATCGGAGTATCTCAAAGCACCGATTGCCGGGACACAGGCGGTTTGGAGTTATTCAGGTGTCAGGCCGCTTTACGACGATGGTGATGTCAGTGCATCAACCGTGACACGTGATTACGTATTTGACCTGGATACGGCCGCAGGGCGCACGCCGCTGTTGTCTGTGTTTGGTGGGAAACTGACCACATACCGCAAGCTGGCCGAGCATGCGATGTCGGAGCTTCGTTCACCACTGCGATTCGATGCGAGGGAATGGACCCGGGGCTCCATCCTGCCGGGTGGTGATATCCCACGGGGCGATTTCGAGTCGTTTGCCCGCGAGCAGGCGGGGCGATATTCGTTCGTGCCACCGAAGTTGATGCGACGGCTGTGCCGGGCATACGGCACCCGCATTGAGCAGTTGTTGGGAAATGCGCAGAGCCCGAGCGACCTGGGCGAAGAGCTGGGTCCAGACCTCTATGAAGCGGAATTGCAGTTCATGCGGGACGAGGAGTGGACCCACACCGCGGCGGATGCGCTTTGGCGGAGGTCCAAGATGGGTTTGCGCCTGAACCAGGCGCAAAAAGAGCGCGTGGCCGCGTGGTTCGAGAAACAGGCGCCCCATTAGTCGCGAGCCGGCGGTGAGTCGCAAGGCGGCCGTGAATCGCGAGCCGGCCGTGCGGTGGTCGGACGCGGCTTTGCTACCTAGGGCCGTTTGCTACCTCGGGCCGTTCACTGCACAAAACCGACCGTTCGCTGCACCAGCAGGTTCGTGGGATAACCGTATTGGCGTAAAGTGGCCGACATGGCCACAACCATTGGCATGCGTTCCATCAGTTGGCGCTGGATTGCCGCGATCTGGCTCGCCGGAGGGCTGTTCGAAGCAACCCAGTCCGTGGGCATCATGCATGCGGAGGGCAAGCATCATTCGTGGGTGCCCCTGTTCGCAACCGAGTTCGTGTCCTGGCTTCCCTGGGCGATTGCCACCCCGCCTTTGATTTACCTGGCACGCCGATACCCTTTGGTCGGTGGCAGGGGCCTGCGAAACATCATGGTACATGTGCTGGCTTTCGTCGCCATCAGCGCGATCGCGGAGGCATGGTCCGCAATGTTCCAGGTACTCTTCAACCCGTGGGGTAACCGGCACTGGCCTACATTCGTGGACACATGGGTTACGACTCTTCTCTTTCAGGTTCTCCTGTTCCTGATCACCTATTCTCTGATCCTGACAATTACCTATGTAGTGGATGCACGCGAGAGCATGGCTCGCCAGATAACCGAGACCGCGCGACTCAACGAGGAGCTCTCGAAGGCGCAGCTCGCCGCATTGCGCAGGCAAATGGAGCCGCACTTCATGTACAACGCGCTGAACTCCATCGCGGGGCTGGTGAGGGACGAGCGCAACGATGCTGCAGTGAGCATGATCGTCGGACTCAGTGAGTTTCTTCGTCGCGCCTCGGAGGATTCCCACCGATCGCAAGTGACGCTGCTCGAGGAAGTCGAATATCTGCAGCGCTATCTCGAGATCCAAAAGACCCGGTTTGGAGAGCGTCTTCAGGTCAGCGTGGATATTCCGGCAGAGTTGCTGCGCGCGCGAGTTCCCAACCTCCTGCTACAGCCGCTGGTGGAAAATGCCATCAAGCACGGCATAACCAAGCGCGTCGCCGGCGGCGTCCTGCGCGTTGCCGGCAAGTGTCATGACGGCAATCTCTGTCTGAGTGTCTACAACGACGGCCCGGGCTTACCGGCGAACTGGGAAACGAGACAGACGGGTGTTGGCATCGGCAATCTACGTACACGTTTGCAGATCTTGCATGGGAGCGGCTCAGGATTGCAGCTGAGATGCGCTGCTTCCGGTGGCGTGGAAGCAATCGTGACTCTGCCTTTCACGGAAGGTTAGATGGCGCGCCAGGTTGCTCCAATACGGGCGCTCGTAGTGGATGACGAAGCCTTGGCTCGGCGGAATCTGACCGTGCTGTTGAGCCGTGATCCCGAAATTGCATCCGTCGCCGAGTGCGAGTCCGGATTCGAGGCCATTGACGAAATCAGACGATCGAAACCCGACCTCGTGTTTCTCGATATACAAATGCCCGAATGCGGTGGCTTTGACGTACTCGAGTTGTTGGGCAGCGATCTGCCACCGACGATCATCTTTGTAACGGCATACGATGAGTATGCGCTGCGCGCTTTCGAGGCTGGGGCGCTCGATTATCTGCTGAAGCCATTCGATGATGCGCGCTTTGCTCGCGCGCTGAAACGCGCCAAGGAAAGGCTGGCCCATTACTCGCCGCCATCCCAACGGGCGGCAGAGCGTCTCGTGGTCAGAAATCAGGGCCAGGTGCTGTTCCTGAATGTCAGTGACATCGATTGGATCGAAGCGGCGGATTACTATGCCTGCGTGCACGTGGGTAGTGATACGCACATCCTGCGCAGATCGCTGTCAGAGCTGGAGAAGGATCTCGGTGATGAGAGCTTCATTCGCATTCATCGCTCGATCCTCGTGAATATCGACAGGATTCGCGGGCTGGAGCTGCAAACCAACGGTGAGTACGAAGTCGTATTGAAATCCAGGGCTCGATTGCGATTGAGCCGGCGCTATCGCAAGCGCCTTCAGGAGCGCATGGGCGCGCTATTGTCGCGTGACTGACGGCCTGCCGCAGCCCTGCAGCGAGTAGCTGTCCCCGTGCAGTAAGAGGTCTCGGTCCGTTCGTTCATGGCACGTATGCTGGGTGCTCCTGGACAAAAGGAGTTACAACAGATGAATAATCTCATTGTGCCGATTATTTCCCTGTGTGTGGTGGCTGGAGTGGTCCTGGCCGATACGCCGATACCCTCTCCGGACCAGACAGTTGTGAATACCATCAAACATCTCGAAGAGGAGATGGGGCAGGCAATGATACGCCGCGACATCAACGAGCTCAGTCAGTTCTACGCCGACGACTTCGTGTCTATCGGGATGTCGGGCAAGGTTGCCACGAAGAAGGATGTTTTGAACAACTTCGATTCCTTCCATGACCAGCTCGAGTCGTTTGAAGATGGTCCCATGGACGTACAGGTGTTCGGCAATTTTGCCGTCGCCCACGCGGGTGTCACGGAGAAGAGGAGCCGGGACGGGAAGGATGTCAGCGGTCAGTTTGTCTGGATGGATCTCCTGGAGAACCGTGGAGGTAAATGGGTGGTGTTGCGTAGCGCCGGTGCCCGGGTGAAGTGATTGGAGGTGACCGCGGGTCAACGACAGCGGGTTACTGTGATCTAACTCGCTTCAACGCCGCGCGCCAGCCGTTCATCTCACGCTCGCGCGCGGCGGCTTCCAGCTCTGGCTCGCAGCGCACGTCGCTTTGCCAGAGGCGCGCGATGTCCTGCAATGAGCTGTACACCCCGTGCCCGAGGCCTGCGAGGCAGGCGGCGCCGAACGCGGTAGATTCCGCCATCTTCGGGCGGAGAATGGGCACGGCGAGAATGTCGGCTAGCCGTTGCAGGAAGAAACTATTCTGCGCCATGCCGCCATCCACCTTCAACTGCGATGGGCCAATCCCGTCCGCCGCCATGGCATCCAACAGATCGCGTGTTTGATAGACCACACTGTCCAGGCCTGCCCGCGCGATCTCTCCGCGACCCGTCGCGCGGGTCAGGCCCACGATTGCGCCGCGGGCGTCGGGGTCCCAATAGGGCGCTCCCAGGCCGGTGAAGGCGGGGAGCAGATACACTCCGCCGGTGTCGGAAACCGACTGCGCGAGCAGTTCAATTTCAGGAGCGCGTGAGATGATTCCCAGGCCATCGCGCAGCCACTGGATCGTCGATCCTGCCGACAGGATCGACCCTTCGAGTGCGTAAGTCGTCTCGCCTTTGAGGCGGTAGGCAATGGTGCTGAGCAAACGATTCTGCGACCGGACGAGTTGGCTGCCGGTGTTGAGGACCAGGAAGGCGCCGGTGCCGTAGGTGCTCTTGACGTCACCTTCGGCGAAACAAGCCTGCCCAACCAGGGCCGCCTGTTGGTCGCCGGCCACGCCACGAATCGGCATGGCTTCGCCGAAAATGTCAGGGTCAGTGGCACCGAAGTCAGCAGCGCTATCGCGAACTTCGGGCAGGCAGTTCGACGGCACCCGGAACAACTCGCACAGCGATTCGTCCCAACAACATTTGCGAATGTCAAAAAGGGCAGTGCGGCTGGCGTTACTGACATCCGTCGCATGGACTCGGCCGCGCGTGAGTCGCCATATCAGGTACGTATCGACAGTACCGAAGGCGAGGTGACCGGCTTCCGCGGCCGCGCGCGCGCCGGGGACGTTGTCGAGGATCCATGTGAGCTTTGTCGCGGAAAAATAGGGGTCGAGGCGTAGCCCTGTCTTCTCGATAACTTCACTTTCTCGTCCCGCTTCCTGAAGTTTGCGGCACTGGTCAGCAGTGCGGCGGTCCTGCCAGACGATGGCGTTGTAGACCGGAACACCGCTGCGGCGATCCCAGAGCAGCGTGGTTTCGCGCTGATTGGTGATACCGACGGCCGCGACGCGCTGTTGGTTCGCGCGGAGCTGCTTCAGTACCTCGCGCGTCGTGGAGATCGTCGTCGCCCAGATGACCTCCGGGTCGTGCTCTACCCATCCCGAAGCAGGGTAGATCTGCTCGAAGGGATGCTGGTCCAGCGCAGCAATCGAGCCACGCGCAGTGAAAGCAATGGACCGGCTGGAGCTGGTGCCCTGATCGATGGCCAGCAAAATCGGGTCTTGGTCGCTCATGCTGTGGACGGTAGCACGCGGAATTGCAGCGGGTGGGCCGTGTAGGCGTCGAACCTACGACCCGGAGATTAAGAGTCCGGCGCCGGTTTAACTCGTCATTGAAAATCAGTCACTTGCGGCGCTTGCCACTCCGCATTCGATGCTTCTACGCCAGTTCCAACCGCTTGACTTTGATCCGTTCCTGGTTCACCTGAGCCAAGTCGTACTGCGCCTGCTGTGCAAGCCAGCTTTCGGCACTGGCTCCAAACGCCTTAGATAAGCGAACGGCCATCTCGGGTGAAATGCCCCGCTTACCGTTCACGAGTTCGGAAAGCGTGAAACGGGAAACTCCGAGCTTCTGCGCCGCTTCCGTGATGGTCAGCCCTAGCGGCTCGATACAGTCATGCAGCACCGTGCCGCCCGGATGCGGAGGGTTCTTCATCGGCATAGCAGCCTCCCTTCAATGGTAGTCGGTATAATCGACATCAAACACCTGCCCCTCTTCCAGCCGAAAGACGACGCGCCAGTTTGCCTGAACCGTCACAGCCCAAAAACCCTTGAGGTCACCCTTGAGCGGATGAAGCCGGTACCCCGGCAAGTCGAGGTCCTGCGGCACTCTTGCAATGTCGAGTCTTCCCAAAATGCGGCGCAGCTTTTCAACATGCCCGGCATTCAAGCCTCGCGCGTCGTCGTCCTCATGCAGGCGCTTCAGGCCCTTATGACGGAACGACCGGATCATGGCGGAGTGTAATGCGACACATGTCGCATGTCAATTGAAAACGGGTTACCCATTGGAAGGCCTTTCATTTGGTTGAGTAAAAACACGGCAGTGCATATCGTCGATCTCATGAAGGTCGCTTTCAACCCCGACAACCGGACTTTTCTGGCACATACTCGTGTAATTCAGCCGGTTCGCGCGTTAGGTGTTCGGAACTAACGCGCTGTCTGACGGACGCGGAATGAGACGCTGCGAACGACGCCGGATGAACCGCTCCATCAATGCCGCCGCAACAGCCATGCGCCATTACTGGGAAATGGCCGCAGCTGGGAGTTCAAAGCGCAAATGTCGAAAGCCCGCGCTACTCAGTGAGCAGGCGTTTCGCTCGCTGTAGGTCTTCCTCGAGGGCGCGAAGGAGGGCTTCCTTCCGCTCTCCTTCGCTGCGCAAAATCGCAGAAGGGTGGTACGTGCAAACCACGAGCGCACCGCGAGGGTGTTTCACCACCTGTTGGCGCGCATCCTCGATCTTCTCCCCCGAGCCGATCACGGCGCGGATCGCCGTTGCGCCCAATGCAACGATCACCCGTGGTGAGACGTTGGATATCTCCCGATCCAACCATGTGCCACAAGCCCGAACCTCCTGCTGGTCCGGTCGCTTGTGAAGTCGGCGCTTGCCGCGGGGCTCCCATTTGAAATGCTTCACTGAATTCGTTACAAAGAGCTCGGCGCGGTTGAGACCTGCTTTCAGCAGGATCGAGTCGAGCACCTGGCCGGCCGGTCCCACGAAGGGGCGGCCTTTCAGGTCCTCTTCGTCGCCGGGTTGTTCGCCTACGAGCATGATTCCTGCGTCGGTGGGGCCTTCGCCCGCAACAGCCTGCGTGGCGTGACGCCACAGGTCGCAGAGTTTGCATGTCAGTGGTGAATCAGCTGGCGGGGCGATTCGGTCCAGGCTGCGAGCGATTGCCTGTGGGATTCGCAAGTCATCGGGTGTGGTCGGCGTGGTCAGGGCGCGATGGGTTTTGACACCACCTTCGCTGATCAGCGATTTGATTTCGCTGGCCTCCGGCAGGAGCTGCCAGTACCGCTTGGGCATCTCACGTTGCATTACCGATGGATTGACGCGCGCGACATTGCAGATGTTGCGATAGTAGGTGCGCCACAAAGAGTGAGTGGTGTCCTCGCGGGGCACACTCGACTTGGGCGAGTCGATGAATTCAACCTGGACGCCGTTCCAATGAGCCGCGCCATCCGGTGTGGCAATCATCCAGCGCATGTTGGGGAAGCGCTTTTCGAAAAAGGGCACCGTGCTCCGGAGAATCTCGTGCGCGGGTTCGAACCAGGCGACGTATCGCTTGTCACCATCGCCGCAGTCCGTTTCGTGGAACCGGACAAACGCATGCATCTTGTGGACGTCGCGGTGGACTGCTTTTGCCCAGGTTCGGGCAAGCTGCACGTCCGGGTCAGCATCGTTATCCAACAAGTCGCGGTTTTGGTTCAGTACGCGCCAGGTGAGGCGGTACATGAGCTCCCAGCGGTTGGGGTCGCGATAGCAGGCCAGATCCTCGAGCAAACTCATCAGCCGCCGCGGAATCGACGGCGGGCGGGCAGCGGCCAAAGCGGGGACCGGCGGCCCAGCGTCCGGCTCGCGTCCAGTGGGGTCACCGGCAACGCCAGCCGCGCGTCGTTGGCCAACGGTGCGGGCGGCAGCCGTAGAGGGCGAGCCACTATCGGAGGCGAAGCCGTCATTTTCCGCAGCGGCCTGCGCCAGAACGCGGCCAGCGGCAAACACTCGCCGAGCTGGGCCGGGCGATGCTTTCGAAGCGCCCCGGCTGCGCGGATCGGTGCCTGCGGACGAGTCAGCGTCGTCAGTTAGACTCGGCTCGCGCCAGTCCGACCATACGACCTCGCTGGGCGCAACAGCCGATGCCAACAAAGGCCGGGCTGCCGTCCGCCACCCCTCAAAATTTCGCACTTCCTGACGATACATGACCCGTCAAAACAACGACTGTTGCGGGCTGGGTGCCACGCCAATGGCGGACCGCAGATTCTGGGTGGATTGATCCCCCGGCGGGTGATAGTCCGCCGTGGTAATGAAATGCCGCGCTTTACGCAACACGGCACCCAACCGCTTCAAATCGGCATACCGCAGCCGTCCAAACGTGCGCGAGCGCACGATGCGGTCAACAACCTTCACCCCGAACCCGGGCACCCGCAACAACTGCCGCCGTTCAGCAGTGTTGACATCGAGCGGAAACTGCTCGCGATTCAACAACGCCCAACTCGTCTTGGGATCGATCTCCAGGTCCAGGTTGCCCTGCGGCATGGCGGATACAATCTCCGGAGTGGAGAATCCGTAGTGTCGCATCAGCCAGTCGGCCTGATACAACCGATGTTCACGCATCAACGGCGGAGCCTTGTTGGGCAGCCGTGAGGATGAATGCATGATAGGGCTGAACGCCGAGTAGTAAATCCGGCGCAACCGGTAAGACTGATATAGCGTATCCGCCGACTGTATGATCTTTGCATCCGAGCTGGAGTCCGCCCCCACAATCACCTGAGTACTTTGCCCAGCGGGCGCAAACTTCGGCGCACGCGCCCCGGCTTCATGCGCCTCATCCAACCCAACACGGATCGTCCCCATTGCACGCTTGATTGAAGTCTCGTTCTTCTCAGGCGCCAGGGCACCGAGCGCTTCACCCGTGGGGAGCTCAATATTGACACTGAGCCGGTCGGCATATCGGCCCGCTGCCTCAATCAGTTCCCGGCTCGCTTCGGGAATGGTCTTCAGATGGATGTACCCGCCAAAGGCGTGGTCCTGCCGAAGCTGCCGTGCCACCTCCACCAGCTGCTCCATCGTGTAGTCAGCGGAACGGATAATTCCTGAGCTGAGGAACAGTCCCTCAATGTAATTACGTCTGTAGAAGGAGAGGGTGAGCTCGACGACCTCCTCAATGGAAAATCGAGCGCGAGGCACGTCGCTCGAGCGGCGGTTGATGCAGTAAAGACAGTCGTAGAGGCAGAAATTGGTGAGCAGAATCTTCAGCAGCGATACGCAACGTCCGTCGGGCGTATAGCTGTGGCAGATGCCCATGGCAGTAGTCGATCCCATCCCACGGCCAGGCGCAGAAGAACGCTTCGGGGCGCCGCTGCTGGCGCATGAAGCGTCATACTTCGCCGCATCGGCGAGCACGGCTAATTTGGCCTCCAGGTCCATGCTGTATATTTATACAGTCACGGTCTCGGATGCAAGCTTGGTCCCGATCCCGGCGGGAGACGTCACTTGCAGTTGAATGAGCCCCTATGACGACACTGATCAATGCGATAAAGCAGGCCCACGATGCTCTGCGTCCTGACGTACCCGTCTCGCCACTCCAACTGAGCGGCCCGCTGTCGAGGATGCTGGGGTGTAGCGTCCTCCTCAAGAACGAGCACCTGCAGCCCACCGGCTCATTCAAAATCCGGGGAGCCTCAAACAAGATTCGAATTCTCGGCGAGGAAGCGCGTCGCAAGGGCGTAACCACCGCCTCCAGCGGTAATCATGGGCAAGCGGTCGCCCTCGCTGGCGCCAGAACCGGTGTGCCGGTCACCGTCTATGTTGCGGCTACCGCATCTCCAACAAAGATGGCGGCCATTCGGGCATTGGGTGCCGAACTGGTCGTCGTCAACGGACCACCGATCTCGGCCGAATTGCTCGCACGTCGCCGTGCGCAAGAGCAGGGCCAGGTCTACATCTCGCCCTACAACGACCTCGATGTCGTAGCCGGTCAGGGCACCATGGGAATGGAGATGATTGAGCAGGCACCGGATCTCGATGCGGTGTTTATTTCGGTAGGCGGAGGAGGGTTGATCAGCGGTGTTGGCACCGCTCTCGCGAATTTGAGTCCGCGCACCAAGGTTGTTGGTGTATGGCCGGAGAACTCACCGTGCATGCTCAGGGCAATGGAGGCGGGCAAAATCATCGACGTCGAAGAGCAGGATACCCTGTCCGATGGCACGGCCGGAGCCGTTGAACCAGGCTCCGTCACATTCCCGATCTGTTGCGAAGTGATTGCTGAAACGGTCACCGTCACCGAAGCGGAAATCGCACGAGCCATGCGCATGATTGCCGACGCGGAGCATTGGATCGTCGAAGGTTCCGCCGGCGTGGCGTTGGCGGGCCTGGTGAAACGAGCGGACGCGTTCCGGGGTCAGAAAGTTGCGGTCGTCCTATGCGGGCGCAATATTGCGTTGGACAAGTTTATCGACGCGGTTCAGTCGGCGGCTCACTTGCAGACTTCGAACAGCCCGGCCGCGCCCTGACCTCCGCCGATGCACATGGTCACGACGACATATTTGACACCGCGGCGTCGTCCCTCGATCAGAGCGTGTCCCAACAGCCGTGCACCGGAAGCGCCATACGGGTGACCCACCGCAATCGCCCCGCCATCCACATTCAACCGGTCATCCGGAATCCCGAGCTTGTCACGGCAGTACAACACCTGAACCGCGAAAGCCTCATTCAACTCCCACAGGCCCACATCCTCGAGCTTGACGCCTGTGCGCTCCAGCAGCCGGGGAATGGCGAATACCGGGCCGATACCCATTTCATCGGGCTCGCAGCCGGCGATGGCGAATCCCCGGAAAATCCCCAGCGGCTCAATATTGCGGCGCTCAGCCAGCTTGCTGTCCATGACTACACAAGCGCCGGCGCCGTCAGAAAACTGACTTGCATTGCCCGCGTTGATCACACCACCCGGCATGGCTGGACGAATTTTCGAGACACCCTCGATAGTGGTGTCGGGACGAATGCCCTCATCACGGCTGAGAACAACCTCGCGCGTGCCGATGCGCATGTTCTTCTCATCCACCACGCCCATGGTCACCTTCATGGGGGCGATTTCGGATTCGAACCTGCCTTCGGCCTGCGCCTTTGCCGCACGGACCTGGCTGCGCGCGCCGTACTCGTCCTGCCGTTCACGTGAGATGTTGTAACGCTTCGCAACCTGCTCCGCCGTCTGCAACATCGACCAATAGATCTCCGGCTTGTGTTCCAGCAGCCAGGGATCCGTCCGCATGTGGGTGTTCAGCTCGTTCTGCACGCAGGAGATGGATTCGAGTCCGCCTGCGACAATGACCGGGACCTTCTCGGTCATCACTCTCTGAGCCGCCATCGCAACCGTCTGCAGCCCCGAGGAGCAGAATCGGTTGACAGTCACACCAGCCGTCGTGACGGGCAGTCCGGCGCGCAAGGCAATCTGGCGGGCAACGTTTCCGCCAGTTGTACCTTCACCTAGGGCAACACCCATCATGACGTCTTCAACTTCCGCCGGATCGATTTTCGCGCGCTCGACCGCGTGCTGCACGGCATGTGCGCCCATGGTCGCGCCGTACGTCATGTTGAGAGCACCCCGCCACGACTTGGCGAAGGCGGTGCGGGCTGTGGAAACAATTACGGCGTCGGTCATGAGGCTGATCCCGAGTTCGAGCGATCAAAGGAGGAGAAGGTTTCATTCGCTTCGGCCAGGCGCACCATCGAGGCTGCAGGAGGCCATGGCGTTGCATTCGGAAGCTGGTTGTAGCGTTTGATTGCGCTGACAACCTCGCTCAATCCAACGCTGTCGGCATAGAACATCGGACCGCCGCGCCAGATTGGGAATCCGTAGCCGTTCAGGTACACGAGGTCGATGTCGGATGCGCGTTGGGCAATGTGCTCTTCGAGGATCTTCGCGCCTTCATTGACGAGTGAGTACACGAGTCGCTCGACGATCTCGGTGTTGGCGATCTTGCGCCGGGTGATTCCCAACTGCTGGGAGTGTTTGACAATCATGTCATCCACTTCAGCGTTGGGATGAGGCGTGCGATCACCGGGGCGGTAGTCATACCAACCCGCGCCCGTCTTCTGGCCAAAGCGGCCCTTTTCGCACAGGCGGTCGGCAACATTGGGATGCTTCGGCTGGCCCTTCTCGGCGTACTGACGCTTGCGAATGGCCCAACTGATGTCATTGCCGGCGAGGTCGCTCATCCGGAACGGGCCCATGGCAAAGCCGAATTTCTCAATGGCTGTGTCGACCTGGGCGGGCAGGGCACCTTCGTCCAACAGGGCGGAAGCCTGGGCGAAGTACTGGTGAATCATCCGATTGCCGATGAAGCCGTCACAGACACCGGCGACCACTGCCAGCTTGCGGATCTTCTTGGCAAGTCCCATCGCAGTGACGAGTACATCGTTCGCCGTGGCACCTGCGCGCACAACTTCCAACAGCCGCATGACATTCGCAGGGCTGAAGAAGTGCAGACCCAGAACATCCGCCGGGCGCCTGGTGAATTTCGCAATCCGGTTCACATCGAGAGTCGACGTGTTGGTCGCCAGGATGGCGCCGGGCTTGGCAACACTGTCCAGCTCGCGGAACACCTTCTCCTTGACGCCCATCTCCTCGAACACGGCCTCGATGATCAGGTCCGCATTCGAAAGGTCATTGTAGGAGGTCGTTTGTTTGAGCAGTCCCATGCGTTTTTCGAGGTCTTCCGGCGAGAGCTTGCCCTTCTTGACCGAGCTTTCGTAGTTGCGACGGATGGTCGCAACGCCTTTCTCCAACGCCGCCGAATTGACTTCCAACAACGTCACCGGAATGCCGGCGTTGAGGAAATTCATGGTGATGCCACCACCCATCGTGCCGGCACCAATGACACCCACGGACGCAATGTTGCGCGTCGGGGTGTTGGATGGAATTCCCGCGACCTTGGATGCCGCGCGTTCGGCGAAAAAGATGTGCCGCAGCGCCTTCGACTCGGGAGCCTCCAGCAGGCCGATGAAGATCTCACGCTCCTTGCGCTTGCCGGTTTCGTAGTCCGGCGCGGTGACGCTCTGCTCGATGGCATCGAGACAGGCGATCGGAGCTGGGAAAGGTCCGGCCTTGGCTTTCACCATGTTCCGGGCAAATCCCAGGAAGGCTTCATGGTTGGGGTATTGGACCCGCATCTCGCTGAAGCGCTTCGCCGGCAATTTCTTCTCGACAACCTCGGCGGCAAACGCCTGGCTCGCGGACAGCAGATTGTCAGGTACAACACGATCGAACAAGGGCGTCTTCGCCAGGTCCGCGGCGCGAACAGGCTCGCCGCCGGCAATCATGTTGACTGCGATTTCGAGTCCGACGGCGCGCGGCAGGCGTTGCGTGCCGCCGGCTCCGGGTATCAATCCAATCTTGACTTCCGGCAGGCCTACGCGCGCGGTTTCAGTCGCGACCCGGAACTGGCAGCCCAGCGCGAGCTCGAAGCCGCCGCCGAGACACGTCCCGGAGATGGCTGCGATCGTCGGTTTGGGGCTGGCCTCGAAGCGCCGGATCATCGTGTCCAGCGAAGGCTCCGCGGACGCCTGAGGTGTGTTGAATTCCTTTACATCGGCACCGCCGGAAAAGAATTCGTCCGTGCCGATCAGGACCACCGCGGTGATGGCCGGATCCTGTTCCGCTTTCGTCAGCTCGCTGACGAGATGCCGGCGAACCGCATGCGACAAAGCATTGACGGGCGGATTGTCGAGCTTGATGACGGCCACTGTGCTGGCAGCGCCGGAGGGAGATTTCGAGTTCGCCATGGGGCTTGGGCTCGTTCCTGTTGGACCAAAGACAGTGCCGCTGTGCGAAACAACTTCCGCGACAGACCGGTCATTATCGCCTGCCGCGCTTCCTTTTCAAAGACGTACTTCAGTCGCCCGGTGTTTTCAGCACCAGGAGAGCCGACGCGGATGGCGGTGCGCCGCTATACTGCAGTACTTCATTGCCGCAAGCCACTATTGGAAGGCACCAGTGCCCAGTCTGCAAGTTCTGCTGAAGAAAGAAGATCTGCTGCCGGTTCATCTCGCGGACCGCGTGGTCATTGTGTTGGATATTCTGTTTGCCACCTCGACCATGGTGCACGCCTTCTCACAGGGCGCCGCGGGCATATGGCCGGCTCTCAATACGGATGATGCCAACATTGTCGCTGGCGGAATCGGTGATTGCATCAAGTCAGGGGAATACCTGGCGGAACATCTGCCGGGATTCTCACCGGCCTTTCCGTTGCTGTTGAGTCGAGAGCCTTTGCGGGGCCGGAAGTTGGTTTACTGCACGACCAACGGCACGGTCGCTTTGAAGGCATCCGCCAGCGCACAGGATGTCTACGTTGGAAGTTTGTTGAACGGCGCCGCGCTCGTTTCGCATGTCAGAAAGACTCATCCGGAGTCGTCCGTGCTGATTCTGTGCTCGGGTTCCATTGGCATGTTCAACCTCGAGGATTTCTATGGCGCGGGTCATTTCGTGGAGCTATTCGAGAGCCGGGGCAGTTACCAGCTGAACGATGGCGCCCGGGGAGCCCGGTTGCTGCGGCGCGCCTATGATCCCAAAACGGTGCTCAGTGGATCTCGCGTGGGGTTGATGATGCGGGACAAGGGCTATATGGATGAGGTCGAGTATTGCGCTCAATTCGACATTCTGGACGTGGTCGCGCGGCTGGAGGATGGCGTGCTCAGGCGAGTGGATACCTGAACGGCGTCACAGCACATGTGATCATCACATCTGATACTATATAGGTCGATAGTATCTACTCCCCCTTGAGGCCGCGATGGAAGACCGCCAGCGCAATTTCGGTTTCCTCCTCAAGGAGGTGAGCCGCCGGTATGTGAATCGCTTTGAAGTCCGGGCCGCGGAGATTCCCCTGAATCTGGCGCAGGCTAAGGCGTTGGTGCGCCTGGAAAAAAATGAAGGCGTGAGCCAGGCACGATTGGCCGAGCTGGCTGAGGTCGACCCCATGACCATGGTCCGCATCCTCGATCGGATGGAGGCGGAGGGTCTGCTCGAACGTCGCCCCGATCCCACGGACCGGCGTGCCCGGTGCCTTTATCTGACGGCCAAGGCCAAGCCCATTCTGGGTGAGATCTGGCGGCTCTGTGACGAGATCCGGGGCGAGATGTTCGCCGGCGTGAGCCGAGCCGAGCGCGAGCAGTTCATGACCGTGCTCGAGCGCCTCTACGACAACATTTCCCAACTCGAGAGTCTTGCCCCCTCGACTGCGGGTGCTCAATGTTGAATCCACGATTGCGAAGGCCCCTGATGTTCGGCGGCCCGGCGCTGGCGGCCATTGTAGTTGCCTGGTTCTATCTGACGGGCGGCCGGTATGAGAGCACCGACGATGCCTACGTGCAGATAGCCAGCGTTGCGGTCAGTTCCAACGTCGCCGGCCGTGTGCTGGAGGTCAACGTTCACGACAACCAGACAGTCCAAAGGGGCGAAACGCTGTTCCGTCTGGATGACGCGCCGTTCCGGATAGCGGTGGAAGAGGCGGAGGCGCAGCTTGCAAGCGCGCGGTTGCAGGTTGATTCGCTCAAGGCGAGCTACCGGCAGCATCAGGCGCAGTTGGCTTCCGCGCGTGAGACGCTCAAATATCAAACACACGAGACGGATCGGCAGAAGCGCTTGTTGACGGCTGGAATTTCGTCGCAACTGCAGGTTGATCGTGCTGTGCACGCATTGGAAGGTGCGCGCAGTGAACTGGCCGCGGCTGAGCAGGCCGCGAATGCTGTTGTGGCCAATCTCGGTGGCAACCCGAACATTGAAGTGGATCGCCATCCGACGGTGCAACACGCGCAGGCGGCGTTGGACAGGGCGAAGTTGAATCTGTCTTACACGGTTATCGAGGCGTCCACGGACGGAATCGTTACGCGTGTCGAGCAGCTTCAGGCCGGCACTTACATAACCGCGTCGACGCCGGTGTTTGCCCTGGTGGTTGCCAATGACACCTGGGTGGAGGCGAACTTCAAGGAGAACCAGCTTGCCCATATGCGGGTGGGACAGCAGGTTGAGGTGCACGTTGACAGTTATCCAGGCAAGACATTTGTTGGCACGGTGGCCAGTGTCAGTCCGGGCACGGGCTCGCAGTTCTCGCTGTTGCCCGCGGAGAACGCGACGGGCAACTGGGTGAAGGTGGTGCAGCGGTTGCCAGTGCGGATCGAGTTGAAGAACGTCGACCCGGCGGAGTACCCGTTACACGGGGGCCTGAGTGCCACCGTGAATGTGGATACGCAGTACCAGCGGCACCTGTTTGGCGCGAATACGTGGCTATGGCAGGCGCCCCCGGCTGCCGCGCGGGCCTCAGCCGCCGCGCAGGTCCCGGCGGCAGCGCGGAGCCCGGTCGCGGCGCCGGCCGCGAAAGCATCCGGCAGTGAGCTCGCGGCCGCCCAGTGAACGCGCGCGCCTCAACAGCGCCGGCAGGGCACGGGGCGGCGGCGCGTCGGGTACTCATCACCGTCACAGTGATGTTGGCCTCGATCATGCAGGCGCTGGATAACACCATCGCCAACGTGGCGTTGCCGCGTATCCAGGGCTCGCTGTCGGCGAGCCAGGATCAGATGAGCTGGGTGCTCACGTCCTACATTATTGCCGCGGCGATCATGACGCCCTTGAGCGGGTGGCTCGCTGGTCGCATTGGCCGGCGGCGCGTGTTTCTGACGTCCATCATCGGCTTCACGATTACCTCCGCTCTGTGCGGTCTGGCGCAAACACTCCCTGAAATCGTTATAGCGCGACTTCTGCAGGGCCTATGCGGAGCAGCGCTGGTGCCGATGTCACAGGCGATTCTCCTGGATATCAACCCACCGGAGAAACACGGTCGCGCCATGGCCATCTGGGTGATGGCCGTGACGATCGGTCCCATCCTGGGCCCCGCGCTCGGTGGCTGGCTCACTGAAAATTACAACTGGCGTTGGGTGTTCTACATCAACGTACCCTTCGGCCTGCTTTCAGCTTTCGGCACCCTGGCCTGGATTTCCGAGACCCAGCCACGCCCATCGCGCTTTGATTTCTTTGGCTTTGCCACCCTGAGCCTCGCCATCGGCGCATTCCAGATGATGCTCGATCGCGGCCAGTTGAAGGATTGGTTCAACTCGACCGAGATCTGCGTTACCGCAGCGGTCGCGGCATTATCTCTCTACCTCTTCATCGTTCATATGATGACGACGAAAGAAACGCCGTTCGTCAGCGCCGGATTGTTCAAAGACCGCAACTTCCTCACCGGCAGTGTGTTCATTTTTATTGTCGGCGCGGTGTTGTTTGCTGTGCTGGCTTTGCTGCCGCCGTTACTGCAGGACCTCATGAACTATCCCGTTGTGTTGACGGGGCTGGTCACCGCGCCCCGCGGAGCAGGCACCTTTGGAGCCATGTTTCTGGTGCAATGGCTGATGCGCAAGAAAGTAGACGTCCGCGCCGTCATCGGCGCCGGATTTCTCATCACCGCGGCATCGCTTTACATGATGACCGGCTTCTACCTGCAGATGGACGAGTCCATGGTCGTCTGGTCCGGCCTGCTGCAGGGCCTCGGCGCCGGCATGGTCTATGTTCCGCTCGCAGCGGTGACATTTACCACCCTTGCACCCACGCTTCGCAATGAAGGCACGGCCATCTTCAGCCTGATGCGCAACATCGGCAGCAGCATCGGTATTTCAATCGTAACGGCCTTGCTTACACGCAACACTCAGATCATGCACGCGCGTCTGGCGGAGAACGTCACTCCCTATTTCAATCCCTGGCATGCGTCTGTTGCGACGGCTGCGGACGCCCAAATGGTCAATCACACCGTGACCAGCCAGGCCGCGATGATTGCCTATAACAATGACTTCAAGATGATGTTGATCCTGTCGCTTGCCGCCGCGCCGGCTGTGCTGCTGTTGCGCATTTCGAAGAAGGCTGCCGCGGATGAAGCGCCGATGGTGGTGGAATGATGCCGAAGAAGCACTTATTGATAGCGGCCGCGCTGGGCCTGGCCCCGGTACTCGCCGGCTGCAAGGTCGGTCCCAGCTTCGAGCGCCCAGATCCGCCGACAACTGCACGATATACCTCACAAAAGCTGCAGGTTGAGTCCTCCAGCCTCGACCAACAGATCGCGCTGGGCGCGAGTCTCGATCGCGAGTGGTGGCATCTGTTCCAGTCCGACGCTATCGACACCGTCGTCAAACGGGCGCTCGAAGGTAACCGTACGCTCGTCGCGGCCAACGCGACTTTGGCACAGGCCAACGAAATGGCACGCGCGCAATCGGGGTCTCTCTATCCCGAGCTCAACATGACCGCCGGTCTCGGCCGTCAGAAGTATGGCGCCCAGTTCTTTGGCACGTTCCAGAAGCTGCCGCCGTTTACCTACTATGCGCTCGGGCCGACTGTCAGCTATGCCTTGGATTACACAGGTGGGACGGCTCGCTCTGTTGAGCAGCAGTTTGCCCAGGCGGAATATCAGAAGCAGCAGTTGAATGCGGCGTACCTGATGGTCAGTGGGAACGCGGTCCTGGAGTGTTTGCGGATCGCGTTGCTCCAGGGCGAGATTGCGACTGTCGAGGCCATCCTCGAGGAGGACCGCGAGAATCGCAAGCTGGTCCAGGTCGCCTTTGAGGCCGGGTCGGTGTCTCGCACCGACGTCGTGAGCGCCGAGAGTCAATTGGCCAGTGATGCAACCTTGCTCCCACCCCTGCGGCAGCAACTGAGTGAGGCGCGACACGCCCTGGCCATTGTCATGGGACAGTTCCCGGGAGATGAGGCGCCGCACGAGTTTGATCTGTCGAAAGTGACACTGCCGCGCAATTTGCCGGTGAGCCTGCCATCCGAGCTGGTTCACAACCGTCCGGATATCCTGGCCAGCGAGGCCCGGTTGCACGCGGCGACGGCCGCCGTGGGTGTGGCGACCTCGAATCTGTATCCACACATCGTTCTGACCGGTTCTCTCACGTTGCAATCGACCATCCTGGGGCGATTGTTTGAGGGGCAGAACAATGCATACAACGGCATAGGTTCACTCACTGCGCCTGTGTTTGATGGCGGAGCGCTGCGCGCGCAGAAGAGGGCGGCGGTCGATGCGATGCAGGCCAGTGCCGCAAACTATCAGCAGACTGTTCTTTCGGCCTTCGGACAGGTGGCCGATTCTCTCGAGGCGCTGGATCACGATGCCGAGCAGCTCGAGGCGCAGGCACACGCCCAGGATGCGGCCCGTGAGAACGTCGATCTCACTCGCAAAAGTTACAATGAGGGCAATGTAGGGGTGCTGCAGGTACTCGACGCTGAGCGCCTGTATCAGAATGCCCGGCTCGGGTTTGTACGAGCGCAGGCACAACGCTACATGGACACTGTACAATTATTCCTGGCCCTGGGGGGAGCTGCTACGTAAAGCGAGTCCATGTCCGCAGTCATCGAAACACACGATCTCGCAAAGAGCTACGGACAGTTTGGCGCACTGCAGGGTTTGAACATGTCGATGCCGGAGGGCAGCGTGTTCGCGCTCGTGGGCGCGAGCGGCGCCGGCAAGACCACGACCATCAAGATCCTTCTGAATATGATCGCGCCTTCCCGCGGTCATGCAACCATCCTCGGGGTGGACACACGATCGATCGGCCCATCCCTGCTGTCACAGGTGGGTTATGTGTCCGAGAGCCAGGCGCTTCCCGGGCGGTTGCGGGTGGAACAGTTTTTCGACTACCTGCGGCCGTGTTATCCCAGCTGGGACAGCCGGCTCGAGCTGCAGTTGCGCACTCAGTTGCGCCTGCCTCCCGGCCGCCGGATCAACGCCCTGTCACATGGTATGCGGTTGAAGCTGGCGCTCGCCGGCGCGATGTCGTTTCGACCGAAGTTGCTGGTGCTCGATGAGCCGTTCAGCGGCCTGGATGCGCTGACGCGCGATGAGATGATCGGAGAGTTCCTGCGCGAGCCGCGCGAGATGTCGATCCTGATCTCGTCTCATGAGTTGGATGAGGTGGAGCGCCTGTGTACGCACGTTGCCTTCCTGGATGAAGGCCGGCTGCTGTTTCAAGGTACGCTGCCTGAGTTGCGCGAACAAGATGGCGAAGGCAGATCGTTACGCACGATCTTTGTGTCGATGGTCAGCGCCGCGCGTGCCCAACGATGATCTGGGCAGTATTCAGGAAGGACTGGGCGCTGCTGTGGCCCTTGGCGGTCCTGGTGACCCTCATCCAGGTGGCCCTGGAGTGGGCGACTTACAAATTCGGCTTTTTTGGTATCTCCCCGGTGGCTCGGGAAATACTCAGGCTGTTGACTCCGGCCTGGTTCATTGGCGTCATTGCACTGCCGGTGATCGCAGTTCACGAGGACACCATTCCCGGAGTGGATCAGGACTGGCTGATCCGGCCATTGAGCCGTACGGATCTCCTGCTCGCCAAGTTGCTGTTTGTAGCTGTCACCGTCTGCGTGCCCATGCTCGTCGTGAATCTCGTGGACGAGTTGGCCCTGGGATTCCCGTTTCTGCCGTCATTTGGTGACGCCGTCTACAAGGAATTCTATCTGTTCGTGTGCCTGTTGGTACCCGCGACTGCGTTGGCGTCGGCCACGCGCAATGCCGTCGAGTTGATCGTCCTGGTCGCGGGGCTGGTGTTGTTGTATGTCCTGGCCGTCTGGCTCAGTGCCACAATGTTTGGCCTGGACCGGTGTCCGACCTGTGACACGAGCGTCTACTGGATTCAGAGCCTGCTGCAGCACATTGGCATCCTCGTGGGATCGGCCGCGGTGCTCGGCATTCAGTATTACAAGCGCAGGACTCCGCTTTCACGGATGGTGCTCGCTGCCGGTGTCGTGTTGCTGGTGATTGTTCAATTGCCGTGGAATGCGGCTTTCGCTGTTCAGTCGTGGGTGGGTGTTCCAATCGGTTCAGCGCCGTCCACACTCCTGGTCACTGCCGGAGAAACCACCGTAGCGTCGTCAACAACGAGTGGACGCAGCCGCCAGGACAATGCAAAGCGCGCCGCACAGGCTCTCCTGCAGGGGGATGTCGATGCGGCCGTCGACATTGAAAGGAGCATGGGCAGATCTCACGCGGCACCCGTTACTTTGACCGTGCCGCTGGTTATCAAAGGCCTGATCCACGATGAATTCCTGGTTGCTGATCGCGCCTATTTCTCGGTGATCGATGCCAGGGGAGCGACCCTGTACCGGGGTAGCCGCTCGGAGAGAAAGTCAGTGCCGCTCAATACAGATGCGAATGGCACCGCGATCCAGACATTCGAGATTCCTGCCGCGGACTATCGGAAGATTCGTGCGCATGCCGTCAGTCTCGTCATCGACTATTCTCTGACTGTCAGGGCAGTCGTCGCGCAGCACAAGATGTCGGCCACGGGCGGTGAGCTGCGTTCACCGGAAATCGGCGTCTGCCGTTCCGATGCGGACTCCAGCGCTTCCTTTGTCCGATGCCGGCAGATTGGCCGGGCGCCCAACTGTTATACGGCCACGTTGTATGCCCCGGATGGGCGCCACAACCCGGAAGTGCGCGCATGTGGTTCGGATTATCGACCTTTCATTCCGGCACCGATGAACATCATCAGCTTCGCCGGCGTGGAGCTGCCGATACGCGACTCCTACGGCGTTGCTCACTATGACGTGGATGGTTCACGGATTCAGGACTCGTACATCGTGATGAAGGTCTACGAGACGGGCGAGCACTTCCAGCGCCGGGTGGCATCCCGCATTCAGGAGCCGTGAGTTACTCTCTCAATCGCTTCACACGCCGCTGACACGCCTCTTTCCGCGCTGATTTTGTTTCCGACCTCCCGGGCGCGATCATGAAACGAACGCGCGGTGAGGGAGTGGAGCTGCCGCATCACCCGGTTGGCTCTGTACTGCTTTCGGATGACTGAGAGACCAACGCCGAGACGGACCATGCGTGACGCGTTGTCCGGTTGGTCGAAACCGTAGGGCATGACCAGTTGGGGCACTCCGGCTCGCATCGCCTGTGCGGTGGTGCCAACCCCACCCTGATGGACGACGCAGGCTGATCGCGGAAACACACTGGAATAGGGCGCGTATTCGGCCGCAAACAGTCCCTTGGGCAACTGCGTGGGCGGGACGTTTTTCCCCATGAGTAACAAACCCCGTGTACCCAGGCGGCGTACCGCTTCGGCGCTCTCTTCGAAGAAACGCCCGGGGTCCATTACAGCCGCCGAGCCGAGGGTGAATGTGACAGGGGGCGGTCCACTCGTCAGGAAATCCTCCAGTGGCTCCTGGCGGGCTGCTCCTGGAGGGTCGTACAGAATAAAGCCGGTTTGTACGACATTGCGTGGCCAGTCGGGCTGCGGCCGCCCCAGCTGTTTGGAAAACAGTGCCAGATTCAGGGTCGGCGAGTAGCGGTCTGTCAGGATGGCGTCACGGTTCACGCGCAACCCCAAGGAGCGCCGCAGCTCGTTGAGGGGCTCATTCCAACTACGGGTTATGAGCCGTCCCAACCCCAGCAGTTGACGCTGTATGAACGGAGGAGCTCGGGTGAAGCTCGCAGCCCCCGGCAAAAATGGAAACGGGGGCGGGTCATAGACCGAAAAAAATGAGAAGGGCGCCAGGATCGCGCTGGCCCAGGGCAGGCCCTGCTTCTCGGACACGAGCGAGGCCGCCAGCACGACCTCGCCCGAAATCAGGAAATCCGCGCCTCGTGCCGCTGCGGACAGATCTGAATACGTGTCCGCGATGTGCGGCAGGAGCATCGTGCGCAGCAGGTACTCAGGGCCTTTGCGCGGATGGAAGACCCGCTTCAGTGTCTCCGGGTCATCGGGCGTGCCCAGGGGCCGCAATGGCTGGAATTCCAGCCCGGCGGCAATGATTTTCTCTCTGTAGAAGTCGCTGGTGGCAAGCGCGACATCGTGCCCGCGCGCCTGCAGGGCCAGCGCAAGCCCCATGATGGGATGCAGATCGCCGAGGGAGCCGAGGGTTGAGAGAAGGATTCGCCGCCGTCGCATGAACCGGAAATGAACGCTTCAGTGAATCGAATGGGTTTTATACAGCGCGCCCTGGGGGCGCGACAGGCTCGATTATATGGCCGAGCCTCAGCAACTTTGGCGCCGCGGAACAGTCATATCGGCTGCGATTGAGTGTCCCTCGAAAACTGTGAATCCGGGCGTGCGTCACCGTTTGGAGATCAGGTCACAGCATGCCAGAATTTGCACTTGTCATAAGGAGAGCGCATGAAAATCAGTGTCTGCAACACTGCCGCGGTCGTCGGGGCCTCCAGTGTCATGGTTGCTGTCGACTGAGTGATGTTGTCATTTTCCCGCTTGCTGCAGACCTCCCGGTTCTGGCGGCCCATACTCGTTGCTGTCATCGCTTTGCTCGTCGCGTACGCGGTCCACGCGGAGCCGGCGCCGTTTGACCTGGCAGGGCCGAATCTCTCGGTCACGGTGACCCGGGGAGACAAGACCCTGCCGATTACGCAGGTGCCGAACCTCGCGCCCGGCGATCGCTTGTGGATCCAGGCTGATTTTCCGGCGGACCAGTCGGCTCACTACCTGATGGTCGCGGCGTTTCTTCGGGGTGCCACCAATCCGCCGCCCGAAAGCTGGTTTTATCCCTGTGAGACCTGGAAGTCCAAATGCATCCAGAAGGGCCTGAGCCTGACGGTTCCGGCCGAGGCGCAACAGGTCCTCGTGTTTCTCGCACCTGAAACCGGTGGTGATTTCCGCACATTGGTGAGTGCGGTGCGTGGGCGGCCCGGCGCCTTTGTTCGCAGCTCCCAGGATCTCAACCAGGCCTCGCTGGACCGTGCGCGCCTGGAGAAGTATCTCGCGGCCATCCGCTCGGTGAACGAGAAGGATCCGTCCAAGCTCAAGGACGTGGCGCCGTTGTTGGCGCGCAGCCTCGCGATCAAGTTGGATGACAAGTGCCTGGACCGCAGTGCGCTGGTGCAGGCTCCCTGTCTCACGCAGGGACACAGCTCGTTGATTCTCAACGACGGCCACAGCTCCTCCATTGTCGAGGCGCTCACCACCGGCCCGGCCAGCGATCTCGCCATGGAGGCGAGCTTCACGCCGCAGTTGAGTTACGGTTACTACAGTCCGTACATTGCCTCGGTATTGGACATTGCCCGGATTTTCGATTCATTCCGGACGGCGCAGTATCAGTACATACCGGCGCTGGCCATGCAGCAGGGTGAGCAGCTCGCGCTGACTCTCAATGCGCCGCCGTCATTCCACAATCCCAAATCGGTGATCGTGGTTGCGCTGCCTGCTGTTGAGCAGGCGCAGTTGCCCCCACTGCACGCGGTGGATCCGAAGGCCACCTTCTGCCTTCGCAAATCAACACTGGCGCTGCCTGTCGAAGGCGCGCCCCTGGTGTTCTCGACTTCCTACGCCCACGACCTGACGTTGAAGCTGACGCGCGATGACGGCAAGACTGTTGAAGTGCCCGCGAAAGCCGATCCACAGCTCGGCGGCTTCCTCATCGATACCAAGGCGCTGGGCACAGTCGCGGTGGGTGATCATGTCCGCGCGACGCTCCAGGGTTACTGGGGGTTCGAGAAATACAACGCGCCCAGCTTCGAGCTGGTTAATGTGCACAATCAGTCATGGGCGCTGGCTACTCAGGATGAGGGCGCTCTGATTGTCGGCCGTGACAAGACCGTGCGTCTGCAGGCCGGCAATGTCACGTGCCTCGACAATGTCATGTTGAAAGGTGAGGACGGCACTGAGCATGCGGCGGAATGGAAGCAGATCAAGCCCAACGAAGTGGAAGTGACACTTCCTCTGCAGTCAGCGAAGCCGGGTGCCATGACTCTGCTGGTATCACAGTATGGCGCCGCACAGGCCCAACAGGTTCATCTGCAGGCGTTCTCTGAAGGGGCGCATCTCGACGGATTCGCTTTCCGCGCGGGCGACAGCCAGGGTGTGCTGAAGGGCAGCCGCCTCGACCAGGTCACCAATATCACCCTCGGGGGTGTTGAGTTTGTGCCTGGGAAGCTGGACACGAAGCAGGGAAGTGACGAGCTCGCCATGGTGACCCGGGATACCCAGCCGGTGACCACTTTGAAACAAGGCGACGTCGCGACCGCCAAAGTTCTTCTGAACGATGGCCGGACTATGCAACTCAGTGTGTCGGTCAACTCGCCCCGGCCCCGTGTGACTCTGATTGGCAAGGGTATGCAGACCGCGGCTTCCGCGGCTGACAGCAACATCGAGCTGGCGAGCGCCGATCAGTTGCCCCAGGATGCCAAACTGACATTCTCGGTACGTGCGCAGACTCCCGCGACTTTTGCACGCGATGAGCAGATCGAAGTGGCGATGGCCGACGAGTCCGCGTCGACCACTCTCAGTATTGCCAATGGGGGCATTACACTCGAGAATTCGAAAGTCGCGGTGGCGACTCTCGACCCCATGAAGGCGCTCGGGTCTTCCGCATTCGGTCCGCTGATCTTCCGTACCCTGGTCAATGGGGTCGCGGGCGATTGGCAGCCACTGGCAACGCTGGTGCGCCTGCCCGTGTTGCGCGAGCTCAAATGTCCTGCCTCCGCGGAGCTGGCCTGCAAGCTTTCCGGAGCAAACCTGTTCCTCGTGCAGGCAGTGTCCAGCGACGCCGACTTCAAGCACGCCGTCGAAGTGCCGGATGGCTTTCCAGGTTATTCACTGCCTGTTCCACATCCGGTCAATGATGTGTTGTATGTGAAGCTGCGCGACGATCCAACGGTCGTCAGTCGTGCAACACTGGCCGCGCAGCAACTTCCACCATCACCCCAGGAAACGGCGCAAGCTGCTGAAAGACAAGCAGCCGCTGCTCCCGCACAAGGCGGCACGCAACAGTAGTCGCGTACGCGCCTCGTCCCTCGTAATTTCGGACTCCTCGAATGTCCGCTCTCTGACATCGTTCCCGCTTAGACTGCCGTGTGCGTGCGACGGGGAAGCACGCAAACGGCATCACTAAGAACTCTCGTAAGGGGACCACGATGTTTACAAAAACGTTGAAGACTATCGTGCAAGCAGGCGTTGTACTGGGATCGATCCTGGGCGCAACAACTGCCATGGCAGACAATCAGGGTCAAGGGCAGGGGCAGGGTGTCTACTGGGCGAGCTGCGTGGGATTGCCCGACCACCACGTGCTGCAGGCCGCATTGGAATACGCCCGCGCGCAAAGCAACGGCGGGTTCAATCTCGACATGTGGGCAACGGTCGTGAATCGCGACGGACTGGTATGTCAGGTTGCCTTCACCGGCAACAACCGCGGCGCTCAATGGCCCGGCAGCCGGGTCATCTCCGCACAGAAAGCGAACACCGCGAATTCTTTCAGCCTGCCGGGGCTGTCGCTGTCCACCGCGAATCTCTATGCTGCAGTGCAGCCTGGCGGCACGTTGTACGGGTTGCAGCACAGCAATCCGGTGGATACCGGGGTGGCCTACCAGGGACCGTCATCCAACTTCGGCCAGGAGGACGATCCCATGACCGGGCATCGGGTCGGTGGAGTGAACGTGTTCGGTGGGGGCCTGGCTCTTTACAACGCCAAGGGCCAGCTCGTTGGCGCGATTGGTGTCAGCGGCGATACCTCTTGTGCCGATCACAACATTGCCTGGCGGGCCCGCCATCGTCTGAACCTGGACTTTGTACCGGGTGGTGTGAGTCCGAAGAACGACGACAACATCAACTACGAAGGGCTCGTCACTGTGCCCAGTGTGCCGAATGACTTCTCGCACCCCATCTGCAAGATTGGCGGTGTCGATGGTGTCTCGGCCATCAGCGCCAACCTTCCGGCCGTGCAGAAGGTTGGATCACACTGAAGCGCTTACTCCAGGACGGTGGGGTGTCCGTTTAGGCGGTAAACGACACCCCCTTTCATGACAAACCCGACATGGCGCAGAGCCTCGGGTTGCGTGGTGGGGTCGGCTGGTATCGCCACGATATCAGCCCACCTCCCGGGTTGGATGGAGCCTACCTCGTCCGACCGGCCCAACAGGTCGGCGGCATTTCGCGTCGCTGCGAATATCGCATCCATCGGCTTCATGCCATTTGCGATCAGCAACGCAAACTCCAGCGTGTGATCGCCTTCCCCGAGATCCGTGCCATAGGCGATTTTCACGCCCGACTTCACGGCCAACGGCAGGTTTTTCTTGGGCAACAGGTCGTTCGCGAGCTCCTTGGGAGCAGTGCCGGGCGTAAGCAACTCTGGATGGTCGTGAGCGACGGTGTAGAACACGTCGTAAACAGTCAGTGTTGGAACCAGGTAGGTTCCGTGCGACTTCATCAACGCGAATGTTTCCGCGGTTGCGAAGGATCCATGCTCGACCGAGTCGACGCCGGCGCGCACGGCATTCTCAATTGCTGGTGCAGGGTAAATGTGGGCTGCTACCTTCATTCCGAGGGAGTGAGCCGTTTCGACCGCGACACGCATTTCGTCGTTGGTCATGAGTTGCTGACGGGGGTCGTCGCCGGTTGAGGCGATGCCGCCGGATGGCATGAGCTTGATGACATCCGCGCCGCGCTGTTTGTGCTCGCGTACGCGAATTCTCGCTTGTTCCGGGCTGTCGACGATACCGTTGCTCCAACCAGGATGAGAGAGGCCGTGATCGAGTCCGTTGTAGGGATCTCCGTGGCCGGCCGTGGGTCCCAGAGGCTCCAGCGCGACCATCAGGCGAGGGCCTTGAATCTTACCGGCGTCGATTGCCTTTCTCAGTGCAACTGAGTCATCGCCGCCGCCGACATCGCGTGCGCTGGTGAAGCCTGCTGGAGCATTTGGCGGGCGAATAGTTGGCCGTCAAACGCCCGATCGATGTCGTTGTGTGTTACCCAATACTCCGTGGCGTTTGTGTGGCTGGGAAGCATTGCCGCGACGTGTACGTGGCAGTCGATGAACCCAGGTAATACCGTTGAGCCCGAGAGGTCGATGACATGCGCGCCGGATGGCGTTGTGAAGCCGTTTTCGACGGCCACGATCTTGTCGTCGCGAATCGTTATCGAGACATTCTGCCGGGGAGCTGCGGAGACGCCATCGATCAGTGTGCCTGCGTGGATGACGGTGTCGGCGCTGAGGGCATTCTGGGCAAGGACGAGGGCGGTCAGCCCGGCGAGAGAGTACTTCAATTGCAACGCCGCGGTGAAAATCGGGGCGGGCAGTATAGCTGCTATCATTTCCGGACATGGGACCGCTTTTGACATTGAAAGTACACGAGGCGCTGCGTACCGCGGCTCGCTCGGGTATTTCCGCGGTCGAATGCTCGCTCGACCTGGACCGATCGCGCACGTCTGTCGAGGTGAGCGCGGACCAGTGGCGCTGGCAGGGGGCGAGCTATCCCTTTCTGCCGGCGTGCAAGGACCGGACGATCTATTACTGGGCGGGTCAGGAGTTTGCGCCGGTGGCGCGCTACACCAACTCGCTCATCAAGTTGGTGCCTACGGAGTGGGGCGCCCCGACCTTCGAGATCGACGGCATCAAGATGCTGCCTACCGCGAAGGTTTCGCCTTACGAAGACGCGCGACGCAAGGTCGGGCTGATCCGGCCTCGTGGGAAGGCGATCCTGGATACGTGCGGTGGGCTCGGTTACTTCGCCTCCTGGTGCCTGCAGGGGCAGGCGGCCAGTGTGCTGTCGTTCGAGAAGAATGCGGATGTGGTGTGGCTGCGGGGGCTGAACCCGTGGTCGCCGGTTGCCACACCGGTGGAGTTGGAGTCGAACTTGCCGCGTGCGACGCCGGATGGTGGGCCTTCGCTGGCGGCTGGTCCTTTGTCGCTGGCGGCCAGCGGACTGACGCTCGTGCGCGGAGATGTCGCGATGGCGATCAGCTCTCTGCCGGACCGAAGCTTCGACGCCGTGCTCCACGACCCACCGCGGTTTGGCATTGCCGGTGAGCTTTACTCGCAGGCCTTCTATGACCACCTGGCGCGGGTGCTGCGCCCGCGGGGGCAGCTGTTTCACTACACGGGGACGCCAAACAAACTCACCACGGGCCGGGATGTGCCGAAAGAGGTGGCCAGTCGGCTGCGGCAGGCGGGCTTTTCCACCGAGATGGAATTGGACGGGGTGCTCGCCGTTCGCCGTTAGTCGTTAGTCGTTAGTCGTTAGTCGTTTGAGTTTATCGAGCTTCGTTAGTTGTTTTGCGTTAGTCGAAGGTTTCGTCGCCGGTGGGCTCGTAGTGGGGGATGGCATTCATCTGGTGTCGGAATGTCGACAGTGCGAGATACATCCGCTTGCGTGCGCGACTTTGATTTCCCAGTGGCCGGTGCTCGGGGATGCAGTGCCATGGGTTGTACGAAAGCTGTTTCTCGAAATTGATCTGCGCGGGCGAGTCAAACTTCTGCCTGGAAATCCGCAGCGTTGCCACTGACACCCGTGGTGACAGCTTCTGCGGCCACAGCACGGCCGCATTCTCAATGGGCATCAGGAACGAATCGGTCTGCAGTTGGATGCGGAAATCCAGTTCCACATCAGCGCCGTTCAGCGCCTTCACCATCGCTTCGCGCAGGTAATTATCGGGCGGCCTGAAGGGTAACCGCGGGATGGGCGTGCGTGCGGTCGTTTTGGGCCAGACCGAATACTGCATCGCCCGGCCTTCGCCGAGCAGGTATGGAACACAACTGAAGTAGGGTGCCTCGAACGGGCTGCTCTGCGTCTTCACCCACAGTCCCTGCATGATGAAATCCAGCAGGTGAGGTTGGTTCCGGTTGACAAAGTAAAAAATGGACGCGTTTTTCAGACTTTCCTTCTGCAGTTGAGCATTGGCGCGGACGTCAGGAGTTACGAATGTGGGCGTCGAGACGCCAAAGAAGTCCTGAGTGTACTTTTCCTCATCCATCAGCTTCGGGCCGGGAACGCCCAACAGCTTGATGCTGATGCTCATGAACCCGACGTCATCGATGTCCGGGGTGATGTAAGGGCCAGGGCCGGAGAACCGTACCCAGGCCCTGAAAGTCTGGGGTCTGGCGAAGATTCCGTGGCGGAATTCTTTCGGTAGATTCGGGTGAACAATGAATTCGGCGCGGACGATACCGTGGGTCTTTGTGTTGCCACCGCGTTCGAAGCCGCGCGGTTTCCACAATCCGCGCATTTGGCTCATGAAGGTGTCGATGATGGAGTCGACGAATTCGTCTTCGCCGTCGAACGGTTTCTCCTGCGCCAGTGGCAGTTTTTCGTCGATGCGTTGGCTGTTGATGAGCGCTGTTGCCAGGCGAGCGATGGGGTCCCGCAGCACTGCGTCAAATGGTGGACGCAGGATGCGGTCGAAACGGCGTTCCAACTGCAGGAGCTTGAATGTGGTGTCGGATAGCAGATTGAGAAACCGGGAGCCGGTGTTGGCGGGCGGTATGGGCCTCGCCGTGTTGGAGTCGAGATTGGCCGGAGGAGCTGAGTCCATGGGGTTCCCCTCATGCGGAAGCGGCGGAGGCCAGCCAGCGCAGGGCGCGGATGCCTGGCAGGAAGAAATAGGCGCCCCCGGCGACGGTCACAAACTGCGGTAGGTTTTCCAGACGGCGGGTGAGGCCGTCTGCTTTGGGCATGGAGAAGTAGTCGCAACGCAGGCCGCCAGGGCCGGGTTTGCGATTGCCGAGCAGGGGATCGCTTTCGCAGTGCAGGCCATTGAAATGAGTGCTCATGATCCAGGCGCTCTGCACGAACTCGAACTGCCGCTGGATGTTGGCGTTGAGGCACATGAAGTGCAGGCCGGATTCCACTGGCGTTTGCAGCCGCAGTGCCTGTTCGGGCGTCACCTGAGTCCCGTATTCGCGACCTCGTCGCAGCAACCGATGGAAGCGGGTGGATGCCACGAGATCGCGCGCCCTGGATTCGGAGTTGAGGCCCAGGGTCCTGATCAGCCGGGAGACGAGGCCATCGCCGCCGGGCGGCAGATCAGCGGTGCGTGGGTTGGTGCGGCGGATGTGCGCGCCGATCGGGCATCGATGGCCCGCTGGGTCGGCGTCGAATGTGAAGGCGTTGAGGTCGGACCCAGCATCAGCCATGGGTCGTCCGCGGGCCGCCGCCACCGTGCCGCCGGCAGATGTTGGCGTGCGGTTGGAAGGGCCCGTCGCTGGCGCTCCGCTGTTGGCGGAGCCGCCGGTGGCCGAGGCGCCGGTGGCCGAGGCGCCGGTGGTCGAGGCGGAGCGCGCGGCGGTGCGGCCGGCGGTGTTTGTCGTGCGGGTGCCTGCGGCGGAGCGGCCGGGGGCCGGTTGCGGGCGATCAATTACGATTGGCGCGCCATCGCGCGTGCGGCCAACCAAGTGCGCGGCAAGCGCCTCGCGCTCGACGTCGACCCCGCCGGCGCGGGCGTTCAGGGCTTGCCAGAAGCCGCGCACGTCCTGACGCAGCTGCCGGATAACGAGGTAGGATCCATTGCGGCCCAGGTCGGCGCTGCTCGCATCTTCCTCCGCTCGCGGAAGCACCTGTTGCGGGTCCAGGCTGGTGGGCAGCAGAGGGCGCGGGGTGTAGAGGCCATATTCGTTGGGGTAACCCAACACAAACTCGCCAAGGCAACTCAGGTTGCGATAGGTGAGTTGCTCGCTGTCCTGGGCAGCCAGTACCCGGTCCCAGTCAATTTCCGGCTGCGACAGCCCGTCAGCGAATCCGAAGGGCTCGCGGCCGCCCATGTCTGTGGTGGTCAGCCTGTACATCACATCGAAGCCAAGGACGCAGCCGAGCTCGGTGGTGTGCTGGAGGTCTGCCAGGTGACCCGGCATTGCGTACAACAGCACCGCTACATGCGGCTCGCGGTCACCGCTGCCCCAATTCCACAGCTCAGGTGCGCTGGCGCCAACATCCCCCAACCGCCTTATGCGGTTGCCATCGCCGGCCATGCCCTCTAGAAACTCTTCCGAGAACCCGCCGACTGCGCCGCCAGCGACACCCAGTGCAGCCATCCCAGCGCGCGTCAACGCCACCTGTAAAGCAGTCGGCGGCACAGGGTCCAGCGTCACAGCGCTCGTCACCTGCACCTGCCCCAACCAACTCCGTGCGGCAGCAGCGTCCTTCACCCGAAGCAGCAAAATCAGCGCCTCGGTGTGATGTTTGAACCCGAACCGCAACAACCCCTGGATGTCGGCCAAATCGACCGCTCCCGCGTCAGCAGCGCGCGAGCCTGCTGCAACGGTCGCCGCCGGTGCTTTGACGCTGCCCGAAGTAACCGTGCCGCTGTCGTCGCGCGCGGTCATAGCAACTTCAACCATTCCAACGCCTGAGCCCCGCTCAGGTCGTACCGCTCCAGACCCTGCCGGATGCGCGCATTCCGCTCCATATCTACCAGGGTCAGCCCCGGGTATGCCTTGTACCAAACCTGCGTCGGCAGCTGATGCCGGCGCTGAAAGTACTTGAAGTGGGTTTCACGGCGCGCGCCGCGGGCCAGCAGGAAATCCGTCTGGGGCCAACCCACGCCGCTGCTGAACGCGACGTTCAAACCCCAGGCGACCTTGTTGATGAAGTCATCCATGTACGCCTGGTGGCCGCCATCGTAATTGCTCGTGAACAGCACCCGCCGTTTGTTATCAACAAACACCCAACGGGCGAAATGAATGGTCTGCACACGCGCCAGATAGCCTCGGGTGAAGATGTGCCGGGCGGTGAATTGGATCACCGCCAGCACCAGCGTAATCAGCCAACGGCGGAAAGCTCCTGGTTTGGCAGAGCCGAACGCCGTGTATTGATTGGTTACATCCTGGTCTTCCAGACTTTGCAGCTCTACCAGCAAAGGAGACGAGGGGCGCGGACAGATTTCCGGATCGCTCCTTTCCAAGCGGCGCAGCTGAAAAATCAACAGCGGCGCCAACACCAGCAAAAACGGAGACGCGAGCAATGCGACAACCGAGCTCAAAAGAAGGTTGAACGACTTCGCCAGCAACCATCCCAGCGGCGTAGGTTCCGGGGGCGTCAGCGCTAAACGACGCGCGTCCACCTCCGTGCGAACGAATTCCACCATCTCCTGCCATCGGTGCTGCGCATCCGCGGGAGATTCCAGCAGTGTGCGGTCCACCCGGGCCGACAGAATCTGTTGCAGGGCGCTTTCCTGCTTGATCTGCCGAACCGTTCGTCCCACCCGGTTCACATAGCTGGCCGCGATCGGCAAGTCATGAGCTCGCAGCCAGGCAAGGAAATCCCGTGAGGAGGAAAAATCACTGCAGTGACTGAAAATCCGCCGCAGCCCGGCCTCGCACTGACCTGTCATGTCAGCCAGACAGTCCGCGGCGGGCCCGTCGCAGTCCCCCATGAATGCCAGATAGACCGGCAGATCGGGCCGCGGAACACCGTACACCTCGATGTCGCCCACGGTCGGATCATCCAGGATCACGAACCGGGCAAAATGAATCTGCGGGAATGAGCCAAAGGGCACCAATTCATTGCGCGGATCCGCGACTCCGGGGAACGAGTTCATTGTTTGCAGCAACGAACGCAGCTCCGTTTCCCGGCCCGCCGCGATCGGCGCCACAACGGTGAATTGCCCTTGGGGCGTCATGGCTACTACTGGAACTGCAGGCAGAAGTCGATGAGGCGATCTTTGCCCCAATAGACCTTACCCAGGTAGAACCCGGGTGACACCAGGCGGATCTCATCTCGGATGCGCTCCGCGACAAAAGAGGTCTGGGAGTAATCCAGGACAATACATTCCTTCCCATCCAGCCAACTCGCATCCTTGTAGACCCTGGCAATAATGGCCTCCACTCCGAATGCGGTGATCCGGTTCTTCAGGTAGCCGCTGGCGGCATCAAACACTTTGCCCTGCCAGCCGAAATGGTTGATCACCTGCGCAATGATCGTCGAGTAACGGGTGCCGGGCGCAATGATCGCCGTCCCGTCCGCGGGGCCGTTCGGAATATCGCCGGCCGGGTTGGCCCGGAACAGATCGTCGAGTTGCGACTGCGACATGGCCAAAAGTTGTTTTGCATCATATGTCATGTTGATTTCCTCCTTGCCTCGTGTAACAGCGTTTCGGCTGCTTTCTCGGCGATCATGTAAACCGCGCTGACCAGAAAGAAACCGGGAATCCGGGGAAAAACCGACGCATCGACAACACGCAATCCACGGACTCCGTGTACCGCGAACGAGCTGTCGACGACTCCTCCATTCGCGCGAAGCCCGATGGGGCAGGAGCAGGAGGCATGATGCCCCCAGGCATTGTTGCGAACGTATTCGGCCAGGGCGGGTGCCGTGTGTGCATCCGGTCCCGGTGCTTCTTCGGTAAGCAGGCCGCAATGCAGGAGCGGCCGGTTCAACTCGCGGATGAATTGGATGGCATCGACGAGCGCTTTCAGATCGCGTCCCTGCGTGTCGTCTCCTTCTTCGAAGTAGTGAAAATCGATGCGCGGCGGTTCCAGCGGGTCCGCCGACTTCAAGGTAACCGTGCCCGCGTTGTTGTGGGTATGCGCTTTCAACACCGCCCATGTCAGCCGATCATCATACTTCTTGAGGTTGGCTGAGAATCCGGGGTAGTAGCCGTCAAACTGCGCAGGCAGCGCCATGCAGAAAATATCGGGGTCGGGAATATTCGGCGCGGATCGCCGCACAAAGGCGAGGGCAGCTCCATTCGACGCATACAATCCCTCTTTCTGCCGGTGCCAGCGCTGCCACACCGGATCGCCACGCTCAAACCGGGCTCCCTCGAGAATCTTCCACGGCCCGCGCATCCGGTACGTGACGGCCACTTCGTATCGGTCCTGAAGATTTCGTCCGACACCAGGCAGGTCTACCCGGACCTCGATCCCGTGTCGGCGGAGCTGCTCCGCGGGCCCTATGCCTGACAACATCAACAACTGCGGAGTGTTGAAGGCCCCCCCACAGAGGATCACCTCCCGTCGCGCTCGCACTTCGCAACGCTCTCCCCGCGCCGCGGAAGGGTTCGCATGTGCTCTGTAGAGTCGCGCACCTTTTAGATACTCCACGCCGCACGCGGTCCCTTCAGCGTCGAAAAGCACTCGGGTTGCGAGCGCATTGCACTCGATATGGAGGCGGTCAGCGTGCTTTCCGCGAACCTGCAGGAGTCTTTCCCGGGACCCGATGCGCCTCCGGTCGCAGGTGGACAGCGGTGTGTAACAGAGACCCTCGAAATCCCTGGAGCGCCAGGGCCGCGAATTGGGATCTCCCGCGCTGTGAGCCCACCGAAAGATGGTAGCCAGTGGATTCTTCAACCGACGCGCAAACTCGGCGCTGGTCACACCTATCATCTGCAGCATGGCCGCATCGCCCAGTACCTCAGCCTCCAACTCCTTGGGCGGCCGTTCCGTGTGCAGCCAACCATCCCACCCGTGTCCCGTGGGATCGATGCCGAAACGCCTCAGGAAGCGCCAAAACGGCCGGTGGTGACAGGCCTCCAACTTGCGCGCATGCCGCCGCATCCGTCCGGCACTCCAGGAGCGGTCGCCTGTCAGCTCCCGAATGTGATTCCAATCTGAGTCATGCGCGAGCATGAATATCATCGCGTTGTGGGATGTGCACCCGCCGAGAGTCGCGGCACGTGGATACAACACGTCAGCAGAGTAGGGATCAGCCTTGAAATCGCGTCTCTGTTGCGCGTCATTCGAGTAGTGACGCACATTGAAGTCCCAGCGCATCGCCGGGTTTTCACACGCGAAGGCGTGAAAGCCCGGCACGCAGTAGTCATCCGGCAACCGTGGATCCTGCTCTTGCAGGTGATCAACGCCTGCCTCCAACAGAAATACCCGCATGCCGGACTCGGCCAGCCGGGCCGCGAGTGTCCCACCCCCCGCGCCCGACCCGACAATTACGTAGTCCCACGATTCCCCGGCATCGTTCATGGGTATCCGTCAGAAGGTCTTCAGGAACGCAATCAACGCGCGCTTATCGTCGTCACCCAGCTCGGGCTCCTTGCCGAAGGACTGCTCGTCCTTGCTCAAGCCGTCCTGATCGTTGAACTGGCGCGTGCCGAAGTAGTGGCCGCGGTTGACGACCAGGTCGGGGCACTTGCTGAGATTCAACAGCGGCCGGGCCAGGTTGGACAGCTTGCTTTCCAGTTGCTCGTCGGACTGCCCGAGCGTGGTCAACAGGTCACCCTGCAGTGTGAGCAACACCTTGCCGACTTCGCGGTAGTGGGCGATTCTGGCCTTGGGATCGTCGCTCTCCGGCAGCAACCGCACATTGGCGAGCAGGCCCACGGGCATTCCCTTGGGAATGGGTCCGATCTCAATATCGCCACCGGGGTTCACGAAGCGGGGCAGCCACCAGTGCGTGTCCTTCTGCAGTGGCTGCAGCGCTTCCGGCACAAATCCCACGGGAATGGTCAACCGGCTCGTCTGCGTCGTGCGATCGATGACGCCCGGAATCTTGTTGCCCAGAACCGCATCCTGGTCGCGTTTCTCCGGCCACAACATCTGCTCGATTGAGGCATCAAACACCTTCATGCGTGTTGCGACCGAAGGGTCCGGGTCGAAAGGTCCGACACTGTTGTTCAACAGGAAAGGCGCGGTCGACCACATGCTGATGAGCGACGGAACGCGTGTAAACCCGCGCCCGCCGGCCGGCATTTCATATGGAACGCGATCGCCCGTGAACGGGTCATACAAGGTCACCGTGCCAACGGACGGCAGTTGCTTGTAGGAGTGGGAAGAGAAGTTGTCCCAGATGTTCCCGGCAATCGCATTGGTCGCCAGCGGACTGCACGCGTTCGTGCGCAACAAAGTCACCGGGATCCGGGCCTCCGTCGACAGATAGTTTCCGTCGAGAAAATCCGGCGCCGCCACAATCGCCCGCATCAACGACTTGTATTGATCCGACTGGGTCCACGTCCAATAGCGCTTGAAGCAATCCAGGTACAGCGAGCCGGAGCAGCGCTCCGCATCGAGATTGAGGTCGGGCGGAGGAGGCGGGCCCTTGCTCGAATGACAACGGGCGCAGGTGTCAGCAAACACTTCCTTGCCGTGGGCCAACAGCTTCGCGTCGGCATTCAGGTATTGATCGCCTCCGGGGGCGTCCTTCAAATAGTCCGGCCGCGCCGCCTTCAGGAAGAACAGAGCGGTATTCGCGGTGCCGGCTTCCGTGGCCAGCCAGTAGGTCGAGTTCTTCTGCGCGATTGCAATTTCAATCGGTGAGATGGGCTTGCCACCCACCACCGGGTTGAAGTGCGTCAGCCATTCCTCGCTGAACAGTCCAATGTTCAGATACACACGGTTGAGAGCGCCGAGCAGTCCAACCGAATCCGAGCCGTCCTTGAGCACATGGGGCGTCTGCACCGTACCCGTTGCCGCATCGAAGTATCCATCGAGCTGCTTGTTGTTGAGCTCGCCGCCGGCGAGCTTTTCGTGCCAGAGGCGTTTCGCGAGTCCCAGGCGCGAGACGAAGTCATATACCGCGTTCATGGTGCGCGGGTTATTGATGTTGTCGGTGGAGATCAGCGAGGTGTCCATGGACCCCGGCCGATAGGTCTTCACCAACTGGTACATGTAGTTCTTCTGACCCTCCGGGTGATTCGAATTGAATATGAAGAGCCGGTCGACCCACATGTACTGCGCCCCCACGGAGGAGCTGAGGTTCGCGAAGGCCGGCGCTCCGGCATCCGCTGGCGGCTTCACCGGGCTCGGGCCGACGTGGCAGAAGCCGCAGGACATGCCTACCCGGTAGGGGCGGACCAGGTCCTTGCGATTGTAGTAGGAGGGATCGGAGTAGTAGCGCTCGGGATCCCACGCTTTGGCGGCTTTCTCGTCAAAATCAGGATTCGGGAACAGGCGCAGCCCCATGATGCCGGTGGCGTAGCCGTAGTACGAACCCACGGGCTCGGTCTTGCCGCGCGCGCCGATGGCGACCCCCGGATACTTCTTCTCGTCTTCAAATGGATCCGCGGCGCAGTCCTTGTCGCGCACGTCCAGCCACAGGCCGTGGCGCGCGGCGTCCGGGCCTGTTGGATTCTGAAAGCACGGCTCATTGACCAACCCGAGCTCGGTCCAGCGATTGGCGCGCGAAACCCCAAGGCTCGGGTGCGAGCTGATTGCTTTCAGCAGGTCGAACGCACCGAAGGTGTACTGCGTCATCTCGTTCCAGAAGCGGTCGTTGCCGCCGGTCCAGACGAGCCACATGTTGCGCCCCTTGACCTCCTCGGGGCTGAGCGCAATCCCGCCGTCCATGTCGTGGAAGTAGTCTTCGTCCGCGTGCGGAAACGAGGCGGCGGTGCGTCCCGCGGCGCGCGCTTCATCGGGCACCGTGCCCGATTTCGGTTCCGGATGGCAGGCAGCCAGCCCCAGGCACAGCAGCGCCAGGTGCACGGCCAGTGTTGTTGTCAACCTCATTCGCTGTCGCTCCCCCGCAGGTCTCGTTCTAGCCTGTCACGAGGCTTGGATTTATCGCACGTTGTGGCGTGATTTGAACAGGTGACACTGCCTGGCGCGCCAGGGTAGGAATGCTTCTTGCGGTCATGCCGGCCCATCATAAGCAGACCAAGGGGATAGTGTTGGTCAGCTCACAATCTCGATCCAGGGAGGCCACCCGCGGCTGGCTCTTATTAACTCTTCTGCCGGTGCTGGCTTGTCTGCCGCGGACAGGTTGGTCACAGGCGGTTGAAGCAGCTTTGCGGGGGCAGGCCGCGCCCAGCTCACAGGTCACCGCCCGCAATACAGCTACCGGGCTGACGCGACGCACGCAGGCCGCTGCTGATGGCTCATACAGCATCGTGGGTTTGCCACCAGGCCCGTATCACGTGAGCTCGGAAGGCGGCGGTGAGTCGGATGTCACTCTGTCTGTTGCTTCCACGATCACACTGGATCTGCAGGCACCGGCAGCGCCTGCGGAAGTCGTTGCGACCGTCACGGTCAAGAGCAACCGCCCGACAGAGGTCAAGACCTCGGAAATCAGCTCCGTGGTGGCTCCCGTGACTATCGAGAACATCCCCCAGGTGACCCGCAACTTCCTCGAGTTCGCGGACACGGTGCCCGGCCTGGCTTTTACCGTGGACAACAAGGGAAACACGTCCCTCGTGGGCGGCGCGCAGAATGAAAGCGGCGTCAATGTATTCATTGATGGCGTGGGCCAGAAGAACTATGTGAAGGAGGGGGGCGTCTCGGGTAATTTTGCCTCACAGGGCAATCCCTTCCCGCAGCTCGCGATCGGTGAATACAAGGTCATCACCTCAAACTACAAAGCCGAGTTCGACCAGATCACCAGTGCGGCGGTGACGGCCGATACCAAGTCTGGCACCAACGAGTTTCACGGCGAGGCCTTCGGTACCTTCACGGGTCACAACCTGCGCGCCGATACGCCGGCTGAACGGGATGCGGGGAGCCAGGTTGCGAACAATGACAAGGAGTTCGGGGCTGCATTCGGCGGTCCCATCATCCAGGACCTGTTGCATTTCTTTGTAACTTACGAAGGCAAGCGCCTGATCACACCGATTGCGGTCACTCCGGGCAACACGGACGGTGCGCCGTTCCTGCCGCCGGATGTGGCCGCGCAACTGGGGCCGTCCTCGCTGCCGTTCAAGGAAGATCTGTATTACGGCAAGCTGGACTGGGAGCCGACCGACAAGGACCGCTTTGTGTTGGGCGCCAAAGTCCGGCGTGAAACCCAGGCAACCAACATCGGGGTCGGATTGGCTGCGTCATCGAATGTCGCGGTGCTGAACAATGACACGCGCATCGATCTGCGCTGGCAGCGTACCGAGGACTGGTTCTACAACGAGTTGTTGCTGACCTACGAGGATGCCTACTACCAGCCCGCGGCAACGACATTCGGCAATGGTGCCCAGTACACGTACCAGCCGCAGCAGGACGCGTTGATACTGGCCGTGGGTCCCGCCGATCCGCGCGCGAACCAGTTCGATGGGCAGCGCGGCCCCGGAATTCAGGACGATTTCACTCTGAACGGGTTGCATTGGCTGGGTGAGCACACCGTCAAGACCGGCTTCAAGCTGAAGCGGATCATCCTCACGGCGCAGGATGCCGCCGACATCAATCCGCAGTTCTTCTATGACGTAAATCCTACAGGCACGGCGGATACTCCCTACAAAGCATTCTTCACGAAGGAGGTGCCTGGACAGAGTCCGGTTTCCCGTTCGGACAACACGCAATTTGGTATCTACCTGCAGGATGACTGGGCGCCCACCCGGCAGCTCACCTTCAACCTGGGCGTGCGCTGGGACTATGAGAAGACCCCGGCCTACCTGGATCACGTGACGCCGGCCAACGTCATCGCGGCCATCAACTCGCAGGATCCGTTCGCGCCGCCGGGGCAGACCTATGCACAGAGCCTTGCCCTCGGCGGAGTCAACGTCAACGACTACATCGGCAACGGCCACAACCGCTCCGCGCCTACCAACGAAATTGCCCCGAGGTTCGGCGTGTCTTATGACATCACGGGCGATCAGAAACACGTGGTGTTCGCTGGCGCGGGCCGGTCGTACGATCGCGATCTGTTCACCTACCTGCAGCTCGAGCAGACCAAGTCGTCCCTGCCCCAATACAACATCTTCTTCAACGTGCCCGAGCGGCCGTGCGCGCCATCTCCAACCTGTATCCCCTGGAATCCCGCCTACCTGGATGGCCTGTCAAATCTGCATTCCCTGGTCGCCTCGAGCAGTGCCGGACAGGAGGTCGATGCGCTGAACAACAGGTTGAAGACGCCGTACTCGGATCAGTTCAGCATCGGCATGCGCAATCGTATCGGGGACTGGAATACCAGTGTCACGGCCGCGCGGATTCTCAGCCACGATGGGTTCGCCTTTACGCTCGGCAACCGTCTGCCGAGCGGCGCCTTCTGGCTGAATGGCGAAGGCCCACCCTTCAACAGTCCGATCCCCGGCTTCGGCAGCCTGATCCTCGGCAACAACGGCATCGAGACACGGACCACCCAATTGTTGGTTTCGATCGAAAAGCCGTTCACCGAGGAGTCACGCTGGGGCGTGACGTTTGCCTACACCTTCACGGATGCCAAGCAGAATCGCGACATCAACGAGCATTACTCACTGGATGAGGAGACCATCGGCCAGTATCCCTTTATCGCCTCGAATGCGGCGGCCAAACATCGTTGGGTCACTACCGGCACCCTGCGAGGCCCGTGGCAGACGACGCTCGCCGCGAAGTGGGTGCTTGCGACACCTATTCCGCACAACGACCTGGCCTGCTATCTGCCGGCTGGCGAGCTATTTTCCACCGGCAGCAAGTGCACTCCCATTGCGGCCCGTCCGCCGGATACATTCGGTTACAAAGACCTGGATCTGCAGGTCAGCAAGAGCTTCCCGGTCCACGACGCCGTGTCCGTGTATGTCCGCCTGGACCTGTTGAACGTTTTCAACAACACCAACTACTCGGACTACAATGTCGACTACGGCAGCAACGGCAACGTGCCTGCGAACCCGGTCACATTCAACCAGATCGGCAACATCCTCGGCACGCCGCGGACGTTGAAGCTGCAGGGCGGGGTGAAGTTCTAAAAGGACGCCCCCTCGAAAGAGGGGGTGTGTCGACTACCAGCGGCTGGGCAGAGGTGTGACGCCGCGCACAATGCGCCGGGCGTGGAAAATGGGCTTGAGGGCGAGTGTGAGCTTGGTCATTCCGTCCGCGTACTGGGCACCCTGCAGGCGATAGCCGGTACGGGTGCGGATGGCCCGCCAGGCCCGGCCGAAACCCTCCGTGCTGCAGCGATGTGTTATTCCCGAGGGCGGCACCATGCGCCACCAGCTGGCGTGCGCAAAGCCGTGCCGGGTGAGGTCGAAGGGCATTCCCGAAATGTTGAATGTCATTTCGATCTCTTCCCGGTCCGGTGTGTCCTGCAGAGCGCTTTGCGGTAGAAAGGTCAGCCGCACCTGGTTGAAGCGGACACCGCTGTAGTGGGCCGTCAGCGCCTGGCATTCATCGTCGGCGTGCCGGAAGATCAGCAGCCTGCAGCCATCGTCATATTGGTAGGCTTCGCTCATGTCGGTATTCTTCAATAATTGTTCACAAGCTGTTTGACTGTTTGAGCCGGACGGTCCGGGAGCAATCATCTGCGGACGGCAGGTCCGTAGGAATCGCGCCGGTTGCCAATGCTCTGTGGTGATTTTCACTAGCTGCGTCGCGACAGTTCTCCAGATGTTGCCGCACGCGCACCGCGTATGTCACCCTGACACCTTACAGACCCGAAACACACCGCAATAATGCCTGCTGCGGCGTTTCGAGACCGGTCGCAGTGCGCAGAATAAGGGAAACTGGTTGTGGCTACCGCATCGCACAAGGTGCTGCCGCCCTGTTGCAGTGCCTTCTTTCACCCGGAAGCGGCCTTCGCCGCGCTCAAAGCATGGGTTATGGAGGACCTGCTGGACCGTGCGTTGACCGAACAACCGGTGCGGATCTGGATTCCAGGTTGTGGCACCGGCGAGCGCGCATACGCCATTGCGATGTTGCTGATCGAGCATTTTCAAAGCCACGGCCGTCAGCCCAACGTCAGAATCTTCGCTACCGACACGGAGGCCAACTCCATCAACCTGGCGCGGGCCGGGGTGTATCCCGAATCCGACGTGCAGGATGTTGCAGCGGCGCACCGGGAGTCCTTCTTTCTGCGCCACGGCCCCCACCGCTACCGCGTGAGTCCCGAGCTGCGCGCCTGTGTTGTGTTTGCCATACACGATTTTGACAATGATCCGCCGCTGTCCCGGCTCGACTTCGCGGACTGCCAGGGCGCCATGGTCAGGTTGCCCGCCGAAAGCCGCACGAAGCTGTACGCACTGTTGCATTTTGCACTGAATGAGGGCGGGCACCTGATGCTGAGCCCGCAGGAGGCGCTGACCCCCTCGGGCGATCTGTTTCAGGTGGTGGACGTGGAAGGTTACATCTACCGCCGCCTGGGCCAGGCCCATCGGCCCGTTCCGTTCGTTGCATTGGAACAGGTGGTGGAAGCGGCCCACCGGAGCCACGAATCCTTCAGATGGCCGGCCGAGGTTTCGCGGCGCAGGCTGACCTCCCTGGCTACCGCGGAAGCATTCCAGTCCGCCCACGATGAGCTGGTTGCCTCGCGCGAGAAACTGTTGTCCCTCAACGAGGAGCTGAACGCGATCAACAGTCAGCTCGTGTCCCGGGCGGCCGAGCTCGAAATGACGCGCAACAACATGGCGGACCTGTTGGGCGCGACCAATGTGGCCGTGTTGATTCTGGACGCGCAATTGCGGATCGAGAGCGTGACGCCCCCGGCCGCGGTGTTGTTGAACCTGTGTGACAGCGATCTCGGCCGGCCGTGGACCGCCGTGGCGCGCGGATTTGACGAGCAGCTCGCCATCGACTCCCAGCTCACCCTCGAAACACGGATGCCGATCGAAAAAAATGTCCAGACCCACGATCACAAGAGCTTCCTGAGGCGCGTACAGGTCTACCGGGCCGAGGGCGCCCGCGTGGGTGGGGTGGTGGTCACCTTTGTAGACATAACCCAGCAGATCGAATCTGACGCGCAGCTGCGGCGGTTCGCCGCGATGTTGCGGGATTCGGCGGATGCCATCCTCGTAACGGATTTCGGCGGGCGGATCGTTGCCTGGAACCGTGGCGCACAACGGTTGTATGGGTACACGCAGGGTGAAGCCCTGAAGCTCAATGTTCGCGATCTGATGACCGGTGACCGGCTCGATGCCACCCTGGATGTGATGCGGCGCGTCGCACGGGGCGAAGCCATTCCGCCGTTTGACACACAGCGGCGTACACGCGATGGTCGGATCGTCGATGTTTCCGCGACGGTTGCATTGTTGTTTGACTCAGCCGGAAATCCCGAGTCGCTGGCGGCAACGGAGCGTGATATTACCGCGCGGCGCCGCGCGGAAGATGAAACGCGCATGTTGAACGCTCGGCTGGAACAGCGGGTGGCAGAGCGTGCCGCGGATCTTCAGCACAGCGAGGAACAGATCCGGGCCATCCTCGATGCAACGGCGGATGCCGTTGTGACCATCGACGTGCTGGGTCGGATTGCGACTTTCAATCGGGCGGCGGAGCGGATCTTCGGTTACGCCGCCAATGAAGTCATCGGCGAGAATGTCAAACTGCTGATTCCGCCCCAGGAGCGGATCGGCCGCTATGGCTACAAGGCCACCTCAACCCGCTCGTACTACAGCCGGCTCATCGGGCGCAGTCACGAGATCGCGGGCCGGCGCAAGGATGGCAGCCTCTTTCCCATTCAGCTCAGTGTGAATGCCGTCGAGGGCCGCGACCTGTTCGTGGGTGTGGCCCGCGACATGACCGAGCACAAGGCGCTGCAGAAGGAAATCATCGACGTGGCGATGCTGGAGCAACGCCGCATCGGCCAGGAGCTGCACGACGGGACTCAACAGGAGCTCACCGGTCTCGGGCTCCTGGCGCAGAGCCTGGCGGAATCGCTGAGCCGCAACAACTCGGCCGCGGCCAGTCAGGTCGCCTCGCGCGTGGCCCGGGGAATCGAGCTGTGTAATCAACGCGTGCGCTCGCTGGCCCGCGGCATGGTGCCGGTCCCGATAGATCGGGAAGGTCTCATGACGGCACTGGGGGAGCTGGCGCGGCAGACCACCGAAATACATGGCATTCCGTGTGGGTTTGAGTGCCCGTCGCCGGTGGAGCTCGACAATGACAATGAGTCTACCCACCTGTATCGCATTGCTCAGGAGGCCTTGAGCAACGCCACTCGCCATGCACGCGCCAGCGCGATCTGGATCCGCCTCGAGCAGGTGCACGGGCGGTTGGTGCTCGAAGTGCAGGATACCGGCATTGGCATGCAGGCGAGGCCCAACGGGGGCAAGGGTGTTGGCTTGCGGCTCATGGAGCATCGGTGCGCCATGATCGGCGGCAACTTCTCCATTGAACCTCGGCCGGACGGTGGCACGTGCATTGCTTGCTCTGTGCTACGGACCCAGCGTCCCCACTAGCGAGCGAGCATGGACCTCAAAAGCTCTGGCGCCAGCCGGTACACCATCGCCATCGTGGATGATCACCCACTGGTGCGTGAGGGGCTGGCCGCCCGCATTTCGACGCAACCCGACATGGAGGTCTGCGGCGAAGCCGACGATCTCGAATCGGCCATCGAAATGATCGAATCGACCCGGCCTTCGCTCGTGATCGTGGATATTGCGCTGCGCGATGGACACGGAATCGATCTGATCAAACGGATCGTGGCGGCTGGTATCAACACTCGCATGCTCGTGGTCAGTGCGTACGATGAGTCATTGTTCGCAGAGCGGGCGCTGCGCGCTGGTGCGCTGGGCTATATCAACAAACAGGAGCTGCAGGGGAAGGTAGTCGAGGCGTTGCGGACCGTTCTGCGCGGCGAACGCTATCTGAGCTCCGAAATGACTCAGCGCCTGATTGCACAGGCCATTGGCAGTAAGGCAGCGGCCGGGGGGACGGAAGCGCTCACTGATCGGGAGCTGCAGATTTTCCAACTGGTGGGTCGCGGTAAGAGTACCCGCGAGATTGCCAATGAGCTGAATGTCAGTGTGCACACCATCGACTCACACCGCGAGCACATCCGCGCAAAGCTCGATCTGCGCACGGGTACCGAGCTGATTCAGCGCGCCGTCCAATGGCACATCGAAAACGGCTGAGGCGGCAGGTCCGGCGCAAACAGAAAGGGCCACTTCCGTGGCCCTTTGTGGATTCGGGTGGCTTGTCTTGCAACGAGGTCCGAATCGACGATTCACACTCTACGCTTCCCGGAGCGCGGAACAATTCAGGCGAGGCGCATCCGCGTGTGGGATTCGTCCGACAGCCGGGAGCCGGTCAGACAGGCTCCTAAGTCTTGCTGCCCATGGTCTGCATTCCCTGGCCAATCGACTTGATGGCATTCGAGAATGCGTCCGAGAGCATGCCGAACAACTGAGAGTGGGCCTGGAATTTCGCCATGACCGTCTGGAACTGCTGCGCGCCCGAGGAGCTGCTGTTGCCCGAGAGGCTGCTCAGCTGATTGCTCTCGTTCACCAGGTTCTGCGCCATCGTGCCCAGGGCCTGTCCCATGGCCTTGGCAATGGCCTCGAGCCAGCTTTCACCGTCGCCGCCACCGCTCGTGCCACCAGACTGCTGCTGCCCCTTCGAACCCAGTGCGATGGTCATCCGGGTGATCGAGTCGGTGAGATTCTGGGACGCGGGAGCGAGGTTGCCGTTGCGGTAGGAGGAGTCGATCACCGACTGGGTGGCCGGTGATTCGCCCGACGGCAGTCCGCTGGTCTGCGTGAAGGTCGCGGTGAATGTGTCGACCGCGGCATCGCGCGTCTGACCGGTGATGCCCATCTGGGTGAGTGAATTCTTGAAAGCCGTCGTGGCCGTCTGGGTCACTGCCTGCCGGCCCGGGGTATGGAGCGCCGACGACTGTGTGTCGAGCGACACAGTCATGTCGAAGGGCTGGGGCACGGCATTGATGTTGACGTGAAATGACATGTCGGATCTCCTGTTTGGGCTAGGAGCCTGTCTGACTAATGTTCGCCTGCTGCGGCCGGCCCGCAGCGGCATCTTTGGGCGATCCTTTCACTAACATAGCATCGACTATGCGCGTGAAAGGATCGCCCAAAGCTGCTCGCTGGGGGCCAGCCTCGCGACGGCGCCCATTAGTCAGACAGGCTCCTAGCGAGCATCCGCCTCGCCAGCGGTTAAATCAGCCCGTGCGTACCCTAGCTAGGGTTCTCCCGAGTGGGCTGGGAGCTCGACGGCCGATGCGGCTATCTGCGACGCCGGCAGGTCCCGTTGCCAGGATTCGGCCAATGCGCCGAGGCGCTGGCGTGTCTGGCGCGTGAAGGCGCCTTCGATGCCGGTCAGGTCGGCGGCGATCTTGAGTGGATACACTTCGCGGGCGGCGCGACTGCAATTGAACAGGTCGAGCAGGGTTACAACACACCGCTGGTAGGTCGATTCCGAGAGGAAGGGACGGTGTGTGCGCTGGCAGAACCAGACGGTGAGATAGGCAAGCGGGTCGAGCTGCCGGCGCGGCGCGACTCCCATCGAATTGCCCGGCAGCATCCCTGCGTGCAGGGACTGTTGGGATGCCCAGAAGCGGGTCGCGCCCCAGGATGTGAGCACGCCACTGGGTACATTTCCACGTTGCAGTCCCAGTGCAATCGCATCGGACAACCGCTGCTTCGCGGGCATGGCGGCGCTGTCGCCGATGATCAGCAACAGCTTGATGAAACCGGGGTAGCCGTGATCGCCGAAGCGGCGGCACAGCAGATTCAGCACGGTGAGGGTGCGGTCCGGGTCGTCCGTGGTTTCCAGGAAGGCGATGAGTCTTTGAGCGGATTGCTGCCAGGGATGCGCCAGCGCAGACATGAGATCAACGCAGGGGACTGAAAATATGATCAGCCCAGTCCTGCGCGGAGGCGCCGCTGCCGGGGATCCCGATGTCCGGCAGGGCGGCGGTTTCGACGTGCAGAACCAACAGGTCCTCAGCCGGATCGCGTGGCACGGGCGGTGGCGGGATCATTGTTGAAGGGATGTCCGCACCAGCGCCGGTCCGGTTGGCCGGAGCGGGGCCAGTGTCCGCCGCGCGCAACCACGTGTCGAGCGCAGTGACACCCGAAAGATCCGGGGCTACCTTCATCAGCGGATCATAGCGTCGGCGGATCCTGACGGTCAGATAGGGAAAACCCCTGGGCGCTGTCCCGGCAGGCGGTGACTATACTGACACATGGCAAAGGAGCAGGGCGCCGAACAGACCGAAAAGCCTACGCAAAAGCGTCTCCGGGATGCCCGGCGGGACGGCGATGTCCCGAAGAGCCGGGAAGTCACCAGCACGGTCCTGGTGTTATGTTGGCTCGTGTTGGCGTGGCTCGCGTTTCCATTCGTCTCCCGGCAGATCAGCGGGCTCATGCAGCTCAGTCTGCAGGCTGTCAGCCGGCCGGCGGCAACCGCGCCGAGTGCATTTCTCATGGAAGCCTTCCGGACGATGCTGACTGCCCTGTTACCCTTGTTGCTGGCCGCCGCGGCGATCGGCCTGTTGACCGAGTTCCTCCAGGTCGGCGGTTTGTTCGTGCCGAAGCGGGTGCTGCCGAAGGGTGAGCGCCTGAATCCGGCTGAGGGACTCAGCCGTCTGTTCTCGCAGGAGAATTGGGTCGAGGTATTGAAGTCCGTCCTCAAGACGGCGGCCCTGATCGCGATTTTCATTCTGGTGCTGCTGCGGGTACTCCCGGAAATCCTGCGTCTGCCACTCGGGGACAGTCATGCCATTGCCGACGCTCATTGGCATGGGTTCATGTGGGTCGGCGTCTGGACAGTCGCGGTATTTGCCGCGATTTCCTGTGTAGATGCCGTGTATCAGCGTTTCGTGTTCACCAAACGCCTGCGAATGAGCCGGCGCGACATACGCAGAGAGATGCGCGATACCGAGGGTGATCCGTTCGTAAAGGGCCGGCGGAAGCAGCTTCACCAGGAGTGGGCACAACAGAACATGCTCGAGGCAGTCCGCCGATCCAGCGCTGTTGTAGTCAACCCGGAGCACATCGCAGTGGCGATTCTGTACGAACCGGGAACGACCGAGCTTCCCATCGTCAGCGCGAAAGGCGAGGACTATACGGCCCAGTTGATTCGCGAGGCCGCGGAGGAGGCCGGCGTGCCGATCATGCGTAACGTGGAGTTGGCACGCGGGCTGCACGCATCGGTCGGCCTCGATGAGTATGTCAAAGCGGAATTCTTTCAGGCGGTGGCCGAGCTGCTGCGTTGGGCCGAGTCAGTCCGCCGCGCACGTTGACTACAACAACGGGTGTAGAAGGTTCAACAGCCCGCGGTTGGCAAACAGGTGGCGCGTGATCACCTCCACGAACGTGCCCAGGGATAGCAGTACTATCCAGGTGGCTACCCATGCCTTCAGAGGCAGCGTCAATGAAAACACGTTCAACTGCTGAGCGTAGCGGTTGACCAGTCCGAGCGACAGATCCAGAAGCGACAGCACGACGATTGCCGGCGCTGACAGCAACAGCGCCAGCGTGAGCAGAGATGCGAAATCGTCGATGATCATGGCTTCCCCCAGCCGGGCCGCGTGGGGGAGGAGCCTGGTGACCGGCCAAAGGGCATAGCTCTTCATCAACAGGGCCAGAAACAGCGAAAACGCGCCGCTCGTCATGAACAGCCACCCCGCGAGCTGGGTGAGCAACTGGCCGGTCAGGGAAGTCTCATGACCCTGCAATGGATCGACGGTGGCCGCGAAATTGCTGCCCACCTTGGTGTCAATCAGGTTGCCGGCCGCGCTGATCGCCCAGAACACCGAGGAGAAGAGGAATCCAAACAGGGTCCCTATGAACAACTCCTTCACCACCAGCAGGGGCCACAAAGCCTGCAGGCCGTTCATGGGTTCCACCGCGGCGGCCCCGGCCACCGGGTAGATGAGAATGGCGAGGCTCACAAAGAAGCTGTTGCGCGCCATGGAAGGCATGTTCTGACCGGTCAGCAAGGGCAGCATCAGGAATGCGGCCACGATGCGCGGCAGAGTGAGCGCGATCGCACTGGCGGTCGCGCTCGTATGATCCAACGGATTCACGGGTGCGTCATCAGCGGGAAGCCGAGAAACATCCGGTCCGCGAAGTGATACAGGCTCGAGCCGATGAGCGCGCCGCTCAGGATCAGGGCCAGGCACACGCTGATGAATTTCAACGCATAGGCGGTGGTCTGTTCCTGAAGTTGAGTCGCGGCCTGCAGGAACGCGACCAGCAGGCCGACTACCGATGCCGCAATGATGGGCGGTGCCGACAGTGCCAGCACCAGCCACAGGGCCTCACGGATGAGTTGTACGATCTGTGCCTGCACGGCTACGCGCTACCGGTAGGTGAGAATGAGCCCGTGAACGAGCTTTGCCCAGCCGTCCAGGAACACAAACAACATGAGCTTGAAGGGCAACGACACCGTCGTGGGAGACAACATCATCATGCCCAGCGCCAGCAGAATATTGGCCACGATCAGGTCGATGACCAGGAAGGGTAGAAAGATCAGAAATCCGATCTGGAAGGCGGCGGTCAGCTCGGTCACCGTGAAGGCGGGGACCACGACCATGTAGTCATCCGGCCCGATCTGGCTGGGGTCCTTCTGCAGCAACTGTCGCGCGGTATGCAGAAAGAACGTCCGCTCGCCCTCACTCGAGTGCTTCACGAGAAAGGCGCGCAAGGGCTCCTTGCCCGTTGCAACGAGGTCAATCAACTGCCGCGCGTCCATCTTCTGCGGGGTACTGGCGGAGTGTTGCTCGATGGTGCCGTAACTCTCCTGGAGTACGGGATACATCACGTAGATCGACAGAATGATGGCGATCCCGTTGACCACGACATTGGGCGGCACCTGCTGCAGGCCGAGCGCATTGCGCAACAGGCTCAACACGACCACGATCTTGGTAAACGAAGTCACCATCACCGCTACGAACGGCGCCAGCGCAAGGCCGACGACCGTAACGAGGATGACTCCGGGACTGAGATTACCGAAGTCCATCAGTCTCGAGCGCGAGCAGCTGCACGCCGAGCACGTCTCCTACTGCAACCAGCTCGCCGTGACCCACACGCGTGCCATTGGCACGGATGACGACGCGGACCGAGTCCAGGCTGTTGGGCAGCTCAAACACATAACCCGGCTTCAAGGTGGCGAGCTCCCCGAGCGGCACGGCCAGGTTGCCCAGGTCGAAGTCCAGGCTGACGGGAATCTGGTCCGCGGCGCTGGCGGAATTGGGATCTGACATGATCAACTCCAGGGTGGTATTCGGGGTGCCCGCGGTCGCGACGAGCCGCTTGCCATCGTAAGTTGCGCACCAGGCTTTCGCGCGGGCCCGGGGGCCGGCCTGCGATACCTGCAGGTTGGCCCAGCAGGTGGCGCGATCGCCGAGGATGAGCACATCGCCCATCTCCGAAGCGCGCAGCACGCCGAGTGGGAATGAAATCCCGCGCAATTCGATGTGCAGGCGGCCGGGAAGTTTGAGCCACGGGTTGAGCGCTGGCGGCGATCGTTGCCAACCTTGAAAGGAGGCGAGCCGCGCGACCAGGGCAGGCGAGAGACTCACGCCGCCGGTCGTTTTCCTGCCATCCGCGGTCACGGCGGTAAATGCCAGCGCAATGTTGGTATCCGCTTCCGGCGGAATGCCATCCATCAGCGCGCTCGGCATCAAAGGCTCGCGCAATATCCGCCCCAGCCCCTCCAACAGGCCCGTGTGGGCGAGCGCCCAGGCGAGCAGGCGCGATTCGCCTGTGAAGTCCCACCACTCGCGCGCTCCCAGTCGGTCACACCAGCCATCGTTGGTGATGATCAGGGATAGCTTTTCGTGCACTCCATCGAGGACCGCCGCGGGCGGCGACATGCTCTCGGCTGGTGCAAATTGCCACGTGGTCTTCGGCGTGCCATCCAGGGTGAGTGAATCGCGATTCTGAAAGAGATCGCGCAGCGCGCGGGCCCCATCAGGCGTGACGCGGCGCAGGCGCCGGCTCCACGCCTGTTGTTCCGCGTACTCGAAGAACAGCGTTTCGTTAGCGGTAGCCAAGATACACTTTCACGAGATCCGGAAGGTTGCGGACACCCAGCTTGGACATGAGACTGGCCCTGTGCAGCTCCACGGTTTTGGTACTGATACCGAGGATGTCCGCAATGCTCTTGTTGAATTTTCCGGCCACCACCAGCTCCAGCACCTGGCGCTCGCGGCGGGTGAGCACGGACAGCCGGGGATCGGGTTGCGCCGCAGGTCCTGCATTACCCGGCGCCTGAGCCGGCTCCTCGGCCGCGGCGAGCCGGATGGCCTGGATCAGCAGGCGAGCCTCGAAAGGCTTCTCAATGAAGTCAGCGGCGCCGCGCCGCATCGCTTCCACAGCCAGGGGCACGTCCGCGTGCGCCGTGACAAAAATGACTCGCATGCTCTGCGCGCGCCGGTGCAACTCCTCCATCAACACCAGCCCGCTCATGTGTGGCATGCGGATGTCGCTCACCACGCAGGCGCCGGTACGCGGGGCCGGCTCGCGTTCGAGTTGCGCGAGCAGCGCGGCTCCCGAATCAAAGTCGCGCACGTCAATGAAGGCTGTCTCGAGCAACAACGAGGTCGAGCGCCGGAACGGCTCGTTGTCGTCGACGAGGTAGGCGACGGGGGCGGCGGGACCGGCGATCGCCTGCACCTGCGTCATGCGGCCTCCGCCTGTGGCAGCGTGAATGCAAACACGGAGCCGCCCGATTCGGCGCGCTCGAAGTAGAGCTGGCCGCCGTGGAATTCAACAATGGAGCGGCAGATGGCCAACCCGATTCCCATTCCCTGTGGCTTCGTCGTGAAGAACGGTGTGAAGAGCTGCGCTTCATCCGAGGCCGGCACACCCGGCCCCTGATCCACGATTCGCACGACGACCCTGCATTCCGCCTCCCGCCGCGCGCTTATGGTGAGAGCGCGTTGTGCAGGGTGCGTCGTGCGCATCGCTTCCACACCGTTTCTGACTAAGTTGGTCAGCACCTGCCCGATCATGATGCGGTCGACCAGCACATCCGGAAGGTCCGACATGGGCTCGACGATGATCCGGGCGCGATGCTTCTGAGCATCCACCTGCTGCAGCTGCACTACATGTTCAATCAATGCGGCGAGCGCCAGCACCTCGCGGCGCGGCTCACGCGTTCGTACAAACTCCCTGATCCGCGCCACTACCGCTCCTGCCTGCTCGGCCTGCTCGAGAGCGAGATCCAGAGCCTCGCGTAACGGCTGCGCCGTCTCGCCGGAGCGGGCCAACATCGTGCGGGCCGCCGACAGGCAGTTCACGATGGTGGCGAGCGGCTGGTTGATTTCGTGGGCCAGGGTCGTCGTCATTTCTCCGACCGACATGGCTCGCGAGCTGCTCAACAGCTGCTCCTGCAACGCCCGGTGTTGTCTCGAGGTCTCCATGCGCTCTGTGAGATTCTGGGCACTCAGCAGTGTCAGGGTCCCTTCGCTCATTCGTAACACCGACCACTGAAATGCATACCAGCGGCTGCTGCGGGGGCAGAATACCTCGAACCGCTGAGCTTCCGGGATGTCCTCCGGAGGCGACACGCGCTCAAACTGTTGCTCAAACCCCGCCCGCGTGTTGGGCAGGGCCTCAAACTCGCGCCCGAATGCCGGGTTGGCCAGCACCAGCGCATCGCTCGCCGGGTCGAACACGGCGCACGGCGTGGGGAGACTGTCGCAAACTGCCTGCAGTGCCTGGGTGAAAGTATTCACGCTCGTTCCCGGATCTGTGGTACCAACAGTTCCCATCCTACTGTAGGAAAGGCAAGTGTGAGGGGTGGGCAGATGAACAGTGTTTCACGGAGGCAACAGCATGGACGCGGGTGAGACAGGTGCGTTATATCCAACCGTCGTGTCACTCGTGCTCGTGTTGGGCGCCGCGGCGGCAGCCGCGGTCTTCCTGAGGCGCTGGAAGGGTGCAATCGGGCGCAGCGGCGGCCCCATGGAGTTGCGCCACGTGATCGCCCTCGGGCCGCGTGAGCGGTTGGCGTTGGTCAAAGTAGGCTCGAGATTTCTTGTAGTAGGTGTTACAGCGGCTGGAATCAGCCGGGTGTCTGAATTTACGGACGCTTCTCTCGAGCCTGCGGCGGGCGGTCTGGAGCATGCCGCAGGCGGGCTCGATGATCCGGCAGCGGACGACGCGGGCGAGGCAGTAACACCGCAGACTGTACTGCGACCTTAGGACCGCTGGGGTTATTACTAGGTGGGCGTTTCTCGGACGGAATGTTACGGTCAACCCTAGATCGGGGAGATGTGTGTGAAGGGGATGGGTGCATGGAGGATTGGAGTTCCGCGACTGCGCGCGCCGCGCAGCGCGAGTGACCTCCTGCTCGCGGGCGGAGTGCTCGCGATCGTCGCGCTGATGATCCTTCCCATTCCGCTGGTGGTAGTTGACACACTGGTGGCCGCGAACGTGCTGTCGGGTGTCGGGCTGCTGCTGTTGGCCATACACATTCCGGGCCCTACCGCGTTCGCCAGCTTTCCCAGTGTTCTGTTGTTGACCACCTTGTTCCGGCTGTCGCTGTCGATTGCCATCACCCGCCTGATTCTCATCGACGCCGATGCCGGCCACATCATTCAGACCTTCGGCCAGCTCGTCGCGGGCGGAAACCTCGTGGTGGGCATCGTCGTCTTCCTGATCATCACGGTCGTGCAGTTCATCGTGATTGCCAAGGGTGCCGAGCGCGTTGCCGAGGTGGCCGCGCGTTTCACGCTCGACGCCATGCCCGGCAAACAGTTGTCCATTGACTCTGACCTGCGCTCGGGACTGGTTGACAAGGACGAGGCCCGCCGGCGCCGCCGCCACATCGAGGTTGAGAGTCAGCTGCATGGCGCCCTGGACGGCGCCATGAAATTCGTCAAGGGTGATTCGATCGCCGGGATCGTGATCATCATCATCAACATACTGGGCGGACTCACTGTCGGAGTGTTGCAGCGGGGCCTGCCGCTCGGGGATGCCGTGCAGACCTACAGCATCCTCACCATCGGTGACGGGTTGGTTGGACAGATCCCGGCTCTGTTGTCCGCGATCGCGGCAGGACTGATCGTGACCCGGACGGCGGGTGAGGATCACGATGAGCATCTGGGCGCCTCGATTGCCCGGGAAATCCGTCGCCATCCGCGTGTAATACTCACGGGCGGCGCGCTGGCATTCCTGCTGGCGCTGGTGCCGGGTTTTCCGTGGCCGGTGTTTCTGGTGTTTGGTGTCGTGCTCGTGGGATCGGCCCTGTGGGCGCGGCGGAACGAATCGGAAGCGGTACGCGGATTGCTCGCGCGGGTGGGTGTTCCGCTACCCGCGGTTGCCGCGCCTGTCGTGACCTCCACCGGTCTCGAGCCGTTGCCCGAGCTGGTCCTCGAAGTCGCACCGGGGCTCGCGACTGAGAATCTGCAGGCGGTGGCGACCGCGGCCGTGGATGCCGTGCGCGAGGAATTCGGGGCGCCCATCGCCGACCCCGTGGTCCGGGTCAATCAGCGCCTCACCGGCAACTCGTTCCGGCTGACGAGCTTTGGTGTTGCCATCGGCGAGGGGCTCGCGTCCCCCGGGCTCGATGCCGCGTTGAAATATTCCCTGCGCCGTCAGCTCGCCCAGTTTGCCGGCATCCAGGAAACCTCCAACCTGTTGACCCGCTGGTCGCGGGATTACCCCGACCTCGTGAAGGAAATGTTGCGGGCCGCGGCCCCTCAGCGCGTGTCCGAGGTCCTGCGCAGGCTGTTGGAGGAGGGTATCCCCATCCGGCAGCTGCGGGATATTTTCGAGGCCATCACCGATGTATGCGCTCGCGAGCGCGACGTCGTGCTGGCGACTGAATTCGTCCGGGTGGCGTTACGCCGCCACATCACGCAGCGTTATGTCGGCGCGGACCGGTCGATCAGTGCCTTGATTGCGCATCCGGAGCTGGAAGACACGCTGCGCCAGGCGGTGCGCGCGGCCGGTCAACCCGGCTCTGTGCCCGTCGATCCGCAACTGTTGCGGCGGGTGAGTGCGGAGATTGGAGCCATCCGCGCCGAAATCGGCGCCACGTTCGAGCGGGTGGTGATGTTGTGTTCCATGGATGTGCGCCGGCATCTGCGGAAAATCACCGAGGCGGAGTATTTCGACTTGCCAGTGTTGTCATTTCAGGAATTGAGCGGCGATGTGCCGGTCATCCCGGTGGGGCAGGTTCGTGGTTAGGGCTGTTTGGGTCGCGGCGCTCGCGTTGCTGGCGGCGCCTGCCTGGGCGGCTCCCATTCCCTTCTCCGTGGAGAAGGTCTCCTACGACCTGCAGGGCGAGACATTGAAGGGCTTTCTGCAGCGCTTCTTCGATGACCTCGGAATTGCCGTGACCCTGAGTCCGGCGGTGCAGGAGGAGGCCGGCACGCTCAACGGGCCCCGCTCCGGGATGGCTGCCTCGGTGTTCAAGGGTATTGCGGATTCCAACAGCCTCGTCGGTTACTACGATGGCAGCGTTGCTTTCATCTACAAGACCCGCGAGCTGTCGAGCCGCTATTTCGAGATTGATCCCGCGCGGGTGGATGCGTTCCGCGAGGCGACCATCGGCTTCGGTCTGCCGGATTCCAACGATACGTTGCAGATCAAGGCGGCAACCGGGGTGATCACCGCGAGGGGTACGCCTCGCTTCCTCGATCAATTGGCTCAATTGAGCGGTGCGCTCGTGCGCAAGGCGCACACCGCCAATGCCGCAGCCACACCCCGCATGACCCTGCGGTTTATTTCCTTGAAGTATGCGTGGGCCGCCGACACGACTTTTACGGTTGGGAACAGCCGGACGGTGGTGCCTGGTGTGGCGACCATCCTCAATCAGCTGTCCGGTGAGGAAAGCACGGCGAGTACTACGGTCGTATCTCCGGCTGCCACGGGGCTGCGGGGCAAGGGACTTGCGGCTCTGGGAGGCAAGTTGAATGTGGCCACGGGCTATGCAGCCACCGCGGACACAACTGAACCGCCGCGCCCGGCTTTCCGGGCCGTGCTGGATGGTGATACGCCGCGGATCGTGGCCGACCCCTACCGTAACGCGCTCATCATTCGCGATACCCCCGAGCGCCTGGCCATGTTCGAGGATCTCGTGCGCCATCTGGATGTCGAGAGCCAGATCATCCAGCTGGATGCCACGGTCATCGATATCGACAAATCCCGCGTCCGCCAGCTCGGCATCGACTGGACTTATCAGCATGGCAATACCGGAGCGGCCTTCGGCGGCGGAGTCCATCCGCTCGACAGCATGCTCAACCTCGCCGGCCTGCAGGTGAACAGCATCATTACCGATGCGTCCACTTTCACCGCGCGCCTGAATGCCCTGGAACAGGAGGGCGTCACCAACATCGTACAGCGGCCGCAGGTGGTGACTTTGAACGATGCCGAGGCCGTCATCGAGAGCACTCAGTCGGTCTATGTGCCCGTTTCGGGCGCGTTTGACGAAGATCTGTTCGGTGTCATGGCCGGCACGGTGCTGCGTGTTACCCCGCACATCATTGTGGACAACGGCCGGCAGCGGATCCGGCTGTTGGTGACCATTGAGGATGGCAACATCCAGGTATCCAACCAGCCGACGACCGGGACCAATGGCCAGACTCTCAGCCAGGCCGTGCCGTCCGTGGTGCGAAATGCGGTCAATACCCAGGCCATCATCGATGTCGGCCAGGGATTGTTGCTGGGCGGCCTGAATCGGCGCGAGAACACGCGCACGACCAACCGGATTCCGCTCCTGGGCAGCATCCCTCTGTTGGGACGCCTGTTCCGAAGCGATGTCACCAAGCGGGATACGACCGAGCGGCTGTTCCTGATTTCGCCGCAGATCATTGCGGCGACCGCGGCGAGTCTGGGTGGGCCGTTGAAGAAATGAGGGGGCTACATGGAATCTGACATGCTGGCACTGAAGATCAAGACCGGAGTCCACGCGGGAGCCGTGATCCGTCTCGATGAGGCCAGCCTGCTGGTGATCGGCTCGAGCGACGACTGCGATGTGATCCTGGCGGACGCCGGGGTGTCCAGCCATCACTGCGTCCTGCAGAAGCAGGGGGATCAGTTCTTTCTGCGAACCATCGAGGGTGGCGTGGAAGTCGCCGGCCGCAAGCACGATCCGGGTGTGACGCTGCTCGTCGTCCCCGGAAGCGCGGTGAAGGTGGGAAGTGCCGAGTTTCAGCTCGAAAACGGCGTGCCGGTTCCGCAGAAGGAGCCGGTTCCCGTGGCGGTCGTGCCGCGTCACTGGAGCCTGTCGATCGCACTCGGTGGCCTCATTGTGACGGTGGCTGCCTTTCTCGCCATTTCATTCCAGATCAGCGCGCATTCTGTTTCAGCCGCGGTTGAGCACGATGTGCCAATCGTCCAGACCACTAACCGATCAGGTCCTGCGATCGCCCACGATGTAGCGGAAGTGTTGCGTCTGTCAGGAATCAACTGCGAGGCGCAATACAACGGCGATGGCCAGGTGACTGTGAGCGGACATCTCGGCGATCCGCAATCGCTGTCGAGCATCGTCAAGTCACGTGCGATTCGCGAGATTGTTGGATTGAAGCGTGTCGTGGCGGTCAACCTCGATCACGGGGGCAAGGCCGTTGGACTCGATGGCTCGCGTATTGTTTCGGTGGTCGCCAGTGCCGACCCCTATGTTGTGACAGCCGACGGATCGCGTTACTACGTCGGCGCTTCCCTCCCACAGGGCGGGAAGCTCGCGGGAGTGAAAGAGGGCGAAGTACTGGTCGAGCGCGACGGCCATACCGAGCACTGGAAGCTGGCCGACCCCGCGCATGCCGCGGAAGGTGAATTCAGGCCGACGGGCAATCTACGTTGATGCAGGAGTGATCATGACAACCATTTACTCGGTTATGTACCCGACCCAGCAGCCCACCGGCACCACCGGTGCCTCCACCACCGGCGCCTCGGGAACGAATGCGACTTTCCGCAGCCCCGGTTCCCCGAGCCTGAGCGCGGCGGCGGCGCCTTCAGCCCAGGATACCAAGTCCTGGTACGAGGCCATGGCGAAGGCCTGGGGCCAGGCACTGAACCAACAGGCACAGGTCATCACGCAACTGTCCGATCAGGTGAGCAACGCAGGCCAGGATCAGCCATCGCAGGTGACACAACTCACCGCGGAGTCGATGCGATTCTCATTCCTGGCAACGAACGCCTCCACCGCGACCACGAGCGTCGGTGAGGCACTGCAGACCCTGGGTCGCAAGCAGTAAGGCCGCCATCATGGATGCAGTAGCCACACTGGCATTCGAAGTGCAACAGCCGACCTCAACCGCGCTCACAAATGTGAGTCACGCGCCGGCGAGCGTGTACGACGTTGCTCATTTCAACGCGGCGTTCGCGGCGGCAGGAAACCCGGCACCGGCACCACACACGATGCAGGTCTCCGGAAGCGAGGCGCAGGGTTTTCGCAATGTCATGACCGCCTTCGAGAATCTCAACGGCCATGCCGAGTCTCTCGGCGCGAAGGCTCTGCAGATGACTCACGGTCAGATGCGGCCTTCCGATATGTTGATGATGACTCTCAAGGCGCAGGAGTTCCTGTTCCACTGCGAGATGACCTCGAATGTCGCCAACCGCACATCCGAGGGAGTCCAACAGTTGTTCCGCGAACAGAGCTGAACAACCATGCACCGCTACCTGCTGTTACTGGTGTCAGCTGCGGCCATCCTCACCGGATGCGCCCGCAGTCCCCTGTACAGTGAGCTGACGGAGACCCAGGCCAACGAAGTCCAGGCCGCGTTGCTGATGGCGCACATCGATGCCAGCAAGACGCCGATGACCAAGAGCAAGGGCTGGTCGATCGACGTGGCACACGATGACATTCCGAAGGCGATGGCGGTGCTGGGTGCCGCCGGCCTGCCGCGGCAGGCCCTGCGCACGCTGGGCGACGTCTTTCCGAAGGAGAGCTTTGTCTCCTCACCCCTGGAGGAGCGGGCCCGATACATCTTCGCACTGTCCCAGGAAGTGCAGCAGACGCTGATGCAGTTGGACGGAATCGTGGACGCCCGGGTCCACATCGCCCTGCCCGAACGGAGCCTCCTGGATGACAAGCCGCAGTCGGCCTCGGCGTCCGTGGTCATCATCGAGCGCCCGGGCGCGAATCTCGAGCTGCGTGAAACCGACATCAAGGCAATCGTCACGGATGGCATCGAGGGATTGAAGGACATCAATCGTGTCACAGTGAAATTCTTTACCCGGCACGCCGCGGCGGGAGTTGCCACCGCCGCGGTGCTCAGTGAGCCGCCGGTGGCTGCGAGGTGACTCGTGTTTCTGCCAGAAGATGCCCAGATCTGGTTCAACGTCCAGGTGGAGACGTTGAAGCGAGTGCATTCCAGTTGGGTGCCTGACGTTCCCATCGAGCTGCTCACCCAAGCCCGCAAGCTTCCGCTGGGCCGCCGGTGGCTCGCCAAGCGCCTCGGCGCGGTGAGTCCCGTGTTGTTCGGCCTGCCCGCGGACCTCGACTCGGAAGCCGTCGAGAAGTTGAAGGCGGCATCCTGGATCGCGCCCCTCGTGGCCGAGCCCATGGAGTGCGCACTCGAACTGGGCTCGCTCGCCATGGCACCCACGCTGCGAACCCTCGTCAACCGCCCCGAAGTAGTGAAGATCCGCGGTGCGTTGGGAGCGGAGCGTTATGCGCGGATTCTGGCGTCTCCCGTGGCTCCCGCACAGCCTCCGGCGGTGGTCAACGAGCCGGGAGAGCTGGTTGATAAATTGATTCGCTGCGGCGCCGCCGAATTCGCGGGCCTCGCTGATTCGCTGCACCCCGCCTGGGGTGAAAGTGTCCGCCTGACCTATGACCGCTCATGGTGGTTCAACGGCTGGTCGCCGAGTCTGAGCGCGGCGGCCGCCGAAAGCTGCCTGCGCGTGGGAGTGTTGCATTGACTGTCATCGCCATCACGGATTCGGGTCCGATCCTCAAAGCCATCGCGGGACAACGCATTCCGCGCCGTGCCTGGGGCGAGGTCACTCAACTCAACAATCTGCTGAGCGAGGCCGAACGCATTCTGGCCTCGGCCAAAAAGCAGTCGGAGCTGTTGCAGCGGCGTGCGTACTTTGATGGGCGTGCCGCGGGACTCGCCAACGCACAATCGGAAGCGGTCAAACACATTATCGAAGCCCAGAAGCAGGCCCGGGAGCTGATCGAAGCTTCGGAGTTGCGCATCGTGGAGCTGGCGGTGTCCATTGTCGCCCGTATCGCTCCCCGTCTGGATCAGGGCGAGCTCGTGGCGGCACTGGCCGCGGAAGGGCTGGCTGCCATCCAGGAGGAGCGGCATGTTTCAGTGCGGGTCAGCAGTGCCGCCGAGAAAGCCACACGCGCCATGCTCGATCGGTGGCAACTGGCGCACCCCGAAGTGGAAACCATCGACATGGTGATCGATGCCACGTTGGATCCGCTGGTGTGTGTCATCGAGACCGAGTTTGGACGCATCGAAGTTGGTTTGCCGGTGCAGCTCGAGACCATCCGTACGGGCCTGACCGCCATAGCCCTGGAGCCCATGTAATGAGCGGTACCCCCGATCGTCTCGTCGCGGCGCTGCGCAATGTCGAAACGCTCAAACGGGTTGGGCGAGTGGCCGAGGCGCGCGGCACATTGATCCGGGCAACGGGCGTCAATGCCCGCATCGGCGAGGTTTGTGAGCTGCGGGAGCCTGGCAGCTCGCAACTTCTGATTGCGGAAGTGGTGGGCATCGAGCGGGGAACCGCGCTTCTCACGCCTCTGGGGACGCTGGACGGCCTGTCATCCAACACGGAGGTCGTGTCGAAGGGTTTCAGGGCCACGGTACTGGTGGGCGATGGCTTGCTCGGCCGTACCGTCGATGCATTGGGAAATGTGATTGACGGGCAACCCGCGCCCATCGGTCTGTGCGCAGTCCCGGTTTATCGGGATGCTCCCAACGCGATGACGCGGGCTCACATCAAACATCCTTTCCACACCGGCGTCCGGGCTCTCGATACGGTACTGACCGTTGGCGAGGGGCAGCGCGTGGGAATCTTCGCTGCCGCCGGCGGTGGCAAGAGTACGCTTCTGGGAATGTTGGCCCGGTCTTCGGCGGACGTGAATGTCATCGTACTCCTCGGCGAGCGCGGCCGCGAAGTGCGTGAGTTCATCGATGACAATCTGGGGGTGGAAGGTCTTCGTAAGACCATCGTCGTCGTTGCCACATCCGACCGCCCGGCGTTGGAGCGAAGCAGGGCTGCTTACGTCGGCACTGCCATCGCGGAGTATTTCAGAGACCAGGGCAAGCGGGTATTGCTGCTGTTGGATTCCGTCACCCGGTTCGCCAGAGCGCTGCGCGATGTCGGATTGGCGGTTGGCGAGCCCCCGGCGCGACGTGGCTACCCACCATCGGTGTTTTCTGCGTTGCCACGGCTGTTTGAGCGGACAGGCAACAGTGACAAGGGCTCCATCACCGCTTTTTACACGGTACTGCTCGAGGATGAGGAGTCCGACCCGATCGGCGAGGAAGTTCGGTCTATCCTCGACGGTCACGTGTATCTGTCGCGGAAGTTGGCCGCGGCCAATCATTTCCCCGCAATTGACGTGCTCGCGAGCGCCAGTCGTGTCATGCCGCGAGTGGCGCAGGCAGCGCACCAGCGTGCCGCGGGTCTCCTGCGCAAACATCTGGCAAAGTACCAGGACATCGAGTTGCTCCTGCAGATTGGCGAATACAAGCGCGGCTCGGATGCGGATGCCGATGAGGCCATTCGCAATATTCCCCTCATCCGCAAGTTGCTGCAGCAGCCGAGTACGCAGCGCAGTGGGTTTGATGAAGGTGTGGCGGCCCTGGTTGGAATGTTGAAGTGAGCGCGGCACGTTTCAAATCCCTGCTGGCGGTGCAAAAGCATCGCGTGGATCGTGCAATGGGACTCGTGTTCGAGAAGAACGAGACGGTGCGGCAACGTGAGTCGGACCGGGATGCCGCGCGCGAGCGGGCGGAACAGGCTGTCGTTGCTTATCAACTGGTGCAGCAGCGCCTGGCCGAGTCCGCCCTTGCCGGCGGATTGGCTTTTCAGTTGGCAGGTGCATCGTCGCGCTGTGAGTTACAACGGTCATTGATTGCGGACACAGAGCAGGCGCTGGGTACGGCCGAGGAGGTTCTCGTTTCAGCTGAGGCTGAAGCCGTCGATGCCCGCGCAACGTATCGTCGTACGCTCGCACGGCAGGACGCCCTTCTGTCACTGCAGGCCAATTGGAGCAGGAAGCGTGAGTGACGTGAGTGATGTGGGTTCGTCGTTGCCCCCGGCTCAGGGGACGACCCCGACGCCGGCCCTGGCTCCGGCGGACGCGCCCACCATGTCTGATCTGCGCGAGCAGGGCGCCTTGTTCAGAAGCTTGCTGGAAGCTCCCCGCAAGGCACGCGAATGGGCGGATGCCACTAGCGGCGGCATGCAGCAGCAGGCGTCAATCGGAGCTGGGCACGTGTCACAGCCGTCTGTATCAACGCCGACGGGTGCTCCGGATCCCGCGGTCGCACAACTGATGGAATGGCACATCCGACGCATCCTCGCATCGGCGGGGTCGGACAGGGCCGCGGATGAGATCCGCATAGAACTGTCGGATGCGGTCTTCCCTGGCACGGCGTTGACCCTCAAACGCACACCCGATGGCTGGCACCTGGCCGCCACGGCGGACAACCGGCATTCCCTCGATGAGTTGAATCGCTTCGCTCCCGCGCTCGTGGAGCGCTTTGCGCAGGCTTCACTGGGGCGCCTGCAGGTGACGCTGGACGGCTGACAGCCCACAATAGGGGGCATGAGAGGTCGTAGAAACCGCCGGGTGTCCCGGCCGGCCAGTACTCCTGACCGATCAGGTCAGCGGTCCACCTGGGAAATGCTGGTCTGGAACCACCTCAAGCTGTGGATTGCCACCGCGCTCGGTTTCATCCTGGTATTTGCATCACCTTCGCACTGGGGATGGATCGCCAGAGTGCTCGTCGGTTGGAACGGCGCCATCCTCGTGCTGATGCCGCTCACCTGGTTCTGGATGAGGAAGCTGGATGCGAAGGCGCTTCGGGCCAAATACGTGGAAGAGGATCCGACGGCGCCGGTGATTTTTCTGTTCACGGTGATCGGTGCGCTGCTGAGCGTGCTCGGCATCATCGCGCTGCTATCCACCGCGAAACACGTGCCCTCCGGCGAGCGAGCCGTGCATTCCATGCTTGCCTGTCTGACGATCGTGAGCTCATGGGCGCTGGTGCACACCATGTTCACACTCCGGTACGCCGACATATTCTACAGCGTGTTGGCTGGAGATCAGCCGCCGCTCTCGTTTCCAGATACGCCGGAACCCTTGTTCTGGGACTTCATCTACTTCTCATTCACCATCGGGGTGGCCTGTCAGACGGCGGATGTGTCGACCCATCGGACTGACATGCGCCGGATAGTCACCATCCACAGCGTGATCTCTTTCGTATTCAACCTCGTGATCCTGGGTTTCGCCATCAATGTGTCGGCAGGCCTTTTGAACGGCAGCTAGCTCGAGATCGGCGAGACTGTTCATGGCAGTTGCCGTACCATCGTGCGAGGTACAACGTGCGAGGTGCTGAATGCGGTGGCTCATTCATTTGCAGTACTCTAGGGTTTTATTGGGCGCGGCGTTGGCCGTGGCCGTGCCGTATGGCGCATCGGCGGGGGTACAGATAAGCAGTTCCCCGTGGGGCCGTACCAACGAGGGGACCGTGGAAATCTACAAACTGACCAATGCTCATGGAATCGAGGCCCGCTTCATCACTTACGGCGCCACCCTGGTGTCGCTGACGGCGCCGGATCGATCCGGAAAGCTGGCAAACATCGTGCTGGGCTTTGACAGCCTGGAGAAGTACGTGGCGCCGGGCGTGCCGTACTACGGCGCCACCGTTGGCCGCTACGCCAATCGCATCGCGAAAGCGCGCTTCACGCTCGATGCCAAGACCTACCAGCTCGAAGCCAACGACGGACCTAACACCCTGCACGGTGGCAAGCGTGGGTTTGACAAGCGCATCTGGAAGGCGGAAGCCATTCCGGCAGCCCAGGGAGGGGGAGTCCGCATGACTCTCGTCAGCGCGGACGGCGAGGGCGGCTATCCCGGAGAGGTGACCGCGCAGGTGATCTACAAGCTGGACGATCAGGACAACCTCGAGATCGACTACCACGCCACGAGCACGGCGCCCACGCCGATCAATCTTGCGAATCACGCCTACTTCAACCTGACCGGCGACTCTTCGATTCCGGTGTTGGATCATCTGGTTACCATCAACGCCGACCGCTTCACGCCCGTGGATGCGACGCTCATTCCCTCGGGTGAGCTGCGGCCGGTCGCCGGTACGCCATTCGACTTCCGAACGGCTCATACCATCGGCTCCCGCATCGGCGCCGATGATGAGCAACTGCGTCTGGGGCGTGGCTACGATCACAACTGGGTACTCAACAAGACGGGCTCCGGGATGACCCTGGCGGCGACTGTCACCGAGCCCAAGAGTGGACGCTCTCTCGAGGTCCGCACCACCCAGCCCGGCGTGCAGTTCTACACAGGAAACTTCATGGACGGCAAACCGTCCGGTGTCGGTACCGTGTATGCATATCGGACCGGGATGTGCTTTGAAACACAACACTTCCCGGATTCACCGAACCATCCCTCCTTTCCATCAACCATCCTGCGCCCCGGGCAGGTGTACTCGCAGAAGACGACCCTGTCCCTGCGAGTCGTGAAGTAACGGCTACTGCAGGCTCAACACCACAACTGATTTCGCCGGCAGCGAAACAGAGAGCCTGCCAGTCTCGAGCCTGGCGCCGTTGAAGCGGGTTGGCTTCACGGCGTCCGGGCTCTCAAATGTGTTGTGCGCGTCCATCGCGGCGGACGTCAGGATCTCTCCCTTCACCGTTTTCACCTTCGCTCCGGCGAGTGAGAGGCTCACCGGCGTGACCTTGCGTGGGTCCATATTGACCAGGGCAATGGCGATTTCGCCTGTCGCCGTCCGCGCAGCCGATACGCTGACTCCCTGGACCTGCAGATCGGTCGGAAGGAGGGTCGCGTCCTGAAACGGTTTGAACATGTGGAAGACATGGTAGGTCGGCGTCAGGATCATCTTCGGCCCGTCGGTCAGGATCATCGCCTGCAGCACGTTGACCATTTGCGCGATGTTGGCCATGCGGACGCGGTCCGCATGCCGATGGAAGATATTCAAGTTGACCGCCGCAAGGACCGCATCGCGCAGCGTGTTCTGCTGATACAGGAAACCTGCCTCACGGCCCGGCTCCGTGTCGTACCAGGTGCCCCATTCGTCCACATCGAAGGCAACTTTCTTCTGCGGGTCTGACTTGCTCATTGCCGCGTCGTTCGCAGTGATGAACTCTTCCATTTTCAAGGTATGCGCCATCGTGGAGTTCCACTGTTCTTCACTGAACCCGATCGCCGAACCTTTGTGGTGCCAGTCGTTGACGGGCAGGGTGTAGTAGTGGAACGTGACGGCGCCCAGGTCGCGGCCGCCCTTGGCGGTCAGAAGCTCAGACCAGGAAGTGTCGTCGTCGTGGCCGCCGCTGGCGATGATCTGCGGCCGTGCGCCGGTCGGGGTTTTGAGGAATGTGGCGGTCTGACGGAACACGTTGAGGTAGTACTCGGGCGACATGTTGCCACCGCAGCCCCAGGTCTCGTTGCCCACCGCGAAGTAGGCAATCTTCCAGGGGTCCGGATGCCCGTTGCGAGCCCGCTCGGCGGTGAGCGCCGTAGGCTTGTCCGAGGTCATGTACTGCAACCACTCCGCCATCTCGCGCGGCGAGCCCGTACCGACATTCCCGTTGATATAGGCATCCGCGCCGATCAGTTGCACGAAGTCGAGGAATTCATGAGTTCCGAACGCGTTGGTCTCGGGAACTCCGCCCCAGTTGGTGTTGAGTGTGGTCGGCCGCGAAGCGCGGGGTCCGATACCGTCGCGCCAGTGGTATTCGTCGGCGAAACAGCCGCCGGGCCAACGCACCACCGGAACATGCAACTCGCGCAATGCGGCGACGACGTCGTTGCGGAAGCCGCGAGTATTGGGAATAGGTGAGCCTTCACCGACCCACACGCCTTCCTCGATACCGTGGCCCAGGTGTTCCGCGAACTGACCGTAAATGTGCCGATCAATTTTGGCGCCGGGCTGGTCGGCGTGAATCACGCCGGTGGCGGGTGTTTCGGCGGCACTCAGGCTCGTCGTCACGAGCAAGGCAAGCAGGAAAAGTCGCACTGGCTTAGGTCTCCTCGGCGGGCCGGTGAAAACAGGGCAATAACTCAGACAATAAGCCAGTCGCTGCCGCGCCGGCAAGATGCGTGGGGTGTATTTGTCTGAGTTTTTTGCCCCCACTGGCGGTCGCGTATAGTATGTGAACGGAAGTTTTCGGCCTCGCCGGCCGCCACGAACAAACACATTCGAAAAGAGCGCATGCCCGGACCGCCGCCCATCGACACACCCGCCAGAGCCCTGCGACTGCACGGTACGATCGCCCGCAAGCTGGGCATCGCCATCGTCTCCGGAGAGTACGCTCCCGGTGATCTCCTCGACAGTGAAATCGCGGCCAGCGAACAGTTCGCCGTTTCACGGACGGCGTATCGGGAGGCCGTGCGGATTCTGGCGGCCAAGGGGCTGGTGGACGCGCGCCCGAAGGTGGGCACGCGGATCAACCCCCGGTCCAAATGGGCGCTCCTGGACCCGGACGTGCTCGAGTGGACCTTTGAGTCCGAGCCGGACCTGATTCTGCTCAACAGCTTGTTTGAGCTACGCAATGCGGTGGAATCCGCGGCGGCGGGGTTCGCCGCCACGCGCCGCACGGCCGCCCACCTGGAGGCCATGCGCGTGGCCCTGGACGGGATGGCGGCCCACACATTGGCGACCCCCGAAGGCCGCCAGGCCGACCTGGACTTTCACACGACGCTGCTGAATGCGACCAACAATCCATTCATCATCTCGTTGACCAGCGGGGTGAGCGCGGCCATCCGCACGACGACGATCTACAAGCAACGCAAGCGGCCGCTGCGCCGTGATCCCATGCCTGATCACCTGAAGGTGTTCACGGCCATTGCCGCGAAGGACGCAGTAAAAGCGCAGAAGGCGATGAGCGAGCTCATTGAGCTGGCCCGGCTGGACACTCCCAATACCACCCGCAAAGGGGACAAGCGCAGGGCGGGGTAGCCGGCCCCGGCCCTGCCGGGGTTTAACTATTGTCTGAGTTATCTTAGGATCCTCGCATGTCACTGCGATTGCTTCAGGTCCTCACCAGCGATGGTGACCGCTTCGTTGCTGCCTCCACCGCGGGCGTCAAAGCGCGGCGGGTCAAGGGTGCGACGTCCGTGTACTGCCTGGCCAACGAGGCCATTGCGGCCGGCACGACTCTATCCAAGCTGTTGGATACAAAAGGTTTTGAAGAAGAGATCGACCTGGCGGATGCGCTCGATCAAAAGCGGGTCCTGGCGCCGGTCGACCATACGGACTCCGGCCGCGTCTTTCTGACGGGAACCGGATTGACGCACCTCGGTTCCGCCGATGCCCGGGATCGCATGCATGCGAAGGCGCATGCCGCGGATGCCTCCGACTCCATGAAAATGTTCCGCATGGGGCTCGAGGGAGGCAAGCCCCCGGCCGGTGAGCCGGGTGTACAGCCCGAGTGGTTTTATAAAGGCGACGGCCGCAGCATCGTGGGTCCCGAGAGCCCGCTGTTGTCGCCGGATTTTGCCGCTGACGCGGGCGAGGAGCCGGAGCTCGCCGGCATCTATGTCATTGCGGCGGACGGTACGCCGTTCCGGCTCGGCTTCACGCTGGCCAACGAGTTCTCCGATCACGTCACCGAACGGACCAACTACCTGTATCTGGCCCATTCAAAGCTGCGTTGCGCGGCCATTGGTCCGGAGCTGCTGGTAGGGGAGTTGCCCGCGGATATCCGCGGCACGGCCCGCATCACCCGGGCCGGGCAGACGGTGTGGGAAAAACCTTTCCTGACAGGGGAGGCCAACATGTCCCACTACGTGCGCAATCTCGAGCACCATCATTTCAAATACGACTTGTTCCGGCGCCCCGGCGATCTGCACGTGCATTTCTTCGGGACCGCGACCCTCTCGTTCGCCGACGGGATAAAGGCGCGCGACGGCGATGTATTCGAGATACAGGCGCAACCGTTCCAGTTGCCCCTGCGCAATCCGCTGAAAACCGTGGCATCGCCACGATCGGGTGTCCGCATTCTCTGACACGACCTGGGAAGGGGGCGACAGGTGACGGGCGGAGTATTCAATGCCGCGGACTGGCTCGTGGTGGGCCTGTTTGTAGGGGTGATGCTGGCGATCGTGTTGTACTCGATGCGGGTGCGGGCCCGTTCGGGACAGGATTATTTCCTGTCGGGGCGCGACAGCAACTGGGTGCAGATCGGCACCTCCATCTTCTCCTCCAACATCGGCTCCGAGCACCTGGTGGGGCTCGCGGGCGCGGGCTTTGCCACCGGCATGGCCATGGCCCACTGGGAGATTCAGTCCTGGCTGATTCTCGTGCTGGGTTGGGTGTTTGTGCCGTTGTATGACCGCATGAAGGTCTTCACCATGCCGGAGTTCCTGGAGCTGCGTTTCAGCCGCGGTTCCCGCAACGTGCTCAGCATTCTGACAATCGCGAGCCTCGTGCTCACCAAGATTGCCGTGACTATCTACGCTGGCGACGTCGTGGTGCGGACGCTTCTGGGTATCGAGACTGTCAACATCTTCGGTGCTCGCATCGATGTGTTCTGGGTGATCGCGCTGGGTCTTGCCGCGACGACGGGCCTTTACACGGTGCTGGGTGGCTTGCGCGTGATCATGTATACGGCGGTCCTGCAGGCGCCGGTGCTCATTCTCGGCTCGCTGTCGATTCTGTTCTGCGGGCTGAGCGTGTTGGGTCACGGTGATCTCATTGCCGGCTGGCGGGCTACAGTGGCGGCTGCCGGTGACAACATTCACCTGATCCGGCCATTCAGTGATCCTGACTGGTCGTGGGCGGCGGTACTGCCTGGCTCGGCCATCATTGGTTTCTGGTACTGGTGCACGGACCAGTACATCGTGCAGCGCGTGCTTGCCGGCCGCAACCAACAGGAGTCACGCCGGGGCAGCATCCTCGCGGCGTTTCTGAAGCTGACGCCGGTGTTTATTTTCCTGGTGCCCGGGATGATTGCGTTTGCGCTCACGCGGATGCCGGGGTCGGGATTTTCGACGAGTGGGGACGCGGCCTACACCTCGCTCGTCGCGCAGATCCTGCCGCATGGGCTGCGCGGAATGGTTGCCTGCTCGATGATCGTGGCGCTGATGGCATCGCTCGCTTCCAAGTTCAACGCGGCAGCCACGCTCGTGACCATGGACTTCTTTCGTGAGCGCAACCCCGGTGCCAGCGGCGCCACGGAAGTTCTGGTGGGCCGCATCGCGACCGCGGCCATTGTGGTCATGGGTGTCTGCTGGGTGTTGGTCATCAAGAGCCTGCACTCCGATCTGTATGTTTACCTGCAAAGCGTGCAGGGCTACCTGTCGCCCGCCATTGCCGTGTTGTTTCTGCTCGGCGTGTTCTGGAAGAGGGCGACTCCGGCGGCTGCCCTGTGGGCTTTCATTGTTGGAGTGGTGGGCGGGTTTGCCCGGCTGGCGGCCGATCTCGTCATGCGCACCGACGGCGCGCTCGTGACCTCACTGAAACAACAGCGCTTTCATGGCGCCCTGAGCGCGGAAAGCTATGCCACCGCGATCGCGCCCATCCAGGCGCGCCACGGCTGGATATTCGATTTCTGGAGCATTCACTGGTTGTACTACACCCAGCTACTCTTTCTATTGACTGCTACGCTGATGATTGTGCTGAGCTTCGTGACTCGCCCCTCGGAAGTCTCCGCCATGCGTTTCACATGGTATGGAGCGACTGCGCAGGAGAAGGCCGCGACCCGGGCGAGCTGGAGCGGGCTGGATGTTGTTCTGAGCCTGGTGGTGCTGCTGGCCGTTGGGGTGTTTTACCTCTCGTTCTGGTAGTCTTCGCGGACTTTCCGGGAGCTTTCGACCCGGATTTTCCGGGAGATTGAACAATAGACGCGGTCACCCAGAAACCGGCCACGATGGACAGGACTCCATCCAAGACCGGCCTACTGACCCTCCTGCAGATTCTGTGTGCACTCGGACTGGCGCTCGGGATTGTCATATTCCTCCCCGCATCCCTGAAGACGTTGTCCGGGGACCTGCGGAAATTCGCGTTGTTGCTGGGCGCGGGGTATCTGCTGTGCGCAGGCCTTCTGATGTGGCGCGAGCGCAGTCGTACTGTCGGACCCGAGACGCTCATCAGCTCTCTGGTCATAGGCTTCGCGCCGGCGGTTCTGTGGGGCTTACATATTCACGCGGGCGCCGCCACCGCCGTCCCCAACAAGGTGCTCTACGCCGAGCTCATCTGGGGTGGGGTGCTGGCAACGGTTACGGTCGTGCTTCAGCGGCGCACGTCGCTGCGTCTGGCCGTGCTTGCCCTGTTCGCGGCGGCAGGACTCGTGCTTCCGTTTTTGAAGCACACCGAACCCGTGGTCATATCTGATGTTCGTCCGTGGCGGCTCGATACGGCCTTGTACGGCCTGAAGGTTACCGAGTACCGCAAGCTCATTACGCCATCTCCCGCCACCGGCGGTGCCGTAACGGCTTTTCGCGGTGGCTTTGTGGCCGTCAACGGAGTTGGCGAGCTGTTCCTGGTGAGCCGCAAGCCCGGCAGCCACGAGCTGACCTCACAACACCTGAAGCAGCCGGTGCCGATCAACTGGCACGACTTTCAGCACATATTCGGTCAACAGGAAGATGTTACGTATTTCCGGACCGCCGATGTGCTCGTGCAGGACCTGGGTGGGAAGTCGCGTGTATTTGCTACACATCACTACTGGAAAGGCGACCAGAAGTGTTTTGTTGTCCGCGTCTCCATGCTCGAGGCGGACACCGCCCGGCTGTTGCAGGCCGACACCGGCGATGCAACCTGGAAAACTATTTTCGAGTCGAGCCCGTGCATCACCCTGGACACGGTGGGCCCGCTGGCTCACTTCGGTGGCATCCAGATCGGCGGCCGGATGGGGTTGTTGGGGCCGAACGAGCTGCTCGTGGCGATCGGGGATCACGAGCATGACGGCGCCAATTCGCCTGAGCTGTTCCCCCAGGACGATACGACTTCGTACGGCAAGACCATTGTCATCAACCTGACTGACTTCTCGCATCAGCAGTTCTCCAAAGGTCATCGCAACCCGCAGGGTCTGTTTGTCGACAGCCCGGATGCCATCTGGGAAACGGAGCATGGCCCGCAAGGTGGCGATGAGCTCAACCGGGTAACACGCGGCGCCAACTATGGCTGGCCGTCCGTGACCTATGGCACTCAGTACGGCGCGCACTTCTGGCCGGGCGACCCTGTGCCTGGATCGCATGGCGGCTACGCCGAGCCGTTCTACAGTTGGGTGCCTTCCATCGGGGTGTCCAGCGTCCTGGTCATGCACGGCCCGCAATTCAAGTTGTGGGAAGGCGATGTTCTGGTTGTCTCCCTGCGCGATGGAGCGCTGTATCGAGCCCGGATTCGTGACCAGCGCATCGTGATGATGGAGCGTATGCCGTTCGGCCGACGCCTGCGCGATATCGCGGAAGGCTCGGAAGGGCAGTTGTTGCTATGGACCGACCGCGGCGCACTGCTGGAAGTTGAAGCAGACAATGACGTGGGTGGCGGTGAAACCGTGTTCCAGGCCTGTTCCGGTTGTCACATGATCGGTGATGGAGAGTCCAACGGCATCGGACCGGATCTGCGCAAGGTCGTCGGCCGGCCCGTGGCCTATGTCGCCGGTTTCCGCTATTCGCCGGCGATTCGCAATCTCGGTGGCAAGTGGACCCGCGACCGGCTCGATCAATTCCTGACCAATCCGCAGGCCTATGCGCCCGGCACGAAGATGCGGTTCCCCGGGGTGCCCGATGCCGGGAAGCGCAAGGAGTTGATTGAGTTCCTCGCCAGCGGGGCCAACAACAAGCCGCCGCCGGAGGATCCGGTCAGCGAGTAACGGGGTGTGCTCAGCGGGTGTTGCGGCCGACGGCGGCGATGCCGCCCAATGCGAACTCCACCATGTGCCGGGTGAGCTCTTCCATTGCATCCGGGCCAAAGGACAACACGGGAAAGGCTCTCTCGACACGCTGCGGGCCGATCAGCAACAACACGCCGAAGGGCGCCATGATGTTGATGCAGGATCGCGCGACCGCCGCGTGATCCTCCGGTAACTGCATCAGCTCACTGACGATGCCGCGCAGTACGGCTGCCCGGCCGCGCATCTCCTTGTTGCGGATTTCATCGAAGATCGGCGTGGGGGAAAGCAACTCCCGGCTGATCAGCCGCGCCGCCCAGGTGGTGGAGGCGGGGCCGGCCATTCTGCTCGCCAGCATTCCGATGAAAATCTCGAGCTTCTTCCTGGGATCCGCCTCGTTGGCGACCCCGGCTGCCAGTGCTTCCGACGGAGCCAGCCTTTTGCGAGCTTCGTTCAGCACCTCCCGGTAAAGGTTCTCCATCCCACCGAAGTGATAGACCACCGCGGCCGCATTGGCTCCGCAGCGCTCGCAGATCTCCTTGCCGGTAGCGCCGTCGTAGCCTTTTTCCGAGAACACCTGCCCGGCGGTTTCCAGGAGCTGCTCCCGGGTGCTGAGCTTCTGTGCACCGGGCTCAGACTTTGGGCGCAGACGATCGCCAGCCGGCCGGTTGCGCGATGTGCTTCGGCCGCGTTGCGCTTTCCTGGGCACAATATTTCTCGATCTCATACGTCCACATCATAGCACCGCCGGGGGCGCAGTAAAATTCAAATTTGAATTTGACTTCGGACGGGCGGAGTCCTAAGGTGCCGGCGAGCTCGCGCAGGGAATTCTCAAATGTCCAAAGTCCGTCTCGGGATCGTGCTCATCGTTGCCGTCGTGGGCATTGCCGTTGCAGTGTGGTGGCTGACCAATCGTCACCATGGCTCCGGCGCGCTGGTCTTATATGGCAATGTTGATCTGCGCCAGGCGGACCTGCCATTCAATGCCAGTGAACGTGTGACTGACGTGTTGGTACAGGAAGGCGATCACGTCAAAGCCGGCCAGGTCATGGCACGGCTGGATCCCACTCGCATGGAGCCGCAGGTAGCCAAAGCCGAGGCCGATGTCGCTGCCGAGCAGCAGGTGGTCAATCGCCTGCATGCGGGTACTCGCCCGGAAGAAGTTTCGCAAGGTCGCGCCAACGTGTTGTCCGCGCAGGCGGATACTGCCAACGCCCAACGTCAATATGACCGGCTCGTGGAGTTGGCGCGGAGCTCGGCAGGTCGTGCAGTGAGCAAGCAGGATCTCGACAGCGCGCAAGCGGCGTTGGATGTGGCTCGGGCCAAATTGGCTGTGAACCGCAAGGCTCTCGACCTGCAGGTCGCGGGCCCCCGCAAGGAAGACATTGCGCAGGCTGAAGCGCAGTTGCGATCCGACGAAGCGCAACTCGCTCTGTTACATCGGCAGCTGGCTGACATGGAGCTGAAGGCGCCGATCGATGGAGTGGTGCGGTCACGGCTGGTTGAGCCCGGTGAGATTGCATCACCTCAGAAGGCCGCATTCACATTGGCGATTACCGATCCGAAGTGGGTCCGGGCGTATGTGTCTGACCCGGACCTGGGGGCGGTGAGGGAGGGGCTGAAAGCGACCATCACCACGGATGCCTTCCCGTCGCATCCGTTTGAGGGTTGGGTTGGATTCATTTCGCCCACGGCTGAATTTACGCCAAAGACCGTCCAGACCGAGGAGCTTCGCTCCAGCCTGGTCTATGAGATCCGGGTGTTTGTCAAGGATCCGGGCGACCAGCTGCGGTTGGGCATGCCCGCGACGGTGCGGCTGGAGTCGGCCGGTCATCCTGCTGTGGCGGCTCGATGATGAGCGCTTCCGGCGCCGCGCAGTCGATTCTTTCGGTGCGCGACGTCCACAAGCGTTTTACACCCAAGAAGCTGCCGCCGGTGCAGGCGCTGGAAGGCGTTTCTCTCGAAGCACCCCGCGGCATGCTGACCGCGCTGGTGGGGCCTGATGGCGCGGGCAAGACCACATTGATCCGGCTCGTCGCGGGGTTGTTGCGCGCGGACAGCGGTCAACTCGACGTGCTCGGAATCGATGTGGCCAGGGACCCGCAGCAGATCCAGGATCGGATCAGCTACATGCCGCAACGGTTCGGTTTGTATGAAGACCTGACCGTGGCTGAGAACCTCGATCTGTATGCGGATCTGCATGGAGTCACACAGGAAGCCCGTGCTACCCGCTATCCGCGGTTGATGGAAATGACCAACCTGGGGCGTTTCACCGGCCGGTTGGCGGGCAAGCTGTCTGGCGGCATGAAGCAGAAGCTGGGGCTCGCGTGCACTTTGGTGCGCTCGCCTGATCTGTTGCTGTTGGATGAACCCACGGTTGGTGTTGACCCGCTGTCGCGGCGGGAGTTGTGGGACATCGTCCGCGACCTGGTTGATTCGCAGGGTTTGACGGTGTTGCTGAGCACGGCTTACCTCGACGAGGCTGAGCGGTGCGGGCATGTGGTTGTGTTGCACCAGGGGAAGGTGTTGGCACAAGGGCCACCGCGTGACATCACAGCGATCGCACGTGATCGCGTGTTTGTGGCGGAGTTGGCGGCGGGGCAGAGCCCCAGAGGTGTGCAGTCGAGGTTGCTCGATGAGCCCGACGTCGTCGACGCCGTTCCCGACGGTGGGCGCGTTCGAATTGTACTCGGTGGCGATGCGCCGCGCGGTGGCATTGTTGGTGCCGGCCATACTGGCGGGGCGCCCGGCGCCGCGTTTTCGGCGGTGCTCAACGGCGCTCGCATTTCACAGGTGGCGCCGCGCTTTGAGGACGGCTTCATGTCGCTCCTGCGCCGCGTGGCCGATCAGGAGCATGCCTCTGCCATATCACTGGATCGCCCGTTGGCGGCCAGCGATGCCGACGTGGCGGTCCGTGTCCGCAACCTCGTTCGCAAGTTCGGCAATTTCACGGCCGTCGACCACATCAGCTTCGATGTTCAACGGGGCGCCATTTTCGGCCTGTTAGGGCCCAACGGCGCCGGCAAGACCACCACCTTCCGCATGTTGTGCGGCTTACTTCCCGCGACGGATGGCGAGCTGCATGTCGCCGGCGCAAACGTCCGAAGCGCCCGCGCATCGGCACGTGCCCACCTGGGCTACGTTGCCCAGAAGTTCTCCCTGTATGGCGCGCTCACCGTCGCCGAAAACCTGGATTTCTTCGCGAGCGCCTATGGCCTGCGCGGCTCCCTCAAAAGCACCCGCATCACCTGGGCCATCGAGCAATTTGAGCTGGGACCCCATGCCAGGGAGCCGAGCGGCCAGCTTCCCGGTGGCTTCAAACAGCGACTCGCCATGGCGGCCGCGTTGCTGCACGAGCCCGAGATTCTGTTCCTCGACGAGCCCACGAGCGGCGCTGATCCGCTGGCACGGCGTGCATTCTGGCGAAGGATTACGGCTCTCGCGGAGCAGGGCGTAACCATCATCGTGACCACTCACTTCATGCAGGAAGCCGAGTACTGCGACCGCATCGCAATCATGGACGCCGGCAAGGTGTTGGCCGAAGGTCCGCCAGGTGAGATCCGCCACATGGCCGACAAACCGCCTGGTGAAGAGCCGTCCATGGAGGATGCCTTCATTGCGGTCGTGGAGCGGTCGCGAAAGCAGAACGGTACGCACGAGGCGGCCGCATGACTTACATCCAGGCCCATCCCAAACTCCGGCGCATCATCGCGCTGGTCGTGAAGGAAACCCGACAGGTACTGCGTGACCCTTCGAGCATCGCCATCGGCGTGGTGATGCCGATGATTCTGATTCTCCTCTTTGGCTACGGGCTGTCGCTCGATGTCAAAAATGTTCCCGTCGCGCTGGTGGTGGAAGACACCTCGCCAACAGCGATGGAACTGGTGGCCGGATTCCAGCTCTCCCCCTATTTCAAGGCGCAGATCACTCACTCGCAGCCCCCCGCGGAGCGAATGATGCTCGAGCATTCGGTGGATGCGATCGTGCGTATCCCTTCCGACTTTGCTCGTCATGTAAATGAAGGCAGTGCTCAGGTGCAGGTGTTGTTGCATGGAGGTGATGCCAACCGTGCACGAATAATTCAAGGCTACGTACAGGGCGCAATCCAGGCTTGGAATGCGCGCCAGGCAGCGGAAGGCAAGACGATGGCGAGCGGCTCCGTGGCCATCCAGTCACGATTGTGGTTCAACGACGCCAACGAGAGCCGTTACTTCCTGGTGCCAGGGCTCATCGTGCTGGTCATGACACTCATCGGCGCGTTGCTGACCGCCATGGTCATGGCCCGGGAGTGGGAGCGAGGCACCCTGGAGTCGCTGTTTGTGACTCCGGTTCGCAGCGAGGAAATTCTGCTCGGGAAGACCATTCCCTATTTTCTGTTGGGGATGATCGGCCTCGCATTGTGCATCGTGTCAGCCCGGTTTCTATTCCACGTGCCGTTGCGGGGCACCCTGCCGGTACTTCTGGGTGCCTCTGTCCTGTACGTGCTCGTGGCGCTGGGCATTGGCTTGTTGATATCGTCGTGGGTCAAGAACCAACTCGTGGCCAGCCAGCTGGCGTTGCTGGTCACATTCATGCCCGCCATGATGTTGTCCGGCTTCCTGTTTGATCTGCGGAGCATGCCCACCGCTATCAGACTCATTACTTACGTACTTCCCGCACGCTATTACGTCACCTTGCTCCAGACGATATTCCTGGCAGGCAATGTATGGGGGGTGATCGTGCCCAATATGCTGGTGCTGATTACGATGATTGCACTCCTCGGAATTGGAAGCCGCGCGGTGACGCGCAAACGGCTGGACTGACGCAACATGCTCGACACGATACTGCGAATAATCGCGCTCACACGCAAAGAACTGCTGGCCGTTCTGAAGGACCGCAGGGCGCGGATGAGCTTGTTCATCCCACCGATCATGCAGGGGCTGATTTTCGGTTACGCCGCGACTTACGATCTGAACCACGTGGCCTACGCGGTGCTCGATCAGGACCGGACCGCCGCATCCCGGGAACTGCTCGCCGGTCTGGATGGTTCCGGTGTGTTTGAGAGGGTCGCGTACCTGAGCAGCGCGCAGGAAGTTCGTACCTGCATCGATCAACGTCGCGCGCTGCTGGTCATCCAGATAGGGCAGAACTTCGAGCGCAAGCTGCAGTTGGGGCAGACGGCGGATGTGCAGGTCATCGCTGATGGTCGCAACTCCAATACCGCCGCGACCGCCTCCAGCTATATAACCGCTGTCGTCGGCAGCTTCAACGACAGCTGGCGCAGGAATCATGGACTGCCGGGTCCGGTGCTCACATCGATCGACCGGGCCTGGTACAACCCGAACCTCGAGACCCGCTGGAACATGATTCCCGGGTTGATTGGTACCCTGGCCATGATCCAGACACTGATGTTGACCGCCATGTCGGTGGCCCGGGAGCGGGAGCAGGGGACCTTTGATCAACTGCTGGTGACCCCGTTCCGGCCATTCGAAATCATGGCGGGAAAAGCCCTGCCTTCCATGCTCGTCGGCATCATTCAGGCCACGGGCGTGTTCCTGGTCGCGCAGTTGTGGTTCAGGATTCCTTTCGCGGGATCCATTTTCACTCTGTATTCGGGGCTGTTGTTTTTCCTGCTGGCGGCGATTGGCATAGGGCTGTTGCTGTCCGCCGTGGCAGCGACAATGCAGCAGGCCATGTTGTTCGCGCTGCTGATCATCATGCCGTTCTCCCTGTTGTCGGGACTCACGACACCGCTCAACAACATGCCGAGCGTCCTGCAGTATCTGACGGCCATCAATCCACTGCGATACGCAATCGATATTGCGCGGCGTGTCTATCTGGAAGGAGCGGGGTTCAACCTGCTGTCGCATGATCTTTTGCCATTGACGCTCATTGCCGTCGTCACGCTGAGCGGCGCGTCGTGGATGTTTGGCCATCGGATGACCTGAGGCATTGCAGTGATGATCTCCATAACTCGCCGGATCCTGGTTGTCACGCTCGCCCTGGCTCCCCTGGGATGCGCAGTGGGACCCGACTTCAAGAAACCTGAGCCGCGGGTTCCCGCGGGATGGTCGGCCAGTGCGGCGTCGAATGCTGTCAACAGCGATCCATCGAATGTTGTCGACTGGTGGAACACCTTCCAGGAGCCCACGTTGTCGTCCTTGATCGAGCGCAGCACGCAGTCGAATCTGGATCTGCGTGCGGCGGTGCTGCGCATTACCGAGGCGCGGGCTCAAAGGGATGTTGCCGGGGCGGCGTTCTTTCCGTCGGCGTCGGCGAATGCGTCGTTTACCCGGCAGCGCTTGAGTGATACGACGACGACCGGGGCTGTGTTCACCAACTTTGGCAATGTCAGTATTCCCGGAGTGCCCTCGATCAGTTTCCCCAACCCGTACAACCAATTCCAGTTGGGTGCGAGCGCGTCGTGGGAGCCGGACCTTTTCGGTCGCGTCCGGCGCTCAGTGGAGGCGGCGAACGCTGACCTTCAATCATCGGTGGAAGATCAGCATGCGGTGCTGGTATCTCTGTGCGCCGATGTGGCCCGAAACTACGTGGAGCTGCGTGGGGCTCAATTGCGCAGGGAAGTGACCGAGCGCAGTCTCGCGACTCAAAAGGAACTGTACGACCTTACGAAACAGCGGCAGGCGGTTGGTCTGACTACGGACCTCGACGTGGCAAATGCCGGCGCGCAGCTCGACAGTACGCAGGCTCTGGTGCCGCAGATCGACCGGGAAGTCACGCAGGACATCAATCAGTTGAGTCTGCTGATGGGGCGCGCGCCGGACTCGCTGCGTGCGGAATTGGAGTCTGCCAAGCCGGTTCCGCAGGTGCCGCCGGCGTTGCCGATTGGATTGCCAGCTGATCTGGCACGTCGCCGTCCCGATATACGGCAATCAGAGGCCAGGCTCCACGCCGCCACCGCACGGATCGGTGTGGCGGTTGGCGATTTGTTTCCCCGGTTGACCCTGACGGCCAGCGGCGGCACTCAGTCACAAAGCGCATCCGACCTTTTGAAGTGGGCGAGCCGTTTTGGAAGTATCGGGCCGACACTCGAGGTGCCGATTTTTGACGGCGGCAAGTGGGCCACGGTCCGATTGCAGAATGTCCGGGCGCAGGAAGCTGCGTTGGATTATGAGCGCACTGTGCTGGCGGCGTTGCACGAGGTTGAGAATGCCTTGGCGGCATATAAGTCGGATCGCGACCGCGGCGTCGCGCTGGCCTCTGCTGTGGCACAGAGTCGAGATGCACTGGAACTTGCGCGTGCTCGCTACTCCAGTGGGGTGGCCAACTTCATTGATGTGCTCGATGCCGATCGGAGCCTGCAGCAGAATGAGCTGGCGCTGGCATCAAATACCACCGCCATCTCCACGGACCTGGTGGCGATCTACCGGGCCCTGGGCGGCGGGTGGGAGGCCTCCACCAGCCGCCTGGCCACTACGATGGCTCCTATCCCACCCGCGTCAGATAGCTCTGCGCCTGTGTCTGAGTGATCACTCCGGCGCTGGCGGCATTCTGAATGGCCGACCGGGCGGCTTCCGGCCAGCCGTTGTAGTGAAGGTTCGTACCCATCGCCTGTACGAAGTTATCGAGCGCGCCGTTCTTCTGCAGGTTATGGATGATCTCTGCCTGGTAAGCCGGATCGTGATTGTTGGCCAGCAGCCCGGCAACGCTCTCCGATGACCGGTCCGAGCTCTCATACCCAACGTCGGCTTTGCGCCGTGCATCCGCATCCGCCCCGACGAGCCCCGGTGAGTGCTCTTTGACGAACGCCGCCGCGGTGGGCATTGACTGAACCAGATTGAACAACGTCGCCGCGTGCGAGAGTGGATGAGCTCCATCGTTGCTCATTCCATGCGCCGTGAACACCTGCATATAGTTGGGATCATCCTTGGCTACGGCATCGAGGAACCCTTCGACGTCCTCGCCCTTGATGCCATTGGCATTGGCAACATCGAGCACAGACTGGGCGGCACCCTTGCCTGCCGAGAAGACCTCAGGGTGCTTCTCCGCCAGCTCCTGCAACTGCTCGGGCGACAGTTTCAACTGTTGTAACAGCGTTGCATCCTGCAATTGATCGCTGCTGAGCGCCTTGGCCGCTTCTTCATTGACGCCACCGTCTTTGAGGAAGGTCTCTGCGAGCTCGGTTTGTTCACGGATTTCCTGGCCGTGTTTGACCAGCTCGACTCCGCCCACGGCGAGAACCGTGACACCCCAGCCAACGGGACCGGCCCACGAGCCGGCGCCGAGCGCTTCGCCGAAGGTGGCGAGCGTGGCACCGGCCGCGCCGGCGAGATCGAACGCCATGACCGGCGTATTACTGCGATCCTGATATGCGGCAGCGGCGAAGTAGGCAATGTTGAGTATACCGAACAGCTTCTCAGCGGGGGCCCCGGCCAATTTGGCCAGTGTGCCGTCTTCATCGAGGGCATTGATCGACGTGCCGAATTCGACGGCGTCCTTGGCCAATCCAACACTGGAGGCCATTGTGCCCAAAGCGTTCTTGACGCTGGGATCTTCCAATGTCTCGGATGTCGAATTGAGAAACACGGCGCCTGATAACGCCAGGCCCAGCACGCGGAACGCAAGGCCCGCGGGGCCCGAGTCCAGGGTCATCTCCTTGAGCTCGGCCAGCTGCGTCTTCGTTTCATCCAGCTCACTGAGGTTGTCGAGAGCCGTGGCGATCGATTTCGTGGTCTGCAGGGTATGGACGACCTCTCTGAGCTTGTTGATGTTGCGATCAACTTCGTCCTGGGGAAGTCCGAGCAATCCGGACGCATGCTTCTGCAGGTCACTCAGAGCCCGGTTGGCCTTCGCAACACTGGCCGGGTCACTCGGATTGAGATCCTTGACTGCCGGCATTACGTGACCCGAGATGTACGCTTGCGCCCAGGAGCTGGCGACGTCCTTACCCTTGTGCACTTCCTCCTCGATGAAGGACATCAATCCTTCACCTTTTTCTCCCTCGAAAATGCTCGGGTCGCGGCTGGCGACCCACTGCAGCGCATGCTCGGTATCCTCGTTCTCACCAACGTTCTTTTCGAGATTGGCGAACGCGTCCGGAGCAAGTTGTTTGACGTCCTCGGGCACGTTGTTGAGCGTGCCGATGTCGGCCGCCAGCGCCTTGCCGTCCGTCAGCATGCGATTCTGGACGTCCTGGAGTTTGTTCTGCCAGTCCTTCGGCTGGTCGGCGATGTACTTGTTGATCGCCTTCTGCAGTTGTTCGGGCGTGAGCTTGCCCTTCGAGTTGGCGACGACCCAGTTGAGGTTCTTGGTCAGCTCGTTGTAGTCCTCGACGTCCTTCTTGACCTTGCCCTGGAGGTCCTCGACACCGCGTTCAATGGAGCGCAGCACGGCACCGGCCTGGTCGTTCTTGCCTTGTGCCTGCAACTGCGAGGCGAGCTCGAGTGACAGGGCAGGGCTCGCACCTGAGCCGACGGTGTACTTGACGATCCCACCATTCGGGTCATCAAACCGGCCTTCCCAGGTGTTGAACTGGTTGCCATACGCCTGCGCGATCTGCTTCGTGAGATTCTGAGCGTCCGGGCTGTCTCCCAGTGAATCAACCACCTTGGACAGGTTGGTAAACGCTCCGGAGCCGCTGTAGTTGGCGTCCACGCCGGCAATCTTCTGAATTGTCGGCATGCTCTGCTGAACGATGACGGTCGCATACTCAGGCGGCAGGCCTGACGTGAGATCAGCGAGGCGTTGTGACGCATCGAGCGCAGCCCGTTGATTCTCCTTTGCGGCGTCGGCGCTGACACCCTTATAGGGTTCATCGACCCACTTGGCGCCATCCTGCAGCATTTTCTGCACGGAAGGATCCTGCATCACCCGCGCTACCACTTCCGGCGACTGGCCCTGCAGGCTCATTTTCAGGGAGTCGAGCTTTTCCTTCGGAGTGAAGTTGCCGTAGAACTGCGGTATCAGGTCATCCGCCTTGCGTTGAACCTGATAGTCGTGAATGGCGTTCTTCAGCCCTGTCTGCGTCGCCTCATCGGTGGGATTACGGCGCAGGATCACATTCCCGTAGGAGGTGATCTGTTGGTCGGTCAGAGTACGGTATTCAGGAGGGACGCCTCTGTTGGCTGCGTCAACCTGGGGTCCGATCTCGTTTTTGACGGCGGTGTTGACGTCCTGTTGTGCCTTCTTGATCGCATCCTGATCGCCTGACGCAACCGCTGCTTTGTAGCGAGCGACCGCCTGGTCGACCGTTTGAGCGGGAGTAGGCGGCGGCGGATTGGTTTGCGTCGGCTGCGTTACGTTCTGTGGAGTCTTGCCAGCCGCCGTATTGGTATTTGTACTGTGGTCGGTCGGCGACGGGTTGGAGGGCGGCGGAGGGGGTGGCGGAGTATAAGTGGAAAAACCATCATCGATACGCATCATGCACCTCCAATCCCCTGGACGAATGCAACTGTTATAGGAAATCACCTCCTGGAGAACTATCCGGGATAACCCACGCTAGGGTTTACCCGAGGGTGCTGGTATCGTCCACAAAAGGCACTGGCCAGTAAAAGGCATGAGGGATGCAAAAAATGGCTGACTCAGGTGATCTCAGTCTCGGAAGGCGCGAGTTCGTACAGGGGGCCGTAGCGGGAGTCGCGTTGGCCGCGGCCGCCCCGGGAGCGGCGCTGGTGACTTCCGGCGACAAAGCCGCCGTGCTGGCCCAGATCCCCAAAATGCACGCCGAGAACATCAAGCGCCTGCAGGACTGGATCGCGCTCCCTTCCATTGCCGCGGAAAACCGCAACTTCCCCCAGGGGCCGCAATACATGGCCAAGCTGGCCGAAGCGGCCGGTTTTACGGGCGTGAAGATCATCCCTACCGCGGGTAAACCCGGTGTATTCGGCAGGATCGACGCGGGCGCCAGGACGACCATGGGCATCTACTTCATGTACGACGTGAAGCAGTTCGTGCCCGAGGAGTGGAGCTCGCCGCCACTGGAAGCTCGCCTGGTTGAAAAGCCAGGTTTGGGTACAGTCTGCATGGGCCGCGGTGCGGTCAACCAGAAAGGTCCCGAGAATTCCTTCCTGAGCGCCCTGATGGCTTTCAAGGCGGCGGGCCGGAAACTGCCGGTCAATCTCGTGTTGGTGTGCGAAGGCGAGGAGGAAATTGCCTCGCCCCACTTCCGCGAGGTGGTCATGCACCCCGAGGTGCTCCCTGAGCTGAAGAAATGCGCCGGCATCTTCATTCCGGAGGCTGGACAGGATCGAGACGGGGGCGTCGAGGTATTGCTCGGTGCGAAGGGTGTCGTCGAGCTGGAGTTGGTCTCCAGCGGCGGGAAGTGGGGCCGGGGACCGGCAAAAGACGTGCACTCGAGCCTGGAGGCGCAGGTTGACTCGCCCACCTGGCACCTGGTGCAGGCACTGAACACGCTGGTTGAGAAGGACGGCCACACGCCCGCCGTGGCGGGGTTCTTCGAGAAGGTGAAGCCGTTGACGGCAGCGCAGAAGCAATTGATTCAGGAGCACGCGGCCAAGACCTCGGAAACCACCGTCAAACAGACTCTCGGCGTGCAGCACTGGGTCCATGATGCCAACTGGCAGGATTCACTCGAGCTGCTCGTTTCCAAGCCCACCATCAATATTGAAGGCCTGGTGGCCGGCTACACCGGTCCCGGCGGCAAAACAGTTCTGCCGCACCGGGCGGTTGCCAAGATCGACATGCGCCTGGTTCCGGACATGACGGCTACCGATACGCTCGCCAAGTTGAAGGCGCACCTGGCGGCGCAGGGCTTCCCGGACATCGAAGTCAACATGAGCGGCGGTTACAACCCGAATGAAACCGACGCCAACAGCAAGCTGATCAAGGTGCAGATGGCCACGTACCGCAAGCTGGGCGTGGACCCGCAGTTGTGGCCGCGCTCGGCGGGATCCTGGCCGGGCTGCGTTTTCACGGAGCCGCCCCTGAGCCTGCCGGCCGGGCACTACGGCCTGGGACACGGGACGGGCGCCCATGCTCCTGATGAGTATTACCTCATTGAATCCAACAATCCCAAGGTGCAGGGACTCGACGGCGCCATTGCGTCGTTTGTTGAATTTCTGTACGCGCTGGCCTGAGGCGGAAATGAGCATGTTGAGATCAACCTGGGTTGCCGTTGCGCTGTTGGCTGTGGCGAGCGTGCCGGCACGGGCCGCGGATGCTGATGCTGATGCTGATGCTGACAAGCAGGCGTTTGTTGACCAGATGCGGGCCCTCAACTGGGTCAAGGGCCCGACCACCGTCGAGGTGCAGGGCAACTCGAAGCTGACCATTCCGGATCAGTATGTGTACCTGGATCCGGGCAATACCAAGAAGTTTCTCGAGCTCCAGCACAATCTCAGTGACGGCCGGGAAGTCATGGTCGCGCCCCAGAACATGGAATGGATGGCGTACCTGGAATTTTCCGATGAGGGCTACGTCAAGGACAACGAGAAGATCGATGCCCCGACGCTGCTGAAAACTCTGCAGTCCAACACCGAGGCCGGCAATGAGGAGCGCCGGCGGCGGGGCTGGAACGAGTTGAAGCTGGTCGACTGGGCAACGCCGCCGGTCTACAACACAACCACCAAGCGCCTGGAGTGGGCGACGATCCTCGACTCGAAGGAAGGCCGCGCCGTCAACTTCTCCACCAAGATCCTGGGGAGAAGGGGCTATACCTCGGTGATCATGGTCACCGATCCGACCAACCTGCAGGCTGCCGAAAGTAACCTGGACCATGTGCTCACCGGCTATTCCTTCAAGGCCGGTGAGACCTATGCGGACTGGCGCAGTGGCGACAAGGTGGCTGAATACGGCCTCGCGGCGCTCATCGTCGGCGGTGTCGCCGCGGTCGCCGCGAAGAAGGGCTTGTTCTCGGTGATTGGAGCGTTCCTGGTCGCGTCCTGGAAGTTCCTCATGATCGGTGTGGTCGCCGCGGCGACGTGGGTGCGGAATCTGTTCGCCAGAAAGCGCGCGGGATGACCTCTTCCGAGGTATGGCTGATCGTGGGTGCGATCGGCCTCTACCTGTTTGATTCGACGTTGTGGCTTTACTCGAACGAGCTGATGTTTCTGCGTCACGGGAAGCGTTGGCGCTTCGCCCAGAGCTTGCCAATGGTCGTGGCCGGGAACCGCGTTTACTTTCCGAATCCTCTGACTCCGGGTACGCCTTCGTTCAAGGTGCGCTGGTCGGAGTCCGATCCGCGCCAGCAGGAGGAAGAGAGTGCCGGGCTGGACCGGTTCTTCCACGCCCTCAGGCCCGTGAAGTACCTGGTCAACATCCTTCTGGGTCTGTTGCTGGCTCTGCCGCCGGTCGTGTTCTTCTATGGCTCGGACGTGCAGCTGCTGGTGCTGCTGGGAGCCTACTATCTGGTGACTATCGTCACCCTCGGCTACATCTGCGCCCGTCGTGTTGAATTGCGCCTGACCGGCAGGTCGCTGGCCAATTTGTGCTTCGACTCATTGGCCTGTGCGCCGTTCGCCATCAATCTCGTGAGAAAGCTGGCCCTGCGGCGCTCGCTGGCCGGCAACCCCATCGCGTTTGCCGCACGCTGGTTCGAACGGGCGGAATTCAGTCGCTTGATTGGTGCCGTCACCGCCCGGGTTGCGGATGACCTGCTCCGCGAGGATGGCCGGACCGCGCGGGCAGAGGAGCTCGAGGCCTATCGCAAGCGGCTCGAGGCCATGTTGGCCGTCCAGCACCCCGAGGGCCGTGACTGAACAGACGGCCGATTGAGAAGGCATTACCCTGTATCTTGAATAACCCAAGCCGATGGGTTATCGTTGGCGATGAGTCGAATATTCACCTCTGAATCCACGGGTGCAGCCGTCTACCTGTTCACCGACGACCACTGCCCGCCGCATGTGCATGCGCGGCACCGGAGTGATGGGTGGGTTGCGCGAGTGCAATTCTCGTTCGTCGACAATGACATCGGTCTGATGAGCATAGCTCCAGCCAAGCGTGTGCCGCTGCAGCGGGTAGTAAACAAACTGTTAGATGATGTAAGCGATCGAGTAGTCTCGTGTCGGAGGCAGTGGTGGACGATACGGCGGACAACGTGCCTGATGAATCAATGGGTCAAAGTGCCAGGAGCCGGAAAGATCGAGGTACTCGCTGAGCGCAAGGCAAACGCAAAACAAATTGCCGACGCCCGCTACGACCCGGCGTCTGACAGAACGCGGGTGAGTTTTCACGACGGAACGGCGGCAGACGTGAGGTTGCACGCATGAGCAAACACCAAATTACCGATTCGCAGTACGCACAGGCCCTCGCAGCTGGCCAAGCCGAGGTCGAGACGGAATTTCGTGCTCAGGCGGTGCGCTATGTCCCCGAGTGGGATGCGATTGAGATAGTGACCACACGCAATACTGGCTTTCTCATTCCCCGGCAGTGGATCGGCGCCCTGCAGGAAACTTCCACCAAGGATCTAAAGAAGCTCGAAGTCTGGCCGGACGGATCGGCCATTGAGCTCGAGCAGCGCGACATCCATATCAGCGTGCACGGGTTGATTGTTGCGCTACTGCCGGCGATGTTACCTCCCCAGGTGATCGCGGCAGTGTTCGCAAGCCGCGGCGGCCAATCTACTTCGGCGGCGAAACGCCAGAGCGCGCAGGAGAACGGCCGCAAGGGTGGGCGGCCACGGAAGAAAAGAGCAGCCTGAAAGTTATTCGCTGCCGCCGCGCAGCGTGCTTTGACCCCGCAGACTACGTACCTGGCTCGACGATTCCCAACCCGAATGCCGCCGCCACGGCCTCGGTCCGCGACCGCACGTCGAGCTTCTCCAGAATCGACGACACGTGATGGTCCACTGTCCTCGTTGATACGTGCAAGCGATTCGCCAGCTCCGTGTTGGTGTGGCCTCTCACCAGCAGAGTCAGCACCTGCATCTCACGGGAAGTGAGGCCGGCTGGGTTTTCTCTGGTTGATGACCGGGGTCCTCGCGGGACCCCCCGGACTCCGCGTTCACGCAGACGCTGGCGAACGATTGCTCCCAAGGGGCCGGCGCCGAGTTGCTCCAGGATTCCCAACGAATCGCGAAGCGCGTCTTCAGAGCCTTCAGCCAGTGCGAGCGCCTGTTCGTATGGCATTCCCAGCGCGTGCCAGGCTGCGGCGGCTGTTTCCCACTGACCTGCGATCATGAGCGCATACGGCTCAGCGATGTCGGATGGCAGCTGCACGGTCGGGTCCGCCCGGTGCGCCCAAAAGGCCAACTGCCCAACCAGCCAGGTGTCATGTTTACCAACCGCGGCCTCGAGTCCCAGCTTCGCTCGTTCGGCAACGCGCTGCGCGTCGCCTTTGTACCAGGCTACTTCTGCACTGGCCGCGGCTATCCGGCCTATGCGTTGTAATTCGCCTGTCGGCTGCGCCGAGCGCATGGCCTCATCCAGCAATTCCTCCACTCCGGGGTCCCCACGTCGCGCCCGGACCAGGCCCAGAACAATCATGGCCGGCAGGCGCTGCGTGATCGCAAGGCTGTGACGCTCGAGCAAACTTCCCGCCAACTGTGCCGCCTCATTCCAACGACCCGCGTTGAGCTCAAAGTGCGCGGCGTAGGCCCGGATGTACGACAGACAGTCCTGGACCTCGTGGACCTCGCAATATTCGCTGCCCTCCGGTATGTAGCGTGTCGCGACCTTTCCAAGGTGATGATCGACAGCCAGGCTGACGAGGTTGGCGTACGACCGGCCGGCGTGAACATGCAGGTTGTTGTCGAGTGCGAGTGCAAGGCTCTCTTCCAACTTTTCGATTCCGGAGGGCAGGTTCAGGGCGATCAGGGCACAGCCGATGTTGTTCGAGGCGTGGGCGCGGGTGTTGTCATCCTGAAACTTCTCGGCGAGCTCGAGCGCACGTCGGCCGAAGTCGAGGGCTTCCTGCACCTGATTGCTGGTCATCGCCCTTTGTGAGCGCGCACTGTAGGCCATCGCGAGCGCAGGAGAGGGCGGCAACGCCTCCAGTAAGCTGATCGCCTCCGCAACAGGGCGATCGGCCCGCGCCTTCTGCCCCGATTTCCATTGTTGCATGCCGATCATCAACAGCATCCGGGCCTGCGCTTGTGGATTGTCTGCCTCACGCCAGATCGCCAACGCCTGAGTTGCCGAGTCGAGGGCAGCGGCGACCTGATTCGTCAGATCACATTCGGTGGCATGTAACTCGAGGAGGCGTGCTCGTTCCGGTGCGCTCAATGCGTGGCTGTGTGCGATTGTCGTGGCAAGGTGGGCAGCAGCCTCCCGGTGAGCGCCTCCGGCAGCCGCCTCCGTCGCGGCGCGTGGCGCATATTCCAGAATTGCCGGCTCGTCTTCGGCGTTTACCGCGTGATGTACGATTTGAGAGAGATCTGAGCGGCGCTCGATGAGATGTTTGAGAATCGCCTGGTGAAGCTCGCGGGCGCGTCCGCGAGCGATGGTGCTTTCAACAGCCAGGCGTCCCAGTTCGTGGCGGAACGCTATCGCCGCATCGTGATATCTCAGGAGCCCCCGTTCGGTTGCCTCATCTGCGGCTGCTCCGATGTCACCGAGCAGGGCCCGTGCCAGCCACAGTTCCGTGCGGCCCGGCAGCAGCGAGACCAACTCGGCAACTTCGCGCGCCGCCGGGGAACAATGCATGAGGCGCGCCAACACTGCATCTCGCACGGTTTCCGGTACCGTGTCAGTGGGAACTGACAGCAATTCACGCACGAAGAAAGGGTTGCCACTCGTAACGTCATACACTTGTTGCGGATTTCGTTCCGTTCCCTGTGCGAGTTGCTCGACTGCTGCCAACGACAGCGGCGGTAAGCGAATCCGAACTGAGTGGCGTCCAGTCAACTCTCCGAGGACTCCACGCAGGAGATGAGAAGGAGCAATTTCGTCGTCGCGATAGGTTCCCAGGATCAGGCAACGTGTGCGCTGAATCCGATGGCCAATGAAGCGCACAAAATCGAGGGTGGCCTCGTCCGCCCAGTGGAGGTCTTCGAGCACCACCAGGGTCAGCCGGCTCGGGGCGGACAGCTTTTCAAACAGAAACGCGAACAGTTGCTCACGCGACGATCCGGCGGCAGGAGCGCCGCTCGGCGAGAATGAGAGGGCTGCTGCGATCTCAGTGACAGGCCCCAGCACCCGCGAGGTCTGCAGGGCATCGGAATGACCCCACACCACGCGCGCTGTCCTGCTGGACTGCTGGGCAAAGTGTTCTACGAGCGCACTTTTGCCAGCGCCTGCCTCACCGCTCACAAACGCGATTTTGCCCGCTCGCATGCCTGCGTCCTGCAGGTGATGCGTCAGTTCTTCGAGCTGCGGTTGGCGTTCGAGCAGGTCCATGGAAGGACGGAGTATCCAGCAAGACGGCCCTCGAGAACATGGGCAGCCCAACCTGGGGGTTCCGGCCCGGCAATTTAGGTAGTTCTCCCGATTTGCCGATTGCCGCGCATGCCTATCGTCCACTCCAGTTGAATCACGGGGACAACGCAATGCCACGCTATGTAGTTGAGAGAGACTTTCCGGACGGTCTGCTGGTCCCCATCGACGAGAACGGCGCCAAGGCCTGCCTGGCCGTCGTTGAAAGCAATGCGGCTGATGAAGTCACGTGGGTGCATTCCTATGTGAGCATCGACAAGAAAAAGTCGTATTGCATCTACGACGGCCCGTCACCCGAAGCCATCCGCCGCACGGCGAGCCGCAACAAGCTGCCGGTCGAGCACATCACTGAAGTGCGGATTCTCGATCCTTATTTTTACAAATAGATGGAGGGACCTATGTTGAAAGTTGCATCGTTTGCAGTGGCCGCATTGGCAATGGGATTGACGTCCTCGGTGGTGTCGGCCGCCGGTGAGGATGATCTGTCGGCAGATTTCGCCGCGCACGGGGATCATTATTCCCATGTTGACTCGCCGCTGATCAGGAAGGTTCATTACGCCACGGCCAAATACAAGAATATCAACGTCGCTTTGTACAAGGAGAAGGGGTGGGCTGTTGCCACACCGTGTGTCAGCGGGCCGGACCATGGGGCGATGGGCATACACGTTGTTCAGGGCTCGCGGATTGCCGATGGAGTTGTCGATCCAACGGCGCCTGAAGCGTTGATTTATGAGCCGCTGCCGAACGGTTATTTCCGCCTCGTGGGTGTCGAGTTCATCCAGCTCGCGGACGATTGGGCGGCGCGCAATCCCAACGGCGGAGTCCCGTCGCTCGATGGCAACCTGATGAACCTGGTCGGCAGTCCAAACCGCTACGGTTTGCCCGCCTTCTACGAGCTGCATGTCTGGGCTTGGGAAGACAACCCGAGCGGCAACTTCTCGGATTGGAATAACCACGTCACCTGTGAGAAGCAGCCCGAGCAGCCCCGTTAGCAATAACGGGCCCGTCGGGCTATTGCAACACCCGCTGCAACCTTTCCGCAGCGGGTGCTTTTTGCGTGCTCGCAATGTAAGTGGCAACTGCCCACGCCGCGCCGGTGAGCGCCAGGTTGATGGCATTCATGACCCAGCTCAGATGCGCGCGCGGGTCAGTCAATATCAGTGGCAGATGCACCAGGATGCTGAAAGATCCAAACATGGCTGTCACGGCAAATGCCGCCAGCCGCGCCCTGACCCCTGTCAGAAGCGCCGCCCCGCCGGCGAGGTGCCCGATACCGGTAGCGGCCGCCCAGAATTTCTGGCTGCCCGGGAGCCACTGGGGAACCATTGACGCGGTGAAATCCAGGTAGACGAAGTGCGCAACGCCGAACTGGAGCAGGCACACACCCATCATCATGACTGCGATTTTGCCCAGGTCGGGTCCCATGCTGTTGCGTGTCGTTACCCACTGAGCAGTCCGAGTGAGATAGGCGTAGGCCGCCAACCCACCTGCAACCAATGCCAGTTGTTCGGCGGCACCATTCCAGGCGGCAACTAGAGTGGGGCGTTGGAATATCAGAGGGCCGTGCATGAGTACCACAACCACTGAGTAGAGCCCCGCCAACGCGGCAGCTCCCAGTACTACCTCGCGGCGTCGCTTTGAAGGATTGAGGTCATTGAGGCAGGCGCCGGCGAGCACCAACGCTGCCGCAAACAAGTAGGCAAGCACCGTCCGACCGGGAAACCAGGCAGGTACGGGTTGCCACTGGAGCGCGAAGTCGCCCCAAACGATGCCCACTACGCCCAGGGCGATCGCGCCCAGGCCATAAAAGCGAATTCCAAGCGGAATCATGGTGCCCCCGAGGTGACCTTGGCTGCATGGTGCGGCGGGAAGGGTCGGCGCGGAGGGACCATTTACTCCCAAAAGGGGGGAGCCACTGGCGTCCGCAGGGCCATCGGGAGGGCCAACCGCGCTTGCGGTGAGTCGGGGCGCCAGGCGAGGGGCTCAACCGCATTTGCGTGAGCCGGGCAGCAGCTACTCCTATGCTGACTAATGGGCGGCGCCGCCACCGCCACTTGCCGCCCCACGGCGGACAAACAGCAGCAACGGCAACAAGCACAGGAACGCCACCCCGAAGAACTTGAACACATCCAGATAGCTCAACAACATGACCTGCTCGGTGGCGAGCTGGCCGACGCGCGCGATCGACTGCTGGCCGCTGCTGGCGGCGGCTCCCACCGCGTGACTCAGCTGGGTGGTGAAGTTCGTGTATGCCGGATCGAGCGGCTGCAGATGCTCGACGATTCGACTCTGGTGAAACTGCTCCCGCCGGGTTACCAGGGTGGAGGCCACCGATATTCCAATGCTGCCCCCGAAGTTGCGGGCCAGGTTGATGAGAGCGGAGGCGTAGTTGGTACGGTCCTTGGGAATGTCGCGAAAACCAAGCGAGTTGATGGGCAGGAACAGAAATGCCAGGCCCACGGCCTGCATGGCGCGACCCAAAGACAGCACCCAGAAGGGCACGTCCAGGTAGAAATTGGTCATCCACCAGACCGCGCCGCCACACACGATGATTCCAAAGGCAATCATCAGCCGCAGATCGATCTTGTTGACGATCCGCCCGATGATGGGGAATAGCACGATCAGCAACAGGCCGCCGGGCGCTATGATTTCACCCGCTTCGGTTGCACGGTAGCCCATCAGGCCCTGGGCGTACGCAGGCACGAGATAGGTGCTGCCCAGGATCATGAACCCGAAGCACAGCATCAACACGAACCCGATGGCGAAGTCCGGCCGCTTGAACAACTGCAGATCGACGATCGGATGCTCGTGTGACCACTCCCACCAGATGAGTACGATGAATCCCAGGGCGGACGCGCCCGTCAGGGTGGTGATCATGCCGGAAGCAAACCAGTCGTCCTCCTGGCCGCGATCCAGCACCACTTGCAGGCAACCGAGCGCCAGGGTTATCAGCCCCAGTCCCAGCCAGTCCATTTTGCTGCTGTTGGGTTTGTCATCCTCACCGGGTGTGTGGAGCAGGAAGCCAATCAGAAATATCAGTGCGGCACCCACGGGTACATTGATGAAGAAGACCCAGCGCCACTCGTAGGTATCTGTTATCCAACCCCCTATGGTGGGGCCGATGGCTGGCGCAAACACAACCGCCATGCCGTAGATTGCCGTGGCCATGCCGCGCTTTTCAGGCGGAAATGCGTCCGTCAGGATGGCCTGGCCCGTGGGCTGCAGCCCACCGCCCGCGGCGCCTTGTATCGCCCGCAGGACCACGAGCATCCCCAAGTTGATCGACAGGCCACAGAGAAACGAGGCGATGGTGAATCCGGCGATACAGGTGAGAAAGAAACGCTTGCGTCCAAATCGCTCCGACAGCCAGCCGGAGATCGGCATGACAATCGCATTGGTGACCAGGTAGCTGGTCAGTGTCCAGGTGGACTCATCCTGGCTGGCTGACAGATCGCCGGCAATGTGGGGGAGGGCGACATTGGCCACGGAAATATCCAACACCTCCATGAAGGCCGCGATGGCCACCACCGGGGCAATGAGCCACGGATTGGTCTGCTTGGCGCCCGATTGGCCGGCGCCGCTTTTGCCGCTGCCGTTGTTCACGGATGGGCGGTGGCCACGTGCGTGATGACGTCGGCGTTGGTCACGGGCGGCCTGGGCGCAGCGGGAGTGGCCGTTGCCGCGGCATTGCCGCTCGGTGCCGCGACGGTGCGCGCACGGGCGGTGGCTTCGTGCGCGCCGTTTGTCATCGCGGCTTGCGGGCTGCCGGTCGCCGCGTCGTCCCGGAAAGCATCGGCCCTGCTGGCGACAGGCGGATTGCCATTCGCCTCTTCATAGCCCTGCAGGTTGGCGCGGACGATATTATCAATCTCCGCCGTGACGCCGGCATCCTGCTCGGCATACACATTAGTCTGCATCGCCGCAGGCCAAACAGCCGTTTTCGAAAGCGAGCCTCCGTTGAGATCGTGCACATCGATATCAACCTTGGTCGACAGCCCAAGATACAGCGGATGGTCGCGAAGCTCGCGCGGATCCAGACCGATTCGCACCGGCAACCTTTGCACAATCTTGATCCAGTTGCCGGTCGCATTCTCCGGTGGCAGCACTGCCAGCGACGCGCCGGTCCCGGCCGTGAGCCCCAGCACCCGCCCGTGGTATTCAACATCGGATCCGTAGATATCGGCCTTGATGGTCACAGGCTGATTGATCCGGATCTTCTCCAGCTGGGTTTCCTTGAAGTTGGCATCAATCCAGACCGAATCGAGCGGCGTGATGGCCACCATTTCGGTGGCCGGCGTCACCTGTTGGCCCAGTTGAACCTCCCGGCGCACCATGTAGCCGTTCAAAGGCGAACGCACATTGGTGCGATTCTTCGCCAGCCAGGCATTTCGCAGGTTTGACTCAGCCAACAATACCCGCGGATGCGTTGCCGGCTGAGTGCCTGCAATTTGCGCGCGCACGGACTCCAGTGAGGCGTGTGCCTGCCTGATACCTGCTTCGGCGCTGCGGGCTGACTCTTCGGCGCGCTCCAACTCTTCCTGCGAAACACCCCGCGTGCCAACGAGGCCGCGGTCGCGGGCCAGCTCCTTGTTCGCCCGTACGAGCTGCGCCTGCTGGGCATACAGAACGGCTTCCTGGCGCTTCTCGTCGGAGAAAAGCTGAACCACATCGCGCACGGTCTGGGCCAGGTTGGCTTTCGCCTGCGAGAGCGCGACATCCGCGTCCTGGGCATCCAACTGCACCAATATCTGGCCAACCGTGACCGATTGAGTCTGGTCGGCGCCGATGTAAGTCACTGTGCCGGTCACCTGCGGCTGCAGGCGGACCATGTTGCCGTTGACGTAGGCGTCCTTCGTAGTGATGTGATATTGGCCGACCATGAAGTGATAGATCAGGATGGCAATCGTCGCGACCACGACGACGGCACCGCCAATCCACAGGAATTTGTAGTTGTGGTGCTGCTCGCCTTTCCCGCTGTCGGCCCGGTCTTTACCCTCATCCTCGCCGCCGGCGTCCTTTCTTTGCTCATCGTGGTTATCGGCCATAGGGTGCATCCGGTAAGTCCAATGCGGAGTCGCGCGAGACCGGCTCCAGCACGGCGTTCTGTTGGGAGTTCCACCACCCGCCACCCAGCGCGTGGAACAGGTTGGCTGCATCAGCGAAGCGCTGCACGTCAGCTCGTACCTCGGTCAGAAGGCCGTTCTGATATTGCTGTTCGGCTGTCAGCACCGTGAGCTCACTCACGCGGCCCTTTTGATACTGCTCTCGCGCCAGGTCTCGATTTTCCCGAGCCGCGTCCAGCGCGGTGGTACGGGCTTTGTAACTGTCGGTGTCGTGTTGCAGAGCCTGCATCGCGTTGGCCACGTCCACAAAAGCATCCAATACCGTTCCCCGGTATTGAGCCTGCGCCTGCAGGAATCGCTGGCGCGCCTCCTTCTCACGGGCACGCAACGTGCCGCCATGAAAGACAGGCTGAGTGACATTCAAGCCTATCGACCACATCTGTCCCGCCTTTGTGAACAGATCACTGGTGCTGTTTGATTGCTGTGCGTACTGCGCTGAGATATCGAATGACGGAAAGCGGGCCGCTTCGGCGACTCCAACTTCCGCGCTGGCCTGGTGCAAAGTGTCTTCGGCCTCCAGCACATCCGGCCTTTGCCGTACCAACTGACTCGGCAGCGACACGGGAAGCTGTTGCGGTAGAGTGAAGTCGCGCAGTGCCAGGGGTGGCAGCGAGTTGTCCTCCGGTGCCTTTCCTATCAGTCTCAGCAGAGCGTTCTGATACACATCGCGCTGCTTTTCCAACCCCGGAAGGCTGGCCCGCGCGTCCTCGAGCTGAGCCTTCGCCTGCAATGAATCGCTGCGAGCGATCTTGCCGGCGTTTTCCAGAGTCTGCGTCAGGTCGTATTGTTCCTGCAGGTCTGCAACCAGTGCTCGGGTTACGTTGATTTCCTCGACGGATGCGGCCAGGTTGAAAGCCGTGAGCACCGCTTGATTGACCAATGTGATGTAAACATTGAGGGCCTGGTGCCCAACCTGATCCGTTTGCGCCGCCTGCGACTCGATTGTGCGGCGAATGCGCCCAAACACATCCAGGTCATACGCGAGAGAGGGGCCCAGGTTGAACTGGTTGGCCGTAGCCTGCAGCATTTCAGGCGGCTCATACAGTACGCTGCCATTGACCCGCGCGCGGGTTGCTTTTGCGCCGAAATCAACCTGCGGTAATGCGGACCCCGAGACGGCCTTCAGCTCGTATTGAGCGGCAAGAAGATTGTGGCGGGCGCCCTCCAGGTCGGGATTCGCCCGCAACGCTTCGTGCACAATCGCATTCAGCGAATCGGAGTGGAACAACGTGTACCAGTCGGTCGCCACCTCACCGCCGTATACCATGCTCGCAGGGCCCGGGTTCTGTGACGGTTGCGAGTAGGCCGAGGTTGGAGCCTTCGGACGCTTGAAGTCGGGCCCGACCGCGCAGCCAGCCAAAGCCGTCGCGACGGCAAGCGCCGCGACAGTCAGCCTATAAAGTCGCCCAGGGTTGAATTGATAAACCAGGATCGTAACGCCCATCCGATAGCGATCTGCTGGGGGGCAAGCAAACCGCAGTCCCGGGCATCACGCTGCTCCAAGGCGATCCGGCGAAGGCGCGGCGCCAGCGCAGCAGTGCCACGCTGGCGCTCGAGCATGTCACATTACCCGTTGGTCACCATTGCAGCGACCAACTCATTCACCGGCATCTGGTCCAGCTTCGGGTCGGCAAACACTGCTTTCACACGCTCAGCTTGCTTCGGCGAGAACCAGGCATCAACCGACGACTCAAACTTTGTAACCAACACGGGCATGCCTTCGGCACGACGCTTGCGATGACCGATCGGAAAGTCGACGGCAACGCGATCTGTCGATGAGCCGTCCTTGAAGAACACTTGAACAGCATTGCCGATGTATCGTTTGTCCGCCGCGTAGTATTCCTGCGTGTAGGTCGGGTTCTCGCGAACCTGCATTTTGCCGCGCAGCGCGTCGATGCGAGGATCCCGTGCGACAGTGTCCTCATAGTCAGCAGCCGTGAGCCGCCCGAAGATCAATGGCACGGCAACCATGTATTGAATGCAGTGGTCCCGGTCGGCGGGATTGGCGAGCGGGCCAGTCTTGTCGATGATGCGAACGCCAGGCTCCTGAGTCTCGATCACAACCTTGTCGATCTGATCGATGCGGTCCTTGACCTGCGGATGTAATGTCATCGCCGCTTCCACGGCGGTCTGTGAATGGAACTCTGCAGGGAAGGAGATCTTAAACAGCACGTTCTCCATGACGTAGCTGCCAAACGGCTGCGGCAGTGAGAACTGCTTACCCTTGAAGAGCACGTCATAGAAGCCCCAGGTCTTCGCGCTGAGCGCAGACGGATATCCCATCTCGCCTGTCAGTGCGATGAACGCATGCCGCACGGCACGACTGGTTGCGTCGCCAGCTGCCCAACTCTTGCGCGAACCTGTGTTCGGCGCATGTCGATAAGTGCGCAGTGCGCCGCCATCGATCCAGGCGTTCGAAACAGCGTTGATGATCTGCTCACGTGTGCCGCCCAACATCGCCGTCACGACGGCTGTGGAAGCCACGCGTACGAGAATGACGTGATCCAACCCTACACGGTTGAAGCTGTTCTCGAGGGCGAGGACGCCTTGGATCTCGTGCGCCTTGATCATGCCGGTGAGCACATCACGCACGGTAGGCGGCGCCTTACCTTCCATTACAGCCTTGCGGGCGAGATAGTCGGCGACTGCAAGGATTCCACCGAGGTTGTCCGACGGGTGACCCCATTCGGCGGCAAGCCATGTGTCGTTGAAGTCCAACCATCGGATCATTGCGCCGATGTTGAAAGCCGCCTGCACAGGGTCCAACTCGTAGGACGTGCCAGGCACGCGGGCACCGCCCGGCATTACTGCGCCGGGAACCACGGGTCCCATGAGCTTCGTGCAGGCAGGGTACTTCAATGCCTGGAAGCCGCATGCGAGGGTATCCATCAAGCAATACCTGGCGGTTTCATACGCCTGGGCACTGTTTATTTTGTAGCTCTGCGCATAGTCAGCGATGGCGACCAGCGCGGAATCCGGTGCAGGGCGTTCAGCTGACTTGATATCGTGGGAGGACATGTTTCAAACACTCACTTTCTTTCGTCAATCGGGACAAATTTGAGGTTTTCGGGGCCAACGTAGTTGGCCGTCGGACGGATGATCTTCCCGTCGGCCCGCTGTTCCATGACGTGCGCGGCCCACCCGGTGGTGCGGGCAATCACAAACAAAGGGGTGAACATGGCCGTGGGTACACCCATCAGGTGATAGGAGACGGCCGAAAACCAATCCAGGTTCGGAAACATCTTCTTCGTGTCCTTCATGACCGACTCGATGCGATCGGCAATGT